>Ga0299906_10000259_pt1 | contig 51851 bp, 42 predicted proteins | sample RVTome_14_FD_200259 | JGI IMG/M metagenome (GOLD analysis project Ga0299906, IMG submission 200259) | Soil microbial communities from uranium-contaminated site in the Upper Colorado River Basin, Wyoming, United States - RVT145D125 (version 2) ... | reverse complement strand
CCCCGCCGGGCAGGGACCGGGCCGGGTCTCGGCGCTGGTGGAAGGGCTGTCCGCGGAGCGAATCCGATGGCGGCCGCTCCCTTCCGCCCTTGGCGCGATGCTGCGCGAGGATCGTGGCTATCGGTTACATCGGCCGGGCATCGCGCGTGCCGCCGCCGCCGCGCAGCAGCAGCTGGCGGACACCACCCGCTAACGGCACGCCGGGGTGGGGCGCCTGGCGCGGCCGGTCAACCGGTGCGTTGGACGCTCGATCGCCCCGCTATCGGCCTCCGCCGAGGCGGCTCCACACATTATTGCTGCGATCGATGTCCGGAAAGAGCCGTTCCGGATCGATCTCGATGGACGCGATCGCCGCCGAGGTGCCGGACAGGCGCAGCTCGTGCCGGCGCTTGCCATCCAGCCAGGCCTGCACGGGCACCTCGTAGCGGAAAGTCCCGCCGTTGACGCCGCGGATGGCCAGGCGGACCGGCATGGGGACCAGGCCACGGTCCTCCAGCACGACGTAGGTAGCGTCGCCTTCGGCTCGCACCTCGACGACGGCCTGATCGAGGGTCCAGGTCTCGTACCACCAGGCGCGCCAGAACCACCAGAGATCCTCGCCGGCGGCCTCGTTGAACGTGTAAAAGAAGTCCCAGGGGGAGGGGTGCTTCCCCCTCCAGCGCGTCCCGTAGGCCCGGTACGCCGCCAGGAAGCGCTGCTCCCCCAGCAACCCGCGAAGGCTCGCCAGGTTGACGGCCATCTTGTCGTAACTCGCCACGCCGTACGCCGCCGTGCCGGCGGGGTAGAGATCGCCGTGCCGCATCAGCTCGACCTCGCCGCCGCTCTCCGCCAGGGCGAGATAGCGCTCCCGTGACAGCGCTTCGCGGTCGTATCCCCGAAAGAACTCCCGCATCCCCTGGGCCTGGTTGAATCGTGTCAGACCCTCATCCAGCCAGGCATGGCGCTTCTCGTCGCTGGCCACCTGCATCGGAAACCACATGTGCGCCAGCTCGTGCACGATCACCGAATAGAGCGACAGGGTGTCGCGGGGTCCCCCGATGCAGGTGAGCATCGGGTATTCCATGCCCGAGCAGGAGTCCACACCGTCAATGGCCGTGGCCTGGGGCCAGGGGTAGGGCCACAGGAACCGGGAGAGGAACTCGATGGAGTGCTGGGCGTAGCGTGCGGACTGGTCCCAGGCCCACAGACGCCGGCTGGGCCGGTAGAACGTCTGCACCAGCGCGCGATCCTCGCCGCCGTCCCCGTCACGATCGCCCACCACCGTCTCGGCCGCATCCCACAGATAGTGGCCCGAGGCCCCGAAGGCGAAGTCCCGCATCTGCCGGGCGGCGAAGCGCCAGGTCAGGATCCCGGCAGCGGCCTGCGCGGTCGCCGCGCCGGCCCCCCGCTCGGCCTCGGTCACGATCGCCACGATCGCACGCGAGCCCGCCGCCCGGGCGAGCCGCTCCCGGGTGCGCAGGCTGAGGACGGTTTCGGCGTTGGTGAGGGTGCCCGTGGCGCCGATCAGCCAGCCGGCCGGGACGGCGATCTCGACGTCGTAGTCCGCGAAGCCCATGTGGAACTCCGCGTTGCCCAGATAGGGATCGATCTGCCAGCCGGAGAGATCGTCGTAGACCGCGAGCTGCGGGTACCAGTAGGTCACGACGGCCACCTCGCCATCGGTGCCGCCACGCGGCGCGCCCTCAGGCGCGATCCGGAACGTCCAGCGGAACCCGAATTCCGCGCTGTCGCCCGGCAGCAGGGGCTGGGGCAGCTGAATCCGGAGCCGGGTGCCGTCGACCCGGTAGCCCGGCATGAGGGTATCGGCGGTGTCGAGGGGACGGCCCTGCGCGGCCACCTCGGTCAAGTCCATGCCGCCCGTGACCGGCGTCGCCTCGTTTCTGGGCGCCCCGGATGCAAACAGGTTCTGATGCAGATGAAACCAGACCGAGCGGAGCGTGTCGGGCGAACGGTTGTGGTAGCGCACCGTGCCCGACCCGGTCAGCCGCCACTCGGCGGTGTCGAGTGTCGCCTGGAGACGGTAGGCGGCTTCCTGCTGCCAGTACGCCGGTCCGGGTCTGCCGGAGCGGGTCCGGGTTCCCCTCGCGACCGCGCGGGCGAAGGCCGGGCTCTCGGGCGCAGGAAAGGGACGGGGCCGCAGGTCCGCCGCCTCCTGCGCCGCCGCCAGGCCCGGGCCCGGGCCCGCAAGCGCCATCAGGCCCGTCAAGGCGAGGACGGTCCCGCAAGGGCTCACTCGTGCGCCCGTTCGCTCTCTCCGTGGGCGAGCAGGCGTTCCGCGAAGTCGACGCGCTCGCTCAGCTCCGCCACCTCCCGGCGCAGCGAATCGAGCTCGTCGAGCACTTCATCCCGAAAGGGGCTCATCTGCTCGGCGGTATCGGGGTCCCAAATGACCAGGCGGCGTCCCTGGGCATCCCGGAAGGATCCGCTGGCGATCATGATCGCGTCGTAGAGGTACCAGATGCCCATCCCCCCGAGCGTGCAGAGCATGAGGATCCCGGTGCCGACCTTGCCGACGTAGAAGCGATGGGCCCCGGCCCAGCCCAGCAGGACCGAGAGGGCAAAGGCGACTCCGCGCGACTTGTCCGAGGACACGGGCGAGGCTCCTCCCCGAATGGCAGCTAGAAACTGACCCAGGCGTCGATCTGTACGCGATGCACCGTGCTCAGGTTTCCACCCGGGACCGCGAGAATGGGCGTAATGACATGGTCCTTGATCCGCACGCGAACGGCCGGGAGCGGACGCCAACTGGCTTGCAGGATCGCACCCTCCACATTGGTACCGCCCATGCCGAGATCGCTGTAGCTGAACATCGACAGCACGGCCTCCTGCTCCAGCCGGGCATACGCGGCGGCCACGGACCAGTCGCCCGGCTCGCGGGTCGCGCCCAGACTGGCCCCGGCCCAGAAGCCGTCGTTCGCGGTGGCGGCTCCGCGATTGTGCAGCACGTCCACCCAGGCCGCCAGGTCCTGGCCCAGTACCCCGGATCGCGTCACCCCGGCCGAGAACTTCATGATATCGAACGTACTCACGAACCGGTCAAAGGGGTCGGACTCCGAAGGGCTGCGGGCGGCTCCGCCCTGCACAATCTGGCCGGACTGGGTGATGACCGAATTGGTGACGAGCAGCTCGCTGTTCCCATTGCGTTCCTGGGCCAGCGCGCGCGCGCTGGCGTAGTCGTAATAGGCCGCCGAAACGTCAACCCGCAGGGAGGCGGTCGGGGCAAGCTCGACGACGGCCTGGCCACCAAGCATCCAGGTGTCGCTGGCGTTGCTGGCCTCCCGCAGAATCCACTGGTCGGTGAGGAGCAGTGCCCGGCGCAGCAGGCCCGCCTGACGTTCCAGCAGGGTGAAGGTCTGATGAAACCCCTCGGGCGCCACCTCGTCGTCGAACATGAGTTCCGAGCGGAGCTCACCTCGCGGAAGCCACATCGGCATGGCGAATTTGCCGGCGGTAACCTCCACCCGGGAATGCGGGGCCCAGGCGAGATAGGCCCGGTCCAGCGTGATGTTCTTGCCCGTCAGCGCATCGCCCAGACTGACATTGGCGCTGGTCACGTTGCCGGGGGTCACCGTCGCCAGGCGGACCCCGAGCCGAAAATCGTCACCCAGGGGCGCCGCAAGGCCCGCGCGAAACCGAACCCGGAGCCGGGTACGGTCCGCGGCGTCGCCCCGGACGAATGACTCGGCACGTACCCTGAAATCACCGGATGCCGTGATGCGGTCGTACCAGGGGGACGATGTCTGCGCCGGTGCGGAGGTCGCCGCTGAAAGCAACGCCGCGAACACGGCCAGGGTTGTGCCTTGCATCCGTAGGCGCACGAAGACCTCGTTGGGAAGGAACCAGGACTGAGGGTGAGGCATTGCGGGAACAACATGACCCGCTGGCCGGCCTGGCCGGCTCGTGACGAGTGTGTAAAGATAGTGTAACGGGAGGAGAAAATGGGCGGATGGGGAGCCGCGGCGCACCACGGTTCCCCACACGCCCCGAACCGCAGAATCAGGGAACCGCGGCTGTCGCCACCGCGCTGGTGATCGTCAATGCGGCCGTCGCCTCGGCTCCAGAACCCACCGTGACATCCATCGGTAGCACCGGCGAAATCACGAAGGTGAGACCCGCGGGGCCGACCACATTCAGGCTGTACGTCCCCGGCAGGACGTGAGCAAACGAGGCCTGGAAGGCCCCGTCGACCTCGGCGAACGCGACCTCCTCTCCGTCCAGGCTGGCCTTGAAGTGGGCAAGGGTCAGCAGCGTCCCGCCAATACTGGGGAGGACGACGTCGTTGCCAAGACCCAGCGTCACGGTAACCTCCCCCGCCTCGGCCAGGACGGCGCCCTTGACCACGGGATGCATCACCCACATCCCGGAATTGCCGGCCTGGTGTCCGAAACTCTGGGATACATCGAAGTCGACCAGCAACTCGGTTTCCTCGCCGGTGAGGTCGATGGCGCCGTCGAAGTCCACTTTGAGTCCAGACTGGCCCAGGCTCGGCATCTGAAGGTTGCCGGTAACGGTGACGCCTTCGGGCAGCCCCTCATAGTTCGGTGAAGAGGCGTAGATCTCGGTCTCGTCGCCCTCGGCTTCGACCCGGAGGTATCCGCCGCTGATCACGAACCGAAGCTCGCTGTACTGGCCGGCGGGCACCGGCTCGTCGTCCACGACCACGGCGGTGACGTTGTTGAGCTGCACCAGATCGATCGTCTGGGGGGTGCTGCTCAGGGTCACCCTCCCCTCGCCCTGAAGGTAGATCTCCTCTATGGTGACCACCGCTTCCAGTACGTCGCCCGGAGCGTCGGTCAAATGCACGGTCACCCGGCTTTCGTCGCCGTTGGGACCGGTCGAATCCGAATCACACGCGCCAATTCCCAAGGCAAACGCCGCGATGAGAACCGGCATGCGAAAAGCCTGCATGGGTCCCTCCTCTCGGACGTGTTGGATTCAAACGGATCGGAACCGCGGCTCGTCAAACGAGCCCGCCGACCATTGTACTAGAACGTCCGGCGAACCGATTGGACGCACGCCCCTCGTGGGGGGCTGTTGCGTCGGCGCCTCACTCTGTCTCGGCCGCACGTCCCAGAAGCAGGACAGCCTCGACCAGGGCCTTGAAGTCCGCCCGGCGACTGCGGTGGTTGGTGATTGCGACGCGGATGGCGAATTGTCCATCAAGCATCGTGTGGGAAGGAACGGCAATGCCCTCGGTCTGGATTCGAATCAGCAGCCGCCGGTTGAGCTCGTTGAGCCGGTCCGGCCCCGCGGCGCCATGGCCGCGATAGCGGAAGCACACGATGTTGAGCGGCACCGGAGCCAGCAGTTCCAGTTCGGGCTCCGCCGTGATCAGGCCCGCGAGATAGCGCGCCTGGGCGACGTTCTGCTCCGCAAGCCTCCCATAGATCGCTGTCCCATGGGTCTTGAAGGCCATCCATACCTTGAGTCCGCGGAAAGAGCGGCTCAGTTCCGGGGCGTAATCGGAGAACAGCACCGGCATCGCGGCCGGTCCCTGGTCCATGCGCGTGAGATAGCTGCCCGACTGGAGGAAGGGAGCCCGGTGGGCATCCGCGTCACGCACCAGGACGCACCCGGCATCGTAGGGGATGTGCAGCCACTTGTGAAGATCGAACGCGAGGGAATCGGCCTGCTCCATTCCCTTCACCAGGTCGCGAAGCGAGGGCGACAGCGCGGCGATCGCGCCGAACGCCCCGTCGACGTGGAGCCACAGGCGCTCGCGTTTGCAGATCTCGACCAGGCCCACCAGGTCGTCGATCGCCCCGGTGTTGACCGTGCCGGCGTTGGCCACCACGCAGGCGGGGCGGATCCCCTCGACGCGATCCCGCGTGATCTGATCCGTTAGGGCCTGCAGATCCAGCCGGAAATCCACGTCGACCCTGATCGGCCGCCACCCAGCCGCCCCGAGCCCGATCATGCGGAGCGACTTGGGGACCGAGTTATGGGTTTCGGTCGAGCCGTAGAAGGCCAGGCGGATCCCGCTGGCCTGAAGTCCCTGCTCTGCCGCCGTCCCCAGCGCGGCGTCACGGGCGACGGTCAGGGCAACGAGGTTGGCGACGGAGCCGCCGGTCACCAGGACGGCACTGGCGCTCGGCGGGAACCCGAACAGCTGCTTGCACCATTCGAGGGCCCGCAACTCCGCGTAGGTCCCCCCGAGGTTGTGCCCGCCCGCATTCAGGTTGAGACCCGCCGACAGCATCCCCGCGAGCATCCCGTCGACCGTCCCGGTCCCGATGACCCACCCCCAGAAGCGCGGGTGCTTGTTGAAGACCGTATAGGGCTGGATCAGCCGGAGATAGTCCGCATAGGCGCGTTCCAGTCCCTGGGGGTCGGCCGGAAGCGGTTCTTCCAGCCGCTCGAGCGCCTCATGCGGCATCGCCTGCCAGATCGGCTGCTCGCCGATGGTCTGCAGGTGAGTCAGCATGTCGTCGAGCATCCGGTGGGCCTGGGCCCGAAGCGCGACCCAGTCCTTCGGGTCGAGATCCAGCTCCGCTGCGGCTGCCTCCCGGTCTGGGGAGGTCTGGGGAGTCTCCGGCAGGGTCATGCGCCGCTCCGTTTGAGACGCTGGAAGGTAGCGGGCGACGGCTCGCCCTTCACCCGCCGAGGGGCGGTCGGTAGGATTGCAGAGAGCTCCTACGGAGGCCCCAGGTGAATCCAGTTTCGTGGTTCCGGATGAAACGAGCGATCCGTATCCTGCTCGTTCTCTCAGCACTAGCCCTCACGTCCAGGCTGGCCGGACAAGGCCCCGACCCCGCCGCGGTGCGCCGGCAGGTGCGCGCCTGGAGGGAGGCACGCGAGCCAGCGATCCTGCGGGAGCTGACCGAGCTGCTCGCCATCCCCAACCACGCGGCCGACAGCGCGAACATCCGGCGCAATGCCGATCATCTGGTCGCCATGCTCGCGCGGCGGGGGGTCTCGGCCCGGCTGCTGGAAGCTCCCGGCTCCCCTCCGGCGGTCTTCGGCGAGCTCCGGGTCCCGGGGGCGCTGCGGACGATCGTGCTCTACTCCCACTACGACGGCCAGCCCGTCGATTCGGCGAAGTGGGCCAGCCCGGCGTACCGTCCCGTGCTGCGTTCCAGGGCGCTGCAGGACGGCGGTCGAGACATCCCCTTCCCCGGCGCGGGGGAACGGGTGGACCCGGAGGCCCGGATCTACGCCCGCTCCGCGAGCGACGACAAGGCGCCGATCGTAGCGATGCTGAGCGCAATGGACGCCCTGCGGTCCGCGGCCGTCCCGCTCTCGGTCAATCTCAAGTTCTTCTTCGAGGGGGAAGAGGAAGCCGGTTCGGATCACCTGCGGGACATGCTGACCCGCTACGCCGAATTGCTCAGGGCGGACGCCTGGCTCTTCATGGACGGCCCGGTGCATCAGACCCGCCGGCAGCAGATCGGGTTCGGGGTTCGCGGCGTGATCGGCCTCAACCTGACGGTATACGGACCCACGCGTCCCCTGCACTCCGGCCATTACGGCAACTGGGCGCCCAATCCCAACGTGCTGCTGGCCCATCTGATCGCATCGATGCGCGACGTTGAGGGACGGATCACGATCCAGGGCTATTACGACGACGTCCGGCCGATCTCGGAGGCCGAGCGCGCGGCACTTGCGACGATCCCCCCCGCCGACGACCAGCTGCGTTCCGAACTGGGGCTGGCACGGACCGAGGCCGACAACGCGCGGCTGAACGAGCGAATCATGGCTCCAGCCATGAATGTCGGCGGGCTTCAGGGCGGGCGCACGGGAAGCGGGGGCGCCAACCTGATCGGAACCGAATCGAGCGCCTATATCGACCTCCGGCTGGTCCCGGACCAGACCACCGCCCGGGTGCGCGAGTTGGTGGAAGCCCACGTGGCCGCCCAGGGCTACCACATCGTGCGCGAGGCGCCGGACAGCGCCACTCGATCCCGGCAGGCAAGGATCGCCAGGCTTGCCTGGAGCGACGCCGGCTACCCTGCCTTGCGAACGCCGCTGGATGCCCCGGCGGCGCGTGCCGTGATCCGCACCGCGGAGCAGGCCGTGGGCGCTGCGATCATCCTGACCCCCACCTCCGGTGGCAGCCTTCCCTTGCACCACTTCGACGAAGTGCTCGCCGTCCCGCTGATCTCCCTTCCCATCGTCAACCACGACAACAATCAGCACGGCGAGAACGAGAATCTCAGGCTCCAGAACCTCTGGGATGGCATCGAACTGATTGCGGGGCTGCTGGCACGGCTCGGCCTGGAGTGGCGGGATAGAACCTGACAGAAGTGCGAAGGGCAAAGGGCGAAGTGCGAAGGGCGGGGCGCGTCCCACGCAACCCTTTTCCCCTACCGGCTGTCATACCCAACGCAATGGGAGGCTTAGCCATAGCCAGCTCGCCGGCAGCAGAGAGCGCGTCCCTGGTCGGCCGGGTGCTGGGTGGCGATCCGGCGGCGGAACGCGCGCTTTACGACGCCAACGTCAACCGGGTGTATCGCCTCGCGCACCGAATGATCGGGGACTCCGATCTCGCCGAGGAGTACACGCAGGAGACCTTCATTCGGGTCTTCGACAAGCTGGGGGACTTCCGGGGCGATGCCGCCCTCTCGACCTGGATCACGTCGGTTGCGATTTCGGTGATCTACAACGGCATGCGGAAACTGAAGCGGCAACGGGAGCGCGAACGCAGTCTGGACGACGCGCAGGCGATGGCGGCACCACGGCGAGAGGCCGAACCGGACCTAAAGACGCGGTTGGCAACGGCGATAGACAGGCTGCCGGAGGGGTATCGAATGGTGTTTCTGATGCACGACGTCGAGGGCTTTACCCACGAGGAGATCGCCGAGTCCCTGGGCGTGCAGGAGGGGACGTCGAAGGCGCAGCTCTCGCGGGCCCGCGCCAGGCTGCGGACCGCCCTGGCCGACTTTCGGAGACCTGGCCATGAATGACGCGCGGCGAGAGGAGCACGAGCTGGACGATCGGGTTCGCGCCCTGGCCCGGCAGTACCACCAACCGCCCGAGACCCCGCGGGACGCCATGTGGGCCCGCATCGCGGCGCGGCGCGGCGGCGCGGAGTCGCTCCGGCCCCCGGCGGAGACGGCGGAGGTCCGCGTCCTCCCTCTCCGCCGCCGGGCGATGCGCATGATGGCGTGGGTGACCGGCGTCGCGGCGACCCTGGCTGTCGGAATCGGGATTGGTCGCCTTTCCGGGGCCGGCGGCGGCGAGTCCACGGGTTTTCCGTCGCTCGCTGGGGGTGCAGCCGCCACCGAGCCGAGCATGGCCCTGCAGGTGGCCACCTCCCAGCACCTGAGCCGAGCCGAGGCCTTTCTCACCGGCTTCCGCAGCCAAAGTCCCGACAGCGGGTTTACCGGCCAGGCCCGCGACCTGTTGACCTCGACCCGGCTGCTGCTGGATACCCGGGTGGTGAGGGACGCCCGGACCCAGGCCCTGCTCCAGGATCTCGAGCTCATCCTGGTCCAGATCGTTCAGTTGCGCCCCGGTGACCGGCCGGCGGAGCGCGAGTTGATCACCGACGGCCTGGAGCAACGCCAGGTCCTGCCGCGGTTGAGAACGGAGGTCCCTGCCGGGCCTCCGCGCGCCGCCGGAGCGTGATGATGCCGATCAGACTAGTTGCCGGACTCGCCCTGGTCTCCTTCCTGTCCCCCGTCGCGGGTGCGCAGCGGGGGGTCGACCGGCCTGCCCTGGCCCGGGAGCCGATCCACGTGGAGCTGGTGGGGAGGCCTCCCGACGAGAGTCCTCCGGCGGCGTGGCAAAGCCAGGACCCGGCCGACTCGCTGTACCGCCGGGCCCGACAAGACCTCAACCGCAACGACTACGCGGGAGCGGCCGACCTCTTCCGCGAGATCCGGCGCCGCTACCCCCGTTCCGACCACGCCCCCGACGCGTATTACTGGGAGGCGTATGCCCGGTACCGGATCGGCGGGGCCGCGGCGCTGCGCGAAGCGCGCGCCCTGCTGGCCCAGCAGCGCGAGGCGCATCCTCGCGCGTCGACCCGTCGCGAAGGCGACGCCGAAAGCCTGGAGACCCGGGTGCTGAGCGAACTCGCGCGCCTGGGCGATGAGGACGCCGCGGGACGCCTTGCGGTCATCACCGAGCGGAGCGCGAGGACTCCGCCGACCCCCCCCAGGCCGCGGACACCGCCCACCCCGCCCAGGCCCCCGACACCACCGACACCGGGGGTCGGACGGAGCCAGGCGGAGCGGTGCGCCGGCGACGACGATGTCCAGACCATGGCGATCAACGCTGTGCTCAACATGGACGCGCAGCGCGCCCTCCCCATTCTGGAGCGAGTGCTGGCGCGGCGCGACGCCGAATCGCTCTGCCTTCGCCGCCGGGCGGTCTTCATCATCAGCCAGCATCGCCACGACCGGGTGGAGCGCATTCTGCTCGACGCAGCCCGCAACGATCCGGACCTGGAGGTGCGCTCCCAGGCCGTGTTCTGGCTCTCGCAGGTGAACACCCCGGGGGCCGTCGCCGCCCTGCAGCAGATCCTCGCCGCCTCACCGGACCGTGAGGTCCAGGACAAGGCGATTTTCGCCCTGTCGCAGCACAACAGCCCGGAAGCTCGCCGCGCCCTGCATGCCTATGCCGGGCGACGCGATGCATCCAACGAGCTGCGCGAGAAGGCCGTGTTCTGGATCGGGCAGAGCAACGACCCCGAGAGCGTGGAGTTTCTCCAACGGCTATACGGCCAGGTGGAGAGCGCCACGCTCAAGGAGCGGATCATCTTCAGCATCTCCCAGAACAGCCGAGGGAGCAGCGACTGGTTCGCCCAGATCGCGCGCAACCGGAACGAGCCGATCGAGCTGCGCAAGAAGGCGCTCTTCTGGATGGGGCAGCGCAGCGGCACCAGCGGGGCCGAGCTCGCGGCGGCCTACGACTCCTTCCAGGACCCCGAGGTCAAGGACCAGCTGATCTTCGTGCTCTCGCAGAAGCACGATCGGGCCGCGGTGGACAAGCTGTTCGATATCGCCCGACGCGAGCAGGACAAGGAGCTCAGGAAGAAGGCGATCTTCTGGCTGACCCAGACCAACGATCCCCGGGTCGCCGACATGATCGCCGAGCTGCTGGGGCGGCCATGAAGGCCCGAAACGGTGTCTGGGGGCTCGCCGCGCTGCTGCTGGCGGCGCCCCTCGCCGGCCAATCGCTGGAGCAGCGCGTCCGCCAGGCGCCGGATGGCACGGCCCGGCTGAGCTTCGCCGCGCGAGAGGGGGTCTGCGGCAACGGCCGGAACATCAGTACCGGGGGCAGCTCGAGCCGGGACGGCTGGTACTCGGACTGCGACCCGGGTCCGGCAAGGGTGGCTCTGGATGTTCGGGCCGGCCGGGTGACCAGTGTACGGACCTACGTCGGCGGGCGCTGGCGCGCCACCGAAGGGAGGACCACGGACCTTGGCAACGTCGCAGCCCGGGAAGCGGCCGAGTTCTTCCTGGCCCTGGCCGGGAGTGGAAACAGCGTCCGGGGCGATCCGCTCACTCCGGCCGTCTTGGCGGACAGTGTGACCGTGTGGCCCCAACTCCTCCGGATCGGGCGTGACGCGTCGATTCGCCGCGATCTGCGCCGCCAGGCGGTGTTCTGGCTGAGCCAGGAGGCCGCCGAGGAGGCGACCCGGGGGTTGGCCGACCTGGCCGAGGACGAGCGGGAGGACCGGGATGTCCGGGAGCATGCGGTCTTCGCCCTCTCGCAGCTCCGTGAGGGGGCCGGCATTCCGGCCCTGATCCGGCTGGCCCGCACCGACAGAGATCCTTCGGTGCGGAAAAAGGCCATCTTCTGGCTGGGACAGTCCGAGGATCCCCGGGCGATCGGGCTCTTCGAGGAGCTGCTCGCCGGACGGCCCTGAGCCGAAGACCCGGTCACCCCTGAGTCACACGGGCGGCTAGAGTTCTCCCCGGAGAGCACTCTTTTCGGGGAGACTTCCATGTTCGCTGGACCGGCCGGTCGGCTCTGCGTGATCGTGACGCTGGCGGGCTCCTCATTCGCCCCTTTGTCCGCCCAGCGCGCGGGTGCCGAGGGCCGAAACCAGTTCGCCCTCCGAGTCGGCGGCAACGTCCTTCGGACCGCGGGGCAGTTCGAGTTCCTGGCCGGTGTCAGAGCCGGCTGGTACCGGCTCGGCAGGGCCAGCCCCGAGGCCGGCCTGAGTGTCTTTCCCCGATACCTGGACGAACAGGTCATCCTGATGCCTGAGGCCGGTCTCGCCTACCCGCGCCGACTGGGCGGGAGTGTGGCGTTGTTCAGGATCGGTCTTTCACCCTACCTCGCCTTCCCCGAGGAAGGGGCGAGCATTTCGTTCGCCGCCTACGCGGGGGCGGGACTCGTGGTGCCGCTGGGAGGGCTCGGTGTGCGCATCGACACCGGGCCCATGTTGCTAGGGGGGGCGAATTTCGCGTGGGCGCTGGGCATCGGACTGACGTCGGTGCCGGCTCCCTGGCGCTGAGCGCGGGTCAGTCCTTGAAAGGATTGCGGGCCCGGCGGCTGGACGGGGACGCACTGCGATCGAACAAGCCCTGAAGCTCCTCCACGCTCAGTTCGAAGGGATCCTTCTCGTAGCCGGGGGCGTCGACCGTCCGTTGGCGCTCGCGATTATCGGCGGTCGGGATGAACTCCCACAGCGCCGGTGACGCAGCCCGTACGTCCCACTGGTTTCCGTCCCGGTCGGCGAATCGACGATAGCCCATGGCTCACCCCCCGGCCGCCGGCCCCGGACTCATTGTGTAGCACCAGGCCTCGCCATCGAGCACCATCTCGCCGTCCTGCCGGGCCACGCGCACCCGGAGCTGCGTGACCGGCTTGGAGGCGTGGACACTCAGCACTTCCACCTCGGCGGTGATGGTGTCACCGATGAACACCGGCGCGGTAAAGCGCCAATTCTGACTCAGGAACACGGTGCCCGGCCCGGGCAGGTCCATCGCCACGAGGGCATGGAGCAGGCCGCTGGTGAGGCCGCCCTGGACGACCAGCCGGCCAAAACGGGTCCCCGCGGCGAAGGCCTCCTCGAAATGCAGCGGGTTGTAGTCGCCGGTCAACTCGGCATAGCGCCGCACGTGCTCCGCGGTGACGGTCATGGCGCGAGAGGTGCGCTGGCCGACGGCGGCGTTCATCGGGGGGCGCCTCGGTGGGCGGGACCCATCACCCGCCGCTCCGAACGTTGAGCTTGCGCAACTGGGCCTCTGGACATCCCGTCCACCGCGCGACAAAGGTGTTGCCCTGATAGCCAAGATCGTCCACGCCGATCCTGCTCGACCAGAACGCGCCCGCCACCTGGTCGCGCAGCCGGGTGAAGAAGGCGACACCCTGGCTCATTTCGGGTCCGGCCCGCGCCGGCCAGGCGATCTGGTCGAGCAGGGCGGTCCGTTCCCCGGCGGCCAGCTCCCTGAACGGGCGGCTCCAGCGGGCCCGGCATTCGCGATCGAGCCAGGCCAGGCCGCCACGGGTGGCCGTCTGATTGGACAGCGAGCCCTCGCTCAGGACGTAGTCGATGAACTCCGGTGCCTGGGCGTCAGTCGCGCTCCCCGAGCGGTCGTCGCGCGGAATGATCAGGTCGGCCAGGATTCGGACGGTTTCCCATTCCTCCGCGCTGAAGAACCGAGGCCGGTAGCCGCCCTGCGTGCCCGCCGCGCGGCGCACCTCGCGGACGGCCCGCTCGACCGTGGCGGAAGACCAGCCCAGCGCCGCGGGGAGCGGAGCGGCGGCCAGCATGCGGAGCAGGTCCCGCCGGTCCAGGCCGCTCAAAGCCCCCCCTGCCGCATCTGTTCGCCGATGTAGTCCGAGGTCCGCATCGACAGGGCCAGGATGGTCCAGGTCGGGTTCTTGTCCGCCTGGGAGACGAAGGGTCCGCCGTCGGTGACGAACAGGTTGCGGACCTCGTGCGCCTGACAGTTGCGGTTGAGCGCCGACGCATCCGGGTCGTTGCCCATGCGAACGGTCCCGAGCTCATGGATGATCCGGCCGCCGGTGGCGATCCCGTAATCGTTCTGGGGCCCGGGCCGCCGGCGCACCGTGCCTCCCATCGCCTCGATCAGGGAGGCGAAGGTCTCGGTCATGTGCTTCACCTGCCTGATCTCGTGGTCGGACCACTTCCAGTGGAAGCGCAGCACGGGGATCCCCCAGCGGTCGACGACGTTGGGATCGATTTCGCAATAACAGTCCTCACTGGGTATCTGCTCCCCGCGGCCGGAGAACCCGATCGTGGTGCCGTAGTATCGCCGATAGGCCGCCTTGAGGTCCGCCCCGTAGCCCCCGGCGACCGGGTAGTTGTGGATACCTCCCATGAAACCGGCGCCCGGCATCCCGTGCCCTCCCCAGATCTCGATGTGGTACCCGCGGGGGAAATCCAGCCGGCGGTTGTCCAGCACCCACGGCATGTAGAGGTGCGCGCCGCCGACTCCATCACAATTGTGCGGGATCCAGCCGTCGAGGCGCGGGATATGGGCGCCCATGTCGGCGCCGGTGGTGTCGGTCAGGTACTTGCCCACGACGCCGCTGCCGTTGGCCAGTCCGTTGGGGAAGCCGGGGGACCGGGAGTTGAGCAGCAGGCGCGCCGATTCGCACGCGCTTGCGGCAAGCACCACGATCCGGGCGCGCACTTCCCGGTCCTCGCCGGTGGTCTTGTCGATGTAGGCCACCCCGCGGGCGCGGCCGTCCGGGAGCACGGTCACTTCGCGGGCCATCGCGTTGGTGCGCAGGGTCAGGCGCCCCGTCTGCATCGCCGGCCGCAGCAGCACCCCGGGACTCGAGAAGTTGGCGTTGGCGCGGCAGCCCCTGTTGCACTGACCGCAGTAGTGGCAGGCGGGGCGCCCGTTGAGCGGCTCCGTGAGAATGGACAACCGCGACGGGATGCAGGTGATGCCCAAGCGGTCGGCGGCTTCTTGCACGACCAGCTCCCAGCAGCGCGGACGTGGTGGCGACAGGAAGACCCCATCGGGCTCGTTGGGCAGCCCTTCTCTGCTGCCGAAGATCCCGATCAGCCGGTCGACCCGGTCGTAGTAGGGCTTGAGGTCATCGTAGCCGATCGGCCAGTCGGCGCCCAGGCCGTCGAGGCTTCTGCGCCGGAAGTCATCGGGCCCGAAGCGGAGGGAGATGCGTCCCCAGTGATTGGTGCGTCCGCCCAGCATGCGGCCGCGGTACCAGTCGAACGAAGAGCCCGGCGCCCGGGTGTAGGGCTCGCCCTCGATATCGAATCCGCCGTCGCCCGCGTCGAATTCTCCGAAGGGACGCACCCGGGTGGACCCGCCCCGGCGCTGGGTCTCGTAGTTCCAGGTGAACATGTCGGAGTGCTCTTCGGGCCACCACTCGGCGCCGGCCTCCAGCAGGACTACCCGGGCGCCTGCGCGGGTCAGCATATACGCGGCCATCCCGCCACCGGCCCCCGATCCGACGATGCAGACGTCGTAAGAGTCCTGTCTCATCCCAGCGTGATCTCTCCCTCGGTCGTGAACTCGAGGCCCAGGCCATCCACCCGCAGCACGGCGACCGCGCGGAAGGTTTCCGCGCCGCGCACCCGGCCGTCAGCCGTGGCGACCTCCACGGCCCGCTCGATCTCGCGCTGCGCGCCGACGCCGAACTGCTTCAGAAACTTCCTGGTGCTCAGATTGAAGGCTTCCTCGTTCATGCCGGTCTCCCGGGCTGTGGAGCGTCGCGCTCAGTTGCCGCTCCGGCTCCAGGGCGGAACGATCCCGTTGATACGGGCGTAGGCGATCGCCTGGCCCAGGTGCTCGTGCAGGTGGGTCGTGGTCAGGACGAGCATCTGCTGCCGGGTAAACGTCTGGCCGAACGCGCCCAACTCGTCGCCCATGGTGCCGGGGGCGGTGGCGGAGATCGCCTGTTTGAGGTGGGCGAAGGAGCGCTCCAGGTCCGCGATGACCTCGACCCGGCTGAGCTTCCGGGTCTCGTACTGTTGCACCGTGGCATAGCTCGCGGGATCGATGCCGGTGGCGGCCGGGGGCGCGGTGCCCATGATGCCGGGCAGCAGGTAGTTGTCCGCCGCCACGTGCTGAAAGACCTCGGCGACCGAGCGGACGCCCTCCCCCGGCCGCCAGCCGTAGCTCGCTTCGGGGATCGCGCGGGCCAGATCCATCATCTTGCCTTCCAACTGGGTGATGTCCGTGATCAGATCCGGGACGATGCCGGCGGGCGCCTGGGCCTGCGCCGGCAGCGCAAGGACCGCCATCAGCGTGGCCGTCCCGCAGAACGAACGAAGGGTGGTCGACATGATATCCTCCGGGCTGAGATGGCGCCCGCGGCGCCGTGTCGGGAAATAACCGCGAAAAGCCCTCCCGCGCGAGTCCACGGGTTCGCCCCGGCGGGGACCGGCCTGGAAACGCCGGCCCTGGCGCGCGCGGGGATCCGGGGTACGTTCGAGCAGGTTGGCACCATGAAAACCCGGACCGGAGCAGTTCCGATGGCGGCCCCCAAGCCGCTGGACGAAGACCTCGATTTCTTCGGGATGAGCCACCAGGGCACGGTCCGGAAGAACAACGAGGACGCCTACCTGTACTGCACCCTTCACAAAACCATGCGGGTCATGGGCACCAACCTGCCCAACCGGGAGTTGCTGGAGCTGCCAAGCCAGCGGCTGGCCTCCTTCGCGATGGTGGCCGACGGGGTCGGGGGGCATGCCCGTGGCGAAGTAGCGAGCCGCGCGGCGCTCGAAGCGGTCGCGGGGTACGTCATCCACACCATGCAGACCTTCTACACCACCAATAGCACCGACGAAGACAGCTTTGTCGAATCGCTCCGCCAGGTGGCGCACCGGGGGCACGAAGCGATCCTGGCCCGGGCCGAGGCCAGCGGAGACCAGCGGGCGATGGCCACCACGCTGACCATGATGATCGCGGCATGGCCGCATCTCTACGTGCTGCACGTGGGCGACAGCCGGTGTTACCGCTTTCGGGAGGGCCGGGTCGAACAGCTGACTCGGGATCAGACCATGGCGCAGGATCTGGTGGACGCGGGGGCCCTGCCGCCCGAACGGGCCGCCGCCAGTCCATTCAGCCGGATCCTGGCAAGCTCGCTCGGAGGGAAGACCACCGAGCCCTTGGTCACCAAGACCACCCTGCAGCCGGGGGACGTGATATTGCTCTGCAGCGACGGGCTGACCAAGCACGTGTCGGATGACGTGATGGCGGCGCGGCTTCGCAGGCTCACGTCGTCGGAGCAGGTCTGCCGGGAGCTGATCGACGACGCGCTGACGGGCGGGGGCACGGACAACGTCACGGTGCTCGTGCTGCGGGCGATCGTGCGATCGACCGCGCCCCGCTGACCCGCACCATCCGCCCTAGACGCTGACGCGGTCCTTCAGACCCTGCCCCGCCTTGAAGCTGACCACGGTGCGGGCCTGAATCGTGATCTCATCGCCGGTCTGCGGATTCCGTCCCTTGCGGGCCTTCGCCTTGCGGGTCCGCCAGCCGCCGAACCCCACGATGGTCACGTCCCGCCCGGCATCCAGCTCCGTCGCGATGATGCCTTCCCCCGGCTTGGTCGAGAAGATCGCGTCGAGCACCTCGACGGCTTTGGTCTTTGAGAGTTCGCATTTGTTGGCGAGCTTCTCGGCGAATTCATCCTTGGTCATGGGGCCTCCTCGCGAAGGGGAACGGAACCGGCGGTTTTCCGGGCGCAGGAAGCCGGAGAACCCGGCGTCCCGCAATATCGGGGGTTCCCGGACGAATTCAACCGCGCGAGGGGTCCGGCCGCGACGGGCTCAGGGCCACTCCACCAGCTCGGCGGGCGGGGGCGGGAAGACCAGGGGCGTCGCCGGCCCGCCCTCCGCCGCCAGCACGCCGATCGGGGGACGGCGCTGGAACACGGTGCCCCAGGCCCAGCGGCCGGAGGCCAACCGCGCTCCGGACACCCAGAGCCACAGATCGCCGGTCGCGGCATCGACGCGGAAGGTCGCGCGATACACGATGTCCTGCAGAACCGGCGTGGCGCCCTTCACCACGAGCGGGGCGCGGAGCGGCGTCCAGCGGACCCCATCCGGGCTCGTCGCCAGGAAGAGCGCCGGTGTGGTGCAGCTCCCCGGGAGCTTGGCGTTGTAGACCGCCACGAACTCCCCGCGGGAGGCGATCCACTGAACGTCGACATGCCACGGAAAAAGACCGTCGTGCGCAAGCGAAAGCGGCTGCGGCGCCCCCCAGGAGATCCCGTCGCTCGAGCGCCGCACCTCCAGCACCGCGTCCGCCGCGGAACAGCCGAGCCGGCGGCCGTTCACCGACCACATCCACCACTCGCTTGGCGCGCGGCGCACCACCGCCGGGGAGAGGACCTCGTGGTTGGGCGTGCTGATCACTTCGGCGGGCGCGCTCCACGTCAGACCGCGGTCTCCGGAACGGCTAAGCAGGATCGGGTTCCGTGAGTCGGTCTGGCGGTAGTAGAGCCACAGTTCCTCCCGCTCCGCGAGGTACAGAAGATCGGGATCGGACAGGTGGCCGCCGGCGGGCCTCGCGACGGGATTGGACACGCCGGCCGGTACGGCCCAGGTTAGTCCGTTGCCGCTGCCGAAGAGCGATGGGTTCTCATGGGACGCGTCCCCGCCGGGGTAGGGCGTGAGGGCGATCTGCTGCGGCAGGGTCCAGCCCGGCGCCTCCGCCCAGTCGGGATGCACAGTCTCGCCCGATCCGTCGTAGGTCGCAAAGGCCAGGGTGAGAATCGCGTCGTACGGGGGGAGGCCGGGTTCGACCTCTTCACGGGCTTCGAACGCGAAGGACACCGAGTCGTAGTCCGCGGCCGGCACGATCACGTGGGCGTATGCCTGGCCGACCCTGTCACCGAGAATGAACCGCGCCCGCGCCCTGCCGGCCGCGTCTGTTCTGCCGTCGAGCGGCTCGATACGGCCGTTCAGGGGGGACTCCCAGAACACCGCGGTGCCGGTCACGGCGCGATCCGATGCATCCAGAACCGTGACTTCCAGCAGCGCCGGAAGCTCCGTCCCGACCCGGCCGACCTGGCGGTCGCCGGCGGTCTTGAGCGTCCGGGCCCCCCGCCCCACCGGCGGCTCGGGCGGCACCGGACCGTCGGAGCATCCGGCGATCACGGCGAGAAGGACCAGCGGGAGCATCAGGTGGGATGGCATGGCACGTCCAGAACCTACGCCCGGCCGACTGGCGTGGTTTCGCCGCCGGCTAGGGCGCCGGTCCGATGCGCTTTCCCCCCTGGTAGACGGCCTCGATCGCCCGGGTGTTTCTGATATCGGTCGAGGGGTCCGCGGTGAGGATCACCAGGTCCGCCGACTTGCCCACCTCGATGGAACCGCGGCCCGCCTCGATGCCGAGCGCCCGCGCGGGCGCGAGCGTCGCCGCGTGGAGGGCCGCGAGCGGCGAGAGGCCGGCGCGGGTCACCAGCAGCTCCAGCTCGTCGTGCACGTGGGGCAACGGGCCATCGCCGGGAGCGCCGATTGCATCGGTGCCCACGAGGATCGGGACCCCAGCGGCATGCGCACGGCGCACCACCTCGGCCGCGAAGCGGATCGCCGGCGGAAGTCCGGCAGCGGCGCCACCTCCCAGAGCAGGAGCCCCGCGTGCGAGAGCGCGTCCACCCCGCCCGCGACGGCCTGCGACGGGCGCGCCGGCACCAGGGTGGCATGCGACCAGACTTTCATTCCCTGGCGGTGAGCTTCCGCCGTGATCGCGGGGAGCAGCTCGCCGGGCAATTCGGCGTAGAGCTTGATCCCCGTGGCGCCGGTGCCGCGCGCCTCCGCCACCGCCAGGGGCCAGTCGCTTTCGGCGGTGACCGCGCGCGCCCACGGCGCGGACCCGACCGTGACGCCCCGGCTGGAACTGCGGACGCGAGGGTCCTCGAAGAACGACGGGCCGCTCATGAGCGCGGAGTAAGAGATGGCGGGAGATTCGATGTCGCCCACCAGCGCGGCCCGGGCCAGATCCGCCAGCGCCCGGCCGTCACCCGCCATGTCCCGTACGGCGGTGATGCCGCCATGGAGCGCATGACGCAACCGCTGCTCGACCAGAGCCCGGCGGTCGCCCGTGCTCGGGTCCGTGGCGAGGTGTACGTGCGAGTCGATCAGTCCCGGGATCACAAAGCGGCCGGAGAGGTCGCTCACCGCCGCCGTGGCTGGGACGGCCTCTGAGCCCGTTGGAAACAACCCGACGATCGTACCCTCCCTCACCAGGACGGTCATACCCGGGCGCGGGGGCGCACCCGTTCCGTCGATCACCGTGATGTTGGTCAGCGCGAACTCGGCGGCACGGTCGCGAATCCAGGCTTGCGCCAGCGCGTTGCGGCGGCCCTGGCAATCGTCGCTAATCAGCGTGAAGCGGAGGGTGTCCCCGGCAAGGGAGAACCGGTACCGGCCCGAGCTCTCGAAGACGGCCTCGAAGCGTCCGCTCCCGAAACGTCCTGGCAGCCCCCCGGGCTCCTGGGCGGAGCAGGGGTCGATGGCGCCGACCGCGGCGGCGGCGCCCAGTGCGGCGCGGGCGATGAGGCGGATTGGCATGCCGTGCCTGCTTATGGGGTGGAAGTTGAATGCCGGGCGAATCTCCCGCCCTCCCGGCTACCAGCCCGCCGCCATCCCGTCCTTCCGCGGGTCGGACCCCGCCGCCCACCCACGCGGGAGCCGCAGCACGGCCTGCGACCCTCCGGCCTCACCGGGCGGCAGCAGAACGACCCGATGTCCCCGGGCCGCAAGCCCCCGCCGGACCTCATCGCCGATGGGCGCCTCCAGCCCAACCCGCAGTCCGTCGAAATGGCGGAACCGTGGCGCATCGATCGCCTCCTGAAGATCCATCCCGAACTCGAGCAGGTTGAGCAGCACCTGGACGTGGCCCTGCGGCTGGATCGCCCCGCCCATGACGCCGAACGCGAGCCAGGGTTCACCCCCGCGCGTCACGAAGGCGGGGATGATGGTGTGGAACGGCCGCTTGCGTGGGGCGACGGTATTCGGGAGCCCCTCGTCCATGCTGAACCCCGCGCCCCGATTCTGCAGCGCGAACCCTGTGCCCGGCACCACGACTCCCGACCCAAACTCCCAGTAGACGCTGTTGATGAAGGAGATCATGTTCCCCGCCGAGTCCGCCGCGGCGAGGTAAATCGTCTCGCTCTGGGTGATGGCGGGTCCGGGTGCCATGCGCTCGGTGGCTTTGCGGGGATCGATCAGCGCCCGCCGGGCCGCGATGAAGTCGTCGCTGAGCAATCGCTGGGGTCCGACGGTCATCGCCGCCGGATCGCCGACCCAGCGCGCCAGGTCGGCGTAGGCGAGTTTCTTGGCCTCTACCAGGTGGTGGAGATACTCGGAGGAGTTGTGCCCCATGCCCTTGAGGTCGTACGGCTCCAGGATCCGCAACATCTCGAGGGCCGCGACGCCTTGTCCATTGGGCGGCAACTCCCAGACCGTGTGCCCGCGGAAATCCACCGACAGCGGCTGCACCCACTCGGCTCGATGGGTGGCCAGGTCTTCCAGCGTGAGGAACCCCCCCAGCGCCCGGACCCGCGTCACGATCCGCTGACCCAACTCCCCGCCGTACAGCGCACCGATGCCCTTGGAGGCGACCAGCCGGAAGGAGGCGGCGAGGTCGGGGTTGCGGAACCACTCGCCTACCGCTGGCGCCCGGCTGCCGTCGACCAGAAAGGTCGCGCGCGCGCCCTCGTCCCGGACAAGTCGCTCCACTTCCTCGGCCCACTGCTCTGCGATAATCGGCGAGACCGGAAAGCCCTCTTCCGCCAGCCGGATCGCCGGCGCCAGGGCCTCGGCCAGCGTGAGGGTGCCGTGGCGTTCGAGCAGCGCGGCCCAGCCGGAAAGCGCCCCCGGCACGGTGATGGGTTCGGCCCCGAACAAGGGGATCCGTTCGTGGCCCCCGCCCGCCAAGGCCTCGCGCGTCATGAGGGATCCCGCACGACCGCTCGCGTTCAGGCCGATCAGCCTCCGGTCGCGGGCCGACCACAGGATCGCGAACATGTCGCCGCCGATCCCGGTCATGTGGGGCTCGACCAGGTTCAGAACGGCCGCCGCGGTGACCGCCGCGTCGACGGCGTTGCCTCCCCGTTGAAGCACGGCGAGGCCCGCCGCCGTGGCGAGGGGCTGACTGGTGGCGATGACGCCGTTGGGTGCATAGACCGTCGAGCGCCCGGCGGCGGGCGCCGGGAGGCTGTCCTGAGCCGCCGAGGGAGGAGCGGTGAGGAGCGAAGCCGCGAGCATCGCGCAGGCGCGGCCAAGCGGTGCGGCGTGGAGCCGGAGCATCAGTCGAGGTCCTTGAGCGGGTCGGTCGCAAGATCGCCCCCGGCGGGGCCAGTCGCCAGCGCCGAGGGAGGGGTGGGCTGGCACCAGGCGGGCGCGAGGACCATCATTCATGGATCCCCCACCCGAGGCGTTGCTTGGCTCTGTCGGCTTCCCCGCTGCGCTCCGGCCAGGACAAGCAAGCGAACCCGGAGGACCGGAGGCTCGAGGCGTATCGCCGCGAAGGGTTTTTGGGGCCGATTCGCCTGTTCACTCCCGAGCAATGCCGCCGCATCGCCAGACACCTGCGCCGGAGCGGCCTGCCGGCCCCCATCGAGTGGGAGAAAGGACGCGCGGCTTCGGACCGGGTCTTCTACGATCTCGCGACCCAACCCGTGCTGCTGGCCTTGCTCACCTCGTTGCTTGGCGAAGACCTGATCCTCTGGGGCGCCAGCGCCGTCGTGCGCGCGCCCGGTGCCATGCACCCCTGGCACTGCGATATGGAGTCCGCGGCGCCGGCTGGGGGCTTCATCACGGCGTGGATCGGCCTGGAGCATACCAGCCGAGATTCGGTGCTCCAACTGATTTCGCGCTCCCACCGGATGGGGAAAACGGTGCAGCAGGCCCGCGGGGAGCGCGGCCTGCGTCGCGATTTGGCGACGCCGGCGGCCATGCTGGCCGTGGTCAGAGAGGCGGAGCCGGGCGCCGCCCTGGTGCAGCCCGAAATGAGCGACGGCGATGCCCTGGTGTTCGACGGCAGGCTCTGGCATGGGTCTCTCAATCAGAGGACACGGGGAACCCGCACCGCCCTGCTTTTCCAGTACGCGACCCCGGCATCAGCGGTGCGCATGCCCGATTTTGCCCAACTCGACTGGCCCTTCAAGTTCCGTGCAGCCCCACTGCCTCCGGTGATCGTGGTCGCGGGCAGCAGCAGCGATGGGGTCAATCGCCTGGCTCCGCCTCCGCCCCCAAGCTCCGACGGTCATCCCATGGTTGGCACCGCAATCCACCCGATCATCCTGCCGCTGGAACACCCCGCCAGAGAGTGGGAAGCCTTTTCCGCCTTTCGCGGGCCGACGCGCACGCTCGGCGAGATGAGCTGCCACGCGTCGGTGCTGGTCCCCGGGCACTCACCGCATCCGCCACATGCCCATCGAGAGGAGGAACTGCTGATCCCCCTCTCGGGCGAAGCGGAGCTGGTGGTCGCGGAACGCCCGGACGACCCCTCACCCAGGATCGAACGGATTCGTCCCGGTACGTTTGTGTACTACCCGGCATTTCAGCATCACACGATCCGCAATCCGGGAACGGCAGCGCTTGGATACCTGATGTTCAAATGGTTTGCGCCGCCCGCCGGCTGGCCCGGCCCGATGCCGACCACCCTTCACCGGTTCGGGGACATCGCGGCACCCGCCGACGCGGGAGGCTTCTGGATAGAGCGCGTCTTCGAGGGACCGACCGACTGCCTCAGCAAGCTCCACGCCCACTTGACCGTGCTCCAGCCCGGCGCCGGGTATGCGCCGCACGTCGACGCCTATGACGTGGCGATCCTCACCCTCGAGGGTACGGTCGAGACCCTGGGACAGGTGGTCGAGCCGAGGTCGGTGATCTACTACTCGGCCGGCGAGCGGCACGACATGAAGAACGTCGGCGCCGGCCCAGCCCGCTACCTCGTGTTCGAATTCCACGGACCAGGCGTGCCCCCGCCGGCCTGGCCATCGTCGGCGCGAGCGCTGGCCCGCAGCGCGTTTCGATTGGGCAGGCGGCTCACGCGTGCAATCCTGCGACGACTCAAGCGCCAGTAGCAAAATCGCACACATCCGTCTCCCGTAGCCCGGGATCACACCCTCGGGGACGTCGAGGTCACGGCACCACCGGATCGTAATCGCATCACCGGCGGGTACTGCCCGCGCGATTACCACCCGGGGGTTCTCGTGTCCGAGGCGTTGCTTTCGCCAATCGTTCCATCCCTGCTGGTCGGCGCCCTGGCGGGAACTCACGCCGCCACCTGGGGCATGTACAAGGATTCGGCGTACGAGGGCTTCAGCGTGCGCAAGTATTTCCGCAGCGTCCTGCTCGGAATGGCGGTGGCCGTCGCCCTTCCATCGCTGCGGCCCGTGGACCCAACCACCCCGCACGGCTTTGTGGTGCTCTTTGGCCTGACGTACGTGCTCGAGCGCCTCTTGGTGGAGTGGACCAAGGTATTCCTGCGCCGGGAGGATCAGTCGAAGTATTTCATCCCGATGCAGTTCGCGATTGGGGGCCGGGTGGTGCGCAACCCGTGGTACCGACTCGCGGCGGGCCTGCTCTATGCCGGTGGCATTGTGCTGGTCGTGCGCCTGGTCGAGGGCCTCGCCCCCCTCACGCGGTCATCCTGGATGGTGGCGGTTGCGCTCGGCGGGCTCGGTGGACTGGTGTGCGCCCTCGGCGGCGCCTGGAAAGACGCGCCACTCGAAGGGTTCTCCTTCTTCAAGTTCCTTCGCAGCCCGGGGATCGCGGCGGCCTGGGCCGGACTGCTCGCCTTGCTCACGCGTGATCCGGTGGCGCTGAGCTTCGGCGCGCTGGGGTACTCGATCGCCACGATCGAGACTTACAAGAAGTTCTACCGGCCGCTGGAACCGCCCGGGAAGTTCGACGGGAAGCCCGTACGTTTTCCGCAGATGCTGGCCTGGCGCCGCCGTTTTGTCCCGCTCTACCTCGCCGTCTCGGGCACCGTGGTGACCGTCTTCGCCGCCGCGCTGCGCGACGCCGCCTCCGGCCGTCCCACCCTTGCGTCGATCCTGGCCGGTCAATGACGAGGCGCCTCGCCACCGCGCTACGCACCCCGCGCGGCGACCCGGCCTGGGACCTGGTTGTCCGCGGCTCCGGCCTGCTCGGGCTGGTCGCGATTCCGCTGGTCGCCGCGGGGCCGGATGCGCTGGCGGGGCTGGTGGCGTTCTTCCTGGTGACCGTCTGGGTGAACGGCCCGCTGGCGATGTTCCTGCCGGCGGCCTACGAGCCCGTCCTCATGGCGATGGGCCTGCTCTACCCACCGGTGTTGATCGCGGCCGTCGGGTGCGCGGGCACGCTGGCGATCGAGGCGGTCAACTACGCCCTGTTCCGTCGGATCGTTACGGCGCCCTCGCTCTCCTCCGCACGCCAGAGCTCCGTCGTCCGGTGGGCGCTGCGGCTGTTCACACGGGCGCCGTTCCTGGCGGTCTGGCTTTGCAGTTGGTCGCCGCTGCCCTATTGGCCGGCGCGGATCACGGCGCCGCTCGCGCGCTACCCGCTGCGGCCGTACCTGCTCGCGACCCTGCTGGGACGCTTTCCCAGATACCTGCTCTTTGCCGCGCTCGGAGCGACCATCCCGATCCCCGGCGGGGCCCTGCTGGCCATTTCGGCGGCCGCGCTGCTGATCGGAGGAGGGCTCGCGTTGCGCGCTGCCCTGGCCCGACACCGGACTCGACCGTGGTGGCCGGGGCCGGCCGCGCTAGGTTTCTTCCCATGCCAGAACCGATCCGCGTCGCCGTCGTCGGAGCCGGCCCCGCCGGCTTCTTTCTCTGCGAGAAGCTGCTTGCCCAGGATGCCGTCCCTGTCCAGGTCGACCTGTTCGAGCGGCTCCCCACCCCGTACGGCCTGGTCCGCTTCGGCGTCGCGCCCGACCATGAGAAGATCAAGAACGTCACGCGGAGTTTCGACAAGGTCGCCGGCCGGGCCGGGTTCCGCTTTTTCGGCAATGTCGACATCGACCGGCACCTGTCCCTGGAGGATCTCCGGGCCCACTACCACCAGGTCGCGTTCACAACCGGAGCACAGACTGACCGGCGGATGGGGATTCCCGGCGAGGACCTGGCCGGCAGCCACCCCGCGACCGAGTTCGTGGCCTGGTACAACTGCCACCCGGATTTCTGCGGGTGCTCCTTCGACCTGTCGGTGGAACGCGCCGCGGTGATCGGCGTCGGAAACGTCGCCGTCGATGTCGCCCGGATCCTCTGCCGCTCGACGGAGGAGCTGGCCGCCACCGATATCGCGGATCATGCGCTCGAGGCACTCCGGGCCAGCCGGATCCGGGAGGTTTACCTCATCGGACGGCGCGGCCCCGCCCAGGCCGCCTTCACAACGCCCGAGGTCAAGGAACTGGGCGAGCTCCAGGGAGCGGACGTCCGCGCGATCCCGGAGGAGGTGGAGCTCGATCCGCTCTCGGCCGCCGCCGTGGCCGCTGAAGCCGATGCGGCGACTGCCCGCAAGCTGGAGGTCCTGCGCGACTTCAGCACCCGCACGCCGAGCGGCAAGCCCAGGCTGCTCCATATCCGCTTTCTGCTGTCTCCGGTAGAGTTGGTCGGCGACGCGCAGGGCCGAGTGCAGGCGATCCGGCTGGTCCGCAACCGGCTGGTGGAGAGCAACGGCGACCTGAAGGCCCAAGCCACCGAGGTCACCGAGGAGATTCCGGTCGGACTGGTCTTCCGTTCCGTTGGCTATCGTGGCGTCGCCATCCCCGGGCTTCCCTTCGACCAGCGCTCGGGGATTGTGCCCAACGCCGCGGGCCGAGTGCTCGACCCCGCGACCGGCGCGCCTCTTCCGGGCGTGTACGTCAGTGGGTGGATCAAGCGGGGCCCCAGTGGTGTGATCGGCACCAACAAGCCCGACGCCGCCGAGACCGCGGCGGCCATGCTGGCCGATGCCGCAGCGGGCGCGACGGGCTCCCCGTCCGCCTCGGAGCCCGCCGGGGTGGTCGCCTTGCTGGCGGCAAGGCAACCGGATGCGGTCTCCTGGTCGGATTGGGTTCGCCTCAACACGGCAGAGTCCGGCCGAGGCCTGCCCGTCGGGCGCCCGCGCGTCAAGTTCACGCAGGTGGCGGAAATGCTGAAGGCCATGCGGGAGACTAGCTCAGCAGATTCTTCACGATAACGGTGAGCCCCGCGAGCGTGGCCACGGCCAGCACCGCGGGACGCAGGGGACCGCGATCGAGGGCCGCCGCGGGCCGTCGCGATGCCAGAAAGCCGGCTACGATGCCCGGAAACAGCGACGCGCCGAGCTGGAGCTCGGTAAGGCCGAAGCGACCCACCACGATGAGCGCGCTCACCGAGAGCGCCACCCCCACCACGAAGAACGCCGACAAAGTGCCTCGCAGGCGGGGACCCGTTTCACCCGCGTAGAGCAGGGCCATCGGCGGTCCGCCGATGCTCGTCGTCGTTCCCATGAAGCCGGAAAGGAATCCGGCGCCCAGCAGGGTCCGTGGACCGGGGCGTGGATGACGACCTGACGCGGTGAGGACAACCCCGAACAACACCAGCGCGCCGAAGAGCACGTCGAGCAGGTCGTTGGACAGCCAGGCCATCGCCGCCATCGCGGGGAGGGTGCCGACGACGCGCCCGCCCAGGGCCCAGCGCAGATCGGCGCCCTGGACCCCATGCCAGTCGCGCCGGGCAAGCAGCAGCGTGAGAAGGCCGGACGCGCAGAGAATCGGACCGGGGACCAGGCGAGGGTCGATCAGCAACAGCAGGGGCGCGGAAAAGAGCCCGAGGCCAAAGCCGACGGTGCCCTGGAGCAGGGCCCCCATGGCGATGATGCTTGTGGCGGCGAGGAGTTGCCAGGCGGTCATCGGAGGCGGAAATATGCCTCTCGCCGGCGGGAAGACCATGCGCGATTCCGGCGCGATTTCTGCCGCAGAGCCGGGGGCTGACTCCGGGGGCGGCTTCCTTCGTAGTATTGTGGGTGCGTTCGCCGTCCCCTTCAGGCGTCCTCGGATTGGAGCTTTGGGGGGCAAGGAGGCGGTTCATGAGGAGGCAAGTGAATGAATAGCAAGAAGTTACGTGCCATTGCCGTGTTGATCGCCCTGCCGCTTGCGGCTGGGGCCTTTGTCCTCCAGAGCCAGGTGCGCAGCGGGGACGGGCCCCGACTGTTCGCCCAGGTGCTGCGGTTCGTCGAGCAACACGCGGTGGACTCCCTGTCCTCGGCGGAGATCTACGAGCGCGCGGCCCGCGGGCTGGTGGACGGGCTGAACGACCCTTACGCCGACCTCTATTCGCCGGAGGAGCTCGCCAGTTTCCAGCGCAACACGCTGGGAAACAACTACGGCGGGATTGGCATGCAGATCGAGAGCCACGAGGGCCAGATCACGGTCATGCGTGTGTTCCCGGGAACGCCAAGCCAGCAGGGGGGTGTTCAGGCCGGTGACCGCATTACGGTGGTGGACAGTGTGGCGGTAACCGGCCGCCGGCTGGAAGAGGTCTCGGGTCGCCTGACCGGCCCGCCCGGCACCAAGGTCGACGTGACCTTTACCCGCGAGGGGTTTCCGGAGCCGATCCGGACCTCGTTCACCCGGGCGGTCATTCAGGTGCCGGCCGTGCCCTATACGCTCGTGCTGGACAGCAACGTCGGGTATGTCCCGCTCCAGCGTTTCAACGAGTCCGCGGCGGACCAGGTGCAGAAGGCGTTCGAGAGTCTGCGCTCGCGAGGCGTGAGCGCGTACGTATTCGACCTGCGGGGCAACCCGGGCGGCTCGCTGACCGAGTCCCTCCGGATCGCCAACCTGTTTCTGCGCCCGAGCACCGAAATCGCAAGCGTTCGGCACCGGGGCCGTGAGCCGGAAGTGTTCAAGTCGGACCAGACCTCGATCATCGATTCGACCTCGCTGGTGATCCTGATCGACAACTTCTCGGCTTCCGCGTCGGAAATCGTGGCCGGGGCGCTCCAGGACCATGACCGGGCCCTGGTCGTCGGGACCAGCAGTTTCGGCAAGGGCCTGGTGCAGACGCTATATCCGCTCGAAGGCGGCTGGGCCATCAAGCTCACCACCGGGAAGTGGTACACTCCGAGCGGCCGTTCGATTCAAGGCGAGCACAAACAACTGGCCGATGGCCGCTTTGTGGAATACGTCCCGGATTCTCTGGAGACCGACTCCACCAAGCGGGCCCGTCCGGTCTTCCGCTCGACGGGAGGCCGGATCGTGTACGGCGGCGGGGGCATCGCTCCCGACGTCCTGGTCCGGCAGGATACCCTGGATGATGCCGGGCAGGCGTTTTTCCGCGCGGTCGGACCGAAGTGGATCACCGTGCACTCGACGCTGTACGCCTACGCGCGGGAACTCCGCCCCGCGGTTCCCCCCGACTTCGTCGTGGGCCAGACCTGGCTGGATGAGATCTACCGGCGGATCCGGGCCGCGGAAGTCGAGTTGGATCGCGAGGTGTACGACGCGGCACGGAGCACCGTCACCCGACTGCTGGAGCAGCGCCTGACCCCGCTTGCTTTCGGCGACTCGGCCTTGTTCCGGCGCGGCATTCCGACCGATCAGCCGCTGCTCACCGCCCTGGACTACATCAGGAAGGGCGGCACGCAGCGCGGACTGCTGGCTCTGGCGTCGCGCAACGGCGCCGGCGGGGATCCCGGCCAGAACTGACCGGTCAACGGCCCAGCAGCCCGCTTCGGATTCGGCGGGCCTTGAGACCGGCCCGGGGGTCGAATTCGATCCGGCTGTCGATCCGACTTTCGAAACGGAGCCTGCCGGGCAGCGTGAGTTCACGCCCCTCCCGCAGGATGCTCAGCGGCAGGGTCGTCCCCTCGGGCATCCCGCCGTACCGCGCGCGAAAGCGGAGGCCGAAGTTCTGGTCATCCGCGCTCACCTCGCCCACGCTGAGCAGGTAATCGCCCGGATCCACCCCCGCCTCGGCCGCGGAGCTGCCCGCAGCCACCTGGATGACCAGGGAGCCGATGGAATCGGTCTCGGTGGTGACCCCGATCCGCGCCTCGCGGGTGGTATCCGATACCAGTCGCAGGCCGGCCAGGGGCAGCATTTCGCTCCAGGGGAACGGCTCGCGCCCGTCGATGTAGCGGCTGGCGAACTCGCGAAAATCCTTCCCTCCCGCCGCCTCGCGGACCGCACCCCACCAGTCCTCGCCCGTGAACCCGCGGCCCGCCTTCCAGACCCGCAGATAGAGGGTCCGCAGCACGTCGTCGAGCGATCGCCGGTTGTCGCTCGCGTCCCGGATCATGATGTCGAGCAGGAACCCGGCGAGCGCGCCCTTCGGGTAATACACGCTGGACGTGCCGTCGGTCGGACTGATCCAGGCGGTGAGGGAGGCGTCCTCCAGGGCCACCGGGGGCGCCGCCTCCGTATCGGTGAGCTTCTCGGAGAGGAGCGCCAGGAAAACGGTCGAATCGACGATGCCCCCACGCACCAAGGCAAGGTCGGCGTAGTAATCCGTGACGCCCTCGCTGACCCAGAGCCAGACCGTGGGCTGCGGCCCGTCGTAGCGGTAGGGAACCATCTCGACCGGCCTGAGTCGCTTCACGTTCCACGCATGGAAGATCTCGTGTGCGGTGATCGAGGCGAGGATCGGAGTCCCGATGAAACCGGGGTGGTAGATCCCGACGTGCGAGTTCTGGTGCTCCAACGCGCTCCCGCCCCCGAACGACTCGTCGAAAAGCAGCAGCGTGGTGTAGGACTGCCACGGCGTCTCACCGAAGACCTGGTGCATCGGCGGCAGCATCGACCTCATCTGTGCCAGGAGCAACTGCCGCGCCGGGCCTCGCAAGGCGCCCGCCGGCCACGAGGCCAGGCGATACGGACGCCCATCCACCATGGTGCTGTCGACATCCAGCCGTCCGATGAAGAACGGCATGTCCACCAGGTCGTGGTAGTTGGCCTCGCGGAAGCTGTTCGGCCTGCCGGCCGGGCGCATGCCGGTGGCGACCAGCCACTCGGCTTCGGTGACGACGCTGACGTCGGCGCCGAAGTCGAGGCCCTGACCTTCCGGGTAGGGAAACACGTTGGTCCCGTTCAGCATGACGAAATCGGCGCGGGCCCAGGCCTTGGCGTTGTCCTGTTCCTCGGCCAGGACCCGGAACTCGACGCGAATCTCGCCCGCGGCACCCGGGCGGACCCGCCAGGTGTCGAAATCGGACTTGTCCCACTGGAGCGGACGTCCGTTCTGCTCGGCGCGGAAGCCGCGGACGTGGCGCGCGAAGTTGCTGATCTCGTAAGCGCCGGGTGTCCACGCGGGCATGGAGAGGAGAACCGGCTCGGCATCGGCGACCCGAAAGCGCATGCCGACCTGCACCTCGCGGCTGGCCGCCAGCGCGGCGTCGAATCGCAACTCGTACCGGATATCGGAGATCCGCCCGGCAGCGCCGCCCTGCGCGGCCGCGGGGACCGACGCAGCCAGTGAAAGCATCAGGAAGGCGAGGGCCCGCCCAGCAGTGATGGACGTGAGATTCTGCAACATTTCGCTCCTGCAGGGTGGGGCTTGAAGATAGTTGGGCTGTAGGACGGGGCCGAAGGGTGGAGGGCGCGCAACCTGGCTGTTCTCTCGCTGCGCCTCCCGCTATCGTCCAGCGTCCCCCATCGACCTCTCTCGCCCTCGACGGCCCGTGCAAAAGCCCCGTCTCTTCTGGACGATCTTCGTGATCTGGCTGGCGCTGGATATCGTGACCAAGCAGCTGGCGTTCAATGTGCTTCAGCCCCCGGGGGTCCCGCACGAAGTGCTTGGCGATGTCGTTCGGCTGACGTTGGCGTTCAACCGCGGGGCGGCGCTCGGCATGTCCCTGGGGGAGTGGTCCCGACCCGTCCTCACGGTGATCGGGTTCGCCATGCTGGTCCTGCTCTGGCGCTTCTACCGGACGACCGGTCCGACCGAGCGCCTGCGTACGGCGGTGCTGGCCTTCATTACGGCCGGAGCGCTTGGTAACCTGATCGACCGGCTCCGCTGGGACCGGGGTGTGGTGGATTTCATCGATGTCGGCATCGGCACGACCCGCTACTGGACCTTCAACGTGGCCGACAGCGGGATCACGGTGGGCGCGATCGTCCTCGCGATCATCCTTGGGCGGGAGGAGAAAGCGAAACGGTCCCCCGCTCCAACTCCAGCAAGCGCTGCTTCCGCTCCAGACCCCAGCGATACCCGCCGAGCCCGCCGTCGTTCCTGACCACCCGGTGGCAGGGAATGACGACCGCGACGTTGTTGCGCGCGCAGGCGCTCGCCACGGCACGGACCGCTTTGGGCCGCCCGATCCGGCGCGCCAGCTCGGCATAGCTGATGGTTTCGCCCGCTGGAATCCTGCGCAGCTCTTCCCAGACCATGCGCTGGAGGGCGGTGGCCCGAAGGTCGAGCGGCAACTCCCGGTCGGGGATACACCCCTCCAGCAGTCTGGCCACGGCGGGGAGGTAGAGGCCGAGTTCCTCGGTGTGGGTCAACTCGGCCAGGGGGAAGTCCTTTCGCAGGGCTGTTTCCACCTCCGATTCGGAGGCGCCCAGGGACACAAAGCACACGCCTCGCTCCGTCGCGGCCACCAGCAGCCGGCCCAATGCGGTTGGGCAGGTCGACCAGGCGATTCGCGCGCCCTCCCCGCCGGCCCGGTAGGTCGCCGGCGTCATCCCGAGGGCACGGCTCCGATTCTCATAGACTCGGCTGGGAGATCCGAATCCCGCATCGTAAAGCGCCCGGCTCACGCTCCGTCCGTTGCGCAGGTCGGCGCGGAGGCGCTGCTCCCGCGCCGCTTGGGCGTAGGATCGCGGCGAGATCCCCGTAATCCGGCTGAATACGCGGTGCAGGTGCGCGGCGCTCACACCGAGGCGGCGGCCCAGGACGGGAAGGGTGACCCGCTCCCGTGCCTGATCCAGCAGGCGGCAGGCACGTTCGACCAGCTCGACCTGCGGATGGCGCCGGACAGCCTCTTTGGGCCGGCAGCGCCTGCACGGGCGGTAGCCTTCGCGTTCGGCGGCGGCGGGCACCGGGAAAAAACGGACCTGGTCCCGCCGCGGCCGGCGCGCGGGACACCCGGCCCGGCAATAGATCCCGGTGGACCGGACCCCATAGACAAACGCGCCGGCGGCGCCACGGTCCCGCTGGACCACGGCGCGCCAACGCTGGCTCTCGGTAAGGCTGTAGGAATTCGACACGCTCAGGCTCGGCATCACCCTACCCGGATAACGGACAGGGGCCATGATACGTGGCCATGCGCGTGCACGCCATCCGGATCGTGCCGCCAAAGTGGGTCGGGCCTCAGTTGCCTCCGCCCGGACGGTTGGGCCGCGCCAGGGAACGGTAGTACTCCTCTACCAGCTCCCGGAACCTGGGTGGGACCTGGTCAGACGCGCCCACGACGGGTCGGGTCCGCGGGTCGGCCTCAAACTGTCGCCGGAGGGCGAACTCGAACGCCTTGAGCCGGTCGAGGACGTCGCGCTGGAGCCGTTCCATCGCTTGGGGATCGTTGAGGGCGGCGCTGTGCTCCAGGCGCCGCAGCGCCGCGATCACGGCTTCCAGATCGGTCGGGTCGATACCCAGCTGCTCGACCTCGGCCCGCAGGGTGTCCGCCGACAGGCGGCGGTCGCGAAGCTCGCGGCCCAGTTGCCGGGCGATCGCGGGGTCGATGAACCCTGCCCGACCCGCCCGGGACATGTCGCTGTCGTCCCCGCGAGCCCCTGGGGAGTTCGCATCTCCTGCCCGGTTCCCCCCGGCCTGCCCTCCCTGGCCCTGCTGGCCCGCCTGACCTTGCTGACCCTGTTGGCCCTGTTGCCCCGGCTGGCCCTCCTGGCCTTGTCGGTCCTGCTCCCCTTGCTGTCCCTGCGTCCCTTGCTGACCCTGTTGCTGGCGCAGCCGCTCGCTCATGGATTCCAAGCCTCGAACGAGACGCCGAGCCCGATCGAGCGCATCACGCGGATCGTTCTCTGCCGCCGCGCGGACCCCCTGCTCCGCGCCCTGGATCCTCGACACGGCGCTGTCGAGGTTCGCGGCGATCTGTTCTTCGAAGTTGCGTGCGTACTCGGGTGACTGACCGCGGATCAGCCCCTTGGAGAATCTGATCTTGTCACGGATCCGGTCGTCGCGGATACCGTTGGCGGCGTCGGCGAGCCGTCCGCCCGCTTCCGGCGCGCCCTGTCGCAGCTCACGGGAGAGCCGGTCGAGATCGGATTCCAGCCGGTCCACGGCCTCCGCCAGGCTGTCCTTGCGCTCGCTCAGGCCGCGCGCAGCCTCGGGCGAGGCCGCTCCGCCGCCCATCGCCCGATCGACATCCCGCGCGATCTCCCGCTGGGTATCCGCCAGATCCTGGGCGCGTCGAGAGGCGTCCTGGATCGCGCGGGTCTGGCTGGCCTGGCGCCCCTGCTCCAGGGCCCGGGTGGCCTCCCGCAGGCGTTCCGCCGCGGCCTGCCCCTGGGCGTCGCTCCCCTGTTGGCCTGCGGCCGAGCGACGCATCGCCTCCGCCGCCTCGCGCAGCTGCCTGGCGGCGTCCTGCACCTCGGGCGACTGCTGTTCGCGCGACAGGCGTTCCAGTTGCCGGGCCATTTCCTCGGCTTCCTCGGCCAGCCGACGCTGGGCCGCGCCGGCGCCGGCCTGACCTCCCTGGCCCTGCTGGCCCTGCTGGCCCGCGCGGTTCTGGAGCTGCTGCGCGGCGCGTTCCATCCGCTCGTTTTCCTGCTGCAGGCGGCTCGCCAGTTGGCGCAGCCGCTCGAGGGTCTCGTCGACTTCCTGCCGGGCCTGCTGTTGCTGGCTGCGCTCCACGGTCTCGTACTGGTTGCGGAGCTTGTCGGTCTCCAGCTCGAACAGATCCGCCAAGTCCTCGGCACTCGAGCTCTGGCCGCCGCCCCCGCCGCCGCCCTGCCCCATGCTGATCTGCACCTCGCGGAAGGCCTCCTCGGCCCGCTGGAGGTGCTGCAAGGCCCGCTGCTCCGGGGGGAGGGCCTCGTCGGGCTGCCGGCGACCGAGCGCCTGCTCGGCGGCTTCCATTTCGGGCAGGGCGGCGCTCAGCTCGTCCTGAACGAGCTTGAAGGTCGAGTCCGCGCGCGCAGATCCCCGGCGGGTCATCTCCTCCACCAGATTGGCCACCCGCTCGCGCAGCCGCCCTTCGGAGAGGGCCAGGGTGGCAAGATCCTCGCGCAGTTGCTGCTCGGAGACCTTCTCCTTGTCCCGCAACACCTTGAACGTCGCGGCCACGACCTGCTTCTGTTGCTCCGAAAGCCCCTGCGGGGTGTCCCCCCCACCCTGCCCCGGCATGCCGCCCTGCTCCGCCTGGCGGTATTCCTTGCCGAAGGGCCGGATCTTGAGGAAGTAGATGTCCGACGAGGCGGTCGCGCCGTCTCCGGGACCGTTGTCGGTGGCCCGCGCGAAGTAGGCGATGACGTCGCCCGGCACCAGGCCGTACTCCTCAAGGAAGAAGGTGTGGCCCGCGCTCACCTCGGTCAGCCGGCCCCCGCCCTGGTGCAGGGCGACCAGCTTCTCCTCGCCGCCGTTGACGCGGTAGACCAGCTCGAGCGAGCGCAGGCCGAAGTCGTCGCTGGCCTCGGCCTCGACGTAGACCTCCTCCACCGAGGTCGCCTGCCCGTCGCGCCCGGGCTTGCGGACCACCACGCTGGGCCCGGTGTCGTCCAGCAGGTCGACGCGGTAGCGCAACGAGGCCTCGACGTAGTGCCCGTCGGCGGCCCGCAGCTCGATGCGGTAGGTGGCATCGCGGGTGAGGCGCGACTCGCCGACCAGCAATCCGTTCTCGGCGGGAGCGAGGACAACCGTGTCGCCCACGTCGAATACCAGACGCCCGGCGGCGGTCGCCATGGTCGGCGTGATCTCGAAACGCGCCGTGGTTCCGCGGGGGGCCACGATGTCGCCGGCGGGCTGCTGCCGTTCATTGGGCATGCCGGTGTGGGAGGGGAATCGCAGCTCGACGGCGTACTCGCCGACCGCGGGCAGGTTGGCCACGCTCAGCGTGTACTGCTGGCTGCGCACCCCGCCGGCTTCCACCACGTACTGGATGGGCTCCGTCACGTCGAACAGGCGGAAGGACCAGTCGCCGCCGGATTCGCCCGGGGCCATGCTCAGGCGCTGCCACTCCGGATCGTCGCCGGTCCGCAGCAGCAGTTCCACGCGTTCGGAGCTGAAGCCGCGCAAATGCGCCACGATTTCCTGGTCACCACCCCTGGCAACCGTGGCGTTGCCTGGGTCCACGGAGACCGCGTAGGGCGTGGCCGCGGCCGCCTCGCGCCAGGGCACCAGCAGCGACGCCGTGTCCCGGAACGAGCCGGGGCCCAGCAGCACGGCCAGCGCGGCCAGCGCGGCCATGGTGAGACCCGCCAGGGTCGCGCGGCGAATCCGTGAGCCGTCGATCGCGCGGCCTTCATCCGCCTCCCGCATTTGCGCTACGGCATCCGCCACGACCCGCTCGGCCAGCGCGGGCGAGGAGGACTCACCGCTCTCCGCCTGCTCCACCGCGCTCAGCAACAGGGCGTGCAGTCCCGGCTCGTGTTCCTCGATGTACAGCGCGATCCGCTCGTCGGTGACCCGCCGGAACAGCGGCCGAGCCACGAACCACACGACGAGCCCGACGACGCAGAGCATGCCGAGCCCCCGAACGATCTGAACGGCCACCGGAGCGAACCGGACGGAGTCCAGCAGCCAGGTGCTGAGCAACAGCCAGACCAGGCCGGCGGCGAGCAGCAGGGCGACGCCCTGGAGCGTCACGCGCAAGCGCCAGCGGCGGCGGATGCGGGTGATCACGGCCAGCAGATCGGCGCGGACGGTCGGGCTCATGGCCCCTCCCGGGAAACGGCCGGCTCCACGCGAACGAAGCCGGTCAAGCGGTTGGCGAGCAGCAACTCCACGGCGAGCAGGACCAGCACGGCCGCCAGAGCAAACCACCAGAGGCTCTGGTTCCGTTCCCGCTCGATCGCCGTGAGCGTCGCCGCGTCCAGTGGATCGATGCCCGCGGAGCGCGCACTGTCGCGCGCGCCGGTGGCTACGACAAGATCGGCTGGGTCGAAGGCCGCGAGGTCGGCTTCGTCCGGACTGGGGTTGGCCGCGACCAGCTCCAGCAGCCGGCCCCCTGACCGGGCCTCCCGCACTTCGTAGAACCCAGCCTCCTCCAATGAAAACCTAACGCCGCCCGGGCCCACTTCGTGTCGGGTCCGCTCTCCGGCGGGGGAGACCACCACGACCGCCCCGGTCTGAGCCAGGCGGTCCGCGCCGAACGCGGCCACCTCGCCAACCGGTTGCGCCGCTTCCGCATCGGTGTGCCTCCCCGCGTAAAGCACCAATTGGTGCATGAGCGGGAGAAAGAGCGGCTGCAGCGGAAGGTCGGTCCAGACATTGTCCGCCCCGGTGGTGAGGGCGAGCGCGCGACCCTTGCGCTCGGCGGTCGCGGGGGCTTCAAGCAGGGCCGGCGCGCCGTCATCGTACCGGGCCAGGACCTCCAGGGAATCCGCCGCGACGCCCCGGTACCTGTAGACCCGGGTCGCGGCGAAATCGCCGGATCCCGGCGCGCGAAACGGCTCGAAGACCGGGTGCTCGCGTCGCACCATGCCGATGGTACCTCCGGTGACCTCGCGCCGCTCGACGACGCCGGTGGCCCGTAGCCCACCGAGCGCGGCGGGCCACGCGCCGGCCGCGGCGGGTCCGAGCAAGTGAAGCAGCCCGCCCCCACCTGCCACGAAGGCCGCCAGCCGCCCACCCTCGCCGCCGGCTGGGAAGGGCAGGTCGTCGAGAATCACGACGTCGGCGTCGCGCAGGTCCGCGGCGGAGAGTTCGCCGGTCCGCAGGGCGAGATCCACCCGGGGGCGCCGGCTCAACGCCAGCGCCCGGTCCAGAAAGGGGCGGGCATTTCCCGTGCCCGGTCGCCTGCGAATGAAGACGCGGAGGGGTCGCTCGGGCCGGGCCACGAAATGGAAGACGTCGTCGACCGCGAGCGAATCCCCGCTGGTCATCCGGATCATTCCACGGGCGTTGCCGGAGGTGCGGGGCACGGCGGGGAAGTGAACCGTAGCCACCTGGCGTTCGGACAGCGCGAGCTCAGCGCTGCCCGCGGCGCGTCCATCGAGCTCGAGCCGGGCGGTCGCCCGTCGCGGGGCCGCCGCGCCGGTGGCCAGGACCTGGGCCGTGACGACAATGCCCTGCTCTCCGTGAAGGATTTCGGCCTGCACCAGGGCCAGATTGCTTGCCCCGGCGGACGACACGTCGGCGCGGTGCAGCACGGTGCCCTCGGGCAACGGCTCGATGACTTCGCCCTGCCAGCCCGCGCGCTGGAAGTCACTGATCAGCACCACCTCCAGTTCCGGGCGGTCGGAGGCGAGCAGCTGTTCCCGCGCCTCGCGCAACGCGGGTGCCAGGCGGGTCGGCCGAGACGAGGGCGATGCCTGGTCGAGCCCGGCGTTGAGCAGCGTCCTGTCGCCGGTCATGGCGACCGCCACGTGAGGGACCGCGTCGAACAGCACCAGCGCCGCGCGGTCGCCGCCGCCCAACCCGTCGAGGGCGGCCCGGGCGGCGGCGACCGCGCGGCTCCACTGGGTACCGAAACCCATGCTGGCCGAACGATCCAGCAGGACCACGAGGTCGCGGCCCTGCCGCGTGGCCGGCGCGATCAGCACGCCGCGCTCGCGCAGGAAAGGCCGCGCAAACGCAACCACCAGCAATGCCACGGCAAGGCAGCGCAGCAAAAACAGCGGCCAGTGGTGGATCTGCTGCCGGCTCACCTCGCGGAACTGGACCCGGCGCAGGAACATCAGCGACGGGAAGCGGACGGGCTGCTTGCGCTCCTTGTGCCGCAGGTGCACCAACAGCGGCACGGCGAGCGCGGCAAGCCCGGCCAGGAACAGGGGGACCAGGAACGCCATCAGCGGGTCCGCACCAGCTCCTGGCGGCGCGCCAGATAGCTGTAGAGGGCGAAGTCCAGCGGCTTGGAGGTATCGCACACGGCATAGTCGACGCGGCTCGCCGCCATCTGCTGCGTCAGTTCTTCCAGGTGGGTCTGGAGCAGGGTCTTGTACCGGATTCGCTGGTCCTCGGGGACCACCGGCAACCGTTCCCCGCTCTCCAGGTCCTCGAACATCGCGGCGGCATCGTAGGGCAGCTCCAGCTCCGCGGGATCGAGCAGGTGGAAGGTGAGCACGTCCGACCCGCTGGAGCGCAGCATCGCCACCGCGTCGCGCACCTTCTCCGGCTCCTCGTAGAAATCCGAAATCACGATGACGATGCCGCGCCGGCGGGCGCGTTCCGCCACCCGGCGGAACGGCCCCGCCAACTCGCCCCGGCCGCCCGGTTCCAGAGTGTCGATCGCGTGCAGGATCTGCTGCAGGTGCCTGGTGGAGGGCGGGATGAACTCGCGCACCTCATGATCGAACAGCACCAGGCCGATCCGGTCGCGCTGCCGGGCGGAGAACCAGGCCAGGCAGGCCGTCAGGAACCGGGCGTAATCGAGCTTGGTCACCTTGCCGGTGCCGAACGCCATCGAGGCCGAAACGTCGAGCAGAAACATGACCGTGGCATTGGTCTCCGCCTCGTACTCCTTCACGTAGAACCGATCGGTCCGCGCGAAGACCCGCCAGTCGATACGCCGGATGTCGTCCCCAGGCATGTAGGGCCTGTGCTCGGCGAATTCCATCGAGAGTCCCAGCCGCGCCGAGCGGTGCAGCCCGTGCAGGAAGCCGTCCACCACGGCGCGCGCCAGCAACTCGAGGTTTCCGATCGACGCCAGGACGGTCGGGTCGAGAAAGGCGCTCCCGGCCGCGCCGGCCTGGAAGGGGGCCTGTTGCACCCTAGAGTCCCGACTTGGGCACGGGCACCGCGGCAACCAGCTTGTCGATGACCTGTTCCGGCGTCACCCGCTCGGACTGGGCGTGGAAGTTGAGCAGAATACGGTGGCGCAGCACCGGACGGACGAGCGCGCGGATGTCGTCGAAGCTCACGTGGTGCCGTCCATGGATCAGGGCGCGACCCTTCCCGCCGAGGATGAGGCTCTGCGCCGCCCGCACGCTCGCGCCATAGAGCACCCACTGCCGGATGAAATCCGGGGCATCCGGTCCGGGCCGGCTTTGCCGCGCGAAGGCCACCGCGTAGCGGACCACGGCCTCGGCGACCGGCACCCGGCGCACCAGCTCCTGGAAGGCGATGATGTCCGGGCCGGTCAGCGCGTGCGAAAAGACCGGCGCCTGAATCCCCGTCGTCCGCTTGACCACCTCGAGCTCCTCGGCTTCCGACAGGTAGTCGAGGATAATCTCGAACATGAAGCGGTCGAGCTGGGCCTCGGGCAGCGGGTAGGTTCCCTCCAACTCGATCGGGTTCTGGGTCGCGAACACGAAGAACGGCGGATCCAGCGTGTAGGTGCGGCCCTGGACCGTCACCCGGTGCTCCTGCATGGCTTCGAGCAGCGCCGACTGGGTCTTCGGCGGCGTCCGGTTGATCTCGTCGGCCAGCACGATGTTGCTGAAGATCGGTCCGGGCATGAACTTGAGCCCGCGCTGCCCGGTGTGCGCGTCCTCCTGCACGATATCGGTTCCGGTGACGTCCGACGGCATCAGGTCGGGCGTGAACTGGATGCGCGAAAACTTGAGATCGAGCGCCTGCGCGATGGTGTGAATCAGCAGGGTCTTCGCCAGGCCCGGCACGCCCACCAGCAGGGAATTGCCTCCGGCGACGAGCGAGAGAAAGACCTGCTCGATCACGTCGTCGTGACCGACGATCACCTTGCGCAACTCGGAGAGGATCAGCCGGTAGCCCTTGGACAGCCGCTCGGCGACGGCGAGATCATCGGTCGGAAGCGGGGGGCGGGCCGTGGAAGTCATGGAATGGGACCTGGGCTAGGGGCGAATGCGCCGGGCGAAGGGCGAAGGGCGAAGGGCGCCGGTCAGTGGGTCATGGCGTAGATCACGTAGTTCACGCCGAACTTGTACGCCTCGTTGGTCAGCTCGATGGGCGCCCAGTCCCGGTCGGAGTACTCCCAGTAGTCCCCGATGTCGTTGTTGTAGTTCGCGATGACCAACAGACGCTTCTCGGGGTCGTTCTCTTCGAAGATGCCGAACCATTCCGATTTGTACCCGGCCTGGTAGGGATGGTAGAAGTCGAGCGATTCGATCCGGAAAAACGAGTCGAAGACGGGGTGGCTGGTGTCGAGCGGCACCCAGCGGGCATCGGGCAGCACCTCCCGCATCCGCGCCTCCAGGTTGAACCAGTGCGAGCCGTAGAAGTCGTCGAAGATCAGGAACCCGCCCTTGGTGAGCCAGTTCCGGAGACCCAGGGTCTCTTCCGGGTTCAGGGTCCAGAAACCCGGCTCGGACATATACGCGATGGGATACTTGAACAGCTCGGGATCGTCGAGGGTGAGGATGTTGCTCCCGCCCAGGTAGGTCCCGGTAAAGCTCAACTCGCTGAGAATCTTGCCGAAGTGCACCTCCGCGTCCGGATAGTCGTGGGCCCAGCCCTGATCGCGGAACCCGCGGCCCATCGGCGGGACGTAGCGCAGCCGGACGAAGGTGAACTTGCCGTCGTACTGGGTGTTGGGCAGCAGTTCGTAGCGCCCGCCGCCGCGCTGGGCCGCCAGAAAGCCGGCGCCGGAAAGTACCAGCGCGGCAAGCAGGATCTGCCGGACCCATCGCCCTGTGCCCATGGTCACTCCTCCACGCGGATCCGCGGATCCGGTATCGTCCTGCCTCGTCCTCAATCCGGCCTCTCGCTGATCTTCAGCAGCAACTGCTGCGCCGCCTGGTAGGACGGCGCCATCTCAAGCGCGCGCAGAACCTCGCGCCGCGCCGCGTCGCGCTCGCCGGCCTGGAACCACGCGTTGGCCAGCTGGAAGTAGGCCTCGGCCAGGTCCAGCGGGCCCAGGGCGAGCACGGCCTGCCGCTCCCGCACCGCGCGGCGCCACTCGCCCAACTCGCCATAGAGGGCGGCGAGGCGCTTGTGCAGCGCGGGATCCCGCGGGTCGATGTAGATCGCCCGCTCGAGCGCCGCGGCCGCTCCTGCCCGATCCTCAAGCTCCAGCCGAACCTCGGCCTCCGCGACGTTGGCCTCGTAGTTCGTTTCGGCCCGCGCGGTCAGCCGCCCCAGGGCCACGGCGGCCTCCCGCAGCCGCCCCGCCTGGCGGTGGATCCGGGCGATATGCCAGTCGGGGGCGTCGTCCTCGGAGTATTCCGGAAACAGGGCGCGTGCCCGCTCCAGCGCGGCCAGCGCCGGCTCGGCGCGGCCAGCCTCCAGGTGCCCCAGACCGGCCTCCAGCTCCCGCCGGAAGGGCCCGCCCGTCTCCCCCTTGACCGCGTCCAGCCGTTCGCCGAAACGCTCCCGGAACCAGGCATCGTATTCCCGGTCGAACAGCCCGACCTCGACACCCATGACGTCGCGAAAGACTTCACCCGTCGTTTTGCCGTCGCGGTATCCCGCCAGCATCGCCCGGATCGTCTCCGGGCCCCGGGTGGTCTCGATCATCTCGCAGACCAGCGATGCCTGGTAATACGAATACGCGACCTGCTCGGGATATGCTGGCCGGACGAAGCCGTCGTTGAGCCGGCTGACGGGCAGCAACCGGTCCGAAAGGTAGGCCCGCAGAAACCCGAAGCGCACCCTGGCGCCCCAGCCGGGGCGGGCGCGCCGTTCCTCCAGCACCGAAAGTCCCTCGGAGAACCAGCGGGGGATCCGGTGCTCGGTGACCCCGAGCGTGAAGGTGTGAGCCAGCTCGTGCCAGAAGGTGGACCCGAAGTTGAACTCCCCGCGCCGCCGGGCACTGGGGGCGTCCATGGCTAGCACGGTTCCGAAGCTCACGCCGAGGGCGCCCAGGCCGGCCAGGCCCACGGTGCGAACCGAGAAGTCGGCGTGGTGGCGATACAGCTCCACCCGGATCGGGGTGGACGGCCGGTAGCCGTAGCGGTCCGCCATCTCGTCGTAGCCTCGTTCCCCCAGCTCGCCGAGATAGGGAGCCAGCAGGTCCGCTTCGGCAGGATCCGCGACGAACAGGAAGCGTGGGGAGGAGCGCTCGACGTAGCTTCCCACCGCATCGAGCAGATCCAGCGTGTTCTTGACCCAGATGTTGAACGGATCGAGCTGGAAGGCCCGCTCCAGGGTTGCCCGCCCCTCGCGCATCGCGCCCACGCGCAACTCGTTGAGCCCGAGGGTGGTGTAGCCGCGCGAGGAGAGCGAATCGAGCCCGATGGCCTCCCTGGCGAAGTCGACCGCCTCCCGGTAGAAGCGGTTCCGCGCGGCCTGCTCGGAAAGCGTCGCGTAGAAATCCGCGTAACCGGGGTTGATGGCGAAGGTGCGACGCCGGGCGTCCTGGTAGCCCGCGCTGTCGCCCTGGAGCAGCCGGGCGGCGGCAAGAACGGTGAGGGCCTCCAGCGATGCCGGGTCCACCTCCAGCGCGCGGCGCGCCTCGGTCACGGCGTCCTCATAGGCCTCGCGATCCAGATGGGAGGCGGCCAGGCCGACGCGCGCGCCCACGTGCCGCGGATTGACTTCCAGGCTCTGGCGCAGCAGCGGCACCGGGTCGCCCGATCCCTCGGCCAGCATCACCCTGGCCTTCCCCACCAGCGCCTCCGGATGCGCGGGGTTTCCGGCCAGGATCGTCTGGAAAGTCTGCAGCGCGTCGGGCCGGTTGTACTTCTCGAGGAAGAGATCGCCGAGGGCCAGGCGCGCGGCCATATTGCCGCTGTCGGCGGATACCGCTGCGTCGTACAATCGCAGCGCGGTGCGGAAGCGCACCGGATCCTCGTTGCCCAGCGCGCGGTACGCGGTCGCGGCCGCGGCGAGTTCAGCCGAGCTGAGCGTCCCCCGGTCGGCCATGCGGATGACCTCGGCGAACAAGGCTCTGGCCTCGGCGACCCGCCCGCGGCGCAATTCGAGCTCCCCCAGGCGTGCCTTGGCGGGCAAGGCGGCGGCCTGGTCGCCGGCGGCGGCCCGAAACAGGGAATCGGCCCGCTCCAGCCGACCCCGTCGCAAGGCAAGCTCGCCCAGTTTCACCATCCAGCGCGCGCCGGGGCCGGCCGCGGCCACGGTTTCCGCCTCGTCATAGCGGCCGCTTTCGGCGAGCACCCGCACCAAATGCTCCCGATCCCGCTCGGTGGCATCCGGCCGCCGCAGCACGGCCTGGAGGGCCGCGGCCGCCCGGTCGTAGTTGCCGGCGGCCAGCGCCATCCGGGCGCGATCCCGCGAAGCGAGGGTATCCTGCTGGCACGCGGCGCTGGCGGGCGCGGCAACCAGCGCGGCGAGCAGGAGAAACCGGGCGGCAGGGTGCCGGCTCATGGCTTCCCCGTGCGTTCGCGCAGCGCCTGGTTGGTGCGCGCCAGATCGAGCAGGAGCGCTTCCAGCCGGCGTTCATAGGCCGTCGAATCCATGCCCGCCTTGCGGGCGCGCAGCTGCTCGATCTGCTCCTCCAGCGCCTCGCGCCTGGCCAGCAAGGCCGCGGCGACGGAATCGCCCGCGAGCGCCGCCGCGGCGCGCCCCGCGGGCGCCAGGACGAACCGGCGCGCCAGGGTGGAGTCGCTGATCCGCGCGTGCTCGGTTCGCAGCCGGTTCTCGGTTTCGTAGAACCGGACGACATCCTGGCTGGCGAAGGCGTACACCTCCTGCAGGGACAACGCGCCGTCCTTGTCCGTGTCCGCCGCGGCGCCCTCGAGCGCCTTGGCCAGCGACTCCGCGAAGCGGGTCTCGTTTCTCTCGAGGCCGGTCTTGGTCGCGGTGATCACGACCCGGCGGGGCCCGCTCAAGGCCTCGACGAAGCCGCCGCTCGCGCTGGACGCGTTCACCACCGCGACCATGCGCTCCCCCAGATGCTCCAGAGCATCGGCCAGATCGCCGGCCGTCAGGTCGGGGCCCGGCACGTTGAAGCGCGGCACTCCGTCGTCGCTTCCGTGCCCGATCAGCAGCACCAGCAGCCGGTCATTCGCTCCGGCCGCCCCGCCGATGCGCTGGAGGGCCGCGAGCACCTGCTCGCGTGTGGAGCGCCCGGCGATCTTGCCCGCCGCCTTGGCTGGATCCTCCGCCAGCCAGGTCACCCGAGCCCGCGGAATGCCGAAGGCGGCAAGCCCCTGGATCACTCGCTCTGCCTGGGCCAGGAAGGCCGCGCTGTAGGCCGGCTCCCCCCCGACTCCGGTGATCACCAGCACGTGGGTGGTCGATGGCTCGGCCTGGGCGGCTGCGGGCGGCGCCTGGGACAGGGCGGCAACGGCAAGCAGCAGCCCGGCCCTCATGCCAATCCCCGGGCCCGCCGCAGGCCCCATTCGCCCGCCAGCAGGCCCGCCAGCAGCAGAAACACGATGGGCATGTCCCACAGATCGAGTCGTTCGGTTGTGGTGACGCCTCGCTCGGTGTACACGATGTCCCGGGGAAGCTTCTCCAGGGTCTCGGGGGTATAGAAGCCGCCGCCGGTCTCATCGGCGATTCGGCGCAGGAGGGAGGTCCGCCGCTCCGCCCCGAAGAATTCGCGGTCGACCGGGCCGGCCGTCGCATACACCGGCTCGCTCCGGCCCGTGTCGGCCCCGGCGATGGCCAGGGCCTCGACCCGGTATTCCCCGGGCCCGCGCGCCAGAAAGGCCGAGCGGTATTGCCCGTCGCTGCCGACCATCCATTCCATCGGAATCTCCTCCATCGCGCCGCCGGGGGCGGTCACGCGCAGCGTCACGCTTCCCCCGTTGACGCCATGGTAGGTGGGATCCCGCACGTCGACGATGACCGGCACCGGCTCGCCGGGGGCGACGCGGTCGGGGTAGGAGGATACGGCGATGCGATCCGGGGATTCACTGGTGAGCCAGCGCAGCACCTGGCGCCAAAAGGCCTCGAAACGCTGGTCCTCCGGGGCGACATCGGCATGCATCTGCCACATCCAGACGTCCTGCACGGCCAGTGCGGCGGCACGCCCCCGGCCGTAGCGCTGGTAGCCCAGGACCACCTGGTCGCCCCGGCCGGCGGTATCGCTTCCGACCAGCAGTGCGGTGGCGCCTGGGCGAAGCGCGCCGACCCGGTTGACGGATGTCACAGGCGGCATCGAGTCCCATACTTGCGGACTGGCGTCGCCGACTTGGGTCATCGGGTGGCCGAAGCCCGCGGGGGACAGTTTCACTTTCAGGACGCGGAAGTATTCCGGGTCGCCCGGATCGTCGATGCTGAGCGGAAAGACATCCTCGAGCGGCGTGCCGCGAAAGCCGCCCTCCGCGAAAGAGCGGGAGCCGCCCAGGAACAACAGCCCGCCGCCGCGCCGGCCGACGAAATCCGCCAGCATCCGCAGCTGATCCACGGTAAAGGCCGAGGCCTCGACCGAACCCAGAATGACCGCGCGGTAGTCGAAGAGATCCTCGCGCGTGCGGGGGAAGCCGCCCAGCAGCTCCAGGCTGTCCTCGACCCCGAGCCGGAGGAACTTGTTCTCCGCCGTCCGCTGGAGGCCCACGACCCGCAGGTTGCTGTCGCTCGCGATCGCCCGGCGCAGGAAGGCAAACTCGAAGCGCGGCTCGCCTTCATAGTACAGGACGCGCTCTTCCCGATCCCTGACGGTAACCGTCACCTGCCTGGCGTTGTTGCGGGTGACCGTTTCGCCCTGACGCGCCGGCAGCCGCACCGTCAGCGACCGGGGGCCGGCCTGCGGCAGCGCGACCGGAATCCGGACCGCTGTCGCCTGGCCGTCCCCCGGCAGGGCGAAGCGCTGGGTGGCGAGGATCTGGCCTTCCTCCTCCACGAGCAGCTCCACCGAATCGCGACCCGCACCCTGCTGCCGCACCAGGGCCTCGACCAGGACTGAGGACCCTCGCAGCGCCCGGCGGGGCGCATCCACGCGGGCCAGCTCCAGATCGTTGGGCAACTGCTCTTTGCCGATCGCAACGGTGTGGACCGGTACCCCGGCGGCTCCGAGGGCCAGCAGGGCCCGGGTCAGGGAGGAGTCCGCGTTGTCGGCGCCGTCGCTTACCAGCACGAGCCCCGCCAGGGGCAGGGCGGCCAGGTCGCGCCGCGCATCGTCGAGGGAAGCGCCGAGATCCGATCGCAAACCCTCGAAGCCCAGGGCGGCGGGCGAGGGAATGCGGGAAGCGCCGCGCGAGAAACGGAAGTAGCGGATCTGGAAGCGCTCCGCCAGGCCGGCGGGCACCGGCGAATCCGGCCGCCCGAAAAGGGCGGCCACCGTGGCGGAGCGCGGGGTGGTCCCGTCGTCGGCGATGGACATGCTCTGGGAATCGTCGAGCAGGATGCCGACGACGTTGCGCTCCGGCACCGCCGTCGACACCACCAAAGAGGGCCGGAGCAAGGCCAGGACCAGCAGGCCCGCCGCCCCCACGCGGAGTCCCAGCAGGAGCGCCCGATCGCGGGGCCGGAGCCGCCCGCCCACCCGGCGGTATCCCAGCGCGACGAAGATCAGGATGACCGCGAGGACCAGCGCGACGACGAAGGCGGGACGGCTGGCCGACAGCGCCAACTGCCCCTTCGCAAAGACGATGGGGCGGTACTTGAAGAGGAACTCGAAGACGGATTCCAGCCAGACAGGCATCGCGCTCACGGGCCCAGTGATTCTGCTCCGGACCCGCCGGCGCGGGCCGTCATACTATCAATAAACCGACGCGCGGGGTGAGAGCAAAGTTTCCCCCCGACGCGCGCTAACTCCTTGCGCCGCTTCGGCTAAAAACCTCCGAACCTGGGGTTGACGATGTTGTTGCTGGTGGCCCCGAAACTGTAGCTCAGCCCGAGGAAGATGCTGTAACGAAAACTCGTTTCGAGCGACCGCAGGCGGAGCAGGATTTCTTCGTCGCTGGCCCCTTCCTTGGGGAGGTAGAGTTGATTCCGCACTCGACTGTAGTTGGCGAAGAGGTCGACCGAAAACCCTCTGATCACCCGGACTCCCAGGCCGCCGCCGACCCGGAATTCATTCCGGGCCAGATCGTGGAGGTACGCGGCGCCCTCGATGCTCAGGTTGGTGGTGCCCCACGGTTCACGGGTCCGCAAGCCGAGCAGCAGCCGTTGCTCCGCCAGGGTTTCCCGGACCTTGTCATAGACCGTCGTATCCATGTAGCTGAAGCGGTTGACGCCCAGCTCGTAGCGGAAGACCAGTTGGCGGCGGCTCGACTGGGCGTAGGGCCAGATGTTGTATTCAATGCCGGGCGCCGCCCGGATGCCGAATTCGAGGTTGTCCTCGAACGAGCGGCCGGCCTCGGAGAAGAGCCCCAGCGACCAGTGGGGGCCGAAGCTCCGCACGGCGAAGGCGTCGGTTTCCCAGTCCGTCGTGACGCTCTCGAAGACGTCTCCATCGTCGAGCGTGAACTCTTCGCTGCGCCGCTGGCCATCGACCTCCACCCGGTAGCGCCAAGCGTCGGTAATGCGTTGCGCGCTGGCGAACCCGCCGATCTGGCTGGAGGACGAACGCGACTCGCCCCGGATGTTGCCGTTGATCCCCAGGCGGAAGACCCAGAAGTTCCAGGGGTCCCGCCGGGGACCGGCCGGGGCCATTCCGCCCTCGGGCGGCGTAAACCGCACGTCGAGCCGCCGGGCCAGCGGCCCGCCCGCGAACCCCGCGAGCCCCAGGCGCATGCCGCGCGCCATGATCTGCCGGATCTCGTCGTCGGTGGCCGCCTGCGGGCTGGCGGCGCGCACCTCCTGCTGGCGACCGGCCAGAAGGCCCAGACCGATGAGCCGGAGCGTGTATTCCCGACCGCCGCTCCCGGTGCCCTGCGAGGTCACCAGGAGGTGGACCTCGGCATCCTGCCGCTCGCGCATCCAGTTGACCCAGGGAATCTCGCGCCGCAGGTAGTCGAAATCACAAAACGTGTTCTGGCAGTCGAGGAACACCCGGAGCGCGTCGGGCGCCGTGGCCTGCTGGGCGGCGAGCGCGCGCGGGGTCCAACAAATCAGGAGAAGGAGGACGGCTCTGATCAGGGTGTTCATCGCAGACCCGGTGGGGTTCCTTCCCGAGGGTCCGAGGCGACAGGGCCGCGGCGGGACGGATCCGTTCGCACGGCAAAGGCGAAAACATCCGGCCGGGCGTAGTGCCCTGCCACATCCATGGTCATCAACTCCTCGCGCCGCCGGCCCGGGTCCACCTGCGCGGTGACCAGCTCTTCGCGCTCGAAGACCGGCTCGGCGAGGTAGCCGCCGTCCGGGCCGATAATGGCGCTACCGCCTCGCAGAACCCATCCGTCGCCGCGTACGACGCCAGGGGCCAACTCGAGCTCGGGCGGCAGGTCCTCGGTTCGGAGCAGGGCCCCTGCGGCGAGCACGAAACAGCGGCCCTCGAAGGCGTACTGCCGGCTGGCCACCTGGTGCATTTCGTGCACCCAGGGCCAGACGGCCACGTGCACGTCTTCTCCCGAAACGTGCAAGGCCTGGCGGGCCAGCGGCATCCAGTGCTCCCAACATACCAGTCCACCCACCCGGCCCGCGGGGGTCTCGACCGCCCGCAGCCCGGCGCCGTCACCGGGCCCCCAGACCATCCGCTCGGTGTAGGTCGGAACCAGCTTGCGGTGATGGTTGAGGAGCCGTCCGTCCGGCCCGAAGGTGAGGAGCGCGTTGTAGAGTGTGCCGTTGCCGGGGCCCGTGGCGACCCGCTCGGTGACCCCGATCACAAGGGTCAGCCGGCCGGCTTCCGCGAGCCGGCCCAACTCCGCGGTCACCGGGCCCGGCACCTCGACCGAAGCCTCGGCCATGCGGCGGAAGACCCGTTTGACCGGCGCATGATTCCAGAGCCCGGCGTCGCGGCAGAGGTCAAGCCACGCCGGGTAGCCGGGGAGCCAGGTCTCCGGAAACGCCAACAGCGACGCACCGGCCTCGCGTGCCCGGCCGACCCAGCGTTCGGCGGCGGCCAGCGCGGCGGCGGAGGAGGAAGGGGTGGCGGCCTGCGCGATGGCGAGGACCAGGTCGCTCAGGCGCCTTCCTCGTCTTTCTTGTTGTCTTCGGCGATCCTGGCCGCCACGTCGGGCGGCGTCTCGGCATACTGGTTGAACGTGGCCCGGAAGGTGCCCCGTCCGTGGGTAATCGAGTGCAGCGTCGCCGTGTAGCGGTACAGCTCCGCCTCCGGCACGATGGCCCGGACCTTGGTGAGCCGGCTGTCCGCCTCGGTGCCCAGGATCTGCCCCCGTCGCGAGGAGAGGTCGCCCATGACCTCGCCCAGGGTATCGTCGGGGGTCCAGACCGTGACATCGAGCAGCGGCTCGAGCAGCACGGGACGACACCGGGGCGCCACGTTCCGGAAGGCCATGATGCCGGCCATCTTGAACGAGATTTCGTTGGAGTCGACGTCATGGTACGAGCCGTCGTAGCACTCGGCGCGGAAGTCGACCAGCGGATAGCCCGCGATGACCCCGCGCGCGGCGGCCTCCTGCACTCCCTTGTCGACCGCGGGAATGTACTTGTTGGGAATCACCCCGCCCACGATCTTGTCGACGAACTCGTAGCCGCCGCCGCGCCCAAGCGGCGCGAGCCGGATCCAGCAATCGCCGTACTGTCCGCGCCCGCCCGACTGCTTCTTGTGCTTTCCCTGTCCCTCAGCTTTGCCTTTGAGCGTCTCGCGGTAGGCGACCTTGGGGCGGGTCAGCTCGGCGTGGACCCCGAATTTCCGCTCCAATCGCCCCAGAATGATCTCCAGGTGCCGCTCCCCCATTCCGCGCACCAGGGTCTGGCCCAGCTCCGAGCTGTACTCGAAATGAAAGGTCGGGTCTTCCTCGTGCAGCTTGTGGAGGCCGGCGGCCAGTTTGTCCTCCTCGCCGCGTTGCTTGACCATCACTGCGGAGGTGGCGACCGGCTCCGGGAAGGGGATCGGGGGCAGTTCCACCGGGTGCGAGGGATGGCAGAAGGTGTCGTTGGTGTGGGTGTCCTTGAGTTTGGCGACCGAGCCGATGTCGCCCTCGCGCAGCTCGGGGACTTCGGTGCGCTCGCGCCCCTGCTGGACGGTCAGGTGGTTCAGCTTCTCCATCACGTTGTGCTCGGCGTTGAACACTTCCTGCCCGTTGCGCACCCCGCCCCGGTAGAGCCGGAACAGCGTAACGTCGCCGACGTGCGGTTCCGAGATGGTCTTGAACACCCGGGCCACGAGGGGGGCCTCGACGACCGGCGGCAACTCCAGGGGTGAGGGGAACAACTCCACCATGTCGGTGAGGAGCGCGCGCATCCCGTAGGTGAGCGTCGGGCTGCCGCAAAGCAGCGGGACGACCTCACCGGCAAGCAGGCCCTTCTTGAGCGTCCGCACCAGATCGGTCCGGGGGATCTCCTCCCCATTGAGGTAGCGCTCCAGGAGCGCGTCGTCGGTGGCCGCGATCGCCTCGGTCAGCTGCTCGTCGTACTTGGCGAACTTGTCCTCGTACTCCCCGGGCACCGGTCCCTCGTCGTACTCGCCGGCCTTGGTCCCGGTTTTGTAGAGGTGGCTCCGGCTGGTGAGCAGGTTGATGATCCCGTGAAAGGCGGGGCCGTCGCCCACGGGGATTTCCACCGGGACCACTTTGGGCGAGAGGTGTTCCTTGATGTCGTCGAACACGCGTTCGAAATCGGCCCGCTCCTTGTCCATCTGAGAGACGAAGATGATGCGCGGAAGCTGCAATCGGTCGCAGACCTCCCACACCTTCTCGGTGCCGACCTCGACCCCGCCCACTCCACTGACTACGATCACCGCCGCATCGGCGGTGTGGAGTCCGGTCATCGCCTCGCCGAAGAAGTCCAGGAAACCGGGGGTGTCGATGAGATTCAGCTTGCAGTCCATCCATTCGGCGTAGGCCAGACCGAGGCTGATGGAGTGCTTGCGTTCGATTTCGTCGGGGGTGTAGTCGGTGAGGGTGGTGCCATCGGCAATGACACCGTGGCGGCGGCTGGATCCGGCAACGAACGCGAGCGCATCGACCAGCGTGGTCTTGCCCGAGGCGCCGTGGCCGGCAAACGCCACGTTCCTGATCGCGCCGGTGTCATAGACCTTCATACGGTCCCGGCCTCCTAAGGAAAGGGGATAGGGATAGTGGAGGCCGTCCCCGGAGATGTCAATTCGAGCGGGGAGGGGCGGAGGAATCGGCGGGACGAGGTGGCTGGAACGGAAACGGCCGCTCGGC
>Ga0299906_10000257_pt1 | contig 52044 bp, 44 predicted proteins | sample RVTome_14_FD_200259 | JGI IMG/M metagenome (GOLD analysis project Ga0299906, IMG submission 200259) | Soil microbial communities from uranium-contaminated site in the Upper Colorado River Basin, Wyoming, United States - RVT145D125 (version 2) ... | reverse complement strand
TCTCCTTGTGGTTGGTGTGGTGTTTTTGGCGGGGGGGGGTGTTCGTTTTTTCTTGGGGGGGGCGGGGGTGGGGGGGGGGTGGTTCGGCCCCCCCCCCCCCCCCGACCCCATTACAATCCTGTCGCCCGACCTCGGCTAGATCGGATCCGCGGCGGTCTCCACCAGGACCGACGGCTGCGGACGGCGAATCATCGCGTGCAGGTCGTTGCCGGCGGGCACCATCGGGTACACGCTGTCCTCCTGCTCCACCCGGAAGTCGACGAGCACGGTCCCCTCGGTCTCACGCGCGCGCGTCACGACGTCGGCGACCTGGGGCCGCGACTCGGCCCGCAGGCCGAGCAGGCCGTGCGCCTCGGCGATCTTCACGAAATCGGGACTGCGCAGCGGCGTCGCCGCGTACCGCCGGTCGTAGAAGAACTCCTGCCACTGGCGCACCATGCCGAGATAGCCGTTGTTGATCACGGCCACGTTGACCTTGATGCCCTCCTGCGCCGCCGTGGAGAGCTCGGCCTGCGTCATCTGGAAGCCGCCGTCACCGACGATTGCCCAGACCTCGGCCTCGGGTCGCGCCAGCTTGGCGCCGATCGCGGCGGGCAGGCCGAAGCCCATCGTGCCCAGGCCACCGGAGGTGATGAGCGTACGCGGCGCCTCGTGGTGGTAGTACTGCGCCTCCCACATCTGGTGCTGTCCCACGTCGGTGACGACGATCGCCTTGCCTTCCGTCATCCGCCAGATGTCGTTGATGACGTGTGGCGCGTACAGGTGGCCGTTGTCGGGCAGTTTCTGGATGTCGTGCACGGCGGTCGCGCCCTTCATCCCGCCGATGTGGGCGAGCCAGGCCTCGTGCTGTACCGGCTGCACGATCTCGAGCAGGTCCTTCAGCGCCTGGCGCAGATCGGCCACGATCGCCGCGTCCGCCCGGACGTTCTTGTTGATCTCGGACGGGTCGATGTCGATGTGGATCTTCTTCGCGTTCCGCGCGTAGGTGGCCACGTTGCCGGTGACGCGATCGTCGAACCGCATCCCGAACGCGAGCAGCAGGTCGGCCTCCTGGATGGCGGTGTTCACCCAGGATTCGCCGTGCATGCCCATCATCCCGATGTGAAGCGGGTGGCTCGCCGGGAAGCCGCCGAGCCCGAGCAGCGTCATCGCCACCGGCGTGTTGATCCGCTCGGCGAACTGCCGGACCTCGCGCATGGCGCCACTTTGCAGGATGCCCTGGCCGGCGAGGATCACCGGACGCTCCGCGGCGGTGATCAGCGCGGCCGCCCGGGCCAGTTCCGACGCGCCCACGGTGAGATTGGGGCGGTAGCCGCGCAGCTTCACCGGCGACGGATCCCAGTCCCACTCGACCGAAGCCTGCTGCGCATCCTTGGTGATGTCCACGAGGACCGGGCCCGGACGGCCCGACTTGGCCAGGTGGAAGGCTTCCTTCATCGCCGGCATGATGTCCTGCGGGCGCGTCACCAGATAGCTGTGCTTCGTGATCGGCAGCGTGATACCGGTGATGTCGGTTTCCTGGAACGCGTCGTATCCGATCAGCTTCGACGGCACCTGCCCGGTGATGCACACCATGGGCACCGAGTCCATCTGCGCCGTGGCGATGCCGGTGACGAGATTGGTCGCGCCGGGCCCGGAGGTGGCCAGGGCCACGCCCACGCCCCCGCCGGCCCGCGCGTAGCCATCGGCCATGTGCGACGCCCCTTGCTCGTGGCGAACCAGGACGTGGCGGACCGGATAGTCGAGCATGGCATCGTAGGCCGGCAGGATCGCGCCGCCCGGATACCCGAAGACGGTGGTCACGCCCTCGTGGACGAGACACTCCCAGATGATCTGCGCACCGGTTCGCTGGTTCGGCATACGCCAGTGTGGCACCCGGACTAATATCAGTCAAATTGATAGAACTTCAGACATGATAACGACTTCTGATACAGGCCGCTTGACGAGTCGTGCCGACAGGCCGGATCCTTGAGCTGGCGCCCATCCCCCGGGACGCCGAAAGAGGAACCGACATGACGAGACACCTGCTATCGGTCGCATCGCTGGCTGCCCTGTTGGCAACCTCCTGTGCCGGCGCACCAGCCGAGGAGGCAACCCCGGCCGAGGACGCCGCCGTCGCCGAGGAGGCCGCACCGGAGTCCGCGACACGGGCGGAGCCCGGGGCACCGGCCGCACCCGTCGTCGCGACACCCCCTCCGGCCACGGCCAGGGCGACAGCCCGGCCCGCGGCGCCGGCCGCTTCCCGCCCGGCAGCGGCCGCCGAGCCCCCGGCTCCCGCGCCCGCAGCGGCGCCGGCCCGAGCCGAGCCCGAGCCGGTGCTCCGCGAGGTCACCGCACCGGTGGGTACGGCGCTGTCGCTGGAGCTGGTGTCGACCGTGTCCACGGCGAGCGCGGTGGTCGAGTCGCCCGTCACCGCCCGGCTGCGCGAGGACGTCATCGTCGACGGGGTCATCGTGATTCCCGCCGGCTCGACTCTCTACGGCAACGTGACGCAGGTGGAGCGTCCGGGTCGGGTACGGGGCCGCGGGTCGCTCGCCTTCCGCTTCACCGAGGCGGGCATCGACGGCGTGCGCGAGCCGCTGCGGACCGAGACGCTCACGTTCCAGAGCGAGGCCGGGACGCGGGACGACGCCACCAAGGTCGGTGTCGGGGCCGGGATCGGCGCGGTGGTCGGCGGGCTGCTGGGCGGCGGGAGCGGCGCGGCCAAGGGCGCCGCGATCGGTGGCGCCGCCGGCGGCGGTGCCGTGCTCGCCACGCGCGGAGACGACCTGGAGCTGGCCGGCGGGTCGGTCCTCGACACGACGCTGGCCTCGCCCTTCTCGGTGCGCGTCGAGGAGCGCTGAGCGCCCGCGCGGGCTACCTGGGCTCCGGCGTCCCGGAGCCCGGGGACGGCTCGCCGCCGTCGAAGCCGATCCGCCCGTGCGTGCCGTCGCAGAACGGCTTGCGCGCCGAGGCGCCGCAGCGGCAGAGCGCCACGGGCCGCCGGTCTGCGACGTACTCCCGCCCCTCCCAGTCCACGACCCGTACGTCCTCGCTCTCTATCACGTACGGGCCGTTCTTTCGTAGTCGGATCAGCATGAGTGCTCCCAGGAGTTCAACGTTGAGCCCGGAACCTCAGTACTTTCCCGGGTCCTGCCCGATACCCGCGATACTGCACGCGTAGACCGCGTTGAGCTTGTGCCGGCGGGTCTCGCTCATGAGCTCGTCGCTGTCCGAGCCTGGGTTGAACCAGATCTCGGGGATCGCCTTCTGTGCGAAGTCGTCCAGCAGGCCGATGGCCACCTCCGGCTGAACGTACACGGTGGCCATGTCGATCGGCCCCGGCACGTCGAGCACCGAGGCGTACGCGCGAAGCCCCTCCACCGACTCCGCGTCGGGATTGACGGGATAGACCGTGTGCCCCGCGCTCGCGAACGCCCGGACGGCCTTGTTGCCGAACTTGCGCCGGTCCCGCGACGCGCCCACCACGGCCACCCTCATCGCCACGCCCCGATTATTCCCGCTCGCCGGACGCCGGCGCCGCAGCCAGGGGAAAGATCTTGCCCGGGTTGAGGATGCCGGCAGGGTCGAAGGCGGCCTTCACACGCTGCATCAGCGCGATCTCGGCCGGCGCCAGCTCGATGCCCAGGTGCGGCGCCTTGGCGAACCCGATGCCGTGCTCCCCGCTGATCGACCCTTCGAGCGCCACCACGCGCTCGAAGAGCGCCCGTTCGGCCTCGCGCGCGCGTGCCAGGGCGGCGACGTCACCGGGCGGGACGAGCAGGTTGACGTGGATGTTGCCATCGCCGGCGTGCCCGAAGGAGGCCACGCGCAGCCGGAACCGCCGGGCGAGCTCGCCGGCGCACTCGATCAGCTCGGGCACGCGGCCCCTGGGCACGACCACGTCGTGATTGATCTTGAAGAGCCCGGTGGCCCGCAGGGCGAGCGAGATCTGTCGCCGGACGCGCCAGACGTCTTCCCGTTCCGCCTCGCTGCCCGCCACCACCAGATCGAGCGCGCCGGCATCCCGGCAGGCCTCCTGCACGCCCACGAGCTCCTCGGCGGCTGCCGACGCCGACCCGTCGCACTCGATGATCAGCATCGCGTGCGCGCCGGCCGGCGCCACGGCGCGGCCGAGGAGCGTCTCCACGGCCCGCAGGGACGGCCCGTCGACGAGCTCGATCGAGGCCGGCACGGCACGGCGCGCGACCAGGCCGCTCACCGCGTCGACGGCGTCCCGTGTCGACGCGAAACAGGCCGCGAGCGTCGTCTGCGCGAGCGGCTTCGGCACGAGGCGCAGCGTGATCCGCGTGACGATCGCCAGCGTGCCTTCCGAGCCGACGAGCAACTGCGTGAGGTCGTAGCCGACCACGTTCTTGACCGCCTTCGAGCCGGTGTGGATCACCTCGCCGGTCGGCAGCACGGCCTCGAGCGCGAGAACGTACCGCTTGGTGGTGCCGTACTTGAAGGCGCGCGGGCCGCCCGCGCCCTCGGCGACGTTGCCGCCGATCGAACAGGTGTCGAGGCTGGCCGGGTCCGGCGGATAGAAGAGCCCGACCCCCTCGACCGCGCGCTGCAGGTCCCCGGTGATCACGTGGGGCTCGACGACCGCCAGCAGGTTCACCTCGTCGATCTCGAGGATCCGGGTGAAGCGCTCCATCGACAGCACGATCCCGCCGTGCGTCGGGACGGCGCCACCCGTGTAGCCGGTACCGGCTCCGCGAACCACGAGCGGAACGCGATGGGCGGTGCACAGCCGCGCCACGGCGGCGATCTCCGCGGTGGACCCGGGGACGACGACGGCATCGGCGCGCGCGCCCTGCCCGAGCGCGTCGGCCGCACAGGCGTCGAGCGCGGCCGCGTCCCGCCGCACGCCGCCGCCGGGCAGCGTCAGTTCGAGCGCGGCGAGAAAGGCTGGTGGCAGCGACACCGGCTCACCGTGCCTCGGTGGGCGCCCTGGGGGCCTGGGGCTGGAGCGCGGTGGCCAGACGCAGGATGCGATCGGCCCCCTCCCGGAGCCGGTCGGTCGACGTGGCGTACGAGAGGCGGAGATGGCCAGGGGCGCCGAACACTTCCCCCGCCGTCAACACCACCTGCTCCCGCTCGAGCAGCGCCTGCGCAAAGCCGGCCGACGAGTCGATGCCGGCCGCCGGGAGCAACCGCGACACGTCGGGAAAGAGGTAGAACGCGCCCCCAGGCTTCACGCAGCGGATGGCCGGGTGGCTGGTGACCCACGCATGAATGGCGTCCCGGCGCTGGCGGTACTCTGCGCGCATCGCGGCGACCGCGTCCTGTGGTCCGGTCAACGCGGCGATCGACGCCTTCTGCGTGATCGAGGTGACGTGGGACGTGGACTGTCCCTGGATCAGACCGAGAGCGACCGTCAGCGATCGCGGCGCGATCGACCAGCCGCAGCGCCAGCCCGTCATCGCGTAGGTCTTCGAGGCCGATCCGACGAGCACGGTGCGATCGCGATGCCAGTCGAAGAGCACTCGTGGCAGGTTGTGCCCCACCTCCGCGTCGTAGATCAGACGCTCGTAGCAGAGATCGGCGATCACCCAGATGCCGTGCCGCGCGGCCGCCTCGGCCACCGTGGCCACGGTCTGCTCGTCGATGAGGGCACCCGTCGGATTGCATGGCGAGTTGAGGAGGATCGCCTTCGTCCGTGGCGTGATGGCGCCGAGGATGGCGCCGGCATCGACGGCGAAGGCCGCTTCGGGCCGCGTCGAGACCAGCACCGGCACCGCCCCCATGAGCTTCACCTGCTCGGGGATCGTCGGCCAGCAGGGCGCGTGCGTGATGACCTCGTCCCCGGGATCGAGCAGCGCCAGCGCCACGTTGAAGAGCGCCTGCTTGCCGCCCGCGGTGACGACGACCCCTTCCGGCGACACCTGGACGCCGTAGTCCTCGGCGTAGCGCGCGCAGATGGCCTCGCGCAGCTCGGGAATGCCGCCCACGGCGGTGTACCGCGTGAAATCCCCGTCGATCGCGGCGCGCGCGGCGGCCTTCACGTGGGCCGGCGTCGGGAAGTCGGGCTCGCCAGCGCTCAGATCCACCACGTCGCGGCCGGCCCGGCGCAGTCGCTCGGCCTCGGCCGCCGCCGCCATCGTACCGGAGGCGGACACGCCGGCCAGTCGCGCGGCAAGCCCCGTCATGCCTTCCCTCGCGGCCCCTTTCGCGCCAGCCACGCCTCGACGGCCGGCGGCACGAGCCCGCTCACGTCACCCCCCAGGCTCGAAACCTCCTTGATGAGACGCGAGCTCAGATACGTGTACTGCTCGGCCGGCATCATGAACACCGTCTCGAGCGAGGGCTCCAGGTGCCGGTTCATCAGCGCCATCTGGAACTCGTACTCGTAGTCTGAGACGGCGCGGATGCCCCGGATGATCGCGCTGGCGCGCCGCCTGCGCGCGTAGTCGACCAGCAGCCCGTCGAAGGTGTCCACCTCGACGTTCGAGTACTCACGGAAGACCTCGCGGATGATCGCGACCCGCTCCTCCGGCGTGAAGAGCGCCACCTTGTCGGCATTGACGAGCACCGCCACGACGATGTGCTCGAACAGGTGCGCGCTGCGCAGGATGATGTCCACATGTCCGTTGGTCACCGGATCGAACGATCCCGGAAAGACGGCGATGCGGCCGGTCGGGGGTGAGGATTCGCTCATGGATTCCCTGGGTCGATGGCTCCCGCGGTGATGGCGAGCATGGTCAACGTGCTGTCACCGGATCGGACGTCGCGTACCCGCCTCAGCCCCGCCGGCAGGTCCGGCGGCCACCGCGTGGCGCGCTCGAGCACCAGCAGTCCTCCATCGGCCAGGAGCCGCCCGGCCGCCTCGAGCGCGTCCGGCCCGCCGGCCTGGTAGGGCGGGTCGAGCAGGACGAGATCGAACGACCGTGGATGCAGACGGCGTGCGAGGGTGACGAAGTCGCCTCGTTCGACAGTATAGTCTCGCCGCTCCTCGCCGAGGCCGCATGCTGCGGCGTTCTCGACGATGAGCGACACGGCGCGCGGGTCCTGCTCCACGAAGGTGACGTGCGCGGCACCCCGACTGAGCGCCTCGAGCCCCACGGCTCCGGTACCCGCGTACCCGTCGAGCACGCGCGCTCCGGGCACGCGCGCGCCCAGCACGTTGAAGAGCGTCTCCCGCAGCCGGTCAGCGGTGGGCCGCAACCCCTCCCACCTGGGCGTCCGCAGCCGCCGTCCCTTGAATCGTCCCGCGATGATGCGCACCTGCCCGATCCGTCTCCGGCGCCGTCCAGTCCTAACCGACCTCGATCAGCCCGAACTGATCCGGCCACCGCTGCTGCACGTAGGCGGCGAGCTCCGGGGCAAGGCCTCCCTCGCCGACCAGCCGGCGCGCTTCAGTGTGCGCGAGCTCCATCAGATCGCGGTCGCGCACGAGATCCCCCGTCCGCAGGCGTGGGAGGCCCGACTGCCGCGTGCCGAAGACGTCCCCGGGCCCGCGGAGCTCGAGGTCGCGCTCGGCGATCACGAACCCGTCGCCCGTGTCGGCGAGCGCCTTGAGCCGCTGGCGGGCCTCGTCGGTCCACGGCGCCTGGTAGAGCAGGACGCAGTACGACTCGTGCTCCCCCCGCCCCACCCGGCCTCGCAGTTGATGGAGCTGGGACAGCCCGAAGCGCTCGGCGTGCTCGACGAGCACCACCGAGGCGTTCGGCACGTCCACCCCCACCTCGACGACTGTGGTGGAGACGAGCAACTGCAGGCGTCCGGCGGCGAAGGCCCGCATGACCGCCTCCTTCTCGTCGGGCTTCATCCTGCCGTGCAGGAGGGCGACGCGGTGCGCCGGGAACACCTCGGCCTGGAGGTGGTCGGCCATCTCGGTGGCCGATTTCAGATCCACCTTCTCCGACTCCTCCACCAGCGGACAGATCACGTAGGCCTGGCGTCCCGCGTCGAGCTCGCGACGCAGCAGCTCGTAGATCTCGTCGCGTCGCGATTCCGGCTTGACCAGCGTGCGAACCGGCTTCCGGCCCGGCGGCAGTCCATGGATCATCGACACGTCCAGCTCGCTGTAGTCGGTCAGTGCCAGCGTGCGGGGGATGGGCGTGGCCGTCATCAGCAGCACGTCGGGACGCAGCCCCTTGGCGCGCAGCAGCGACCGCTGTTCCACGCCGAACCGGTGCTGCTCGTCGATCACGACCAGCCCCAGACGGTGGAACCGCACGCCTTCCTGCACCAGGGCGTGGGTGCCCACCACCAGGTGCGTGGTGCCCCGCTCCACGTGCGCGGTCGCCTCGCGCTTTCGCGTGCCGGGCGTGCTGCCCGTCACCAGGTCGACGCGGAAGCGCGACGAGGCCAGCAGACGCGCGATGGTGGCGTAGTGCTGCGCCGCCAGGATCTCGGTGGGAGCCATGAAGGCCACCTGCAGCCCGCTCTCCATCGCTACGACGGCCGCCAGCAGCGCGACGATCGTCTTGCCCGATCCCACGTCGCCCTGGAGCAGCCGGTGCATCGGCGCCGGCGCCTGCAGGTCCTGCACGATCTCGCGGATCGCGTCGCGTTGCCCTGGCGTGAGCCGGAACGGCAGCACGGCGGCCGCCGAGGCGCGCACGGTATCGTCCACCCGGGGAATGAACGGCTTGGGGTCGGCGGCCGTCGCCTGGCGCCGCCAGGCGTGCCCGAGCTGGAAGAGAAAGAACTCCTCGAAGATCAGGCGCTGCTGCGCGGGCGCCCGGAAGGCGTTCAGCACCTCCACGGGCGTCTCGGCGGGCGGGAAGTGCGCCTCTTCGAGCGCCGTTCGCCGCGACACGAGCTCGAGCCGGGCGCGCAGCGGCGCGGGCAGCAGATCCGGGAGCTCGGGGGGAAGCGCGTCGAGCGCGGAGCGCACCAGCCGGCGCTGCATGTTCGGCGTGACGGTACCGGTCTTCTCGTAGAACGGCACCACGCGCCCGGTACGCACGCTCTCCCACTCCTCGAGCGCCACCTCGTACTCGGCGTTCAGGAAGTGCAGGCCACCCGAATCCAGGCGCACCTCTCCGAAGATCACGACCTGTTCGTGCGGCCGCAGGATGTCGGCGAGGAACGGCTGGTTCATCCAGGTGCAGCGGATGGCGCCCGATTCATCGGCCACGATCGCGTGGAAGATCGTGAAGCCGCGCCGCCGTGTCCGCGCCACGTGCGCGGAGGTGACGCGGCCGAGGACGGCCGCCTTGCCGCCGGGGCGCACCGACGCGATGGGCTGCATCCGGCTGCGGTCCTCGTAACGGAACGGGAGCCGATACAGGAGATCCTCGACGGTGTGCAATCCGGCTCGCCGCAGGTCGGCGGCCTTGCGGGGACCCACCCCCTTGAGGAACTGGAGCGGGGTGTCGAGCAGCTCGGCGGGCAAGGACTATTGCACGACGACGGCCTGGCCCTGGCCGATCTCGATCCGCTGGATGCCGGCCGGGAGCGGGAACGGGTCGTCGAGCCGGAAGCCCTCGGGGTCCTCCGCCGTGCGCGAATAGTAGGCGAGCATGTCGGCCACGACCGTCCGCGGCACCGGTACGCCGGAGACCGACGCGCCCTGCAGATCGAAGCGCCCAGTCCCATCGTCGGTGTGGAGCTGGCCGGTGACGGTGACCGGGATGCGGCCACCCAGATAGCTCCACGGCGAGCGCCCGTCGCCGGAGGCCTGCTGCTGGCCGAGCGTCGCCAGATCCACGGTGGCCTTCCCGCGAACCATGCCGGCGCCGACCATGGTGAGCTCCATGTCGGAGACGCCGGCCGGCAGGACCCCCTGCCCGCGATAGGTCACCCAGGAGTTCAGCTCGGCCTCGGTGAAGCGCGTGCGCGATGGCAGCGCGGCCTCCGGAGGCGTCACGCCCCGCAGGGCGACGGCGATGAGCTTCTGGGCGAAGGCGTCGGCCTGGACCTCCGAGACAGTGCCGGCCGCGGCACCGGCGAGCCCGAGGCCGCAGAACACGAGGCAGATGCTGGCGCCGAGGCGAGAGGACATCGGGCGGCCTCCGGGAGGTGTGCAGGGAAAGTGTACCATCGTGGTTGATCTTCGCTTTATGTTCGCATATAGTGAGCTTCGATTCCAGCGCCGTTCCCGCTGAACCGACGATTGGAGGAGGCCGTGCTCCCGCTCACCAAACGCCAGCGTGAAATCCTGGACTACCTCAACGAATTCATCCAGCAGCATGGCTACGCCCCCAGCCTCGAGGAGATCGGCCGCCGCTTCAATCTCTCGTCGCTCGCGACGGTCCACAAGCACCTGAGCAACCTGCAGGAGAAGGGCTTCATCCGCCGGGCCTGGAATCGCAGCCGGTCGGTCGAGCTGGTCCCGGCCCGCGGCGCCGGCCGCGCGATCGAGTTGCCGATGCTGGGCTTCGTGGCGGCCGGGGCCCCGATTGAGGCGGTGGCCGGCAGCGAGACCATCGCCGTTCCCGAGACGCTCGTCGGCAAGCGCGACAGCTACGTCCTTCGCGTCAAGGGCGACTCGATGATCGACGAGCACATCCGTGACGGCGACTTCGTGATCGTCGAGGACCGCAAGTCGGCCGACAACGGCGAGATGGTCATCGCGCTGGTGGGCGGCCTCGACGTCACCCTCAAGAAGCTCTATCGCGAGAACGGGCGCGTCCGGCTGCAGCCGGCCAACCCGGCCATGCAGCCGATCCTCGTCGACGCCGATCAGGTGCAGGTCCAAGGCGTTGTCGTGGGTATCATGCGGAAGTACTAACGAGGCCCGGCCTCGGACCACCGAGCATGTGACGTGTCCCGCCCGTGCGGGCCGCCCGGCATGAGCTGCCCGCGATGAAGTCCCCAGCAACCACCCGCCGCGTCATCGAGACCCTCACCGGGCAGTATCCCGGCGCCGACACGGAGCTTCACTACCGCACGGCCTTCGAACTGCTCGTGGCCACGATGCTCTCCGCCCAGTCCACCGACGCACGGGTCAATCAGGTGACGCCGGCGTTGTTTGCCCGCTACCCGGAGGCCCCGGCGCTCGCGCGCGCCCGGCTGCCGGCGCTCGAGCGGCAGATCGTCTCCACCGGGTTCTTCCGCCAGAAGTCCAGGGCGCTCGTGGCGATGGCGCGCGCGCTCGTCGCCGACCACGGTGGCCAGGTGCCGGCCGACATGACGTCGCTCACCGCCCTCCCCGGCGTGGGACGCAAGACGGCCAACGTCGTGCTGGGCCACGCCCTCGGCGTACCGGGACTGCCGGTGGACCGTCACGTGCTGCGCGTGGCCAATCGCATCGGGATCGCCGAGGCGGACACGCCCGAGCGGGTAGAGGCGCAACTGTGCGCTGCGCTGCCCGACACGCTGTGGACGCTCGCCTCCGACGTCCTCATCCTCCACGGACGGCGCGTCTGCCGCCCGTCGCCCGCCTGTGACCGCTGCGCCGTCCGGGACGACTGCGACTACTTCGTGCACGTCGTCGGAATAGACGCTGTAAAGGACGCTGTGAAGGGCGCCGCCAGGCGGAAGTCTGCCCATTCAGCCGCGCGACGCGCGGGAACGAGGAGCCGTGACCCGCGCCGCGTTCGAACGACTGCTCGTTGAGGCCATCACCCTCATCCCCGAGCACTTTCGTCGGGAGATGAAGAACATCGTCCTGGTCGTGGAGGACGAGCCGAGCCCGGAACTGCTCGACGAGATGGGCATCGAGCCGCCCGACTCGCTGTACGGCCTCTACCAGGGCACTCCGCTGCCCGAGCGGACGTGGGACCAGGGCAACGACCTGCCGGATCAGATCACGCTCTTTCAGCACCCGATCGTGGAAGACAGCGAGGACGAGGACGACGTCCGCGCCGTGATCGGCGAAACGCTGATCCACGAGGTCGGCCACTACTTCGGCCTGAGTGAAGAGGAGATCGAGGAGATCGAGGCCCGCTACTGGCGGGGTGAGACGCTCGACGAGGACGAGGAGTGATGGCGCGCCCGCCGGCGCGGAGGCGCTTCGGCCAGCACTTTCTGGAACCGGCATGGGCATCCCGCATCGTCGAGGCGGTGGATCCGCAGCCGGATCAGACGCTGCTCGAGATCGGCCCCGGACACGGCGTGATGACGGCGCCGCTTGCCGCCCGCGCCGGCCGCCTCCTCGCCGTGGAGATCGACCGCGACCTGGCCCGTGGCCTGCGTGCGCGCCTGCCCGCCGTCCACCTCATCGAGGCCGACGTGCTCGCGCTCGATCTGCCCCGGCTGCTGGCGGCCGAGTCCACGCCGCTGCGCGTCGTCGGCAACCTCCCCTACAACGTCGCCACGCCGATCCTGTTTCGCCTGGCGGGCGCCGCGAGGCACGGGACCGTCATCAGCGACGCCACGCTCATGCTGCAGCGTGAAGTGGCCGAGCGCCTGCTCGCGGCGCCGGGCACGAGCGGCTACGGCGCGCTGGCCGTCCAGATCGGCCTGTTGGCGGAGGTGTCTCGCGTCCTCAACCTGCCACCCGGCGCCTTCCGTCCGGCGCCGAAGGTGCGGTCCGCGGTCGTGCGGCTGCGGTTCAGGCCCCCGGTGGTGGACGTGGGCGAGGCGTCAGCCTTCGAGCGCCTCGTCCGGGGCCTCTTCCACCAGCGCCGGAAGACGCTGCTGAACGCGCTGCGCCCGGTCGCGGCCTCGTTCGGCAGAGATCCTGGGGAACTGCTTGAACAGGCTGCACTTGACGGCTCGCGCCGTCCTGGCACTCTCGCCCTCGCCGAGATGGCTCGGCTCTCGAGGGCTGTGCTATAGTCGCTCCCGAAGTTACTGACCCTGCCGGTTTTCTTCCTCCGGCGGCCCCGGGAGTCCCCGTGGTCACGGAGGGTTCAGGCACGCCCAGCTGCCTGACCGCGCGAGATGGGCGCTCGGCCCGACCGCGCACCCCGTCGAATGCCAGCCCGCCCGGGCCGGCGTCGCGGGTCTCGCTCCACGTGTGCGTGTTGGGCTCCGCATGAACCAACCTGATGGGTCGGCCGCCTCACTGGCGGCCCTCGAAGTCGTGCCGCTTGGCGGGCTCGGCGAGTTCGGCATGAACATGATGGCCGTCTCGTACGAGGAGACGACCATCCTGATCGACGCCGGGGTCATGTTCCCGGAGCCCGACCAGCTCGGGGTGGACCTGATCGTCCCCGACATGAGCTTCGTGGAATCGCGCCGCGAGCAGGTGAAGGCGCTCGTCCTGACCCACGGACACGAAGATCACATCGGGGCGGTGCCCCACGTGCTCCCGCTCTTCGACGGCCCCGTGTATGCCACGCCCATGACGCTGGCGCTCATCGAACCGAAGCTCGACGAGCGCGGTGTCGAGGCCGGCGATCGCCTGCGCGCCGTGGAGCCGCCGCAGACGGTCAGCATCGGCCCGTTCACGGTCGAGTTCATCCGCGTCACGCACAGCATGCCCGACTGCGTGGCGCTCGCGATCGACACGCCGGCCGGCACCCTCGTGCATACCGGCGACTTCAAGATCGACCAGACCCCGATCGACGGCCGGCACTTCGACCTGCATCGGTTCGCCGAGATCGGGCGGCGGGGCGTGCTGGCGCTGTTCGCCGACAGCACCAACGTCGATCGTCCCGGCTTCACCGGCTCGGAGGTCGAGGTCGTGGAGGGCTTCGAGGAGCTCTTCACGAGCACGCCGGGCAAGCTCGTCGTGGCCGCCTTCTCCTCGAGCATCTACCGGATGCAGTTGCTCGTCGACCTGGCCGCGCAGTTCGAGCGCAAGGTGGCCTTCGTCGGACGGAGCCTGGTGGGCAACGCGGAGATCGCACAGCGTCTGGGGTACCTCCGCGTGCCGGCCGGCCTCCAGATCCGGGATGCCGACGTGCCCGACTATCCCGCGCAGGACGTCCTCTGCATCACCACCGGCTCGCAGGGAGAGCCCCATGCGGCGCTGTCGCGGATGGCCATCGCCGACCACCGCCACGTCCGGCTCGCCCCCGATGACACCGTCGTCTTCTCGGCCCGCGCCATCCCCGGCAACGAGAAGGCGATCGCCCGCACGATGAGCCACATCGCGCGGCGGGGCGCCGACGTCGTCACGCCGGAGATGAAGCACGTCCACGTGTCGGGACACGGCGCGGTCGAGGAGCTCAAGTTGATGATCTCCCTGGTGCGGCCGCAGTACTTCGTCCCCATCCACGGCGAGTACCGGCAACTGGCGGCACATGCCCGCGTGGCCAGAGACGTGATGCGCGGCAGCGGCCGACTGCTGGAGGTGCTGCTGGCGCAGGATGGCGACGTCCTGCGGTTCGACGGGCAGGGCGCGCGGATTGCCGGGCGGGCGCCGACCGGCCGCGTTCTGATCGACGTCACCCGCGTGGGCGAGGTCGGCGACGAGGTGCTCCGGGACCGCCGGCACCTGGCCGCCGACGGCCTGGTCGTGGCGGTCGTGGCGATCAGCCGCCATACCGGGACGCTTGCGGGCGAGCCCGGGCTCGTGGCCCGCGGCTTCGTCGTGGACGAGGGCCAGCAGGCCTCGCTCTTCGGCGACGCGGCCGGCGTCATCGAGTCGTGCATCGCTGCCTCGAGCGAGGAAGAGCGCACCGACCAGGGCCTGATGACGGAGAAGCTCCGCGTGGAACTGCGGCGCTTCTTCAAGAAGCGATCGGGCCGGCGCCCCCTCGTGCTGCCGGTCCTCATGGAGATCTGAGCCGTGCCCGAGTCCACCCTGTCGCGGCGCATCAGCGAGTTCGTGGGTGTCGCCCTGTTCGGCCTGGGCCTCATCTGGCTGATGTCTCTCGCCACCTACGAGCCGACCGACCCGGTGCCCTTCTTCACGACGGGCGCCGCGGCGCCCCCCGCCAACTTCGTCGGGCGCGTGGGCGCGTTCATCGCGGAGCTCTCCTTCCAGGCCTTCGGTTACGCCGCCTTCCTCATCCCGGTCGCAATCGGGATCGCCGGCTGGCACTACTTCTGGTGCCAGAAGCCCGACGCCCCGTACACCAAGCTCGCGGGCGTGGGTCTGCTGTTCATCGGCGCGAGCGCCTTCCTGAGCCTGGTGTTCGGCGACGCCGAGGTGGCCGGCCGGACCTTCTATGCGGGGGGACTCAGCGGGACGTGGCTCGGCGGCGCCCTCTCCGAGTACCTCAACCGGACCGGGTCGCTGCTCGTCCTGATGACGCTCATCCTGCTGGCCGTGATTCTGGCCACGCAGGTCTCCCTCGGGCGGATGTTCGCCGTCGCCACCGCCAGCTCCCGCGACCTGTCGGTTCGGGGTGCCGGCTGGCTCCGCGGCTGGTACGACGACTACCGCCGCTCGCGAGCCCGGCGTGAAGTGGTGGCACGCCAGGTCCGGAAGGCCGCACAAGCGACACCGCCGGAGGAGGTCGCGGCCGACGACGAGGATGAGCCCGGCGACGAGCCCGCGCTCCCCGCGGCGCCACGCGTCCGCGCGCGCAAGGCGGCGGCATCCGATCCGTCCGAGCGGCCGGAGGCACCCGCGCCGCGCCAGGCGCCCGTCGTCGCGCCCCGGCGCACCGAGACGCCGGTGTCGCTGCCGCTCGCCGACGTCGAGACGCGCAGCCCCTCCCCCCGCCGCCCGGGCACGTTCTCGCTGCCGCCGGTGACGCTGCTCGACGCGCCCCGCACCGAGCGCAAGATCGACGAGCGCGAGCTGATGGAGTCCTCGCGGCTGCTCGAGGAGAAGTGCCAGGAGTTCGCGGTGCAGGGCACGGTGTCCCAGATCCATCCTGGTCCGGTCGTCACCACTTTCGAGTTCAAGCCCGAAGCGGGCGTCAAGTACAGCAAGGTGACCGGGCTTGCCGACGATCTCTGTCTCGCGATGCAGGCCGAGTCCGTCCTGATCGAGCGCATCCCCGGCAAGTCCACGGTCGGCATCCAGATTCCCAACCCGAACCGCGAGGCCATCTCGCTGCGAGAGCTGCTGGAATCGGAGCCGTACCTCCGCTCGAGCTCGAGGCTCACGATCGCCCTTGGCAAGACGATCCACGGCGAGCCGTACGTCACCGACCTCGCGACGATGCCGCACCTGCTCATCGCCGGGTCCACCGGAACCGGCAAGTCGGTCGGCCTCAACGCCATGCTGACGAGCCTGCTCTACCGGGCCACGCCCGACGAGGTCCGCTTCATCCTGATCGACCCCAAGCGCCTCGAACTGGGCATGTACGAGGAGATCCCGCACCTGCTGTCGCCGGTGGTCGTCGATCCCAAGAAGGCTTCCAACGCGCTGCGGTGGGCCGTGCGCGAGATGGAGGAGCGCTACAAGACGCTCGCCACCGAGGGGGTCCGGAACATCGAGCAGTACAACCGCAACGCGCGTCTCGTGGCGGCCGAACGAGGCTCGGACGATCCCGAGGCCCCCAAGCCGCTCCCGTTCGTCGTCGTGGTGATCGACGAGCTGGCCGACCTGATGATGGTGGCCAGCAACGAGGTCGAGGAGTCGATCGCGCGGCTCGCCCAGATGGCGCGCGCCGTGGGCATTCACCTGATCCTGGCCACGCAGCGCCCGTCGGTGGACGTCATCACCGGCCTGATCAAGGCCAATCTGCCGTCCCGGATCTCGTTTCGCGTGTCCTCGAAGACCGACTCGCGGACGATCCTCGACAGCAACGGCGCCGAGCAGCTGCTCGGTCGCGGCGACATGCTCTTCCTCCCGCCCGCCTCGTCGCGGGCGATCCGGCTGCACGGCCCGTACATTTCCGAACAGGAGACCGCCCGGCTCGCCAGCTTCCTGCGCAAGCAGGGCAAGCCGGACTTCGACGACACCATCACGGTCGAGGAGGACAAGGGGGGACCGGGCAGTCTCGACTTCGACAAGGACGAGCTCTACGACGAGGCGGCTCGCATCGTGGTGGAGAGCGGGCAGGTCTCGATCTCCTACCTCCAGCGCAAGCTGCGGATCGGATTCAGCCGGGCGGCGCGCCTCGTGGACATGATGGAGACCGAGGGACTGGTGTCCACGGGCAACGGCGGCAAGCCGCGCGAGGTGCTCGTGGACCGGAGGTATTTCGAGGAAGTCGATGCGCAGCTTCGCTAGGGTCGTCGTCGCCGCCCTCGCCCTTGGCGCCGTCCTCGGCGGGAGCGCCGAGGCGCAGTCGGCGGCTCAGAGCCGCTACACCGACGGGCGTGCCTCGGAGACCAGGCTCCGCCGTGAGATGGAGCAGCACGACGCCTCGCTCTCTCCCGAGTCGCTCCTGCGCCGGATCCGTACCCTCGTCGAGGCCTACGAGCGCATGTCACGCGAGTTCCCCGCGAGCGGCTACATGGACAACGCCCTGTGGCAGGGCGCCATGCTCGCGGCCGACGCGTTCCTCGCCTTCGGCGAGGGCGTCGACCGGGCGACCGCCCTGAAGATGTTCTCGCTCATCGAGGCGCGCTTCCCCACGAGCTCGCTGGTGCCGAAGACGGCCGCGCCGATCGCCGCGCTGGCCGAGCCGCCCCCGCCCCCCGACCCGCCTCCGGCGGCAGCGCCCGTCGCGGCCACGGCCGCCGCTTCGGCCGCTGCAGACCCCGGAGGAGGGGTCGTCGAGCTCGCGGCCATCCGCCGCGACGTGCTGCCCGACGCGCTGCGCATCACGCTCGACCTGGAACGGGAGGTGCCTTTCCACGTCGATCGCCTCGAGGGCCCGCCCCGCGTCTACATCGACCTCGAGCACACGCGCGCCGTCGAGGCGATCCGAAACGCCACGATCGCGGTCTCGGACGCCGATGTCGTCCGTCAGGTGCGGCTTGGCCAGCAGGACGACGGCCGGACGCGCGTCGTGATGGATCTCGCCGAGCCGACCCGGCACAGCGTCTACGCCCTGTACGACCCGTACCGCGTCGTCATCGACTTCGAGCGACCCGCCGCCGCCACGCCCGCATCGGCGCCCGAGCCGGCGGCCGCCAACGAGTCCGGTGGCTTCTCGCTCTCGCGCCAGCTCGGGCTGGGTGTCTCGCGGATCGTGATCGATCCGGGACACGGCGGGCACGATCCCGGTGCCCAGAAGCACGGGCTCGCCGAGGCCTCGGTCGTGCTCGACGTGGCCCTCCGCCTCGAGCGACTGCTTCGCCGGCACCCCGGTGTGGACGTCATCCTCACGCGGCGCGACGACACGTTCGTGCCTCTCGAGGAGCGGACGGCCATCGCCAACCGCGAGAAGGCCGACCTGTTCCTGTCGATCCACGCCAACGCCAGCTCCCGCGCCACCGCGCGCGGCGTGGAGACCTACTTCCTGAACCTGACCAACGACCCGGACGCCGAGCGCGTGGCCGCGCGGGAGAACGCCGCATCGGCGTTCACGATGGGCCAGCTCTCGAACATCGTGGAGACCATCGCGCTCAACAACAAGATCGACGAGTCCCGCGATTTCGCCGGAATGATCCAGAAGGCGCTCTTCGCCACGCTCGAACGGAAGGACGGGACCGTGCTCGATCTGGGGGTGAAGCAGGCCCCGTTCCTGGTGCTGCTCGGTGCCACGATGCCCAGCGTGCTCGCGGAGATCTCCTTCATCACCAACCGCGACGATGCCGCGCTCATGCGGACCGAGGACCACCGGCAGCGCCTCGCCGAAGCGCTCTACACCGGCGTGCTCCGCTACCAGCAGACCCTGAAGGCGGCGCCACCGGCGGTGTCGGCCTCGCGCTAGCTGGCCCGGGTGCCTCAGTCGAGCGTCCAGAGCGCCAGGCTCGACACGTCCTTCACGAACACCCGGTTGCCCGAATAGGACGGCTGCGGCCAGGTCGCCTCCTCCGACACCTTGTACCGGTGGAGCTCCTCGAAGCCGGTCCGGCTGTTCCGCAGGACGACGAGCTCGCCGTCTTCCTCCATGCTGAACAGCAGATCCCCGGCACGGGCGATGGCCGCGTGCTGGGCCTGCCGGCCGGCCGAGGTCCACAGCGTCTTGCCCGTCGGGACGTCCACGGCGAAGTACTGACCGGCGTTGCGCGTCGAGAGACCGAAGAACGTGTCGCCCGCGACCACGGCATCGCTCAACCGCATCGGCACGTCCGCGTTCTCCCAGGCCGGCTCCACCGTCCAGGACGTCCCCTGGCGGCGCACGCGAAACGCCGTGGTCGGCGGCCCGTTGCCCGACACGATCACCAGATCACCGGTCACCGCCGGGGTGTTCGAGTTGGTGAAGTTCGGGCTCTCCCACGGACGCTGCCAGAGCAGCGCGCCGGAAGAGGCGTCGAGTCCCACGAGCATGCCCTTCGTGACGGCCACGATCTGGCGGGTGCCGCCGAGCTCGGCGGCCACAGGCGAGCCGTACCCGGGCGGGTCGCCCCGCCAGGTCCAGCGGATGTCGCCCGAATCCAGGTCGAACGCGGTGATCGCCCCTTCCTGGTCGCCGCCCAGGTGGAAGATCACCGTCCGCCCCTCGATGATCGGCGAAAAGGCATGCGTCGTGAAGAGCGGCAGGTCGTCGGGCGCGCCCGGCTTCTGCCACAACTGGCGGCCGCTCGCCGCGTCGTAGGACGTCACCACGCCGGTCATCCCGATCGTGTACAGCCGCCCCTCGTGGAACACCGGCGTGGCCTTGGGGCCCGGGCCGTGCTGGGTCGTGGCCGACATCATCTCGAAGACCGCTGCGTATCCCGTCTCCCACAGCACGGCCCCGCTGCCGGCATCGAGCGCCATCATCACCTCGCGCTCGCCCTGACGGGCGAACTGGTAGATGCGGTCCCCCACCACGAGCGGCGTGGCATAGCCCAGCCCGACGTCGACTTTCCAGCGCTGCGTCAGACTGGAGGGCCAGGCGGCCGGATCCGCCGCCGCCGGCGCCACTCCGTCCCGGTTGGGGCCGCGCCACTGCGTCCAGTCCCCCTGCTGCGCGCCAAGGGGGACCGACAGCCCCGCAAGCACGGCCACGACGGTCCCCGCCAGACGGGTCGAGATCGACATCCTGCTTCCCTCCCTGCCGGCGCCCGAACGGGGCTCCGGCAACCAGCTATCCGGCGTCCACGTCGTAGCTCGACAGGACGTCCTGATTGCGAATGTACAGGCGCCCGCCGCTGACCACCGGGTGGGCCCAGCTCGGCAGGCCCCGATCGGCGATCGCAAAGCGCCCCGTCTCGCGGTAGCCTTCCGGCGTCGCCTCGACGAGCGCCACGCCGTGGTTCTCACCCAGCACGTAGAGGCGCCCGTCGGCCACGGTGAGCGACCCCTTCCCCACGCTGCGATCGCGCCAGACGACCCGCCCGGTCGCGAACTCCAGACAGGTCAGGATCGAGTTGTGGAAACCGTACAGGTAACCGTCCACGAGCACCACCCCGCCGTGATGGTTCTGCATGTTCCGGGTGAAATAGAGCTCTTCCGCGCGCAGTTCGTCTCCCTCGGGGCGAAGCTCGAGCAGCGCGCCGCCGGTGCCGTACGAGGAGGTGAAGAACACCCGCCCGTCGTCGTAGACCGGCGTGGCGATGTTCGCCGTTCCGTTGGCGACACGCCCGTACCGCCACATCAGCTTTCCATCGGCCGCACGCACGCCGACGGCCGCCCGTGAGGTGAGCGTCATGATGGTGCGCACGCCGTGCGCGTCGGCCACGACCGGCGAGGCATAGCCCGCCTCGTCGCTCAGATCGGTGCTCGTCCAGACGGTCTCGCCCGATCGCTTGTCCAGGGCGACCATGCCGGCGCGCCGGCCCCCGGGCGTCACGACCACGCGGTCGCCGTCGACGAGCGGCGACTCGCTCAGGAGCCAGTTGATGTTGCGGCCGCCGAAGTCGTCGAGAACGTTCCGCTGCCACAGGATGCGACCGTCGTCGACCTGCAGGCAGGCGAGATCGCCGTTCTCGGTCAGCATGTAGAGCCGCTCGTCGTCCACGGTCGGCGTGCCCCGGGGGCCGGGGCCGCGATCGTTGCCACGCGAGCGTCCGACGGCCGTCGTCCAGATCGGCGAGCCGTCGCGGGCATCCAGGCTCGTCACGACGCTCTGGCCGCCGCGCATGCCCTGCACGAAGATCCGGCCATCGCGCACGGCCACCGCCCCGTACCCGGCCCCGAGGCCGTCGGCGGACCACACCTGGGCCGGCCCGCCCCTCGGCCACGCGGTGAGGAGGCCCGTCTCGCGCGAGACACCGTCGCGCCGCGGGCCCCGCCACTGCGGCCAGTCATCCCCGATCTGGGCGCGAGGCGCCGCGGACAGGAGCAACGCCAGGCCCAGCGTCCCGGCGGCCGGCACGCGCGCGGGCCGTCGGCTCAGAACCCCACCCCGCTCGTCACACCGAAGGTACGGGGAGCCCCCATCTCGCCCAGGAACCCCGATGGCGCGAGCCGCGGGTCGTAGGCCAGGGCGATGGGGATGTAGCGTGTGTCGAAGGCGTTGCGAATCCAGCCCTCGACGAACACGTGCCGTCCACGCACACCGGCGCGCACGCTGGCGAGCGAATAGGCCTCCTGTCGTGCGGTATTCAGGTCGTCGTACTCGAGCGCGCCGTAGATGGTGATTTCGCCACGGGCGTAGACGCCGACCTCGGGCAGGATGTCGCGCGAGAAGGCCGCGCCGAAGGTGGCGGTGTACTCCGGCGTGTTCGGGACCGTGTTGTCACCGACGTCCACGCCGCTCGATACGCTTCCCGTCTTGAAGCGCGCGCGTGTGTAGCCGAGGGCGCTGAACAGATCGACGCCCGGCGCCGCCTGCGCGTTCAGCTCCAGCTCGACGCCGGAGCTCGTCGCGCCGCCGACGTTCGCGATGTAGAACTGGCCCGGGATGCCCGGGTCCGGCAGGTTGAGCTGCATGTCTTCCCAGTCGATGCGGAACACGGCCAGATTGGCCGCGACGCGCTGCCCGGCCCACGTCGTCTTCAGCCCCCCCTCGACGCTCCAGTTGTGCTCCTCGCCGTAGGACTCGCTGCCCAGCGGGGAGGCCGCGTTGAAGCCGCCGGCCTTGTAGCCGCGCGCCACGGAGGCGTACACCGTTGCCTCCGGCGCGAGCCGCACCGACGCGGCAACCTGGGGCGACACGTTGGAAAAGCTCGCGTCGGCCGCGATGTCGAGCGGCGGCGCGATCGCGGGCGTGAAGGCGCTGCCGAGCACGGCGTCCTTCTGCTCGTGGTCCACCCGGAGCCCGGCCGTCACGTCCACGCGTTCGGCCAGCGTCGCCGTCCCCTGTCCGTAGACGCCGAGGCCCACGTCGTCGAGTGCCGCGGTCGGCGAGGTCTGGCTCACCTCCACCGGCACGAACGGCGACAGCAGGAAGGGGGCGAACGAGTTCACGGCGTTCTGGTCGTAGTTCTGCGTGAAGACGAAGACGCCCGCCTGCCAGCTCAGCTCCGCGCCATCGCCGAGCGACAGCGGGGCGGCCGACGCGATCCGGGCCTCCTGGGTGAACTGGAAGCTCTCCTCGTCGTTGGTCCGCCGCAGCAGTGGCGCCGGAGTGTAATCGAGGTCGGTGCGATCCTCGGTGGTCCACCGCACGAAGCCGGTCGCCGTCGACAGCGAGACGCGCGACCCCTCGCGCGAGGTGAGGATGGTGGTGTTGACGATGTCGCGCGTCGTGTACCCCTCGAAGTCGCGCGCCGTGTGGAACGGGTTGGCCCGCAGGCCGCCCAGATCGCTCAGCCCGTAGTCTCCGTCCCTCGCGCGCTCGCCACTCACGATGAACCGCGCCTCCCACGCGCCCTCGGGATCCCACAGGACCTGTCCCTTGCCGGAGAAGGCTGACCGCGAATCCAGATAGTTGCCGGTGACGTCGTTGACCGTATACCCGTCGCGCCTGTCGTACTCGAGCGAAACGGCCATGCCGAGGCGATCGTCGACGAGGGGGCCCGAGACGCTGCCGCGCACCTCGCGCGCCGCGCTGTTGGCCAGCGGCACCGACAGCGAGCCGGTCCAGACGTCGAGCCCGGGCCGCACGCTGGTCACGTTGATCAGCCCCCCGAGCGCGTTGCGGCCGAACAGCGCGCTCTGCGGCCCGCGAACGAATTCCACCTGCTCGACGCCGACGAGGTCGATGCTCGCGGCGTTGGCGTGCAGCTGCGGGACGCCGTCGAAGTACGTGGCCACCGCCGGATTCGCCGGGCTCGCGCCGATGCCACGGAAGCGGGCGTTGCTCAGCTTCCGCGCCGAGAACTCGCTGAAGTAGGTGTTCGGCACGTAGGCCGCCGCGTCGCTGACGATCTCGACGCCGGCTCGCTCGAGCGCCTCTGCCGAGATCGTGGTCACGCTGACGGGCAGCGTCTGGGCCTCGGCGGGCTCCTTCTGCGCAGTCACGAGCACGGTGGGATGGGTGAACGTACCGGTCGTCGAGGGAGGCCTCGAGGTCTGTGCCTCCGCGGGCCCGGCGCCCGCCGAGGAGAGGATGGCGGCGCAGGCGAGCACGCTGCCGCGCACGATCGCGCGTACGGACCTCGACACACGCCAGACGGGATGAATACGCATGCCGGTCATTATGCCTCCCTGGGCGGCGTTGTGCGATCGCCGAAACGCGGGGGAATCAGGGGCAGACCGCCAGGTGGGCCGATGCTACGATTGGGACATGACGCGCGGGGAACGCACAGCCGCGCGTGGCGCGCCGCGGCGTAAATGGCGGCGCGACCGAGGACGTAACGTACAGATTAGTCCGAGACGTCGCGCCCCGTGGCCCGCCGTCCCGGCAAGCTCGTCAGCGTGAGGACTGCCGAAGATGCGGAAGACGTTCTGGCTGCTCGTGACGATCGTCCTGGCTGTCGGTGCCGGGCTCGTGGCACAGGGCCCGCGCCGCGTGGCCGTGGGCGACTGGCCCGAGCTGCGGGGACCGGCCCGCGACAGCATCTCGCTGGAGACCGGTCTCATCGACGCGTGGGAGCTCAACGGCACGAACTTCCTCTGGCGCGCCCCCTACGGCGGCCGCTCGACGCCGGTCGTCATGGGCGATCGCGTCTACGTGCAGAATCCGGCCGGACGGGGTGAGAACCTGCAGGAGCGCCTGATGGCGCTCGATGCCGACACGGGCCAGGTGGTCTGGGATTACCGGTTCAACATCTTTCAGAGCGACGCACCAACCCACCGCATCGGCTGGGCCTCGCCCGCCGTCGATCCCGAGACCGGCAACATCTACGTCGTGAGCAGCGGCCTCCAGATACTGGCGCTGTCCCCCGACGGCGACCTCGTGTGGAACCGCTCGTTTGGTGAGGAGTTCGCGGCCTTCACCACCCACGGCGGCCGGACGATGTCTCCCGTCGTAGACGGCGACCTGGTGCTCGTGGCTCACGCGATCTCCAACTGGGGCTCGACCGCGGGGCGCAAGCATCGCTTCGTCGCGCTCGACAAGCGCACGGGCGAGGTCGTGTACGTCGCCGATCCGGGCGGGCGACCGTGGGACACGGCGTATGCGCCTGGCACGATCGCCACGCTCGGCGGGCTCCGCCTGTTCGTGGTGGGCCTCGGCGACGGAGGCGTCCACGCCTTCAAGCCGCAGACCGGGGAGAAGGTCTGGAGCTTCCCGGCGGCCAGGCGCGCCATCAACACGGGGGTGGCAATCGCCGGCAACACCGTCTTCATGTCCCACGGCGACGAGAACCTCGAGGGCGTGCAGATGGGGTTGATCGCGGCCATCGATGGCAGCGGCTCTGGCGACATCCCGTCGACGCGCTGGGCCGCGCAGGGCATCGAGTTCGGCTACTCGTCGCCGATCGTCGACGGGACGACGCTGTATCAGCTCGACAACGGCTCCACCCTGCGTGCCTTCGATACGACCTCCGGCGACCGGCTCTGGGATCTGTCGCTCGGCCAGGCCCAGAAGGCGTCGCCGGTGCTCGCCGACGGCAAGATCTACGTCGGCACCGACGGCGGCACGTTCTTCATCGTACGGGTGGACCGGAGCGGGGGCGAAATCCTCAGCGCCGTGACGATGCCCGACAGCACGGACAGCTGCTGCGGCTCCGAGGGCACCCCGGAGCAGATTCTCGGCAACGCTGCGGTCTCGCGCGGCCGCATCTTCTTCATGTCGAGCGACGCCGTGTACGCCTTCGGGTCCCGACAGGCGACCAGTCCCACCGGACTGGCGGTCGACGAGCCGGCGGTGACCGGCAGCGGCGCGCCCGCGCATCTCCAGGTCTCGCCGACCGAGCTTCAGCTCGATCCGGGCGACCGGGTCACGCTCCGGGCGCGGCTGTTCGACGCGCAGGGGCGCTTCCTGCGCGAGACCCCTGCCTCGTGGTCGCTCGACGGGCTCCGGGGCACGATCGCCGACGGCACTCTCACCGTCGACGGTGCGTCCGTGCAGCAGGCCGGCCTCATCCGGGCGAGCGCGGAGGGGCTGACCGGCGAGGCCCGCGCGCGCGTCGCCCATCCGCTGCCCTGGACCGAGACGTTCGACGGCTTCGAGGACGGCGCGATCCCGCCCGGCTGGGCCAACACCACCCAGACGCAGGTGCACGTGGCCACACTCGACGGCGAAAAGGTGCTGACGAAGGAACCGCTCAACACCATCTTCGGCAGGGCCCGTGTCTTCATCGGTCCAACCTACTGGTCCGACTACAGCTTCGAGGCCGACGTGCGCGCGCCCGAGCGACGCCGGCAGATGGCCGACGTCGGCGTCACGGCGCAGCGCTACTCGCTGGTCCTCTACGGCACCACGCAGCAGCTCAAGCTGGAGCCGTGGGAGCCGGAAACGGCCCGGACCGTCACCGTCCCCTTCTCCTGGGAACCCGACACGTGGTACCGACTGAAGCTGCGGGTCGACAATCTGCCGGACGGGCAGGTTCGCGCCCGCGGGAAGGCGTGGGCGGTCGGCCAGCCAGAGCCGGCCGAGTGGCTCATCGACAAGACCGATCCGATCGGCAACCGTGAAGGCGCGCCGGGGCTGTTCCTGAACGCCACCTACGGCACGTACCTCGACAACTTCTCGCTGACCCGGAACCAGTAGCCGACGATGGCGCGTCCTATGACCATGCACCTACGCCCGACCCGATTCGCCGCGCGGCGCCTCCTACCCCTGTTGCTCCTGGCGATTGCCGCCGTCGCCCTCACGTCGACGACGCGCCTGGCTGCTTCCGATCCCGGGACCGACGACTGGCCCATGTGGGGCGGCACGCCCGACCGGAACCAGGTCTCCAACATGGAAGGCCTGCCGACGGAATGGGACGTCCAGTCCGGCAAGAACGTGAAGTGGGTGGCCGAGCTCGGCTCCCAGAGCTACGGCAATCCCGTCGTGGCGGGCGGCATGGTCTTCGTCGGCACCAACAACGAGCGCCTGCGCGATCCGGCGCAGGATGGCGACCGCGGCGTGCTCATGGCGTTCCGCGAGTCGGACGGCGAGTTCCTCTGGCAGCAGACGCACACGAAGCTCGAGGCCGGCCGCGCCAACGACTGGCCGTTCCAGGGTGTCGCCTCCTCCCCGCTCGTCGAGGGGGAGCGGCTCTACTACGTGAGCAACCGGGGCGTCGTCCTGTGTCTGGACATCCAGGGCTTCCGCGACGGCGAGAACGACGGGCCCACTACCGACGAGGAGCTGGCCGGCGAGTTCGACGCCGACGTCATCTGGGGGTTCGACATGCTCGAAGAGGTCGGCTCCTTCCCGCACAACCTGTCGAACTCGTCACCCGTCATCTGGGGCGACCTGATCTACGTGAGCACGTCGAACGGCCAGGACGAGAGCCACGTGCACGTCCCGTCGCCGCGGGCGCCATCGATCATCGCGATCGACAAGAACACCGGCGAGCTGGCCTGGGAGGACAACTCGGTCGAGGACCGGATCCTGCACGGCCAGTGGTCCACGCCGACGGTCGGCGAGATTGGCGGCGTGGTGCAGGTCGTCTCGGCGCAGGGCGACGGCTGGGTCCGCGGCTACGTCGCCGAGACCGGCGAAAAGCTCTGGGAGTTCGACACCAACCCGAAGGACTCGGTGTGGCCCCGTACGCGGAACGAGCTGATCGCCACGCCGGTCATCTACAACGACCGCGTCTACATCGGCAACGGGCAGGATCCCGAGCACGGCGAGGGCGTCGGGCACTTCTACGCGATCGACGGCACCAGGCGCGGCGACATCACCGAGAGCGGTCTCGTCTGGCACTTCGACGACATCCGCCGGACCATCTCCACGGCCGCCATCGCCGACGGTCTGCTGTACATCGCCGACTTCAGCGGCTACCTCCACTGCCTCGACGCCGAGACCGGCGAGGAGTACTGGGAGCAGGACCTGCTGGCGGCCGTCTGGGCCTCGCCCTTCCTGGTCGACGGCAAGGTCTACATCGGCGACGAGGACGGCGACGTCGTGGTAATGGCGCACAGCAAGGAGAAGGTCGTCCTCGCGGAAATGAACATGGGCAGCGCCGTCTACGGCACCGTGGTGCCGGCCAACGGCACGCTGTACCTGAACAACCGCACGCAGCTCTTCGCGCTGGCCCAGGAATGAGACGACTCCCGACCGCGCTCCTCGTCTGCGCTCTCGGGGTCTCGCTCGACGCGCAGCGTGAGGCCGCGCCGGCTGACGCCTGGCCGCAGTTCCGGGGGACACCCGCGCTGACCGGCATCTCCTCGTCGGCCCCGCCCGTGCAACTGCGCGTGCTCTGGACCCACGACCTGGGCACGCTGATCGACGCGTCGGCGGCCATCGTCGACGGCGTGGTGTACGCGGCCGGCGGCGATGGGGATCTGGTGGCCCTCGACCTGCGCTCCGGGGAGCTCCAGTGGAGCTACAGGACCGAGAATCTCTTCGGCGAGTCCTCCCCCGCCGTGGCCGGCGACACGGTGTACGTGGGCGACCTGGCCGGCGTCTTCCATGCCGTAGACGCCTCGACGGGCGAGCTCCGGTGGAGGTTCGACACCGCCTCGGAGATCAAGTCCTCGCCGGTCGTGGTGAACGACCTGGTGCTCGTCGGCTCCTACGACTCGCACCTGTACGGGCTCGATGCGGCCACCGGAGAGAAGCGCTGGCAGGTGGTGACCAACGGCATGGTGCACGCCACGCCGGCGGTGCACGAGGGGCTCGCCTACATCGCCGGGTGCGACGCGATGCTGCGCGCGATCCGGGTGACCGACGGCATGGAGATGTACGCGATCGAGGCCGGAGCCTACACGGCCGCCTCGCCCCTGATCCATGACGGGCGCGCCTATTTCGGCACCTTCGACAACGACGTGCTCGCCTTCGACCTGGCCGGGCGAGAGCGCCTGTGGCGCTACACGGACGAGGCCCGACAGTTTCCGTTCTACTCGTCGGCCGCGCTCGGGGAGGGCACGGTGATCGTGGGCGGGCGGGACAAGTTCGTCCGGGCGCTCGACATGGAGACCGGCGAGGTGGTCTGGGCCTTCCAGACACGGGCCCGCGTCGATTCCTCGCCCGTCGTGGCCGCCGGACGGGTGTACGTCGGCTCGGGCGACGGGAGCCTGTACGTCCTGGACGCGGCAACGGGCGAGAAGCTGTCCGAGTTCGAGGCCGGCGCCGGCATCGGCGCGTCACCCGCCATCGCCGGCGGCACCGTCGTCATCGGCACCCAGGACGGAACGCTGTACGCGCTCGGCGAATAGGCAGGCTGTCGCCTGCTCGTTCGCCGAGCGCGTGGCTCCAGGCTACGGGCTTCAGGCCTCGGGCCAGTCGTTCGGCCTGCGGCCTCTCGGACCTCGAGCCACAGGGACTGGCGGGGGGCGGTCAGGGCATCGTGCACGCGAAGCTCGACGCGTCGGCTGGGCTACCCTCGCCGTCGTACTCCGCCGTCAGGGGATACGGGCACAACGGCCGCGTCCGGACTACCTCCCGAAGGCCGAACAACAGGGCCGAAGCCGCAGCCTGCGGCCTGGAGCCAGCGCCGCAGGCGCTACGGCTTCTCCCCTTCCGGCATCACCACCTCGATGTCCTCGCCGCCGGTGGCGCGGGTGCGGCGCCCCGAATCCCAGGGCGGGATCGGCGCGCGTCCGGGCTCGTAGAGCGTCTCCATCGGCCCCCAGACGCGATCGACGTTGTCGCGGAAGAGGTCCCCGATCAGGAGATCGGTGAGCGGGCCGCGCAGCTCCGGGTACTGGCGCATCATCGCGCCGAAGCTGAAGCCGGCGTAGTACTCGCAGACGAGGCGCCGCATGCGATCGATGCCGTCGTTGAAGGGCCCGCCCCACGCGCCGAGCCGCGCCGCCGAGAGGTCGTCCTTCGCCAGTCCCTCGCTGACGGCGTCGGCGGCCAGCTCACCCGACTTGAGCGCCAGGAGGATGCCCGAGGAGTACAGCGGGTCCAGGAAGCCGAAGGCGTCGCCCACGAGCACCCAGCCGTCGCCCGCCACGCGTGTCGAGCGGTACGAGAAGTCCTTCGTGGCGAAGTACCCCGTGGCGGGCGTGGCCCCCTCGACGCGGGTCCGCGCACCGGGACAGTCCCGGAGCTCCTCCTCGTAGGTGGTCGCGTAGCTCCCGCGTCCCTTGAAGATGTAGTCGAACGGTGCCACGACCCCCACGCTCGTCAGGTCGTCCTGCAGCGGGATGTACCAGAACCAGCCCTTCCGGTTCCCGCTCTGGATCACGAGCGTCGCGCCGGCGTCCCGGCCGGTGTCCCGGCGGGCGCCCTTCCAGTACGTCCAGATGGCCCCCATGGTCAGGATCGGGTCCCAGATCCGCAGGCCCAGCCGATTCATCAGCAGGCCCTGCTGCCCGCTGGCGTCGACGACGACGCGCGCCCGGACGTCGCGGAAGCCCTCGGGCCCGCGCACCCGCACGCCGACGGCGCGATCGCCCTCGAAGAGGACCTCGTGCACGCGGGCCCCCTCGTGCACGCTGGCGCCGTGCTCGCGCGCGTGGTCGAGCAGCAGCTTGTCGAACTCGCTCCGCACGACCTGCCACGTCTGCGAGCACTCTCCCGGTTTGTTGTCCTCGAAGTAGAAGGGCGCCGATTCCCGCCCGTCGGCCGCGATGAACTGGACGCTGTGCTTTCGCACGAAGCGGCTGGCCCGCATCTTCGGCAGCAGGCCAAGACGCTCGAGCGTCCAGTACGTCTCCGGAATCAGCGATTCGCCGACGTGAAACCGCGGGAACCGGTCGCGCTCGAACAGCTCCACGGCGACGCCCTGCCGCGCCAGCAGCGTGGCCACCGTCGATCCGGCCGGACCGCCGCCGATGATGACCACGTCGGGAAACCGCTCCGCCATCGGGTGCTCAGTCCTCCACCACGAAGCGCTTCGCCTTCATCTCGAACCGCGGCAGGACCCCACGGTCAACGGCCTCGACCGGCACCGTCAGACCCAGCGCTTCACGCAGCCCGTAGGCGACCCGTCTCGTGATCTCGACCGTGTCGCCCGTCTCCGACGCCAGCTCCACCTGGACGCGCAGCGTCCGCATGGCGCCGGCGCTCGCGACGACCGACCGGAACTCGACGATCTCGGGAATCTGACGGACCACCGACTCGACGCTGGCAGGGTACACGTTGACGCCCCGGATGTTCACCATGTCGTCGACCCGCGCCAGGATCCCCCCCTCGAGCCTCGCCAGCGTCCGTCCGCATGGGCACGGCGCCGATCGCCGGACCACGATGTCCCCGGTCCGGTAGCGAATCACCGGGCTCGCCGTGCGTCCCAGGTTGGTGACCACGAGCTCGCCCTGCTCGCCGTCGGGCACGTCGCGCCCTGCGGCGTCGACCACCTCGACGATGAACTCTGCTTCGTTGACGTGCAGGAAGCCGGGGGCCTCCCAGCACTCGAAGCTCAGCGGCCCCGTTTCGGTCATGCCGTGATGATCGATGACTCTCGCGCCCCAGCTTCGCTCGATTCGCTCGCGCGTGGCCGGAATGCTGCCGCCCGGCTCGCCCGCCACGATCAGCACGCGCACGCTGCCGTCGGCCAGCGGTCGCCGACCCGTGTCGGAGGCCACCTCCGCGAGGCGAAGCGCGTAGGTCGGCGTGGCGCAGACCACCGTGGCGCTCACGTTCTCGATCATCGCCAGGCGGAGCTGGCTCGACATCCCCCCGCCGGGGATGCAGTGCAGCCCCATCTGGCACCCGGCCTCGAAGCCGGCCCAGAAGCCGAGGAAAGGCCCGAAGCCGAACGGAAAGAACGCCCGATCTCCAGGGCCGACCCGGGCGGCACGAAACACCGCCTTCCAGCAGTCGAGCATCCACTGCCAGCTCGCGGGGGTGTCGATCCAGCGCAGCGGGCGACCGGTCGTGGACGACGTCTGGCAGTACCGCGTATAGGCCACCAGCGGCTCGGTCAGCGCCGTGCCCCACGGAGGATGCGCCGCCTGATCCTCGATGAGCTCCGCCTTCGTCGTGAACGGCAGCACCCCGAGATCGGCGGGCAGGCGCAGGCGCGCCGGCACGACACCGGCCTCGTCCAGCTTGCGGGTGTAGAAGGCGTTGTGGCCCGCGATGGCCGCCAGCAGCCGTCCCAGCCGTTCGCCCTGCCACGCGGAGAGGGCGTCACGATCGAACCGCTCCACCTCCTCCACTACCCGTCGGCCTCCGCTGCCACGGCGAGCCGCCCCGCGATCTCGGGCGGAATCGGCGCGGCCTTCAACGTGCCGTCGGCCCCGACGCGGGCACAGACGATCGTCATCGACCCGGACGCCGTCGTCTCGTCGCGGCACCAGAGCGTGCAGGTGTACCGGATGCGCTTCTCCCGCAGCTCGACGATGCGGATACGCACCTCGAACTCGTCCTCGAACCGCAGCGGCCGTCGATAGGTGAACGTCGCCTCGACCCGCGGAAACGCCACGCCGGCGCCGGCCGCCGACCGGGCGATGCTGAGCCCGGCCTCACGCCACAGGGCGTGCTCGGCCTCCTCCATGTAGCGGAAGTAGTTGCTGAAGTGCACGATGCCGGCCCAGTCCACTTCGTAGAACTGGACGTGGCGCCGGAGCGTGAACTCGGACTGGCGAGGGGACGCCGAGGAGGCCATCGACGGCTACGTGTACCGGATCCCCGTGTGCTCGGGCAGGAAGAACCTGGGGAGGAGGCTGTCCACCCGCAGCAGCCCGGGCCGCGTGAGCGCGACCCGCGACGGCGTGCGCGCCGCGAGGTAGCCTTCCGCCTCCAGCGAGGCCAGGGGCTCGCCGAACCGCGACAGGACATCCACGCCGTACTTGGCCTGAAAGTAGCGGGGGTCGAGGGCGCCCAGCTTGAGCTGCAGGATGAACTCCCTGATGAGATGCTCTTCGTCGGTGGGCCGGTAGGCCCGGCTCAGCGGAATCTCGTCCCGCCGCACGCCCGCCGCGTACGCCTCCCACGTATCGTGGTTCTGCACGTGGACGCCGTTGACGTGACCGAACGAGGCCACGCCGAGTCCGGCCATGTCGGCGCCCTGCCAGAGCCGGTCGCGATAGAGGAACTTCGTCCCCGGATCCCGGACGGCCGTGTAGGCGCTGCCGACATGGTAGCCCGCGCGCTCGAGCGCCTCGAACGCTTCCTCCACCCAGCGGCGCTTGGTGGACCAGTCGGCCACCTCGTGGCCGAATCGATTCGTCCCCTTGATCAGGTTGGCGCTGATCGTCGTGTTGAACGGCAGCTCCATCTGATAGATGGTGATGCTGTCGGGCTCCAGCTCCAGCGTCCGGTTCACGCAGGCGCGCCAGTTCTCGTCGGTCTCCCCGAGCATCCCGGCAATGAGATCGATGTTGATCTGCGGAAAGTCCAGCGACCGGGCGAAGCCGTAGGCACGGGCGATCTCGGGTGACCGGTGCGCGCGGCCGTTCAGATCGAGAATCTCGTCGCTGAAGTTCTCCACGCCCAGGCTGAGACGCGTGACGCCGATGTCGCGGATGGCCCGCAGCTTGGCCTCGCTCAGCGTGCCCGGCTCGCACTCGAAGGTGACCTCTTCGGCGTCCCGCCACGGCGTGATGGCCGAAAGGCGTTCGACCAGGCCCGCCAGCTGCCTCGACGACAGGAACGAGGGCGTGCCCCCGCCGAAGTACACGAAGTTCAGCGCACGCCCGGCGATGGCCGGACGGCTCGCGTAGAGCTCCCACTCGTGTGCCAGCACGTCGAGGTAGTCGCCGACCTCCTGGGCGTTCTTGTCCGTGTAGACCCGGAAATAGCAGAAGTGGCACCGCTTTCGACAGAAGGGAATGTGGAGGTAGAGCCCGAGGGGCACCCCGGGGGCCGGCGGGGTCTCGAGCGCCGGGCGGCCGTCGGTGGTCACGGCGTCCGCCGTCCAGGTGGAGAACGGCGGATACGTGGCGACGAAGTAGCTCCCGACCTCGGTCTGATCCTCCAGCGCGGAGGAAGCTCTTTCGCTCACTCTGTCCTCACTATACACGCCCGCACCGCGGTTGACACGCACGGGACCCGGCTGCAACACTCTCGCGGCGGCCGTCGTAGTACGGGACCGCACCGGCCCGCCGCGGCGCGCCTGCACACCGACATGCACACTTCTGGTCGCGCGAGGACAAGACGGATGGTTTGGGTGATCTTCGTCGCCGGTGCCGTGCTCTCCTGGGGAGCGTACGGTGCCCTGCTCCACCAGGGGCAGACGCAGCTCGGCAACCCGCTCAAGGCGCTCCTGTGCGTGGGTGTGGCCTATTTCCTGATCGGCGTGATCGTCCCGGTCCTCGCGCTCGGGTCCCAGGGCGGACTCTCGGGCTTCAACACCAACGGGCTCGTCCTGGCGACGGTGGCCGGCGCGCTCGGCGCCATCGGCGCCGCCTGCATCATCTGGGCCTTCCGGACCGGCGGCCTGCCGATCTACGTCATGCCGCTCGTCTTCGGCGGGGCGCCCATCGTCAACGTCATCGTGACGATGATCATCCATCCGCCGAGATCGTCGCTGAGCCCGATGCTGTTCGTCGGCTTCCTCCTGGCCTCGATCGGCGCCGCGATGGTCCTGTACTTCAGGCCCACGTCGTAGTACCGGAAGAGCGGCCCCGCGCTCCTGGGCGCTGGCGCGAGCCACGGCACCTCTGGAGCAAACCGTTCTTACGCGACAGGTCCGCGGAGCGAGATTGATCGTTCGCCATTGGCCCGTTGCCAGCCGAGCGCAGCCGGTTTGCGGAAGAGGTGCCGCGGCTCGCGCCGGCGCTGGCGGACGAGCGCTCGCCTTCTCATTCCCCGATAGCAAACAGATTCTGCGCGGTCCGGATGTACCACTTCCCGTCGACGAGCGCCGGCGTCGCCAGCGTCCGCTCGCCGATGTCGTTCACGCGCAGGATCTCGAACTCCGGCCCCGCCTTCAGCACGAACGTCTCCCCCTCGTCGTTGGTGAAGAACACCTTGCCGTCGAAGGCGACCGGCGAGGCCGAGAAGCCCTCCCGGCGCGCCACCCCCAGCCGGCCCTGCCACATCAGCCTGCCGCTCCGCGCGTCGAAGCTGGTGGCAATGCTCTGCATGTCGTTGATCATGTAGAGCTGATCCTCGTACAGGATCGGCGAGGGCACGAACGGCGACCCGCGGGGGCTCGTCCACTCCAGATGCGTGTCGGTGACGTCGCCGCTGCCGCCCGGCCGGATGGCCAGCGTCGGACCCGCGCGGCCCGAGGCGCAGAAGACCATGCCGTACCCGACGACCGGCGTGGGGATCACCTCGAACGTCGTGCCCTCACAGCTCCAGAGCTCCCCTCCGGTGTCCGGGTTGTAGGCGATCACGCGACCCTGGCTGTTCACGATGATCTCGTCGTGGTCCCCCACACGGACGGCGATCGGCGTTCCCCAGCCGACCCGAGCCGACCGGGGCGTCTCCCAGCGTGTCTCCCCTGTCCTGGCGTCGAAGGCCGCGATGAACGAGTCCCGCGACTGATCCTGATAGAGGATGACCCGGTCCTCGTAGAGGAGCGGCGAGCCCGCCGGGCCGTGATAGTTGTCGATCGACCCGAGGTCGCGATGCCACAGCAGCCGCCCGTTCATGTCGAGCGCGAGCAGACCCCGACTGCCGAACGAGACGTAGATCCGCTCGCCGTCGGTGGCCGGCGTGGCCGAGGCGTAGCCGTTCTTGTCGTGATGCCGCCCCGAGCGTCCGTCTGGCGCGAACGTCTCCCAGAGCAGCCTCCCGTCGCGACGGCTGTACGCGAGCACCGAGAGACGCGACCCGCCGTCGTAGGCCGTCGTGAAGATGATGTGGTCGTCCCAGACGACCGGCGACGAGTTGCCGCTGCCCGGCACCGGAACCTTCCACAGGACGTTCTCCGTGGCCGACCAGGTGTCCGGATAGCCGCTCCCGGTCACGAGCCCCTGCCCCGACGGTCCCCGCCAGCGCGCCCAGTACTGCGTCGCCTCGCCGGTGTCGGCCACCATCTCGACCGCCGGCGGCGGCTGCTGGCCCTCGAGGGGGCGGTCCGCCGGACCGGTGAGGACGAGCGCGGCCGTCACCAGCACACCGGCCGTGCCGCCCGTCGCGATCCACGAGTGCGTACGCGCTGTCATGGCTGCTCCTTCTTGGCTTGCCAGGCCCTCGGCCGGCCTCAACGCCCCGCGGGCCGGAGGTCGAAGGCCGCCATCTCGGCCAGGTTGCGGACCAGGAGGAATCCGCCGTCGATCGCCGGAGGATTCCAGGTCTTGCCCTCGAGCACGGGGAACCGCGTCACCTCCTCGTGCCTGTCCGGACGCGCGCGCACGAGCGCGAGATCGCCGTCCTCGGTCAGCACGATCAGGCTGTCGTCCACCAGGACGAGCTGGCCGTAGCCGTAGCGTCCGCCCTTCCAGAGCAGCTCGCCGGTGGCGGCGTCGACGGCCGCGAGGATGGACTCGTCGAGGCCGTAGATCACGCCGTCGTACAGGACCGAGCTCGAAAAGCGATTCTTCATGCGCATGTTGCGCCAGACCTCCCGGACGGTGAAGCGGTCCCCTGCCGGCTCGAGCGCGATGACGGCCGCTCCGGTGCCATAGCTCGCCGACACGAAGATGCGGTCCTCGCCGAGCAGGAGCGGCTGGGCCGCGTTGATGCCGTTGTAGGTCTCGAACGGATACTCCCAGAGCAGCCGGCCGGTGTCCGGCGACAGACCGACCAGGCGCGTCGCGCTCAGGACCAGGAGCTGCCGCACGCCACCGAGCGTCGCGAGCATCGGCGCCGTGTACGCCTGCGGATCGTCGAGCGCGGACCAGCGGCGCTCGCCGGTGAGCCGATCGTAGGCGACCACGGAGCGGCCGCCGGCGCCGCCGGGCAGCACCACGAGCGTCTCGTCCACGACCAGCGGGGCGGCCGCCATCCCCCAGGCCAGGTTCTCCGCGCCGGCATCGGCCAGGATGTTCGTGCGCCAGCGAACGGCCCCGCTCACCTCGTCGAGCGCGCGCAGCTCGCCGGTGGCGCCGAGCGCGTAGACGATCCCGTCGGCCCACGTCGGGGTGGCCCTCGGGCCGTCGCCGCCCATCGCCTCCCGGAACTCGGCCGCCCAGGTGGTCGTCCAGAGCTCTCGCCCGGTCGGAACGTCGTAAGCGGCCGCGACCTCGTCCGGGCCGCGCTGCTCGATGGTGAAGGCCCGCCCACGCGCCACGACGAACGAGGCGTAACCGGCGCCGATCGGCTGCTTCCAGACCGGCGTCAGTCCGGCAGCCGGCCAGTCGGTCCGCACCGCGCCCTCGCGATACTCGCCGTCGCGCGACGGGCCTCGAAAATCCGTCCAGTACGAGGACGCCTCGACCGGTACCGCGGCCGCGCTCGTCGCCGCCTCGCCCTCGCTCGCAGGCAGGGGTGGGCGCGGCGCCGTTGGCCCTGCCGACGCCGGATCCGCCTCGGGTGTGGGCGCGGCGGCTCGCTGCGCCCGCCGGTGCTCCTCGATGCGTCGGGCCTGCTCGTTCGACGACTCGACGAAGCGCACCCGCGGCGAGCCGCCGCCATCGAGCACGATCCGCAGGCCGAAGGCCGCGTACAGCACGCCGCCGATCATGGCGGCGATTGCCACGCCCAGGCCCAGCCCCTTCAGCAGGCGGCGCACGGCTCCGGTCGGGCCGGCATCACCGGCGATCTCCGATCGCGTAGACGAAGGCCGCGGTTCGAATGAAGATCTGCCCATCGGACACGGCCGGGGAGCTCAGCGTGTAGTCGACGAGGTCGTTTTCGGCCAGGATCTCGAACTTCGGTCCGGCCCGGACCACCGAGGTCACGCCGTCCTCATCGGTGATGTAGATCCTGCCGCCGGCCAGCACGGCCGAGCCGCTGTAGGTCGCGTTGCGCAGCCGCTGGGGTCCGTACACCGTCTCGCCGGTCCTGGCGTTCAGGCAGTACATGATGCCGCGGTCGTTGATCGAATAGAAGTACGCGCCGTCGGTCACCGGTGTCGGCACGTCCGGCCCGTTGTTGAACCGCCACCGGACGTGGGAGCCGCTGACGTCGCCGCGGCCTCCCGGCCGCAGCGCCAGCAGCGGGCGTTCGCGGGACGGCGTGAAGATCAGATCGTCGTAGACGACCGGTGAAGCCACGATGCGGTAGCTGCGGTTGTTCGTCGGGTTGAGCCCGTTGACGCGCCACAGCTCACGGCCCGTGGCCGGATCGTGCCCCGTGACGACGTCGCCGCCGCTGATCACGATCTCGGTCACGTCCGCGTACTGCAGGAGCGCGGGCGTGGTGTAGGCGTCGGGCGATTCCGCGATGGCCCGGGTCGGCCGCTCCACGCGCCAGCGGGTTTCGCCGGTCGCCGCGTCGATCCGGAGAAGGTAGGACGGGTCGTCCGTCTTCATCCCGTGCAGCACCTGCACGAACAGCGCGCCCTCGTGGAGCAGCGGCGAGGAGGCATACCCCCAGTTCAGGCCGAAGCGGCCGTAGTCCTGCTGAATGTCGCGCGCCCATCGCTCCATGCCGCTGTAGGTGAACGCCTTGAGGACCCCCGTGCCCGTCATCACCCATACGGTCTGGCCATCGGTCACCGGCGAGGGCGACGACATCTGCTGCTTGCGCATGCGGACGTTGCCGTCACCGAGCGACCGCTTCCACCGTACCGTTCCGTCCGCGCGGTCGACCGCCCACAGCTCGAGGTTGGGTCCCTCACCCACGTTGAGGAACACGAGGTCGTCCCACACGACGGGAGTCGAGCCCGAACGTTCGGGCATGGCCAGCTTCCAGGCGACGTTCTCGGTGGTGGACCACGTCACCGGGAGGTCCGTCTCGGCGCTCACGCCGTTGCCCTGCGGGCCCCGCCACTGCGGCCAGTTCTCCGCACCGAGGGAAACGCCCGCCAGGACGAGCAGACACGGTGTGAGGGCGGCACGGGTGGACATGGATCTACTCGGCACGAAGGGACGCGAGCAGAGGCGCGCGGGTGGCCGCTCGCATGGCCAGGATCGAGGATAGCAGACCGGCCACGAGCACGCAGGCCAGCAGGATGGCGCCTCCGCGCCCGAGCGGCAGGCGCCCGCCACGCTCGATGAGCGCCGGCGTGATGGCCAGCACCGCACTGGCCGCTCCTGCGAGCAGTCCACCCCCGAGCAGCAGCAGGTTCTCGGCCAGGACGAGCAGGAGGAGATCGCCACGCCGGTATCCGACCGCGCCCAGCAGGGCGAGCTCCCGTCGCCGCTCGAGCACGTTGCGCAGCAGGACGGCCGCCAGCCCGATGGTGCCGAGCAGCAGCCCCAGACCACCGAGCGTCTGGAAGGTCGAGAGGTACGTGTTCTCCACCCGATGAAACTGCGCCAGACGATCGCCCGTGGTCACCACGGTCGGTCCCAGATCCCGCAACCCGTCGGCGAGCGCCGCCTCGACGGCCTCGAGCTCTTCCGGCGCCGTCTCGACGAGCAGCACCTGGTAGCCCTCCTGCGCGGGGAAGAGCTCGAGGAACGGGCCCTCGGCCATCACCAGCTCGCCCTGCAGGATGCTGTCGCTGAGCGCCGCCACGAGGCGCAACCGGATCGTCCGATCGCCCCGCTCGACGACGATGTCCTCGCCGAGCCTCCGGTGCAGCACGTAGGTCATCGAGTTGGCGTCGGCTATCACCGGAATCGCGTCATCGGCCTCCTGCCGCCGGAGCAGCAGCCAGGGATTGGCGCGCTCGGCCTCCGTCTCGGCGAGCGAGCCGGCGAACGCGAAGCGGCCCTCGTCGAGGAAGGTGTCACGCGGCGCGATGATGCGGGGACTCGTGGGCACGTACAGGTTCAGGCAGCTCGCGTCGTCGCCGGGCAGGAGGCGGAACGGCTCGAACCGCGCGGGAACGTCGAGCCCGAACAGGTTGAGCGCCTCGCGGCCCACCTCGGTGTTCGGGTCGTGGAGAACCGGGAGCAGCGTCTCGACGAGCAGGCTGTATCCGCCCACGCCGGAGTCGGGCCCGACCTCGCCAGGTCCCCCGCTCCGGCGAAAGGCATCCACCGAGATCAGGATGAAGGTCGCCGACGCAATGACGGCAATCGACACGACACTGCGTCCGGGACGATACGTGGCGTTGCGGAGCCCGAGACGCGAGACGGGCCACCATCCGTTGCCGGCGAGACCACGCGTCCTCCGGCGTCGCAGCAGCGCCGCCGCCAGGCCGAGGGCGGCGACGAGCAGCGCGGATCCGGCGCCGAAGAAGGCGCCCGTCCGAGCGAGGTATCCCGCCACTCCGGCGCCGAGCAGTACGGCCCCAAGCGCCGCGAAGAGCGCCGCAACGAGCCATGCGCGCCGCCCGTCCGGGAGCGACGCCGGCACGACGGCGGCCTCCAGCTCTCCGGCCAGCAGGCTGCGCTCGGAGATGGGATCGAGCGCGCGCAGCGTCCACCAGATGCACGCGAGCGCCGCGGCAATCCCGCCCCCGGCGCCGACCGCGAGCGAGACGGGCTCGACGTGCAGCGCGAGCGCGGTGGTCCCGACCGCGTCCACCCACCACGAACGGAGGCCGTACATCATCACGGCACCGTAGCCGACCGCGCCGGCCACGCCGACGACGCTCCCGGCGACCGACAGCAGCAGGCCCTCGAGCAGGAAGAGCCGGCGAATCACCCGCGGCCCGAACCCGACGGCCCGCAGCAGCCCCACCTCCCGCACGCGCTGCTCCACGCCCAGCTTGAAGAAGAGCGAGGCGAGCAGCAGTGCCGACACGACGAGGAAGAAGCTGAAGTACACGAAGTACTCCCCGAAGTCGGTGGCGCCGCGCGAGGCGTCGAGCCCCGCGCCGCGCACGTCGGCTACGGTCAGGCCGAGGGCGAGCGGGTCGCTCGCTTCGCGCAGGCGCCGCACGACGGCGTCTCGCGTTCCCTCGAGCCCCCCCTCCCCGGGCGCCGTGCGCAGCGAGGTACGCGAGCCGTAACGCGTGGCCCACAGGGCCTGCCCCGTCTCGATGGGGATGAACGCCTTCGGCGTCGTCCGGTACTCCTCCCAGTACTGCTCGTCGACCGGGCGGACTTGTCCCAGATCGATGGGGAACGGCGGGTCCCAGTCCTCGAAGGTCGGCGAGTCGCTGATGCCGGGGAACGAGGGCGCGAGCCCACGGTCGCCGGCCTCGATCGGCACGATGGCGGCGACCGTGAACGCGGCGGACCGCGACTCGAGGCGCCCGGGCTCCTCCCACGCGTAGTAATCCATCGTGAGGGCGTCGCCCGGTCGCGCCTGGAGCTGCTCGGCCGCCCAGGCGTTCAGCACGATGGCGTCGGGACCACCCTCGCCCACACCGGCCGGAGCAGCCAGCGCCTCCAGGTCGAGCGCGCTGACCAGCGAGTACGGCACGTCGCGATCGGCTACCCGCAGCGCGTTGGCCAGGTAGGTGAAGACCGGCTGCTCCGCCAGGCCCAGCTCGCCAAGGGCCTGCCGCGCGACCGCGAGGTGCGCCTCGTCCAGCAACCCGGTCGGCGACCCGATCGAGATCACGCCGGGCTCCTCGAGCGCCTCGACCTCGAGGCCGACATCGGCGAGTGTCGCGTGACGCCGCAGGAGAGCCTCGACGGCCGCCGTGGTCTCCTCGGTGACCTCGCCACGCCCTGCCACGAGCAACGCATTGACCTGGCCGGTGGCTTCGAGCTCCTCCTGGAGCCGCCCGAGCGGCACGAACACGGCCAGCACCTCGCCCTGCGTCGCCTCGAGCGCGAACTCGCCGAGCGCCTCGGGCGGCAGCACGCGCGCCACGGTGACGCGGAGCGTGCGCCCGAGATCGTCGCGGCGACCGTGCAGGGATTCGAGCGGCACGTCGGTCGGACGCTGGACACGGACCAGCGCGGAGGCGCCCTCGTCGATGCCGAGCTGCCCGGCCAGCGCGGGGCTGACGTAGGATTCCTGGCGCCCGGGCCCGGTGACGTCGACGCCATGGAAGCGCCAGAAGCGATCGTCCACGCCGTAGACGCGTACCTGCCCGGCCCGCCGTCCGCTCGCCTGGTCGACGACCATGCCGGGCGCGGCGATGAGCGGCACGACCGTCTCGACGCGCGCACCGAAGTCGGCGTCGGCCGCCAGGTCGTCGGCCAGTGAGCTCCGGAAGATCGAGGAGGACAGGACCACCAGGTCCGTTCGCCCGAGCCGCTCCAGCACGAGGTCGCGCAGGCTTCCTCGCACCGAGTCGCCCACCAGGAGTGCGCCGCCGAGCACGGCGACCGCCGTGCTCACGCCCAGCACCACCGCCAGGTTGGTGCGCCAGTAGTACGTGAGGCTCCGGCCGACGATCTGCCGCGGGTGCATGGCTCGTCCCATCATCTCATCGTGACACCCTGGCCGAGGCCGTCGGCTTCCCACACGACCGCTCCGGTCTCGAACGCTCGGGGCCGCGCCAGCAGGGCCAGGTGTCCCCCGGGCGCGACGGCCTGCTGCGCCGGGGCCGTGCTGCCGGCCATCAGTGCGAGGGCCAGCAGAGCCGTCGCTCGTGTCATCGTTCCTTCCTGCGACACCGCGTCGGGCCGGGTGCCGCGACCCGGAGGCGTCGCTCGGAATACGCTGCCCGGCGCCCGGGTGTTTCTCCCGGCCGGGGGCTACGGCAGCTTCAGGAGGCGAGCGGCGTTGCGCCAGTAGATCTGCTCGCGCTCCTCCGGGCTGATCGGCAGCCGGTCGACGACGCCGATCGTCTCCCGGACGTACTGGGTGCCCTTCTCCGGATCGAACGGGGCATCGGAGGCGAAGAGGACCTGGTCGACGCCGAAGAACGACAGCCCGCACACGGTACCGTCGTAGGCCCCGAAGAGCGCCGTGTCGGCGTAGAACATGTGGAAGTAGTCCAGGGGGCGTTTGCGCAGTCCGCGCAGCACGCTCGCGTAGTCGCGGTCCGACGTCCGGACGCCGAGCTGGTCCCACCCTGGCCCGACACGCCCCTCGAAGTACGGCACCATCGCGCCCATGTGGTGGGTGATGATCTTCAGGTTCGGGTACTGGTCGTACAGCCCGGCGAAGACGATCCGCGCCATCGCCACGCTGGTCTCGTACGGCCAGCCGAAGGTCCACCAGATCTCGAACTCGGATCGGTCCTCCGTCGCGTAGTCGCTGCTGCGCGCGTCGCGAAACGGATGCAGCCAGATCGGCAGGTCACGGGCCGCCATCGCCCCGAACAGGGGGAGGAGGTCCGGGGCTGTCGGCGGACGGCCGTTGGCGTTGGAGAAGAGCTGGACACCCCGTGCGCCCAGTGTATCGACGCTGCGCTCGAGCTCGGCCAGCGCCTCGGCCCCATCGTGCATCGGCAGCGAGGCGACGAAGCCCGGGAATCGATCCGGATACCGGTCGACGAGGGCCGCCATTCCGTCGTTGGCTCGCCGTGCCAGGTCCGGCGCGTCCCTCGGGGACGCGTAGACCTCGATCGGGGGCGTCGCGATGGACAGGATCTGCTGGTAGCCGTCGTGCGAGTCCATCATGCGAAAGCGCACGTCGAGATCGGTGAGCATCGGGATGTTGCGCACGCGCTTGCCGATGTCCTTGTAGCCGGGGACCACCTCCTCCATGCGCGCGAAGTACGTGTCGGGCAGGATGTGGGTGAAGACGTCGATCTTGCGCATGCCTCTTCGATCTCCTCGGCGACGGTTCCGGAATGCTCTGCCGCGGTATCGCGTCAGCCGTCGGCCGACACGCGCTCCCGGGGGCGTCCCTGCCGCTGCCAGCGTGCGTAGTGTCCGTCGAGGTAGGTGACTCCCCGGTACCCCCGGGCCGCCAGCACCAGACCGGCCATCCAGGCCCGTGGGCCGTAGGCGCAGTACACCACCACGGTGTCCGTGCGGTTGACCGGCAGGAGCGGCAGACGCCATGGCGTCTGCCAGAACGGCAGATGCTCGGCGCCGGGCACGCGCCCCCGCACGAACTCCCGGCGCGAGCGCACGTCCAGGATGGCCGGCGCCGTGCCGGCGGCAACGAGCGCGTCGAGCGATTCAGGTGACATGGGCATCCTCGTGGGCGGCTGTTATACTCCGCCGCGGCGTTCGCGGTCGACCCCGGGCGCCCGGCGGCACGGCGCCGCCCGAGGACACGAGCGCCCCATGAGCACACTCAAGATCAAGATCATCGTCGGCAGCAGTCGCGCCAATCGCTTCAGCGAGAAGGCGGCGCAGTGGGTCTCCGGTCTCGCGCGCCAGCGCACGGATCTCGAGACCGAGGTCCTGGACCTGCGCGACTATCCGCTCCCCTTCTTCGAGGAGGCGCTGCCGCCGGGGCTCGCCAAGGACGAGTACACCAACCCGGTGGTCGTGAAGTGGCGCGACAAGATCCGGGAAGGCGACGGCTTCATCATCTGCACACCCGAGTACAACCACGGGTACCCGGCGGTCCTCAAGAACGCCCTGGACTACACCTACTTCGCCTGGAGCCGGAAGGCGGTGGCCTACGTGAGCTGGGGCGGCACGGGCGGAACCCGCGGCGTCGAACAGCTCCGGCTGGTGGCCGTGGAGCTCGACATGATTCCCACGCGGTGGGCCGTCCACATCCCGAACCCGTGGTTCATCCAGGACGCCAAGGAGCTGGAGACCGAGGCCAACAACGGGGCGGCCGCCGCGCTGCTCGACCACCTCACGTGGTGGACGCGCGCGCTCAAGACTGCGCGGGAGGGCTAGAGGGACCGGCCTCCACGAGCCGTCCCCCGGCGATCTCGAACCGCCGGGGGAACTGCGCCGCCAGGCGCTCGCTGTGCGTGACCACGATCAGCACGTTCTGCTGCCGCTGGTGCAGCTCCAGCAGGAGCGACGCCACGGCCGTCGCCGAGGCCTGATCGAGATTGCCGGTCGGCTCGTCGCACAGCACGAGTGTCGGCTGCCTGACGAGCGCGCGCGCGATGGCCACGCGCTGCTTCTCGCCCCCGGACAGCTCGGCCGGGCGGTGATCCAGCCGGTCGCTCAGCCCCACCTGTTCGAGCCATTCGCGCGCGCGCGCCGCGTCGGCGGCGGCCTCCCGGTCCGACCGACGGGCGACGAGCGTCGGCACCAGGACGTTCTCGAGCACGCTGCACTGCGGCAGCAGGCAGTGATCCTGGAACACGAAGCCGATCTCCCGGTTGCGGAAGTCGGCCAGCGCGCCCGGCCCCAGCGCGAACGGATTGCGCCCGCCCAGGGTGATCTCGCCCTCCGACGGCGGCTCGAGCGCGCCGAGCATGTAGAGCAGAGAGCTCTTGCCGCTGCCCGACGGACCGGTGATCGCAGCCGCGTCGCCGGCATCGAGCGCGAAGGTCACCCCCGACAGGACCGTGAGCGGCCCACGGGGGGTCGGATACTGCTTGCCGACACCTCGAACGTTCAGCACGCCACACCCGCTGTCGGCGTGGGCTGTGCCGCGCCGTACGCCTGGATGAGCCGATCCGCCGAGCGCGCCACGGTGTAGTGGGCCCGCACGCCGTCGTAGGCGGCCCGCCCCAGCCGTTCGGCCAGCGCGCGATCCGTCCACAGGCTGTGGAGCCCGCCGGCCAGCGCATCGCGGTCGTCCGGCTCGACCAGCAGCCCTCCGCCCGTGCGGTCGACGACCTCGACGAACGCGCCGCGTCGTGGCTGCACGACGGGCACCCCGCACGCCATCGCCTCGAGCAGGAACATCCCCTTGGGCTCGTCGTACGTGGCCGGCACCGAGAGCACGTCGAGTCGGCCCAGGAAGCGCACCTTTCCGACCCGGTCCACTTCGCCGTGCGCCGTGAACTCGTTCCCGAGGCCGGCACGCTCCAGGATGACGCGCGCCTCCTGCAGGTACGCCCGGTGACTGGCTGCCAGATAGCCGGCAACCTCGAGGCGGGCCCGCGCCTCCGGCGCGTGCTGACGGAAGCGCACGTAGGCATCGGCGAGCAGATGCAGACCCTTTTCGGGTGCCACGCGCGCGAAGTACCCCACGCGGAAGGTCTCGGGGTCGGTCTGGCGCCGCTCGTACCCCGTCATGTTGATGCCGAGAGGCACGACGCTGATCCGATCCTCGGGAATGTCCAGGAAGCGCGCCATGAAGTCGGCGCAGTAGTCGCTGACGGCGATGAACCGATCCACGTGCCTCACCTGGTCGCGGATCAGGGCGATCGAGCGCTCGCGGTATGCCGGCGCGAGGCCGCCGAGGAAGAGCTCCTCCCCCTGCAGCGTGCAGAAGACCGGGCGGCCGAGCGCGCGCCGGAGCGGCGCGGCCAGCGAGATGAGGAGCGAGTTCGGCAGGTTGACCACGTCGGGCGACGGCTCGTGGGCCGTCCAGTCGAGGAGCTTCTCGAACTCCTTCCTCAGCACGCCGTGCTCGCCCTCCAGCATGGAGATGGTCAGGTCGCCGAGCAGCCGGGCGTCGTTGGACACGCCGTGTCCGGCCAGCAGGCCGATCACGCGCGGCGAATCCCAGAGCCGGTCGAGCAGCCTGGGGGTCTTCCGGAAGAGCGCCGAATGCTGCTGCAGGTAGACGCTGATCCCGCCGAAGAGCACGTCCGGACGGCTGACGTTCGTCTCGTCGGTGCGTGTCGGCGTGTAGAGCGGCACGAGCGTCACGTCGTGCCCTCGCGCCAGCAGCTCCACGGCCAGCGCGTTGTCGCGGAAGCAGCTCCCGCAGTACATGCCCGCCGCGCCGGCCGTGATGGAAAGGATCTTCATTACAGAACTGAAATGACGCCCGACCCCATTACGGATCCGTCAGGCGGTCTGGAAGGCTCGGGCTCGGAAGAGAAACTCGACGATGTTGCCCTCGTGCGGCTGCCGCCAGTTGAGGCGCGTGGTGGGCACGGTGCCCAGGTTGAGGCGATCCACGTGGACGGCGTCGAGCAGCCGGCGCCGGAACGCCTCGTTGCACGTGACGGCCGTGCACACGAGCGTCGGTCCGATGGCCTCGATCATCTTCGCCTCGGGGCACTCCACGACGCTCACGAACGGGAACATGAACTCCTTGCGTACGACCTCGGGCTCGGCCGATTCAGCGTGCACGACCGTCGGGAGCAGGTAGTCCGCCTTCCCTTCCGTGACGAGCCGCCCACCCTCGCGGTACCGGGCCGTCACGTCGGTCACGCCGGGCGCCTGCAGATCCGCGTCGATCGACTGCGAGATGGCCTCGGCCACCCCGGGTACCGTGAAGGCCGCGAGCGCTGCCTCCGGATCCGTGGGCGGCAGCGGCCTCACCGCCGCCAGCCGCTGCGCCAGGGCCTCGGCAATCTCCCTGGTGTGGCGGCTCGACCAGATGCCGGAGCAGTTGATGCAGCTCCGACCGCTGTTGAGCAGGACGCTGTCGACCATCATGTCCAGGTAGTCCTCCCAGTGGTCCACCTGGTCGTCGCCCAGCAGGATCTTCGAGAAGCCCGGACCGTGCGCCTGCACGCGCGGGTTGCCCCGGTAGCGGTCCACCGTGGAGGTCCCGCCGAACACCAGGCTTCGTGGACAGGCGTCGAGCACCGCGGCCCCGACGTCGGCGCCACCGGGATAGATCGAGATCGCCGTCCGCGGCACACCGGCCTCGAAGAAGGCGGCGGCCATGCGGTAGGGCGTCCAGGGCTCCTGCGGTCCCGGCTTGAGGACCAGCCCGATCTGCATCGGAATGATGGGCAGCCACAGCGTGTGGACACCGGGCGAATTCGACGGCAGCACCAGCCCGAGCACGGGGCTCTGGGCCTGATAGCTGATGGGCACGCCGCGCTCCTCCCCGTAGCCCGACGTGAGGACGTCGAGCGAGAGACCGCGCGTCAGCGACTCGAGGATGTTGCGCATCTCGGCCAGCACGAAGGCGTTCTTCTTCATGTTGGCGCGGCACATCGCCTCGGGGAGGCCGGTACTGGCCGACTGCGCGTGGACGAACTGCCCGGCCGTCTGGGTGCCGTCGCCCATCGGCAGCTCGGCGTCCATGTAGAGCTGGCCGGCACGGCCGACGCGGGCGATCAGCTCGTCGATCGGGAGCTCGCGCAACGCGTCGCGTGCCCGCTGGCCCTTGCGCGCGTCGCGCTGGATCAGGCCGCCGTTGGCGCGGCTCACGCGCGCGATCGGCTCGCCGGTCGAGAAGTGGACGACCTCGTCCACCTCCATGCTCGTGTAGGGGTCGCCCCAGCGCAGCACGGGCAGGTGCAGCATCGTCAGTAGACCCCCACGGTCGTCGAGGACGCGAACCCGCGATACGGCCGCACGCCACTGACGCCGTCCCACGGGTACCGGGCATCCGGCGGTTCGCGCTCCCCTTCGTCCCGCTCGAGGAAGCCGGGCATGAGGAACTCCTTGGTGAGTGTCGTGAGCTTCACCCGCCCGGTCTGACCGTACTCCACGGATTTGGCCGGATCGTCGAAGTCGACCACCTCCACGACCGCCCGGGGCTGTGGTGGGTAGTACGCGATCTTGTAGTCGTTGTGCGGCCCTGACGGCGCGCTGGCTGCCAGCCCCATCAGGGTGTTGCCGTAGGTGGGCGTCATGTACGCCCCGTCGAGCAGCTCCTCGTGCGCGAACCGGTTCCACTGCGGCGTGAACTCGGTGCCGCCAGAGAAGATCCCGGTGATGCCGACCTGCCGGATGGTGGTCCCCATCGACTCCAGCCGCAGCGCGAGCGCCTCGAGCAGCTTCGGGGTCGTGAACAGGCACCGGATGTCGTGGTTGGCCTGCAGGACGGTCACGGCCTGATCGATCACGTGGTTCTTGTAGGCGTCGAGATGCTCGCTCCAGCCCTTCTTGATCAGCTTGATCACCCAGCGGGGGTCGAGGTCGACGCAGAAGCAGATCCCTCCGCGCAACTGCGCGAGGTGCTCCACGGCGAGCCGCAGACGGCGCGGCCCCGACGGACCCAGCATCAACCAGTTCGTCCCCTTGGGGAAGTGCTCGTCGGGCAGCGTCGCGCTGAAGAGCTCGTAGTCGGTCCTGAAGTCCTCACAGTTGATGCGGGTCTTGGGAATGCCGGTCGTGCCCCCGGTCTCGAACACATAGACCGGCTTGCCGGCCAGGCCACGCGGCACCCATCGTTCGACCGGGCCGCCGCGGAGCCACTCGTCCTCGAACGGCCCCAGCGCGCCAAGATCGCCGAAGCCGGAGATCCGCTCGCGCGGGTCCCATCCGAGCCTGGCCGCGTACTCGAGCCAGAAGCGGCTGCCGGTCGCCGGGTCGAAATGCCAGTTGACGACTTCGCGGACCCACGCGTCGAGCGCGGCGCGGGCCGCCAGCACCGAGGCGGAAGCCGCCGCCTCCGGGGAAGACTGCGATGCCTGCATGAGATTCGAAGTATAGCGGGTGCGCGACACCTCCCGCACCCGCCGCCGGTGTAGATACGCGGCGCTTGCGCCTGGCGTTGACACCGTGCGGCGTACCGGGGAGACTCGACGCTGTCCCTCCCAGTCGATGCACGAGCCGGCCGACACACCCGAGACTCCGGAGCCCCCTGCCGCGGACCCGCCCACGCCCGAGCCGGTCCCGGACCCTCCGCCGGGTCAAACGCCGCCGGTGGCCGATGGCGCGCTCTACCAGCTCGACCCCCGCACGATCACGGTGGGGCGGATCAGCGGTGCGATCGGGAACACCGTGGTGGCGACGGTCCTGTTCTGGGCGCTCGTCGGCGCATGGACGGGCGCGCTCGTCGACGGAGGTCCCGCGCTCCAGATCGCCCTCGTCGGCGGGACGGGCTGGCTGACCCTGGCCGGCGCCCTGGGATGGCTGACCTACCGGATGCCGGAGATCGCGTACCGGCACGAGTCGTACTGCGTCGACGAGCGCGGGATCGAGATGCGCCGTGGCATCTTCTGGCGGCGCATCATCAACGTCCCCCGCACGCGCGTGCAGCACCTCGACGTGTCGCAGGGCCCGCTCGAGCGGCGCTATGGGCTGGGGACGCTCGTCATTCACACGGCCGGCGCCCAGCACGCCAAGGTCGAGCTCTCCGGGCTGGAGCACGGACGCGCGCTGCGGATCCGCGAGCACCTGTTGCCCACGAGGACTTCCAGTGACGCCGTCTGAGCGGCGCCTGCACCCCGTCTCGATCCTGTTCTCGCTGGGAGGCAGCCTCAAGGCCCTCGCCCTGCCGGCCGTGCTGCTCTTCTTCGGCACGCGCTCGTCGCGGCCCCGCGGAGGGCCGTGGGATTTCGTCGACTTCGTACCGGGCAACATGGAGGCGTGGGCGCTCTGGCTCCTGATTCCGGCGACGATCGTGTCGGTCCTGCGCTACTTCACGTTCCGCATGCGCTACGAGGGGACCGAGCTGGTGATCCGGTCCGGCCTGCTCTTCCGGAACGAGCGCCACATCCCCTACGACCGGATCCAGAACCTCAACGCCATCCGGAACGTGTTCCACCGGATGCTGGGCATGACCGACGTCCAGATCGAGACCGCCTCGGGCCAGGCCGCCGAGGCGAAGATCAGCGTCGTCCCGCTCGCCGTGCTCGACGAGATGCGCGAGCGAGTCTTCGCCGGTCGCGCGCGGGCATCGGCCGCCGGCGACGCGGATGCGCCCGCCGCGCCGGCGGCCCGGGAGCTGCTGCGTCTCCCCTTCTCGGAGCTCGCCCTCCTGAGCGTCATTCAGAACCGTGGCCTGCTGCCCATCGCGGCGCTGTTCGGGCTGCTGTGGGAGTTCGGGCTCCTCGATCGCGTCTCGGATCTGCTGGGAAGCGACACCCTCTTCGGCGGAGGCGTCGTGCGGAACGCGGCTCAGGGCATCCTGCTCGGCCGGGTCGATCTCTGGCAGGTCGCCGGCGCCATCGCCACCATCGTCGGAGCCGTGGTCTTCGTGCAGCTCCTGTCGCTGGCATGGGCCGTCACACGGCTCCACGGATTCCGCCTCGTGCAGGCTGGAGAGGACCTGAGAACCTCGTACGGGCTGCTCACGCAGGTGGCGACCACCGTCCCGATGCGGCGTATTCAGTCGATCACCGTCGAACAGGGGCCGCTGCAGCGTCTGGTCGGTCGCGTCGCCGTCCGGGTGGAGACGGCGGGGGGCGGTGGCGTGCCCACCAGCGGCATGTCGGCCGACTTCGCGGAGGGCACGCGCGGAGCGAGCCGCCAGTGGCTGGCCCCGATCGTGCCCGCCGACCGGCTGCCTGCCCTCCTGCACGCGGTGCTCCCCGACTTCGAGCCGGAGCTGCTGCACTGGCAGGGGCCTCATCCCCGGGCCTTCCGGAGGGCACTGAAGAAGGACCTCGTGCTGGCGGCGCTCATCTCGAGCGCCGTCTTTTCGGCCCTGGCGACCACGTTCGGCACCTGGGCGCTCGTTCTCCTGCCACTCGTTCCCGTCTGGACGGTCGTGGTCACGCGCCAGCAGGTCCGGCGTCTCGCATGGGGGATGAGCGAGCCGATCGTCGGCTTTCGCAGCGGCTGGCTCTGGCAGCGCACCGTGCTCGCGCGCACGGCGAAGATCCAGGTCGTCACCCGGGCGGAGTCGCCCTTCGACCGGCGAACAGGCATGGGCCGCGTGCGCGTGGATACCGCCGGAGGCGGCGACTGGTCCGCCCGCGTGGACATCCCGTATCTCGCCCGCGACGTGGCCGACGGGCTCTACGCGCGACTGGCCGCCAGGGCCGCGAGCACCGAGTTCCGCTGGTAGGGCTCCCGCGAGGGGGCGCTGGCTACGCGGCGCCGCACGCCGTGGGGTCCCAGCCGGAACCGTCCGACAGCGCCTTGAAGTCCGAGCTCGTCAGGTACGGACGCGTGAAGTACACCGGGTCGTCCACCTTGGTCGTCACCGTCAGCCAGCGATCCCCGTTGGGCAGCACGTTGAGGTCGAAGTACTCCGTGACGATGGCGCGATCGCTGTAGGGGGCGCCGTTGGCACGCACGTAGCCTGCGCGCAGGCCGGTGGTCACCACCTTCAGGGTTCCCGGGCGGGGCCCGCCTCCGCCCCGGCGCCCCGGCGCGTACACCCATTCGGCGACCGACTGCCCCTGCCAGGTCCGCTCGCCGTCCGGCCCCTCGGTGCGGGGCCCGGTGAAGCGAAGGCGCCTGGTCTGCGTCCCCGCGTCGGTATCGACCCGCAGCGTGTTGTCGTCGTCCCAGGTGACGTGCAGCCGCCCCGGGATCCGCATGATGTTGCCGGCCCCATAGGCCCGGCACGCCTCACCCGCGGCGGCATCGCGGGCCGGGTCCCACGCATCACCCACGCGCCGTCCCTCGGCGTTGAGCGGCAGCGTGTCGTAGACCCCCTTGTCCGGTGTCACCATGCGCAGCTTCCAGTCCTCGGTGACGACCGACACCCAGTAGCCCGTCGGATCGAAGGCCGCGGCCTCCCGCGCCGACGGAGGCGCTCCCCCGCGTCCGCCCCGCTGCGCCTGCAGAGCCGCGACCGTGCACAGCACCGCCGCCAGGGTGACGGCTGCGATGCCGATACGTCGGGCCTCGTCTCGACGGGTCGAACGGGTGCAAGACACGGCTCAATCCACCACTTCGCCTTCACGCCGGCCCCACGTGAAGCCGTCCTTCGGGCGCTGCAACTGGACCATCAGGAGGCGCGGCTCCCCCGGCACGCGCGAGGGCCGACCGACCACGACGACCTCGTCCCCGACCTTGAGCGTCGAGCGTGAGATCCCCTGACGATCGAGCTGCGCCGTGCCGCTCCATTCGACCGACCACCGTTGCATGACGCCATGCTCGTCGGGGGCCTGCACGTGCACGAACGAATGCGGGTTCCGATAGAGGAACTGCACGAGCTGTCCCTGGAGCGTCACCTCCCTCGACGTGTCGTACGTCGCACCGTACGAGTGATGCGCCGAGGCGACGCCGCCCCAGAGCGCCAGGGTCACGACCGCCAGGACGATGAACTTCCGCATCACTGGGCCTCCTGCAGACTCTTGTACACCGCCTCGACGAACTGTTCCGTGGTCCACGGACCCGACTGCGAGCCGTAGCGCCCGTCGAAGTCGAGCGTCGGCCGCGCCGCCAGCACCTGGTCGAGCGAGTACCCACGGCCGATGAGGTCGCGGACCCGGTCGCGCACGATCGTCACCATGTTGCGATACGAGGCGACATCCGCCGTATCCGACAGCCGGCCGCGCCCCGGAACGATCCAGGTCCCACCCTGACTTCGGTACTCGGCCACGGCCAGATCGAGGATCTCGTTGAGCCCGTCGATCACCCCTTGCACGCTGCCGCCGCGGTCGAGGTCGATCACCGGGTAGCTCACCGTGGAGAAGATGTCGCCGGCACTGATGACC
>Ga0299906_10000256_pt1 | contig 52077 bp, 42 predicted proteins | sample RVTome_14_FD_200259 | JGI IMG/M metagenome (GOLD analysis project Ga0299906, IMG submission 200259) | Soil microbial communities from uranium-contaminated site in the Upper Colorado River Basin, Wyoming, United States - RVT145D125 (version 2) ... | reverse complement strand
TGGAGATACCGTGGTCGTTCTTGGCGCCGGTGCTACTCGAGGCGCAAAGTGGGTAGACAGCAGATCGGCCTGCCTACCTCCTCTAAACGGCGACTTTTTTACACAGCTCCAGAGAATCCAGTCCGCGAAGCATCAAGGTGTCGTATCCGACGTGCTCCGAGACGTGATTGGACTCTATGGGCCAAACTTCACTGTCACTCTTGAGAGCTACTTCACACAGATCGAGACCCTTCACGCCATGACGGCCCTGGTTGCCCTCAAGAATCCCCGCTATTCGAAGGAGCGGCTGGAGAACATGAAACGCCGTCTATTGCTGGGCGTTAGTGCCGTTCTCGAAGAGTCCTCCGACGTTGTGAAAGGGACCAGCAAGGCCCGCAAGTCACCTTGTCAGTTCCACCAACGGCTTGTCGAGGCTCTCTCGCCAACTGACACCATCATTTCGTTTAACTACGACTGCGTCATCGACCACGCCCTCAAGGTCCATGGCGACGGGAAGTGGTCTGCCCAGTATGGTTATGGATTTGCCGATCCACAAAGGGTGGTCGGGTATGACAGATGGGATGCTGCATCAGCGCCAACTGGAGAGAATCTGTCGATCAACCTCCTCAAGCTGCATGGTTCTTTGAACTTCATGCCATTTCCGGACGACGGCGGTGAAATCCGCCTTCGAGAACGCCCTTACCGTCAGACCGGTGCAGAGGTCTACGAGATAATCCCACCGGAATTCGCGAAACGCATCGATCGGCCTGAGTTCAAAGTCCTCTGGAGACGCGCCGAACGAGCTTTGCGACTGGCTCGCCATCTGGTCTTGATTGGTTTCTCTTTCACGCCGACCGATTTGCACGTCGATTCCTTCTTCAGAACGGCAATGGCGGGCAACGGAAAGCTTGAAAACGTCGTAATCGTAAACCCGAATCGAGACGATCGAAAGCGAATAAGATCGGTCTTGGCTACAAGCTTGGCTCGGCGAGAGGCTCGGGTAATCCAGTTCGAATACTTTTCCGAGTTTTCACATCAGGCAGAAGCCCTGCTCTCTCGCAAGTGACTTACCACGCGGGCGACCCTCGGTGGGACAAGCTGGGACTCTCGTCCGTCCATTCTTCTGCCCAGATGGCATCGACCTCCATCCGGCGTCCCGTGCCCAAGCCCGTCGAGTCCACTGTTAGGAAGCTACGGGCGCAGAGGACGTGCTCGAGCGTTGCCCTCTCATAGTCGAACATACTTCTTGGCCTCATGTGGACGCCTCCCACCGTGCATCGGGGGGTTGATCTGCATACGTGACAGCCACACGATGGGTGATTAAGCCGCGCGCGACGCTGGATGCTCCAACCGCAATGAGGTCGTGATGTGGACCTGTTGCCGTCATATCCGCGCGTGCAAGAATCGGAGCCGTGGATGGCATAGATCGAGAGGCGCTCATACATCGACTATCGACCGAGGTGTCGACCGCAGACCTCGGGGCTTTCTTTCTTGCGGAGGGACTGAGTATCGGGTTCAATCGCCCGAGTAAGGGTTGGGGGAGGAAGAAGAGGGTCACTGAGGCCCTCCTCGACGCGGAGCGAGAAGGACGTCTCGACACCGTTCTTGACGCTGCGGCAGAGCGGTTCGGCTTGTCGTCACCGCCCACCGATCGCGACGCCGATCTCATCGACTCGTACGAACTCCTTCGATTATTAAACGAGATGCAACCGAACTCCGCGACAGGGTATCTCAACCGCAGTGAGATTGGCCTCACAAGCGGGCTCGACCAAATCGCACTCGGCTACTTGCTCGAGGCTCTCGCGGCCGAGGGTCTTATCAAGGGAACCACGGTTGCTGAGGAGCACGGTCCTGTTAGCGGAATCGAGCTGACACCGCTAGGACGTGAGCGAGTCGCGGAGACTCCGCCAGAGTTCCACCGAGATAGGTCATATCTCGGCTACGAAGTCTCGTCTCTGGCGCTGCCCACGACTGGTAGCGAAAGCAAGGTCCTGTTCACGATTGCGAAAGACGGCAATCAGGCCGCACAGCTGGAGTTCGGCGTCACGTACTCGTTGGCTGGACAGCTCCAGACGCCTCCCGACGAACTCGCCGAGACGCTCGGCTGGACCTACCTGCGAGGACTCATACACCTCGACCGGTTAGCCGAGGATGAGCGGATCGAGAAGACGGCCGACACAGGTTCGTGGGGCTCCGCTCGTCGGGATGCTTCGGCGCTTTCGGACGGCGACCTGAAGCTTCATCTCATGAATAGTCTGCGACGGATACTCCGAGCCGAGTCTGAAGGTCGGTCGATTCCGTTCCTAGATGTTGAAGGGGTAGCAGCCGTACTCGAAGAAAGTCCTGATCGACTCCGTGCGCTGCTGACGGAGCTGGACGTGGAAGGTCTGATAGAACCACGCGCAGCGACCCTCGGGCACACCCTTGCGGATGGCGCCTGTCGGATCACAGGGAAGGGTTTGGCGTGGCTGAATTCGCAAGAGTCATCGGAGGAACACCGCTCTGCTCCGTCGGTTGTCAGGACGACAACACGTGCGGAGGATACGGCGGAGCCGCTCGAACCGCCGCGCAAGCGCGTCTTTGTCAGCTATAGCCACGACTCGGACCCTCATAAGGAGCGAGTACGACAGCTGGCCGACCGACTTCGTCACGAGGGCGTCGACGCGAGTCTCGATCAGTACTACCCAGCTCCGTCCGAAGGCTGGCCACAGTGGATAACACGAGAGCTAGCGGAATGCGACTTCGTGCTCGTCGTCTGCACTGAAACCTACCACAACCGTGTAACAGGATCTGAGGAAGAGGGTACGGGCCTTGGGTCGCGGTACGAAGGAGCGCTTATCAATCAGGACATCTTCGAGTCGGGGGGCCGCAACGACCGATTCCTGCCCGTGATCTTCTCTGTCGATGACAACGCCTTCATCCCCCCTTGGCTGCGCCCCTACACGCGCTATGTCGTCAACGATGATGACGGGTACGGAGATCTGTATCGGAGGATTACGGACCAGCCAAGCGTGGTTCCGCCCCCGATCGGAGATCTGATCCCGATGCCACCGAGACAACCCGCCGCTGAGAACGCGATAGAGCCCGCCGCCAATGCGGAACCTCTTCCGGACTGGCACGTTGACCTGGTGATACTCTGGACGGAGAACGGAGCCAATGCGCGCTACGGCTTGAGCTGGCATCCGGGCGTCGGCTTCGTGCCCTTCGCGGCGGAGGACCGCTCCCTCGAAGGTATTGACTATTCGCCAATCCCGCCTGAGTTGCTATCTGACGCAGCGATCCGCGTGAGCCACCTGCAGGGGAGGCGCCTCCGGTTCGAATTCGAGGAGCCGGCTCGTCCGATCACGGCCCGCCTCCATCATCTCGATGAGACGCATACACCACACGGGGAGGGCGGTGGGGCCGAACATTGGATTGAGTACAAGCTTGATCGAGTGGGAATCCGATAAGGAATTCATCCATTGCGCGTCGGTTCTGACATCGGCCGAGCCGGGTCGGTTGGAACTGGCTTGCCGAGGCGGGCGCTGTCGTTGTCGATCCGCTGATCCCCAAAGGCATAGGGCCGTACGCCTTTCAGGCGCCCGAGGTCTTACGGCAGGGGTTTCGTTTGACTCCTGTTTGATTCCACTCGTGGGATCACTCAGATCCTCAACAACCACGGGCCTCCCCGCCACCACCGCACCTGGTTCGTTCCGGACCGCCCCTGTCAGGCGACGAGCAGGCGAGAAGGGACTCCCACGTCCACATACTCATTCAAATCATTTACAACGACCTGATGTTGAACCCGCCGTCAACCGGAATCAACAAGCCGGTGATGTAGGCGGACTCGTCGCTGGCGAGAAAGACGGCTGCTGCGGCCACGTCCTCGGCGGTGCCCATCTTCCCCATAGGAATCTGTCGCTCCAGGTTCTCTCGTCTCTCGCCGTGGATCAATCCCAGCGTGTAGGGCGTCTGCATGAACCCTGGCGCGATCACGTTGACTCTCACGCCTTGTCTCGCATACCGAACCGCCATTTCCCTGGTGAAGAAGACAACCGCCGACTTGCCGGAGCCGTACGTGTTGATCGTCAGGTCCATATCGGTAACGGGCTCGGGCTCCTCGATTGGCGTGATCGTCGGGCTCAGCACCACACCGGCGATCGACGACACGTTGATGATGCTCCCTCCCCCGCCTGCGGCCATCAGCCGCGCCCCGTAGGTGGCAGGAAAATAGTTGGCCAGGAAGGCACCCTTGTAGGTCCACTCCCACTTCGGGATGCCACTGTCAGCCGGGGGTGCCCGGCCGGGGATCGCCACGTTGAAGAGCGTGTCGATTCGGCCGAACTCGGTGACGGTGTCCTGAAGTACGTCCCTCACGGTCGTGTGGTCGAGCAGGTCAAGGGTCTTCGCGACGGCGGTCCCACCAGATTGGTTGATATTCGCCGTTATCTCCCTTCCGCTTTCGGCGTCCTTCTCACGGTCGGCGCAAACCACGATTGCGCCCTCCTCGGCGAAGCGGAGAGCGGAGGCTCGTCCGATTCCGGTGCCGCCGGCACCGGTGACAACCGCAATCTTCCCCTCGAGTCTCACAATCAGACCCCCATGCGACCGAAACGGCGGTCGACACCTACTTTGAGCGCCCGCAGCTGCTCCCGTCTCTGCTGGGCAGACCTGCGCCTGGCGTTCGGGCAGGCGGCGTCGATATTGGCCAGTTTCACTATGCGCGTCGCTGGAATGTGGTTGAGATCGTCGGCTGCGTCGACCCATCGATTGATGATGAGCCCACTGCCGTGGCCCGCCGGGTCGAGCCAATTGACCAGCCCGCTGTCAGAGCTCGAAACCGCTATCACGTAGCTCCCGTCCGCCTCGGCCACAGCGTTGTGAAAGTTCAACGAAGAGATGTGGTAGCGATAGTCGACCGACATCATCCAATAGTTGTTGAGCTCAAACGTCCAGAACCGACAAGTTGGTGGTGTGAACTCGATGAGCATTGCTTCGTCCGGCTGGACTTCGAATCGGCAGAAGTTGACCCTGCGCCCCGACAAACGCTGGGATCCTTCCACCCCGCTGCTCAGCGCACCGTCTGGGCTGCCGGCGTGAAACTGATTCGATCCCTTCTCCTCGAAGTAGTCGAGATAGTCGGGCCATCTGACCGAATCGGCGCGAAGCCACTTGCCGGCAGCAGCAAGTGAGGACACGAGGCTCTCGGATGTCAGAGCCGACGGGACCTCCTGCTCGGCGCCAACTCGCTCGATTCGAGCGGACAGAGGCGTTTCGCTTTCCCACGACCCGAAGAACTGCCGGATCATCACCTGCGACACGCCGGGAGCCGTCTTGATCCAGTTGTCAGAATGCTCGTCGGGACTCAGCGTGATGACGAAACTTCCATCCCATTCGACCACGAGGTCCTCGTCGGCCAGGAAGGAGTTGGTGGTAGGACCCTTGACATTGACGCGGACCCAGTGAACAGTCCCTCGATTGCCGACTATCCGATATGTGTGCGCTCCATCGATTCGCGCCACCAGATAGGTGCAATCGGGGTTGTCACCAAAGTTCTTGCTGGTCGGAGTCTGGAGCAGCCTCAGCTGCGGGAAAAGGGGGTCTGCATACTCGAGCTCGCGGGCGAGGGCTTTGGTGATGTAGCGAGAGATGTACTGGATCCCGGTGGCCCGGTCGAGATCCGTATCCGGAGCGGTGTCACGAAAGACCATGTCTGCGGCGGCCTTGAGATCATCACAGAATTCGTCCCAGGCTCGCCTCAACTCCTGATTGTATGAGTCGTCCATTTTCACCGACCTCGGCGAAGGGCAGCATGTGCCTAACACCCGTTTGTTTGGCTAGGATCCCGAATGCTATGGGTTGGCTCGGATCTGTGTCAAGAGACCACCATCCCCGCACCAGTTGGACCACGACCTGGACCCGAAGATGAGCCCCGCCAAGGAGAGTCGCTACCCGTCCTTGGACCTCGTCGAATGCCCCTATCCGTACCTCTCCGAGCTACAGCAGGAAGCTCCGGTGCATCGCGTCCCCGAGACTGGCGAGTATCTGGTGTTGCGGTACGACGACATCCACCACGTTTTAAAGAACCCCGAGATCTTCTCCAATGCCGCCGCACGTCAACGTCAGAAAACACCAGGTTCCCGCGACACGTCGAGCATGATCGCCTCGGATCCTCCGTCCCACAGGGATAAACGTAACCTCTGCAGCGCCGCCTTCCGCCCTCGACGCCTGGCCGCCAACGAGCCCATGATCGAGTCCCTGGTGGACGGTCTGATCGACAACTTCGTCGATCGCTCGGAGGTCGAGTTCGTGTCCGAGTTCGCCACACCGCTACCCATCCTCGTTTTCTGCAAGATCTTCTTCGGAGACGCCAAAACAGACATGGAGCGCTTCCAGAGGTGGGCACTGCGAGAGGGGACCGGTGCTCGTTACCTGCCCGACGAAAGACGCGAGGCGGCCGAGCTCATGCGCGACGAGGTCATCGAGTACATGGACGCCAACATCCTCGATCGGCACCAGAACCCACGGGACGACGCGCTCAGCGAGATCATCGAGGCTCAGGTGGCCCGAGATGGTGAACTCGACGTCGAGTACCTGCGGTCCGAGGCGAGCCTTCTCCTATCGGGAGGGTTTGTCACGACCGCCCACCTGATCTCCAATGCGATGTACCTCCTGCTCCACGACGCCGCGCTCTTCGAGAGGGTCCGCGCCAACCATGACTTGATCCCGGCGATGATCGAGGAGGCACTGCGTCTCGAATCACCGGTGCAGTGGCAGCAAAGGATGGCAGTCGTCGACACGGAGATCGGCGGCGTTCCCATCCCGGCGGGTTCGATCGTTGTGGTCGCCCTGGCCTCAGGCAACCGGGACCCGCTGCAATATCCGGAACCCGGATCGGCAGACGTCGATCGCCCCAAGGTGACACGGCATCTCGCCTTCGGGCACGGCATCCACTTCTGCCTCGGCGCACCTCTGGGAAGACTCGAGGCTCGTATCGCGCTCGAGCGTCTGTTTGCGCGGTTGGCCGAGATCCGACTCGCTCCCGGGCGCAACGATTTCACCCATTTGGACAGCCCGCTGTTTCGTGGGCTGAAGGAGCTGCACCTCCAATTTCGGGCCACCTGATGGTGGCCCCGTCCGACGCCGACCGGAGCGCCCCATCAGAAACCGACGTGCCCATCGAGGCCATCCTGCACCAGACGGCCATCGAGGCGACAGGCCTGGAGGACTTCGGAGGTCCCGAGTACCTGCCCGGTCTGCGGGCCATGGTGCGAGCCCTCGAGACAGACATCGGGTTGAGCGGCGAGGATCTCCTCTCCGCAGCAGGCCCGATAGTCAGAGGACTCATTGGTCGGCTCTACTCGCAGAAGGGCTGGAAAGACAACCCGTCGGCGCTGGAACGCCCGATCTCAGCACCTCTGTTCATCACCGGAATGCCGAGGACAGGAACCACGGCATTGCACCACCTCCTCGGGTGGGACCCTGGATTTCAGGGCTTGGAAAGCTGGCTGATTCCCAATCCGATGGTGAGACCGCCGCGATCAGAGTGGGAAGGGATCGAACACTTCCGCACCGCCGCCGAAACGGCCAGAGCGGTGACTGGCCCGAAACGAAGGGCGCATTGGGTCGATGCCCACGAGTACAACGAGTGTCAGGGTCTGATGCTCCAGACCATGGTCACGAATTCGTTCGGCTCTCAAAGAAGCGTCCCGAGCTATGACTCGTGGTTCTACGCCCAAGACCAGACACCGGGATTTCTGCGCCTCGCCGACCAGCTCAGGCTCATCGGTGCGTCCAGCGACAAGCGCTGGCTCCTCAAGAATCCAAGTCACCTCCTGTCTCTTCACGCGCTCTTCGCGGCTTTCCCAGACGCGAGAGTGGTTGTGACGCATCGGGACCCGGTCGAAGCGATCCCTTCCCTGTGCAATCTGCTTTGGATCATGCGGAGCGAGCGTCGTGGCGCACCCGACAGCGACCCCAGGCTCATCGGTCGACGAGAGCTGGACAACTGGCGACGCGCCCTCGACTCCTACGAGGGAGTGAAGAAGCAGTACAGCCCGCAGATCCTGGACGTCTACCAGAGAGACCTCGTCGAGGATCCCGTCAATGTGGTCAACCTCATCTACCAGCGATTCGAGATCGAGCGAGACGGTTCAGCTCAAGCACTGATGGAGACGGGGGCCGCCACGCCGACCACCGGTCAGGCCGCCCCCGAATATCGAGCCGAGGACTTCGGGCTCAGCGACGAGCTCATTCGCGCCCGCTATGTCGGTTATCGCGAGACCTATGGGTTTGCAGCATGATCCAACCCGAGAACCTTTTCCACATAGGCCTGGTCGTCCCCGACCTGACGGCGGCAAGGGCGTCGCTTCACGCGGCGGCCGGACTGTCGTGGACCGATGTGACCGAGCGTCGGAGAAAGGTGTGGCTGGCTCCCGGCAGACACCAAGAGGTGACTTTCAAAGTCTGCCATTCGCTGACCACCTTCCAGATCGAGCTCGTCGAGCACGTAGAAGGAACTATTTGGACATCCACTGGCGGCGGGTTACACCATCTCGGCTACCGCGCCAACGATCTCGAGGCAGAGTCCAAACACCTCACCGAGGCCGGCTCACCACTGGTGGCGCGGACAGAGACCTGGGCATACCACCAGTCGCCTCTCGGTTTCTACATCGAGTTGCTCAAGCCGCGCAATTAGATCCGGCCGATTGGTCCCGGAAGGGAGGTGCGCTGCGGCACGACCACCCATCATCCGACCCGCCGGCCCTCGACGAGCACATACCGACTCAGAAACAACCAATCGGAGCCGTCCAGCCGAAGCCGATCGGAATACCTGCCCCAGTGATCGGGGCCGTTGCGGGTCATGGCGATGAAATAGCTCGTGGAGGTCGCCAGGGCCTCAGACTCCACTTCCACCAAGACGCTCGAGACGTGATGACGGCGTACGGCGTCCCGGGATGGGTCGGCGGCACGCCGCTCCGCCGAACGGGCGAGACGCTCGCGAATTGCCGCCCGGCCCCGAAGGCGCTCTCTCGCCGGTTTGTCGAACACTTCGATGACGAACTCACAGTCGGCGACGAACAATTCGCTGACCCTGGCAAAGTCACTTTCGTCGACAAAGTGGACGTATCGACCGATCGTTCGATGCACTCCATCACCCGCCGCCGACACCAGGCCGTCATCGCTGGTCAATTCCATGCCCGCACCTCCACGTCCGTCACTGTCGCGATCCTGTTCCGTATGTATCCATATATCCGAAATCCTCGAACCTCTACCAACCGATTGTTCGACTATGCTCGTTCGAGGCCCAAGATACCCATGGAATCACTGTGAGAGTGCCCCCCGATGCCCGTTAGCCCCGACAACCTTCGGACCATTGGCGACGGTCTGCACTGGCTCGGTGGATGCCAACAGAGAATCCGTGCCGGGTCCGAGATCCACGGGCACTCCTCTACGTTCCTCATCCAGGGACAATCCAAGAGTCTCCTCGTCGACACCGGCCATTCTGCCCATTGGGCCGTCGTCGAAGCCGCCCTCGATGAGGTCCTAGGCGACGGGGCGCTCGACTATGTGATGCCGACGCACACCGAATACCCGCACGCCGGTAATCTGCAGCGTTTGCTGCGCAAATACCCGGGACTTCAGGTCGTTGGGGACATCCGGGACTATCACCTCTACTACCCGGACCTGTACGTCACCGGTCGTTTCCATGCATTCCAACCGGGGGACACGATGGACCTCGGCGGGCGCACGTACATGTTTCGCACCGCCCTCCTCAGGGATCTTCCCAACACCTTTTGGGGATATGACACCCTCACCCAGACGATCTTCGTCAGCGATGGGTTCGCCTACGCACACCAGCACGGAGTTGGTGAATGCAGGCTGACCTCATCCGAGTACGACCCCGGACCCAACGAGCAGTACGCCGTCTTGAGCAACGAGACAGCCCTCTTCTGGCCCAAGTATGTCGACACCGCCGAGTTTTGGCCCCAGTTCGAAGCGGACCTGCTGGAGTATCCGATCAGCCTGATAGCGCCGGCACACGGCGGCGTGATCGACACGCCCGATCGAATGACCCAATTGCTCAAAGGCGTATTCGACGAGATGAGACGAAAGGGCCTCGAGGAGATTGCTTCTCAACAGCCATCAAACGAAGGACAAGACTCCCTTGACCTCGCTTAAAGGAAGCCAACACGAGTACGGCGTCGTTGAGATCGTCGAAGACCGGCTGTACCGCCTTGGAGGAATCGCACGCAACGACGGTCGCATGAGTTGGGCCACCCCCGACCTCGACGGCTGGGTGCCGATCAACAGCTACCTACTCACCACGTCCGGTCGGGCGATGCTCGTCGACACCGGACCGGCCGCCCACAAGCAACAGATCCTCCTGCAGCTTCGCAAACTGATATCGAGATCCGATCCCCTTTCCATATTCCTGACCAGGGCCGAGGCGGATTGCATAGGGAACCTCGACGAGATCGTGCGCGGATTCAATGTCGTCGGCGTTTTCAGCGGCGGACGACAAAACCCGTTCGACTTCATCGACGATGCTCTCTCCCACATGCTCGAGGCCGCCTACGACGAGGATACGGTGGAAGCCCTGAGCGGACGGCCGCTAGAACGGAAACAGAATGACGAGGCGATCGACCTCGGCGACGGCCGGACGTTGTCCGTCCATGCCGCCCCCCTCCGCATCCTTACGACCTTCTGGCTGTACGACGACGAGACCCAAACGCTGTTCACATCCGACTTCTGCGGCCACAACTACGTGATCGGCGACCCGTTGGTAGAGCCACTGGCCTCGACGATCCCTGATGACGAGCTAGGCGACGCAATTGAGCACTCCCGGCGCCACATGTACAGCAAGTTCGATTGGATGGTCATTGCCGACAAGGTGACCCTTCGCTCAAAGCTGACATCCTTTCTGGAGGGCAAAACCGTCCAGGCTTTGGCACCAACTCACGGACGAGTCGTGAAGGGATCAGATGCCGTGGAGCAGCAGATCGAGATCATTGGGAAGGCGCTCTGGGGAGATCGAGAATGAGAGCCGTCTGCTCGCCTGCGCACCGAGCCTGGCATTGGTGGAGCCCAACCGGCGAAGAGAGGAATACAAATGAGCGCCCCTGACGACAAAGTCAACCGCATGGGAGATCCGCGGGAGTTCCGCGGTTTGAACCTCCTACAGCCGGATGTCATGACCGATGAGGAATGGAACCGGCACGCGGGAGTCGAGGCCCAACCGGGAGGCAGCCCTCTTCCGTCCTATGCCGTTTGGCAAACGATCGGAAGGCCTGATGTCTACAAGCGTTGGATGAATCAGGTCTATCACCTTCACAACTCGGAGAGCTTTTCCTTCAGCGCCTACGTCGTTTACTACGCGATCGCCGGGTGGGAAAACGGTTATCGATACATCCTCAAGGGCTGCGAGAAGAAGTATTCGAAACAGACGATCGTCGAGATGCTTGCGGCTGGATTCCTCTACTCCCCCACAATGGGAATGTACGAACTGGCACCTGTAATCCAGGAGACTTTGGCCTCGTACGAGGGACCCGCAGACCCCGTGCCTTGGCCGTCGAACTGGACGGTCGCACCGCACGAGTTCATCACAGGCCTCGATTTCACCAATCCGAAGATGACCGACGAGGAGTACCAGCGTTTGGAAGATTGGTATCTGAAGGTCTGTGGCGAGGTCCCCGGATTTGTGACGTTCATGGGCCAGCACCGGCCACAGGTCCTGAAGGCCTGGAGAGCAAGATTCGAGAACGTTGTGCAGGAGGCGCTACCCAACCAAGCGTTCATCTATCTGCTACTTCATTACGAAGTCGTGCGGATGAATCCGGTCGGCATTCGTGACAATGTGCTGCTTGCCAAAGGGATGGGCATGACCAAGGACCAGGTCGTCGACTGCCTGACGTACGGGAGCACAGTCTTCGGGGGAAGCGGCGGTTATGGGCTCATCGAATCTGCTGTCGGCTCGATACTCAACGACTGGAGCTGACGTGGCCCCGGGCAACGTCGACCAGGACAAGGTGTGCTGAAGTGGAGATAAGAGAGCAATTCGAGGTCCTCAGCCCGATCGACGCGGTTTTCGAAGCCCTCACCGATGTAGAGCGCATCGGCTATTGCATCGCTGGTGTGAAGAAGGTCGCCGTCACGGATGGGAACGAGTCGAACTGGTTGGTCGAGGTCAGAGCAGGAACCATCCTTCGCACCCTGGAGTTGCACGGGCGGATGATCGAGTCACGCCGACCTGATTTGATCGTGTTCGATGCCATCGGTCAAGACGTCGAGCTCAAAGGATCGGTGAGTCTCAGGGAGTTGGAACCGAGCCAGACTTCGTGCGCGGTTCAGATCGAGGCGATAGTTACAGGTGCGTTCGCCCCTTTGGCAGACCTGATGGCTCAAGGCCCACAACGCCAGCTCATCCAGCAGACGATCGGAAACATACGGTCACTCCTCGACGGCGCCGAGCCGACTCAGCCCGTTGGAACACCGTTCAAAGTGTCACTGTGGAGCGCGCTGACGAACATGGTCCACGGCTTGAGGACGCGAATTGCCGGCTGGTTCAGCGGAACGAAGTCAGGGACCGGAGGGCCACGGGAAGAACAGGACACCACGACCCGGTAATCGCGAGGAGGGAAGCAATGGACATCACCGGTACGGCGACGATCTACGACCTCCTGGTCGAGCGGACGGCTGAGCACGCCGACATGGATTATCTGGTCTTCGTCGGCGCCGAATCGGACACGACCAACATGACGTACCAAGAGTTCGTCGAGAGCGTCGACCGATTCGCAACTGGATTGCACCGTGAAGGGATTGGTCAGGGATCGGGCGTCATTCTTCACATGAGGACCGGCCTCGAATTCCTCAGCTGCTGGTTTGCCCTGGCAAAGATCGGCGCTATCAGCGTGCCCACCAACCTTGCCTCCGCGCCACCAGAGCTCGCCCATGCGATCGCAAAATCGAATGCGGAATTCGTCATTACCGAGACATCCTTCATGGAGACCTTCGAGCTCGCGACCCAGTCCAGAGACGTCCAGATAAGAAAGTTCATCGTGAAAGGCGCCGAGGGCGGATCCGCTGGCACTACCCCCCTTGATCGAATAGTCGAAAGCCACCGAGACGAGCAGACTTCGGGACAGGCAGACATCGACTCGACGGCGGTTGCGGAGATCCTCTTCACATCAGGAACCACAGCTCTTCCCAAAGGAGCCCAGCTCACTCACGCCAACTTGATTCGCGCGGGCTACCGGGTGGCCCACCACTATCAGCTTGACCATGACGACCGCGTTCTCTCCATGCTCCCCCTGTTTCACGTCGGCGGCCAGGCCATGGGAGTCATGTGCGCACTGGTGGCCGGTTCCACCTGCGTGCTCGTCGAACGCTATAGCGCGTCATCTTTTTGGGATCAGGTGAAGGAACATCGTCCAACGTTCGCAATGGTCGTCCCCACTCATGTCCGGACCCTCCTGGCCCAAGAGGCCAAGCCGGACGATCGGGATCACACGCTGAGCAAGGTGGCGTTCGGACTGAAGATCACGGATGAGGAGCGATCGCTTTTCGAGGACAGGTTCAACATCCGCCTCACCTACTGCTACGGCCAAACAGAAGCAATTCTGTTGATAGCCATCGCTCCGCTCACTGGAGATCGCCATTGGCCGGCAGTAGGGCTCCCTGCATTCGACAGGAACGTGAGGGTTGTCGATGCGGACGGGGAGGATGTACCGGTCGGCGAAGTCGGTGAGGTCATAGTGGAGGCCGATCCGGGGCGCACCGTCATGCTGGGTTACGCGAACGACCCCGAAGCAACCGAGAACACGATCAGGGAAGGCTGGCTCTACACCGGCGATTACGCCTCTTTCGACAGTCGCGGCTTTCTTCATTTCGCCGACAGGAAGAAGGACATGATCAAGCGAGCCGGCGAGAACGTCTCGGCACTCGAGGTCGAGACAGTCCTTACCGCCCATCCGCTGATCGACGATGCCGCCGTAATCGGCATACCGGATCCGATTCGCGACGAAGCGGTGAAGGCATTCGTGGTGATCAGCCCTGGAAAATCACTGTCGGACGAGGACATCGGGGAGCATTGTCGAAAGCATCTATCAGCGTTCAAGATTCCTACCGTCATCGAGTACCGGGAGTCCCTACCGAAGACTTCCATTGGGAAGACGATCAAGCAAGAGCTTCGCCAATCAGCCGGGAACTGACCTCAACTTGAGAGAAACGCCCCGACCCGCCTCCGGGTCGGTGGGAGATCGGCCCGCCAGGTGACTCCTCTGCCGCGGCGAAGGATCCTGGCCGACTTGACCCCGTTGCGCGAGTCGGCTGCGTACCGTCTGCTGTTCGCTTCGACGGCGATGGCCCACCTCGGCCGCCAGATGACCATCGTCGCGATCCCGTATCAGGTATACGAGATCACCGGTTCCACGGTTCTCGTCGGGGCCCTCGGCCTGGCACAGGTGATCCCCCTGTTGACTCTCTCAATTGTTGGCGGTGGGCTCGCCGATGCCTTCGATCGCCGGCGAATCGCGATTCTCTCCCAATCCGTCCTGGTTCTCTCGGCGGTGATGCTCACGGCCAATTCACTGGTTCCCAGCCCCTCGGTCGTCGCCTTATTCGCCTTGACAGCCCTTGGGGCGGCTATCACCGCTATCGACGCTCCCACCAGGGCGGCACTTACCCCGATGTTGGTTGCCCGCTCCCAACTCGCACAAAGCCTCGCTCTCGAGCACATACTCAGAAACCTGGCAAAAGCTGTGGTCCCGGCTGTCGCCGGGGTTCTCATTGCCGCCTTCGGGCTGCCGATCACCTACCTTCTGGAGGCGGTATTCGTCGCGGCTGGGATACCGTTTCTCGTTCGCATGCCGAGTATGCCTCCTCACGGCGGCGGCTCACGGTTCAGCTACGAATCGATCAAAGACGGCTTTCGATTCCTGGCTTCGCGCCGGCTCCTTAAGTCGATCTTCTTGATCGACTGGAATGCGACCGTGTTCGGCACCCCGACCGCGCTCTTCCCTGCGTTCGGTACCGACATCCTTGGTGGCAATGCTGCAACGGTTGGCCTCCTCTATGCGGCGCCCGGAATGGGGGCATTGGTGGCTGCGACGCTGTCCGGCTGGGTGAGCCAGGTTCGACGGCAAGGCTCGGCGGTAATCGCAGCGATCTTGGTGTGGGGGGGTTCACTTCTCCTCTTTGGATTCTCGTCACACCCGGTGCTGGCGGTGGCCATGCTCGCCCTCGCTGGGTCGGCCGACTTGGTGTCGGCGGTCTACAGGAACACGATCCTGCAACTCTCTGTGCCCGATGAGCTCCGCGGAAGGCTGTCGAGCCTGAATCTCGCGGTCGTGGCTGCAGGACCGAGGATGGGTGATCTCGAGGCAGGTCTCGTCGCCGCGTTGACGTCGGTCCGAGTCTCTATCACTACCGGTGGCGCCGCCTCCATAGCCGGAGCCGTGCTCATCGCGTCCAGATACCCTGAGCTTCGCCGCTACAGAGCAGGATCTCTTGACGTTAATGATTGAGGGTCAGAAGGATCTGGGCAGGCCAAGCTGCTCGGCCACGTAGTTTCTGCCCATCTCGTTGGAGATCGGACCAATAGTGTACAGACGAAGATCTCGCCAGTAGCGCTGCATGTCGAATTCAGTGGAATAGCCATAGCCGCCGAGTATCTGAATACCACGATCGGCGGCTTTGATGGCCGCGTCCGAGGCCACGATCTTGGCCATGGTCGATTCAACTCCGTTCAGGTTTCCCTGGACCTGGTTCCATGCCGCCCTGTATGTGTGCAGCCGGGCAGTCTCGAGATCGATGTGAGTGTCAGCGATCATGTGCTGTATCACCTGGAACTGACCTATCGGTTTTCCAAATGCGACGCGTTTCAAGGAGTAATCGACCATGTCTTCGAGCACCCCTTGCATGGCGCCACAACACAGGCCGGCGACCATGAGCCTTTCGTTGTTGAAGGTCTGGGTTAGGTGACTCCAACCCTGATCGGGCTCACCGAGGATGTCGTCGTCCGGGACGAAAACATCCTCGAAGAGAACCTCACAACTGCCCAAAGACCTCATGCCGAGTTTGGGTATTGGCGTGGCAGTGATGCCGGGACTCTTGGCGTCACAAAGGAAAAGGGTGATTCCGTCCGAAGGCCGCGACGCGTTGGTCTTGGTTCGAGCACCAAGGAGAATCACATCTGCGACATGAGCCATCGTCGACCACATCTTGGTCCCGTTGACTCGCCAACCTCCGTCCACTCGTTCGGCTTTGGTCCTCATCGACCCCAAGAGGTCTGTCCCGCCATCGGGTTCGGTCATCGCCATGGCGACGAGGAGTTTGCCCTCAGCCAGAGGGGGCAGATATCGCTCCTTTTGTGCCTCTGTCCCGTAGAGGTCCAAGGACCTCGCCCCAGAATGGCTCGATACGCCCCAAATCCAGAGCAGTCCGGCCATCGTGCGAGACAATTCCTCGGCGACGATCGTTTGATCGACGATATCTCCTCCCTGCCCTCCGAATTCCGGGGAAACTCCGATCCCGTACAGTCCGTGGTCAGCAAGCCGGTCACGCAGATCCCAGGGGAAATCCTCCCGCGCCTCAACCTCGCGGCAGTAGTCCTTCGGAAGTTGATCATCGACGAATGCCCGAAGCGATCGCCGAAAATCGTCCTGTTCCTTGGTGAATTGAAAACTGAGTCCCTGACTTGTACCAAGCATCGAACAATCCTGTCATCTGACGTTCTTGATTACCAAACGTTAGTTTGTTTTGTGCTCCCTACTTCAAGGTCGTCTCCAGCTTGCAGGCACACGAGCGGATTCGGCAGCCAGTCTCTGTCGCTCTGCGCGGCTTCGACGTTCGTGCTCCGGATCCGGAGCGGGCTGCGACAACAAAAGCTGATTCGTATGCTCATGTGTCGGATTGGCGAAGATTCGAGCTGTTGTGTCGAACTCGACCAGCTCTCCCTGATACATGACTCCAATTCGATCACAGAGAAATCGAACCAGCGACAGGTCATGAGCGACGAAAACTATGGTCAAACCCAACTGGTCACGGAGCTCAGCAAGCAGGTTGACGATCGAGGCTCTCACCGAGACATCGAGAGCCGATACTGGTTCATCACATATAAGCAATCTCGGGTTGAGCGTGAGCGCCCGCGCGATGGCTATCCGCTGCTGTTGGCCCCCCGAGAACTGCCGGGCATACCGGTTCATCGCGTCCACGGGCAGGTGAACCAATCTCAGGATCTCTTTGAGTCTGGCATCGTCGTATCCATCCTGGCCCCAGAGACCATGAATCCGCAAGGGCTCGGCCAGGATGCGACTCAACGTCATTCGTGGGTCGAGAGAGGAACCCGGATCCTGGAATATCATCTGGACGTCTCTTCGAACCTTCCGGAGTTGCCGGTGATTCATCTGCAACAGATCCTGGCCCAACAGAGTCACATCGCCCCGAGTGGGCTCGATGAGGCGACCCATGATGCGAGCGAGGGTGGTCTTGCCGCTTCCTGATTCTCCGACAATCCCCAGTATCTCGCTTGAATATACGTCGAGAGTGACGTCTCGGACCGCCTGAACTTCCTTCGCACGCGAGGCCAGGCCTCCCGCTGAAAAGGTCTTGCTAACACCTTCCACCGCAAGCATCACGTTTCGGGCCTCAGCCTTCTCGCCCGACCGAGGATCGACCACTTCGGTCTTTTTTGACTGTGGGTCGCCGGCGCCGATCTCGTCAAGCCTCACACACGCACAGGCAATCTGATGTCCGACCATGTCACCCAGCACTCTCAATGGTGGCCTTTCGGTGTCGCATAGCCCGGGCATGAAATAGGTACAGCGCGGCCCAAACAGACAGCCAATTGGTCGGTGCTCCGGTTCAGGCGGTGAGCCAGGAATCGTCGCCAGTCGACGTGAGGTGACAAGAGGTGAGGGAATCGAACTCATCAGCGCCATCGTGTATGGGTGCTTGGGTCGATCAAACAGAGGTCCTGTCGGCGAGGTCTCGAGAATCCTGCCGCCATACATAACAACCACTCGATCCACGGAGCCGGCCACCACGCTCAGGTCGTGAGTGATCAGCAGCAACGCCATCCCGCGCTCTGAGCTCAGGTCGTGCATCAGATCCAACACACCGGCTTGAACTGTTACGTCGAGCGCCGTTGTTGGCTCGTCGGCGATCAACAAGTCGGGATCGCAGGCCAGGGCGATCGCGATCATCGCTCGCTGTCGCATTCCGCCCGACAGCTCGTGGGGATAAGCACGAAAGACCCGCGAAGGGTTCGGGAGTTTCACCTGCTCGAGAAGATCGATGGCATGGCGTCGATAGGCCGACTTCTTGAGACCGGGATTGTGAATCCGATGGGCATCCGTCGCCTGACGGCCGATGCTTTGAACGGCATTGAGCGATGCGAGGGGATCCTGAAATATCATCCCGATTCGACGCCCTCGTATGGTCTGGAGACGTGAGGAGGTCATCGTCAAGATGTCCTCGCCATCGAGAAGGACCGAGCTGCTCTCGCCGGTGTGGCCACCGACCTTGTCTATGAGACCCATAATCGACAGGCCAGTGAGACTCTTGCCGCTTCCGGATTCACCCACTAATGCGACACGCTCCCCTCTGGCGATGTCAAAGCTCACCGATTCAATCGGAGTTGTCCGCGATGAGCCTTGGCCGAACCCAACCGAGAGGTCCCTGACGGAAATCAGAGGGCTTTGACCAGCGGCAACGCGCTGCTGGCCCCGCTCGCCCCGTGGGCTTTTCTTGCGTTTGGTCGCCGGCGCCGACCCCAGAGGATCCAGTTGATCATGGAGCCAACTGCCCACCAGGTTCGTGCTGAGCACCCCCACGGTTAGGAACAAGCCGGCGAAAGTCGACAGCCACCAAGCCGTCGACAACACTTGTCTGCCTTGGGCAAGCATCGCACCTAGCGATATTTCCGGTGGCTGAATCCCGAATCCGAGGAAACTCAATGACGCCTCTGCGAGCATGAGCTGCGCGAAGCGAAGGGTCACCAAGGCCATCAACGCCGGAGCGATGTTTGGGAGAATGTGGTAGACGAGGATTCGGATACTGGACGCGCCCAGACTGTGGGTCGCCGAAATCAGATCAGTGGTCCGGAAACTGAGCACGGCGCTGCGAATGACGCGAGCGAAGAGCATCCACGACATGAACCCGAGCAGGAAGATCAGGATGGGTATTCCCCGACCCAATGCCCCGACGATGACCAGAACCAGGAGGAGGCCTGGGAAGGAAAGTTGAACGTCCGCCAGCCGCATGATTATGGCGTCGGTCTTGCCCCCGAAATATCCTGCGACCATTCCGAGGAGCGTTCCCACGAAGGCGCCGAAAAGCGCGGCGCCAATCCCTACCGTAAACGACGTCCTGAGCCCGTAAAGGATTCGGATCAGAAGATCGCGACCGAGCTCGTCGGTGCCAAGCAGACCCCCGTCTCCCCCCGCCCACGTCGGCGCTTCCAGGCGAGCCGAAATGTTGGATGCGGTGGGGTCGATACCCGGCACGAAGGGAAAGACGATCGCCAGGACGATGAACCCCGATAGAACGAGGCTGGCCGTCAGAATGAGTGGGCGGCGCCGTAACTCGGTCCATAGCGAGGCAAGTTTCATGCTCTTGCCCTCCCAGGCTGCCGCCTGCTGTCGACGAGGTGTTTCGTACGTGGGTCTACAACGAAATACAAGATGTCGGCAAGGAGGTTGATCGCAGCAGTCGCTATGGCGCCAACGAGGACCAGCGCCTCTATAAGGAAGATATCGCCTCTGCCGAGGGCCTCTGCCGCCAACCTCCCCAACCCGGGCCAAGCAAACACAACCTCGATAACGATCGCAGTACCGATGAACACTCTGGCTAGCTCGTACATGATCATGGTGAGACTTGCCAAAAGCACGTTTGGGAAGACACTCCTGACGGCCACGCGCGAGTCACTCATGCCTCGCGCGTAGGACGCCAGCACATACGGCCTCTTGTACTCGACGATCATCGTCGACCTGGTGAGCTGGAAGAGTTGAGCAAACGGACCCAATGACAAGACGATCCAGGGCAAGATCAGGACCTGAGGCTTGGGGTTGAAGCCGCCTGTCGGCAAGAACGGCAGATTCACCGCGAAGACCAGAATCAACATGATTGCGATCCAAAAGTCGGCCGTCGAAGCGACCGTGTAAGAAGTCGTGTTGAGGAACTGATCGAATACCGAGTGCGGTCGTCTCGATGCCATCGCCCCAAACAGGATTCCGAGGGCGCCACCAAGGATCACAGGCGGGAATGTCAGCAGGATGGTCGCCGGGAGCCTTTCGAGGGCGGCCCCCAACGCGTCCTCTTTCAACATGATCGACGTTCCGAAGTCACCACGCACCGCGTCACGGAGAAAGTTGCCGAGCTGGGTCATCAGAGGTAAGTCGAGGCCGTTGGCCCGGTTGAAGGCGTCGATTTGCTCTTGGGAAGCCCCAATGGGGAGGGTCATCCTCGCCGGCTCCGCGACGATATAGAGGACGACGAATACGACGAGAAGGACCCCGACGACCACGACCACCAGCTGGGAGACTCTGCCTAGGACGTATCTAGTCATATCCTGAATACCTCGACGTACGTCGAGCGTCCCCTTAGGCGGTGAATCGCATTCACGACGTTGGCCTCACGCGGACCACCGGTCCTGGTGCTCCCGGTTCTCATGACAGTGGCGCCAAGCATCTCGTGCCTGGCGCCACCGCATTTGGCCATCAATAGTTCGATGCTGTGATGGTCAACTAACTCCGTCGCAGGGCGGTCCAGAGGAAGTCGGACACCAAACGGGACGGAGGCAGGGTGATGTTCTCTGCGTGACCAAATATCTGCCTGTTCGACCACAGAAAGAGTGTGGCGTTCGTCGCACAGATCTGCTCGGTCGCGTCCGCCAACATCTGACTCCGAACCGCAGGATCGAACTCCGTGGCTTGGTCGGCAAGCAGCTGCTCGAGCTCGGGGAACTCACCAAAAGGCATGGCCCCGAGCAGGGAATCCGGCAGTACGTATGTCGCCCACGCCTGGGTGGTTCCCGTGTCGAAGCTAGATGTGATCAGGTAGAGCTCCACCCGGTCTGCGGGCGGCAGGAAGATGGTGTCCAGGTAGGACCTGAAGTCCCCGGTCACCAACTCCACCACGAATCCGACTTCTTCCAGTTGCTCCTTGAAGAGCTCTGCTGCTTGCTGGGCCGCCTGCTGTTGGAAGTTGTCTGCCGGTAGGGCGAGCCTCAGGGTTGCACCTTCCGCATCGGCTTCTTGAACCAGTTCCCGGGCGCGGTCAGGATCGTAAGGCTGATTCTCCAAATTTGGGTTGAAGTCGGGGAAGCCTTCGACGACGTATTGGCACCGACCAGCCGTCGAGAACTCATCTCCGAAGAATGCCTCTCTGGCCCCTTCCTGATCGATCGCGTTGACGATCGCTTCTCTAACCAGCGGATTGGCTGTGATACCGGCTTGGGCGTTGAGTTGAAGGGTGAACTTGTTCCTCGAGTCGAACGTCGTGTACGCGAAGTCGTCGGTGACAAGATCAGAGGTCACGCCCTCGACAATGTCGACTTCTCCGGCCTGAAGCGCCGCGACTGCTGTGGCAGCTTCAGGACGGTTGACAATCATCACGCGATCAGGGCCCTCCGTCTCACCGCCCCAGTAATCGTCGCGTTTCTCGAGGACGACTTCATCCGGAGATTCCGAAACGATCACGTACGGTCCGGTCCCGACGGCAATGTCAGTTTCCATCGGTCCCTCAGGTGAGAAATCACCTGTGTATTCCGGCGGGACCATCACCACGAAAGTGAGCTTGAACGGGAAGTCGACCGAGGGTTCCTCGGTGAAAATGTCCACTGTGTAATCGTCGACGACCTCTGCATGGTCGTATTCGGAAACGAACCCGGCGTGGTCGGCACCGAACTCCTCACTGACAATGCGATCGAGGCTGAATACAACAGTGTCGGCGTTGAATGGTTCGCCATTGGAGAATTCGATCCCTTCCCGAAGATGGAATCTCCAACCGGTCTGGTCTTCTGTCAACTCCCAGGACTCGGCTAGCTCGCCGTGAAGCTCACCGTTCTCGTCGACTCGAACCAGCCGTTGACCGACGTTGCCATAGTGAATCGTCCTCAGCCACATGTTGCTGCTCGACTGCGGGTCGCCTCGCGACGTGTCGGACACGACCGCCATCCGCGCTTCCCATGGTTCCAGAGGAACGGTCGTTGCTACGGCGGTGCTCGACGGAGATTCACCAATCGTGGTAGAGCCTTCGCCCGCCGTCGTTGAGGTACTGGAATCGTCGGTGCAAGCTGCCAGGAGTGTTACCGCCGCGATGGTGACGAGCAAGCCGCGCCGCCACTGTTGTCTACGTCGTCGCCAATGTTCTGTCGTGCTCCCCCGGTCACTCTCGTCGGTTGAATGGTGCACAGTGCCTCCTCCTTAAAGCGACGCCGTAGCAGGTCCGCCGCTATTCAACCAATCGTTTGGTGAGTCGTCAAACGGTTTGGGCCACTTTCAATCGCGTCGATCCAACGAATGGGTGTGGCCGAGCGATGGGTTTCGTCCATCGGTTCAAGCGTGGATTCCCGAGACCACCATTTCTGCGTAGAAAGTGCCGAGACTCCTAGGTGTGACAGTGTCACCGGGCCTATACCAGCGATAGATCCAGTTCACCATTCCAAGGACCCCCATGCCAATCAGACGTGAATCGATATCGTCGCGCACCGTGCCCTCGGCCTGGCCCTCTTCGATCAGCCGGGTAATGATCTGCTCGTACTCGTCGATCGCCAAGGTCTCACGTCTCTCTTTCGACAGATGTTTGATGTCGTGGAGGAAGACGGTGGTTTCGGCGAGGTTGTCTACCAGATACTCGACATGAGTCGTGATAACAGCTTCGAGTCTGGTCAACGCATCGCCTCCGCCCAAGGCGATGGACCGAAGATTTGCAATGCCCCCGTCGAGAATGCCGTGGACCAACTCGTAGAGCAGATCTTCCTTGGAGTCTATGTAGTAGTAGAGACTCCCCTTCAATATCCCGATCTCGTCCGCGAGATCTTGAAGGGATGTCGACTTGTAGCCCTTCTTGGCGAAGACTCGGGCCGCCGCTTTGAGAAGCTCTCGCCAACGCTCGTCCCTCGGCTTCTTCTCGGTTTTTGATTTGGCCGGTGAGGCTTCGGAACGCGCTTCGTCACGAACGATGTGCTTGGCTCGGGGGTTACTCAAAAGTCTCCAATCGAGAGCATGACTGTAACAAGGCGCCTTTCACCTACAACGCTGAGAGGCCGTTGTCGTCGGACCCACAGTGCTGGGCCGTGCCCTGTCTCACGCATGGATCACAGACGCAGGCCTCTGGCTGAATTCGGACGGCAGCCGAGCAAAGAACGCACCCTTGAAATCGCGGGGCGCATCGGGGTCTGACACGTAGCGAGCAAACATCTGACCCTCGAAGGCAGCATCGGCAAACCCACGCGGGGCGAGAGCGTCCCCGATAACGAAGACTTGGTCCGCCTTGCCACGCAGTGCCTCAACCAAGGCTGTTTGTGGCCGTCTCATCGTTGACAGAACAACCGCGTCGGCCGGGGCCGTTCGCTCTTCATTGGTGAAAACGTCGAACAATGTGACGCTGTTCTGATCGATCTCCTTTATATATGTCTGCGTTGAAAGTTGAACGCCTAGCTGCTTCAACGTCGGGATCACAAAGGAGAACTCAAAGGTATAGATGCCGAACTCCATTGGCTGCATCCATCTGGTCACCAATTCAACCGAGGCGCCGTCCCTGGCCAGCAATTCGGCAATCCCTACGCCTGTGTTCAGACCTTCATCGTCGAGGACGATCACCCTTCCCTCGGGTCGTCGGCCATCCTCGAGGATCATTTCCGGCGTGAATACGTGGCTTTGGTCCGCCCCCGGGATGGCCTGCGAGATGAAGCCGCTCTCACCGTCACTCGCGTAGCGCGAGCCGGTGGCGATGATGATCGCTTCCGGCAACTCGTCCAAGATGCTGTCGACGGTGGCCGTCGCGCCCAGCCTCACGTCGACATCTAGAGACTCGAGCTGTCGGCTCCACCAGTCGGTTGCGAGATTGAACGAGTCGCGCCCCGGCAAGCCGGCGAGCAGTCGTAACTGACCACCAAGCTCGTTCCGGCCCTCGAAGAGGACAACCTGATGGCCACGTCTAGCGGCAACCCGGGAGGCTTCCATACCTGCCGGACCACCTCCCACCACTACCACCTTTGCCTTTTGGTTCCCGGGCTTCAGAGTCTCGACGCCCCATCTCAACTCGCGGCCGCTCGCCGGGTTTATCGCACAGCCAAACGCACCGATCTTGCTCGCAGTCGTGCACCAATTGCAGGCGATACAGATCCGACTCTCATCTTCCCGGCCGGCGCGTGCGTTGTTGACGAGCTCGGGCTCGGCGATGAGACCCCGCGCAGCGCCCACCATGTCGCAGAGGCCAGACCCAATCGCGTCTTCGGCTTCCTGCACGGTTGTGACCCGTCCGAGAGCACTGAGCACTGGCACTGAGCCGAGCGATTCTCGAACGCCGCGGACGAATCCCGCGTTCGAGTGCTCCGGCACGTAGTAGTTGGGCATACCCAGGGGGAACTGGTTGGGTTCTACCGCAATATCTAGGTCGGCAAAATGGATCAGATCCTTCTCCACCAACTTGGCGAGGATCTCGCGCGCATCAAGCTGATTCCATCCACCCGGCAGCATCTCATCGCAGTTGAATCGGATCCCCACTGCCAGGTCGGCGCCGGCGCCCTCGTGGATCGCCTCCAGGCATCGGACCACGAATCGCATTCGGTTTTCCAGATCACCGCCGTATTCGTCACCTCTTCGGTTCCAATACGGAGAAAGGAAGTGTTCCGGAAGGATTCCGTGAGAGATGTGGTATTCGATGCCGTCATACCCGGCGGCGGCCAGGTTCCTGGCACAGGTTCGGTATGCCTCGACGATCTCGTCGATCTCGTCTCGCCCCATCTCGTGGGTGACCGAGTAATGGTCGAAACGCTGGTAGGCAGAAGCTCCGAGCGTAGGTCGCGCCGGGCTGAACGGCTCCCATTGGCCACCCGAGCCCCACCAATAGTGAAGCTGACCAAAGATCTTTGCCCCGTTCTGGTGAATCAGATCGGCGACGGCGCGAAAGGAAGGTATGGCCTCCTCGTAGTAGGGGCATTGGCGTCCAATCTTGGTCGGGAGAACCGGCAAACTTTGGATGAGTAGACCGCACCCACCCGCGGCGCGTTCTGCGTAGTAGTGAGCGAAATAGTTCGAAGGAGCCCCACCCGCGCTGAGGAGGTTTCCATGAGGCGGAAAGTAGAACCGATTCTCGATCTCGACCGGGCCCACCTGGATCGGGTTGAATACGTTCGGATAACGCTCGATTGACACTGTATCTCCCTAACGTCCGTTCGGTTGAACCGCCTACGTCGCGATGTTATGGTTCGAGAACCTGCCTCGTCAACATCGGCGTCCGCCACCACTTCCGACGATGACCCAACCAACCAGCTACAGCCCTGCCGATACGGCATACCCCTCGCTCGAAGCGGCGGAATGTCCATATCCGATCCTGGAGAAGCTACGCAGCGAGGCCCCCATCTATCAAGTCCCGGGAACCGATGAGTTTCTCGTCACCCGTTTTGACGATGTGGTGGCGATCCTTCGGGACAACCACGTCTTCTCCAATGCCCTGGCGAGGGGAGACCGAGGCAAGAGCCAGGATTCCGAGGTGTATGCGAGCACGATCGCTTCCGACCCACCGGCCCACAAGACAAAACGAGGTCTCATCGCGCGACACTTCTCCCCCGGTCGACTCCGGGAGTACAAGCCGGTCATCGAGTCGATCACCGACGGCTTGATCGACGAGTTCGCCGCGGACGGCCGCGTCGAATTCATCAGTCAGTTCGCCACACCGCTCCCCATCCTCATCTTCTGTGAACTCTTCTTCGGGGACGCCCGAGAGGACTTCGACAAGTTTCGGGTATGGGCAACGCTCGAGGGATCGGGTATCCGATATCTCCCGGAAGAGCGGAGGGCAGCGGCCGAAGCGCGTCGTTCGGGGCATTCCGAATACCTCGAGACTGAGATCCTGAAGAGATGGGAGCATCCTCAAGACGATGTCCTCAGTGAAATCATCTCCGAGCAAGTCCAGCGCGACGGAGAATTGAACCTGAGGTACCTGGTATCCGAAGCAGGGCTCCTGCTCGCAGGTGGTTTTGTGACTACCGCCCACATGATCGGAAGTGCGATGCAGCTCTTGCTGGAAAGCCCTCAGACCATGGCGGACGTTCGCAACGATCCAAAGCTGATACCGGCCATCCTTGATGAAGCGCTGAGAATCGAATCCCCCGTGCAATGGCAGCACCGCGTTACGCGAATCGATACCGAGATATCTGGTGTGAGAATTCCCGCCGGTTCTACTGTCGTGGTCGTCCTGGCCTCAGGGAATCGCGACGAGCGTCAATTTCCGGAGCCGACTCGATTCGCCCCGGACCGCCAGAACGTGAAGCGGCACGTCGCATTCGGGTACGGCGCGCATTTCTGTCTCGGTGCTCCATTGGGGCGATTGGAGGGTCGAATTGCCTTCGAAAGGCTGCTCTCTCGACTCGATGAGATTCGCATCGGGCCCGAGAACGACTTCAAGTACCTGGAGAGCCCTCTATTCCGGGGGCTGAAAGAACTGCATTTGGAGTTCCAGGCATCCTGATGGACGTTGGTTTCGTTTGAGTGGGAAGACACCGACTGGTAGCCGTCCCCTAGCTCTAGATTGCACATGAGATTGGCCGAATCTGTTGCGATCGTGACAGGAGGCGCCTCCGGTCTCGGTGCGGCGACCGTTGATCACATCGTGCGCAGCGGTGGCAGGGTTGCGGTGATGGACGTAGCGGAGCGAGATCGAACCGGGGCCGAAGACTTCGACAGTTCGAGAATCCTCGAACTGGAAACGGATATAACAGACAGCGCCCAGGTTGACGAGGCTGTGCGCCAAGTGGTGGAGGAGTTCGGGAGAATCGACGCGGTCGTCAACGCCGCTGGGGTCAACCCCGGTGGTTATGCGCTCGGGACCCAAAACGGAGATCTTGCCCTCGACGACTTGACGGCTGCTCTGTCGGTGAATGTCGCCGGGACCTTCTCCGTGATTCATCACGTGGCCGGGGCCATGTCAAGGCAAAAGCCGGGAGCCGACGGCGAACGAGGCGTGATCATCAACGTGGCCTCGATCGCAGCATACGAAGGGCAGGTTGGGCATTCGGCATACGCAGCGTCCAAGGCAGCGGTCATTGGTCTCACTCTTCCGCTCGCCAGGGAACTGGCACCTTTGGGCATCCGGGTGATGTGTGTCGCCCCGGGCTTCATGAACACGCCGATGCTGGACGGGCTTGGGGAGCGCAACAAGAACGCCTTCGCCGCACTGGAGGTCTTCCCTCGTCGTCCCGGAAAACCTGAAGAGTTCGCCTGGCTGGTGGGCTGCATAGTCGAGAACACGATGCTCAACGGAGAAGTCATCCGACTCGACGGCGCCGTACGGCTGGCCCATACCATGACACGGGAGGAACCGCCCTCATGCGCATGAACTTCGACGACAAGGTCGCCATTGTCACCGGTGCCGGCCGTGGACTGGGACGCGCCCACGCCATGGCTTTGGCGGCACGAGGAGCAAGCGTTCTGGTGAACGATCTCGGCGCACAGGTCGATGGCTCCGGAGCGGATATGGAACCCGCACAAGCGGTGGTCGACGAGATCGTCTCTATGGGTGGTACGGCGGCAATCAGCATCGAGAGCGTCGCGACACCCGAAGGCGCCTCGAGCATTGTCGAGTCTGCGTTGGATCACTTCGGCGGCGTCGACATCCTGGTCAACAACGCCGGAATCTTGACAACCACAAGCTTTCCCGATACACCGCTGGAGGACTTCGAACGACACCTATCGGTTCACCTCAAAGGCACCTTCAATATGTGCAAGGCGGCGTGGCCAGTGATGGTCGAACACGGATACGGTCGGATCGTCAACACAACCTCGACCTCCTTCTTCGGGATGGTTCCGGTGATCTCCTATGCAAGCGCCAAGGCTGGGCTGATCGGATTGACCAGGTCACTGGCAATGATCGGCTCAGACCACGGAATAAAGGCCAACCTCATCGCGCCACATGCCAACACGCGCATGTCGGGCCGCACCAAGGATGCAGCCAAGGCAGCCGCCGCAACCGGAAGGGCAGCGCCTCCTCGTGAGCCTGAGCTCGTTTCACCAGTCGTGGTCGTTTTGGCTGATGAGTCATGTCCCGTGACCGGTGAGATCTTGGGAGCGGGCATGGGCCGGGTCGCCCGAATCTTCATTGCCGAGTCCCGAGGCTACGTAAACCTCGACCTGACGGCCGAGGACGTTGTAGCCAACTGGGAAAAGGTCATGAGCGAGCAGGATTTCTTCGTGCCCGCGTCATACTCCGAATACAGCTCCAGGTTCCGCAACCTCGCGGTTTCAGCCGACAACGCCTGAAATGCGTATCACTGTGTTGCTCGGTCAATACCCACCGGACGAAGCGGCCGTCCGTCGGGAAGCTGTGATCAGGTGCGCAAGGGCAACGACTGATATCGAGTTCGTCGACCTCGCTACCACGTTCTACAAGAAGCAGGGTGGGGCTCTGGCCGCCGCCCTCGCGGCTCCCGAGATCTGTCGGGCGGCAGTTGAGGCAGAGAGAAACGGTTCCGATGCGGTGGTCGTGTTCGGCTCCCTCGATGCCGGAGTCGAGGCGGCGAACCACCTCGTGGATATACCGGTCGTAGGATCGGGCCGGGTCGGCTATCACTTTGCGGCGATGCTGGGACACCGAATCGCGTCGGTCGTCTACACCGAGAGCTCAATCTCGTACGCACGCTCACTGATCATGCGTTATGGGCTCGAGAACCGAGTGGTGAGTGTCCGTTCCCTCGGCATAGCACTGACGGATCTGTCGGAGGCCGCGCAGACCGGCGAGTTGCTACAAAGTCTGAGCGAAGTCGGTCGCAATGCCGTCGATCACGACGGTGCCGACGTTCTCTTTCCTCAGGGCGTGTCCATGGTCCCTATTCATTGCGATGCCGGCACATTGAGCCGATCGGTAGGAATTCCCGTGGTCGACGGGCTGGCTGCAGGTATCAGGACGGCGGAGTTCTTCGTCGATACCGAGGTGACGACCAGCCGAATCGCCTATCCATCGATGGCGTGGCCCGACGACGAGAAGCTGGACACCGAATGACGGGAGGTCGGCCGGGCCACCGCGGCAAGACGAAGCCGTGGGGCCAACCTCCGCAGCTCCCGATCCAAGCGCGGATCGGCGTCATCGGCCCTTTGCGACTTGTCGACACGACACCATACGAGTTCTACGGCGTTGCGGGGCGGGATGTCATATTCACCGCTACCAGCCTGGGTTTGCGCTCCTTCACCCAGCAGGCAGCCCAGGATGCCTTCGAAGAGATCGACGATGCCCTCGATCTTCTTCGGCTGAGGGCCGTCGACGTCGTCATGCTCAACGGAATCCCGATGCTGGTAAATCTCGAACCAAATCAGATCTCGACGTTTCGAGAGCGAGCCGGCGCCTTCGCACCGCGGGGAGGGTGGACGGCCGTCGATGCGTGTGTTGCGTCGATCAAAGCCATAGGAGCCACCCGAGTCGCAATCGCGAGCAAATGGTCCGATGACTTGAATGCCAAGCTCGCTTCTGTCCTTGCCTCCAAGGAAATAGCCGTCGTCGGCTCCGTGGGCAGATCGGACGACATGGCTGAGATACAGGGCGACTACGCGAAGGGCTCGGTAGCCGCCTGGGACCTGGCCCATGCAGCAAGAGTGCAGTATCCGTCAGCGGACATGATCTTCCTTGCTGGCGCCGCCTGGCTCACCCTCCATTTACTGGACGACCTGGAGAAGGAGGTCGGGATGCCTGTCGTCACCGGGCTTCAGTCAACCAACTGGTTTGCCCTCAATATGGTCGATGCGTTCGAGCCTCGCCAGGGACAAGGCTCGTTGCTCCGAGAACTCGTCGACTTCGAGGATCTAATGCTTGAGACCGGGTCGGTGCCCTAGACCACTCTTTCCCCGGGTCCCCAGGACAACTCGATTGCCCGGATCATCCAGTCCCTGGTCGTGCCGGGATCGATGATGTCGTCCAAGTAGAAATGGGCCGCCGCCTCCCATGGTCGTGACTCGTCTTGCCATTCTGACATCAGCTCGGCGCGGACCGCCTCTTCCAACTCTTCGCCTCCTTCAGCGAATGCGGCCTCGAGTCGACGACGGTATACGGTGTTTATCCCGGTCTCGGGAGCCATGAAGCCAAGTTCGGCGCTGGGCCAGGCGACCAGAAAATCGGGTCTTGTCGGCTTGCCTCCCATCGCGTAGTGGCCACCGCCGTAGGCCTTGCGAATCACCACCGAGACCTTGGGCACGCGAGATCTCGCCAGTCGGGCTACGAGGTCTTCGTAGCCCCTCACTATGCCTTCCTGCTCGGCCTTCTTTCCTATGAGCAGACCGGGAACATCCTGTAGGAAGACCAGAGGAAGGTTGAACGTCTCACACATCTCGGCAAAGTGGGACGACTTCCGCAGAGCGGCAGGATCGAGCGCACCAGCGTTGACCGTGGGTTGATTCGCGACAATTCCTATGGGGTAGCCGTCTATGCGGGCGAATGCGGTGATCAGTGCCGGACCGTGAGCCTGGGCCCAGGGAAACACTGAATCACCGTCGACGATGGATTCGATCACGTCGAACATGTCGTAGGCCGATCGCGGGTTGGTGGGGACGATGCCGGCGATGTCCATCGCAGAGCTCTTCGGGAGTCGTGATTCGAATCGAGGTGCAGGGAGGTTGGAATTCGACGGGAGGTACGAGAGAAAGGCGGCAATGGCAAGGAAAGCATCCTGTTCCGAGCCGACCGCCATGTGAGCGGTTCCGATCGCAAGTGCTCGGTCCGGGCCACCCAGCTCCTGGTCGGTGATCTCTTCTCCAATCGCCGACTGGACCACCGATGGGCCAGACAGCGCGACCGCGGCGTTCTCGGTCATCACCACGAAGTGCGCCGTCGAAGCGTGAAGCGCCGAATCTCCGTAGCTGGGCCCCAAGACAGCCGCGGCACGCGGGATCTCCGGACTCCCCTCGGGTGGCTGCAGAAACGACGAGAAGTCGAGAGGCAATCCGGAGAACCGCCAGCCCATCACATCCGGTATCCGACCGCCATCGGCGTCGCACAGCGTCACGAGGGGGATTCCCTTTTCGCTGGCGAATGCCGCAATCCTTCCTTGCTTTCTCATACTTACCGGCGCCGTGGACCCGGCGAGCACCGTGGCATCAATCCCGATGACGCCAACGGGTCGTCCCTGCATCTCAGCGAAGCCTGTTACGACCCCATCGCCGGGTACCGGGCGATCGCGTCGGATCTCGGGGAGAGCAAACATTCCTACCTCGAACCAAGTGCCCGGATCAACCAAGAGGTCGACCCTCTCCCTCACTGTCAACCGACCTGTGGCCTGATGTTTGGCCACGGCTTCGGCGCCACCCATTTCCAGTGCCTGCGATTTCCGCTCGTTGAGCTCCTGGATAAGGTCTTCCATGGCTCGAGGGGATGCGCCGTCATTGCTGTTCACAAACACCTCCAGGTGCTCGTATGTGGACGTAGAGCCGATAAGCAGCGATCACTGGGATTCGATCTCCCCGAGTATGGCCCCTCGCTCGACTGACGATCCGACAGAGACTGACAGGCGGGCCAGGGTTCCAGAGAGCAGCGCATCGACATCTATCTCCATCTTCATCGCCTCGAGCACGAACACCGTATCGCCCATCGCCACCGTGTCGCCGAGGTTGAAATTGCATTTCACGAGCGTTCCCTGCATTGGTGCGATCAGGAACCTCCCATCAACGACCTCAGCGGGATTGCTGGCGCTTCGGCTTGCGTCGGTTGTCAGACCCGTCCCTTCGGCTCCGGAGCGATGAATACCTTTGATCACGGTCGAGTCAGGGATCAACACCTCAAAACGGCGACCCGAAACCGAGAAGGCAGCCAAGTCACCTGACCTTTGGTTTTCAATCTTCGATGTAACCCGGCGCGACGAAGCGCTGCCTGATAGCCGGGCACTGGATATAAGGGCTTCGGCCGTGCCGATGTTGTGATTCACATTTCTCACGATGTCAGCTTCGAGTAGAAGCCTCTGTGCGCCGAGCGTCGTCTCGACGCCCTTGATTTGGAATTCGCCTATCGCCCGGATGGCACGGGAAATGGCCGTCTCGCGATCTGGCCCCCAACAGACAAGCTTGCCAATCAGTGAGTCATAAGACGCGCTGACGACATCACCTTCGGCGACCCCTAGATCGAGCCTTACGCCGGGTCCGCCCGGCAGGACGATCCCCTCGATCTCACCGGTCTCCGGAAGGAACCCGTTGGACGGATTCTCGGCATTGACCCGAATCTCGACAGCATGACCACGTGGCGAGGTGATATCCATGCCCGAAAACAGTCCCGCTGCCTGGCGGATCTGGGCAGCGACCAGATCAACGCCCCATACCATTTCCGTCACAGGGTGCTCGACTTGGATGCGAGGGTTAATCTCGAGGAAATAGACAGCCTCTCCCTCCTTGTCGAGGAGGAATTCACAGGTTCCAGCGCTCCGATAGCCGACTGCCTCTGCGAATCGGATGGAATACTCGGACATGCTGGCGCGGACACCAGCCGAGATTTGCGGCGCCGGGCACTCCTCGATCAGTTTCTGATGGCGTCGTTGAAGAGTGCAATCACGATCACCAATCGCGAGCACGGATCCGTCGTGCTCGCCAAAGACCTGTACTTCCAAATGTCGCGGGCTCACCAGCGCCCGCTCGAGAAAGCACGCTCGGTCCCCGAAAGCGCGCGATGCCTCGCGCCATGCCGCTTCGAGGGCCGACTCGAGCGCTGCCTCTCGCTCTACAAGTCGTAACCCGCGCCCTCCTTCGCCGTATACCGCCTTTATCAGCAACGGATATCCATTTTCGGTTCCGAAGCCAATTGCCTCGTCGAGACTGCTCACGGCGCCACTTGTCGCGGGCAAGACCGGGATCCCGAGACGGTGTGCTTCCTTTCTGGCAGCGAGCTTGTCGCCGGCTAATTCGATCGACTCACTCGACGGTCCAATGAAGGTCAGTCCGGCTTCCTTGACTGCCCGCGCGAAACCAGCGTTCTCGGAAAGAAACCCATACCCCGGGTGAATAGCGGACACTCCGGCGTCGATAGCCGAGGAGATGATGAGATCCTTATCGAGGTAGGTCTTCTCCAGCGTATCTCCGTGAAGCTGGATGCATTGATCAGCTGCGGTGGCGTAGGGAGCTCGGGCGTCCGCTTCGGACGCGACGGCGACACTCCGGACTCCCAATTCTCGACAGGTCCGCACGATTCGGAGCGCGATCTCGCTTCGATTTGCGATCAGGATCGCGGGAATTCGATCGATTACCTGGGTCACAGCCCCGCCTCATCGATCGTGGTCAGTAGCCGACAGGCCGGGCCAGGAGTCATTCAGCTTTGCCAGGCTTTGACTTCTTGTTCAGGAAGTCCGCCACGCCGTGTTCGAGCCAATGACCCTGGGACGCCTGAGTAAGCTCGGCAACGGTGGCGTTCGCATATCCAAGTGCTGCGGACAGCTCCATGGTCTTGCTGTTGAGGTAGAGCTTCTTGGCAAGCCGGAGCGCATTTCGCTCCTTCGACATCAAGACTCCCACCAGTTGGTCGACTTCGGCGTTCAGCTGGTCTGTTGGCACAGATCGGTTGACGAGTTTCATCTCCGCCGCGCGCGTGCCATCGAAGGGCTCTCCGGTGAGAATGTGCCACATCGCGTCTCGGTCATTCACTACGCGTCCGAGCATCGCTGCGACGGGCCCGGCGGGTATCTGGCCGAAATTGATCTCGGAGAGCCCGAACATGGCATCGTCCGAACTGATCGCGAGATCACAGCCGACCACAATCGGGAAGGCACCACCGAAGCAATAGCCGTTCACCTTGGCGATGGTGACACACGGCAGCGACGGCAGCAGACGAGCCCTCCAGTCCTGGCTCAGCTGTCGCACCCTGCTCATCTCGTCGGGATCGGTGGCCCGATCCATGAAATACTCTTTGAGGTCCATCCCGGCGCAGAAGGCATCGCCCTGACCGGTTATAACCAGCACCTTCGCATTGATGTCTGCCGCCAGCCCGGAAAGCGTGAGATGCATCTCCTCGTGCATTTGTGGATTCATGGCGTTTTTCTTCTCCGGCCGGGCCAGTTCGATGGTGACAACCTCGCCAGTCTCGGATCGCTTCACTTCGATGGTGTCCATCGCGAGTTCCTTTCTATGACTTCAAGCTCTTTCAGATTCTCATTTGCCGGCCTCGACCACCATTGCCAAGTCGACGGCTACCAGATCCTCATAGGAGCAAATAACAGGGTTGAGTTCGAGGGATGTAACCCGATCCGGCAGGTCGGCACTGACGAGTGAGAATGCGGAGACGAGTCGCGCTACCCGCTGGCGGTCCACCGCCCTGCCCCCTCTGACGCCATTCAGCAAATGTTGCGACCGCAGTGATTCGAGCATTCGGAGGGCGTGTGACTCACCGAATGGGGGGTAGGCGTGAGTGGCGTCACCGACAAACTCGACATGGATACCCCCAAGGGCCAATGTCAGTATCCGACCGAATTCTGGCTGCAGACTGGTGGCAATCATGAGCTCCACGTTGCCTGGCACCATCTCCTGGACCATCACGCGGTCTCCCGCGTCGTGTCCATGCCGCGCGGCGTCGGCGATCATCCGGTCGAATCCGGCGCTCAACTCCCGACCGCCCTCGATCCCGAGCACGACTCCACCGATCTCCGTCTTGTGCAGTATGTCGGGCGAGTGGAGCTTGATGGCCACGGGAAACCCAATCTCGGCCGCCGCCTTCAATGCTTCGTCGCGTCCTACTGCCATCCGCCATTGTGCGAAGCGGATTCCGTCTCTGCGGAGGCTGTCCAGAACCTCGCCTGGAGTCGGATTGGCATCTGGGCGACTCCTCAGCAGGTCGCCGGTCGCGGTTGTGGTCTTGGGTAGGTATTCAAGAGCGGATCGGTGACGCCGCATCGCCGACGTCAAGTTTCCAATCGAGCTGACGTCGCTCAGGACCGGGACGCCGGCTTCGAGACATCTCTCCCAGTTTTTACCACCAATGCCGCTCGGGGAGGTCCCTATGACTACCAGGCGTTTCCCATGGCGTTGCGCTTCCTCTGAGCTACCAATGAATTCCGAGATCAAGGATTGATATGCGGGAGAGCCGCCCGACTCGCGGAGATGTGTCACAAGAGCCAAAACGCCCGTGACGGTGTCGCGTATCAACGTTCGAACGACCTGTCGAATTTGCATTGGGTCCTGCAGGGCGATAGCTCCCAAATCAATCGGGTTGTCAGCACCAGAAGATCCAACGAGATCTTCGAGCTCTGCGGTGGTGGTGTCGTCGAACCGAGCCATTTTCATCCCAAGCCCGTCAGCGACATCGGAGATGAGCACTCTGAGCCCTCCCGACAGACCGATGAACGCGATCCCGTCTGGGGTGTGCCCAACTCCAGCTTCAAGCAACCTCAGGACCTCTACAAAGTCACGGATCGACCTGGTGACCAGGACTCCATGTTGCCTACAGAGATCATCGAAGACATCAGACGGTCCGGCGACGTTCTGACTGTGTGTCTCGGCGTGAACGGCCCCGGGCTCGGAACGCCCTAGCTTCAGGATGACGACGGGTTTGGAGGCCGCCTTCGCCGACGCCAGAAGCTCTTGAAATGCACTCGCCGATTTGATTCCCTCGAGAATCAAGCCCATGGCTTTCAGCTCAGGGTCCAGAAGTGCGTCAATTGCAATCTCGACAGCGGATAGGTCCATCTCGACGCCTGTTGAAACGATCAACTCTGCGCCAAGCCCGACAATGCGCCCATATTCGGCCGCGGAAAGTAGGAGGCCTCCACTCTGAGCTGCGACCCTCACGCCGCCGGCCCTAATCATCGGGACGTTGTCGGGATGTACCACGAGGGCCGAGACAGACGATGAGATATTCATGAAGCCGAGCGAGCTCGGGCCAAGAATGCGTTGCTCCTTCCCGATGTCGCCGGCGACGTCGGACGTAGAGCTTGGACCGATCGATCCGTAGATCTGGATGAGCTTTGCTCCCGCTCGCACCGAGTCCATCACGGCTGTCTCGGTAGCGGCGCCGGACCCTACGAGCACGATGGCAAGATCGATCTCACCGTCTGTTTCATCCAAGCTGGCCAGGCACGGTTGTCCGAACAATTCCTCGTGGTTCGGATTGACCAGCACGATCTCGCCCCCGAATCCTGTTGCTTGAATGGTGCGGTACAGGTTGGCGGCGTCGCTTGGCTCATCTCGGGCGCCGACGATCGCGATTCTCGACGGATTGAACAGCGCCTCCCTCATCTGATCACGGTTATGAACGCCGCGAAGCTGATACGTTCAATCACAGCGAAGCCCCCCGGCTCATGATCCCGCCATTTCGCACGGCGCAGCAGTTAGGAGTCATCATCTCTCGAAAGCGGCCTGAGCATGGTGCTCGTCCAATTCTACCGATCGGATGGTAGCGACTAGCCTCCAGACTGACGCAAAGAGTTCAGAGCTTGAGAACAGTCGCCGATCGCTATGACCGCAAAAGAGACAGCGCTCACCCAGCGCCAGCAAACCGCTAGTGACCGCCAATCTTCAGGCCAGCATCAGGTGGTGACTTGGGGCACGGGCAGAGGGCGCCGAATTCTCTCTGTGCTCTCGATCAGGAACTACCGATTGTTCTTCTTAGGTCAGGTTGTGTCCGTCTCCGGGACCTGGATGCAGCGAGTGGCCCAATCGTGGTTGGTGCTGGAGATCACGAACAGCGGAACCGCGGTAGGTGCAGTCACGGCTTTGCAAGCTGCACCGGTGTTGATTCTGGGGCCGTTCGGGGGCTCACTCGCTGACAGGCTCGATAAGCGGCGATTGCTCATGGTGACACAAATCGCCGCAGGCACGCTCGCCGTCGGGTTGGCCATTCTCGTCCTGACTGACCGCGTCGAGCTGTGGATGATTTACGGCTTCGCGCTATTGCTCGGCGTGTCGAGCAGTGTCGACAGTCCGGCTCGACAGGCCTTTGTCATGGAAATGGTCGGACGAGACAAGCTAACGAACGCGTTAGGACTCAACTCCGTCTTGGTCAATGTTGCCCGCATGATCGGGCCCGCTATCGCGGGACTCTTGATCGTCGCCGCCGGGATAGGCCTGTGTTTCCTCTTCAATGGCTTGTCGTACCTGGCTCTGATCGTTGCCCTTCTGCTGATGAATACCTCTCAGCTCGAAAAGAGCGATACGAGGGATTCGAAGGAGCGACGCATGCGAGCCGCATTCGCCTATGTACGCGGCACGCGCGAACTGATGGTGCCACTGTTGATGGTGGTCGTCATCAGCATTTTCGTCTACGAGTTCGAGGTGATTCTGCCTCTGCTCGCCAGGTTCACTTTCGGAGGTGACGCGGGCACCTTCGGAACAATGTTCGGGGCGATTGGCGTCGGCGCGCTGATTGGAGGGCTTCACACTGCGTCTCGGAGTCGAAGCCCGGACGACTCGCTGGCAGCCGCCGCAATCCTCCTCTGCGTCGGCATGGCTGCGACGACATTCGCCCCGACTCTCATCTTCGCTCTCATAGCCTTGGTTCTGGTGGGAGCGGCGGGGACCGGTTTCCTCGCGTTGGCCAATTCCAGCCTGCAACTGAAATCACCAACTGAATCGCGCGGATTCGTGGTCGGTCTCTGGGCGGTGGCATTTCTCGGATCACGCCCATTCGGAGCACTTCTAATTGGGTACGTAGGTGAGAACGCGGGCCCGCGTTACGGGATTGGAATTGGGGCCGTCGCGGCCGCAGTCGTTGCCATTTGGGCTCTGCGCGTCTTCGGCCCAGCCTCATCGATACAGAGCAAACATGTCTGAGAGCATGCCGGGCGGATGCCAGATCTTCTTCTCGAGGCAAAGCGATGGAAGGCCAATGTGAGTCGAGTTTCCGTGCCTTTGGACGGTTCATCAGTCCCCGGTTTGTGGTTGAACGGCCGACCGGAGCGCGGATCGACCGAGGCGGCGGCCAGCATCCTGGCTCCCGCTACCGGTCAGAAGCTAGCCAGCCTCAATTTGGCCAATGCGGCCGATGTCGGAAAAGCAGTCGAAGCTTCCGCCCGCGCCGCCACGACTTGGGCGAAGACTCCGCTGAGAGAGCGAGCAGCCTCGCTCATAGAACTCGCCTCGAGGATCGAAGCCAACCTCGACATCCTCGCGGCCATCGATGCCAAGGACACGGGCAGCCCGGTCACTGCCATGCGTGGAAGCGCCGCGAAGGGTGCTCTTTACCTACGGATGATGGCTGGTGTCTCATATGAGATGTCGGGCCGCACCTATCCGGCATCGGACGGTTTGCACTACACCATCAATCAGCCATGGGGCGTCGTCGGCGGGATCTCGGCCTACAACCATCCGATCCTGTTTGCCTGCCAGAAATTCGGCCCGGCGCTCATCGCCGGCAACACGGTGGTTCTCAAGCCCTCCGAGCAGGCACCCCTGTCAACGCTCGCACTAGCCGCCCTCACCGAGGACCTGCTCCCACCGTCTGTGCTCAACATCGTCCCCGGGTCAGCGGAGGCAGGCGCGGCCTTGGCTGCTCATCCGACTATCCAACGCCTCACCTTCACCGGTGGGGCCGCCACCGGCCTGAAGGTTCAGGCTGCGGCCGCTTCAAGCGGGACCGTGAAGCATTTGACTCTCGAACTGGGTGGGAAGAACCCGATGGTCATCTTTGCCGACGCGTCATTGGAGCAGGCGGCCGCAGCAGCGGTACGAGGTACCAACTTCACTAGGAACCAGGGTCAGAGTTGTGGAGCCACCACCCGGCTGTTGGTGCACCGCGCCGTCGCAGACTCAATCACAGAGCGCGTAGTGGACGAGGTGTCGGCAATCGAGTTGGGGCTTCCTGAAGACCCATCGACAGTGATGGGGTCGCTGATTTCGAAGTCGCATCAAACCCGAGTGCTCGAGTTCATCGCATCGGGCCAGGCTGAAGGTGCCAATCTCCTCATCGGTGGCGGCCCTCCCATGGACGAGCGGCTCGCATCCGGGGCGTACGTCACTCCGACGGTCTTCGACTCGGTGACGCCTGAGATGAGCATTGCTCGTGAGGAGATCTTCGGCCCAGTTCTGAGCATTGTTCCCTGGGACGACGAGGACAAGGTGCTGAACCTTGCCAACGACTCACCCTATGGACTGACGGCGAGCATATGGACCAACGACATCGACAAGGCGCTGGGATTCTCTCATGATCTCGAGGCCGGATACATCTGGGTCAACGACGTCGAAACCAGGTACCCGGGAGTGCCCTTCGGGGGCTGGAAGCTTTCGGGTATAGGGAAAGAACAGGCACTCGTGGATGAGCTCATCTCATTCACGAGGCAGAAATCTGTCAACGTGGCAATTCGATCGCAGCGCTTGGCTTCCCAATCAGGCCTATGAGTGTCTTGCAACGAAGGCGATCCTTTCGGGAGTTTGACCATCGCACACGGTGACTTCGCACGCACGATCTGGGTGCCGGCATCGAAGGGAGAATGCTGGGACGTCCTGACTGATGTCCAGGAGATCGTTCGATGGATCCCAGTCTTGGACTCGGTGGATGAGATCGAACGTCTCAAGTTCTATCGGGCAACTCTCCGTGACAGAATCGGGATGTTTTCGCTAAGTGCCGACGCCGAGATCAAGGTGACGGAGCTGGTGCCTGAATCGCTGATTCGCTTCGAGGCCGAGGGCGAAGACCACCAAGTAGGGGCTCGAATAAAGGTCAGGGCCGCCCTCGGCTTGGACGAGGCGTTGGCTGGCACCAATGCCAATGTGAACGGTCGATACGAGGTCACCGGTCGGGTTGCGACGCTGGGAGCCTCGACGATCCGATCCAAGGCCGAGAAGATCCTCGACCATTTCTACACGGAGATGCGAGCGAGCCTCGGATGACTGCGCTCCCGGCCTTCGACTACCTCACGCCCGACAGTATCGACGACGCCCTCGCCGGCATCGGAGAATCACAAATCCCGTACGCCGGAGGCACCGAGCTCGTTCTCGCGATGCGGTTGGGACTCACTCGCCCCAGGACCCTCGTGGACCTCAAGGGCCTCGGAGCCCTCAAAGAGGTGGCACAGACTGACTCTGGCCTCGAGATCGGCGCTGCCGTCACGCACCATCGGCTGATTGAATTCCTCGACGCCCACGGCCCGTACGGTCCATTTCGCCAGATGCTGATGGGCGTGGGCAATCCTCGAGTTCGCGCCGTCGGCACGATGGGGGGCAACTTGTGCTTCGCCGAACCACGCTCCGATATCGCGACCCTCCTACTGGCTCTCGACGCCGAGGTGGAACTCGTCTCAGCGGATAGAGGTACGCGGCGGTCTGCCTTGAGCTCATTCATGCGGGGCGCCTATGCCACCGATCGTGAATCAGACGAGCTCATGACTCGGGTCCTGGTCCCTCCTCCAGACGGCACTCGATATACATACCTCAAGTTTCAAACCGGAGTACGGCCGACGGCAGGCGTGGCACTTATCGAGCGACAGGACCGAACCGCGCGAATTGCGGTGGGCGCGGCTTGTGAGACTCCAGCCGTTCATGAGCTCACGTCCTTGAATCGATTCGACCCTGAAGCGATTGCCGAATCGGTCGAAACGACGTCCGACATGTTCGGAAGCAAGCGCTTCAAACGAAGTATCGTAACGGTCCTCATACGGCGAGCTATGTCGAAGCTGGGGCAGTCGCATGAGTAGATTCCAGTGCGAGACAACCGTCAACGGGGTCGTGTCAACGGTTTCGGTCGAGCCTCGTACCACTCTCGCGGACTTTCTCCGCAATTACCTTCACCTCAAGGGCACGAAGGTGAGCTGCGAACTCCAAGTGTGCGGTACTTGCACCGTGCTCGTCGACGGAGATCCGGTGAGTTCGTGCAGCTATCTGGCTGTCGACGTGCATGGACGCGATGTGCTCACGATCGAGGGTCTTGCGGACGAGGGGAGCCTCCACCCGATCCAACAAGCGTTCATCGAGCATTTCGCATTCCAATGCGGCTATTGCACACCAGGGTTCATAATGATGGCCAAGGCTCTGCTCGAGGACTCACCCCACCCATCCGACGATGAGGTCGCCCGATACTTCGAAGGCAATATCTGCCGCTGCACCGGATACCGTCCAATTTTGGAAGCCGTGAAAAGCGCCGCAAGATCGATGGGTGGGGACTGATGTCGTTGAACGCGATCGGCGCCTCCAGAATTCGCTCCGATGCGGTGGCGAAAGTGACAGGTCAAGCCGCCTATGCGAATGACCTGATACCTGACAACGCGCTCCATGGATGGATCGTGAGGTCCTCCAGAGCCCACGCCGGCATTATCGCTGTCAATGCAGATCAAGCCCGACGAATGACAGGTGTCCACTCCGTGATCACCGCGGATGATCTCAGCGATCTGTTCCCACGATTCGGTCATATCGTCGCCGACCATCCGATTCTTGCGATCAACAAGACGCTGTATTTCGGCGAGCCCGTGGCCCTTATCGTGGCGGAATCGCGCCAACTTGCATACGACGCCGCCAGCACTGTGTCAGTCGTCTACGAGGATCTGGAACCGATCCTTTCCATGGGAGAGGCCCTCTCCCCTGACGCACCGGCGATCCATGCCGAGAGCTACATGTCCGGTGACCACACCTTCGCCCAGGCCCGAAGAATCGAAGGAACCAATGTGTGCCATCGAGCCGAAGTCGAGTGGGGTGACGTCGACACTGTGTTTTCCTCTGACGTCGCGATCGTCGAAACTCGAATGCGTTATCCGATGCTCTACGCGTACGCAATGGAGCCGTATAACGCAACTGCATCGTTCGACGGCGGCGTCCTCGACGTCACGTCAACAGCCCAGCACCCGTTTCAGGTTCGAGAAGAGCTCAGCAGGATCTTCGGGTTGCCTCTGAGCAAGGTGAGGGTTCGCGTCCCGTTCATCGGAGGTGGCTACGGGTCGAAGTCTTACACAAAGCTAGAGCCACTTGCTGCAGTCGGCGCATGGATCACGGGCGGGATCGTAAGTGTGGCACTCGACGTGGAAGGGGCCATCCATACGACCCGGGGAGACTCAGCGGACGTGTGGGTCAGAACGGCATTCGAGGACGACGGAACGATCCTCGCGAGAGAGTTCAAAGTGCGACTGGACACCGGCGCATATGCAGACAATGGGCCGCTTGTTCTCGACAAGGCGGTGAGAAGGTGTCTCGGACCGTACCGAATCCCAAACGCACGCGCCCATGGAGAAGCCATCTACACCAACACCGTGCCGTCGTCCTCATATAGAGGTTTCGGCGCTCCACAGGGCGCACTGGCGGGCGAAGTCAATCTCGATCAAGCGGCAGTCCATCTGAACATCGATCCGGCCGACCTCCGGCGCCGGAATCTGATTGGTGTGGCTGGCGTGGTCATACCCGGCCTCCGACCCATGGACGCGGACCTCGTCGCAGATCTCGATCTCCTCACCTCGAAACTCGGAGATCCAAGTCCCAGTCAAAAGGGGCGAGGAGTGGGCTTCGGCTGTACTGCGTCGGATGCTGGGGCATTTCCAGTCTCCTCGGCAATAGTCCGGGTCCAATCGGATGGTTCGGCGACAGTGTTGGTGGGCTCAACCGAAATGGGCCAGGGAAGTCGAACGGTTCTCGCTCAAATCGCGGCGGAGAGGCTGGGCATCGATTCGATGAATATCGTGGTCGTCCAGTCCGACACGGCTCTGGTCCCCTACGAGAGGACGACAGGGGCGTCCCGCACCACCACCCTCGAAGGGCTCGCGGTGATGAGAGCATGCGACGCGGCCCTCGAACAGCTGACCAGCATCGCCAAGGAACACCACGGGGAATCGGGTGTGGATGTCGAAGTCAGGGATGGCCATGTCGTCTCATCCGCGGGTTCATCAACATTTGCCGAGTTAATCAAAACACATTTCGGGAGCGACCAGGGCGAGATCGTCGGATACGGCCTCGTTCGGCGCGAGGGCGAGCTCGAAGCCCTCCCACCATTCTGGGAGATCGGCATGTCGGGTGTCGAGTTGGAGGTCGACCATGAGACGGGTGAGATCGAAATCCTTCACTTGGTCACGGTGGGTGACGTCGGACGGGCGATCAACCCGGCACTGGTCGAGGGTCAGGATCTCGGCTCAGCGACGCAAGGGCTTGGGGCGGCTCTCTTCGAGGAGCTGATCTACGACGGACCACAGCTCATAAATCCGAACATGGTCGATTACCGGGTGCCGGTGATGGGTGACATGCCCGAGGCAATCGACAGTCTCGTAGTCGAGCGGGGGGACGGTGTTGGCCCCGGCGGCGCCAAGGGTGCCGGAGAAGCCGCTCTAAACCCGATAGGAGGCGCTGTGGTCGCAGCGTTCTACCGGGCAACTGGAGTCTGGCCGACAGAGATCCCTCTGACACCTCCCAAGGCATGGGAATTGATGAACCCGAAACCGAGGGTCGTGGACTAGACCATGCAACAGTTTGAAGTTGGCTTCTTCTCAGGCAGCGATCGCATCGCCGGGCTGATAAGACGTCCTGACGGAGATGCGCCGGCAGCCGGTATCGTCCAAGGTCCCGGCTGGTTGGGGCTGAAAGACGCGAAGCTCTACCTCCGCTATCACGAAGCTCTGGTCGAGGCGGGATTCGCTGTCTTGATTTTCGACTATCGGGGAACCGGCGAATCGGAGGGGGACCCTTCGCTCTTCTCTCCTCAGCGGCAGCTCGAAGACATCAACAATGCGATTACCTACCTCGCTTCGAGACCGGACATCCAAGCCGACAGGCTGGGGGTCTTTGGGTCTGGGGGAACCGGTGGTGGCCACGCCATCGTGATTGCGGCACATGACTCGCGCGTTCGGGCAGCGGTTAGCCAGGTGCCGATCTCGAACGGGCGCGACTGGCTGAAGAGGATGCGCCGTGAGTACGAGTGGGTCGAGTTCCTTCATCGTGTTGAAGCCGACCGAACGCAGCGCGTTCTGACTGGCGAGGGCCTGATGGTCAATCCGAGGGAGGAGATCATGGTTCCGACGCCGGAACGTCGGCAGTCGACCGTTAAAAGTGATGTCGACAAGAAGGTCCAATTCGAGGTTCCACTCGCAACCGCCTTCGAGATCATGGCATACCGGCCGATCGACGCCGCGCCGATGGCTCGCAACCTCTTGGTCATCGCTGTGGAGAACGATTCCGTCACACCGACGGATCATGCAATCGCCGTCTATGACGCCGCCCCCGCACCCAAGAAGCTGCTTCTACAACACGAGACAACCCATTACCGAGCCTATGAGCAATACGGGTCGGAAATCGCCGGCGAGATCGTGGCGTGGTTCCAACACCACCTCGATACCCAGGGCATCTCGACGAGAGAAGACCCCCGAGAGTGAGTCCGATGAAGGTCATCCGACACGGCGAGGTCTTTCAGGGGGACGGCTTGTCGCCCCAGGACATCGTGATCTCGGGCGAGACGATCCAGGCCCTCATCCCCCGCGGCGACCCGGTAGCAGATGCCGAGGTCATCGACGCTACCGGCCTGGTGGCGATCCCTGGGGCAATCGACGTCCATGTCCATACGCGCGAACCGGGCTACACCCACAAGGAAGACATCGAGTCGGCAACCAGAAGTGCCGCGGCGGGCGGATACACGACGATCTTTGGAATGCCCAACGTCGACCCGCCAACGACCGACAGGCATCGACTCGCAGAAGTGCTCGATCTCTACAGATCTAAGAGCCTGGTGGACTACAACCACAACCCGTCGGCGACGATCCTCACAGAGCTTCAGCCGATGGCCGCGATGGGGATCGCGGCCTACAAGATCTACATGGTTGTCGACACCGGGCGCTCTTATCCCCATCCAGCCTCGATTGGGATGCATGATCACGGCGACCTCTACAAGACGATGCAAGCCGTGGCCGCCACCGGTCTACCCCTGATGGTTCATCCCCACGACCAGCGCATCATGGACGTTGTCGAGCAAGGATTCTGGGCGAAGGGCGATCGCAGCCCGCGCGCCTACGCCCTGACTTTGGCAATAGATGACGGACTCATTTGGGACATTGCGACGGCGTTGCTCCTGCGACTTGCCGAAGCCACCGGCTGTCGTCTCCACATCGTCCACGTTCAAACAACGCGCCAGGTCGAGATGATCGCTGCTGCCCGAGAAAGAGGAATTCGAGTGACGGGAGAGGTAAACCATTGGGCGTTGTTTCTCGGTTCGATGAGTGACATCGAGCAGCAAGGGTCCTACGTCCTGTCGTACTTGGTCGAGGACCATCACAAGCAGGCCCTATGGGATGCGATGGAGTCCGGAGTCGTCGACATGCTGGCCTCCGACCATGCACCACACACCCGAGAAGAGAAGGAGATCGGATGGACCGATGCCTGGGCGGCTCATACCGGCACACCGGGTATCCAGTTCCAGCTGCCGCTGATGCTTGACGCATTCAGCCACGGACGCATCTCTTTGCGGAGGCTGGTCGATCTCACGAGTCGCGGCCCCGCCGAAACATTCGGTTTAGCCCGAAAGGGCGCAATCGCACCCGGGAAGGACGCCGACATCACGTTGGTCGATCTCACCAGGGACTGGACCATCACAAACGATCAAGTCCTCTCGAAGCCGGGATGGACCCCATATGACGGTCGTCACATCCAGGGATCCGTGGCTCGGACGATATCCCGCGGCACGGATGTCCTCGTCGACGGCACGGTCGTCGGAACACCGGGGAACGGAAAGCACGCAAATCCGGAGGGGCGGTCGCGACAACTATGAAGTTTGGGCTCTTACTCCCCCATTTCGGCGACCACGCCGATAAAGACCTGATCCTGGAAGGCGCAAGGCGCGCCGAAGACCACGGCTTCGATTCGGTCTGGGTTCGAGACCACATCCTGTTTGAGCCACACGGTGAATTCGAGAGTGCCAACCGAGACTTCCTTGACGCTCTAACAGTGCTCACAGCCGTCGGCGCCGTGACTGAAAGAATCACTCTGGGCACCGCGACCCTCATCCCATTTCGCCATCCCCTGGTGACCGCGTTTCTCCTAGCAACGATGAGCCATCTCGCGGGTCCTCGCATCATCGCCGGATGGGGGGCGGGCACCTTTGATCATGAATTCGATGCTCTTGGCCTCAGCGGTATATTCCGCCCCGAGTTGGTGGAGTCAAACGCGCGCATCCTCGACGCGGTCTTCTCCCGAGATCAGGTCACGTACGCCGACAACCACTACAGCTTTGCGGATGTCTCGCTCAATCCGAAGCCCGTCGGGAAGATCCCCTTCTGGTACGGAGGGGCGACGCCGGCCTCTGCCCGCCGCGCCGCTGAGTACTGCGACGGGTGGATTCCTGGTCGGATCACTCTGAAGACGATCGAAAGGAGAATCGAACAGATGTGCAGCGTCGTAGAGGCCAATGGGCGACCGATGCCGACCGTCGGAGTTGTGCCGCCCACGAGCATCGCGGCAACCGAGAAAATGGCATGGGAGGGTACGAGTCTGGAAGGCTTGCTGAAATGGGCAAACGAGAGGGGCAAATGGTGGGTCAAGCCGGAGTCGGGGCAATTCGAGACAGCGTCTGATATCGAGGGCTCTCTCATTGCCGGAGACCCCGACCAGGTGATCGAACAGGTCAAGCGCTTCGAGGAGGTGGGGGTGGAGCACCTCGTTTTCGACACTCGTCTCAGCTTCAACCGCTGGTTCCAATCGATCGAGCTGTTGGGAACAGAGGTCCTACCCGGGCTCCGTCAATGACCTCTAACGCCGTCGTACCAGCGGAAATGGTCCCGACCGCATTCTTGGCGATCATCCGTCCCGCCACGTACCCATTAGGTGATGACCCGTGGAGGTGTGCATGTACGACGCAGTGATCGTTGACGCAGTGCGAACCCCGATCGGTCGGGGCCGTCCCGACGGGATGCTCTCGGGGTGGCACCCCGTTGATCTCCTTGCGTTTACCTTGTCAGCACTGGTCGAGCGAGTTGGAATCGAGCCGGCGGCCATCGACGACGTGATAGTGGGCTGCGTGTCACAAGTCGGCCAACAGGCCTTCAATGTGGGGAGAAATGCCGTTCTGGCAGCAGGCTTCCCCGAATCCATACCAGCTACGACCATCGATCGACAATGTGGGTCCTCACAACAGGCAATCCACTTCGCAGCGCAGGGAATCACGGCGGGCGCCTACAAGGCGGTGATAGCAGCCGGCGTAGAAAGCATGTCACGTGTTCCGATGTTCTCGCCTGCTGCCGATGATGATCCCTTCGGCACTTGGCTCGAGTCTCGCTATGCACCAGGGCTGGTCAATCAAGGGATTTCAGCCGAGCTGATTGCCGCCAAATGGGGTCTCGGCCGAAGGGACCTCGACTTGTTCTCGGCAGAGTCCCATCGACGCGCCGCCACCGCCTCGGAGAAGGGGCTGCTCTCGGGAGAAGTGATCCCGACGCCGGCGCGATCCGGGCTGGATGGCACGGATTTCTTGGCGGAGACGGATGAGGGTGTGCGGAGAAATTCCTCAGCCGAGTCAATCGCCGGGCTTCCTCCGGCCTTCAAGTCGGAAGAGTCAGCCAACCGGTTCCCCGAGATCGAATGGGTGGTCACGGCTGCGAACTCATCTCAGATATCGGACGGTGCATCGGCCCTGCTCCTGATGGAGCGAAAGGAAGCGCTGCGATTGGGTGTCCCGGCTCGCGCGGTAGTTCGCCACTACTCAGTGGTTGGAGACGACCCGGTCATGATGCTCACAGGGGTCATCCCGGCAACATACAAGGTTCTCGAGAACGCCGGTCTCGGGATCGAGGACATCGACTTCTTCGAGGTAAACGAGGCGTTCGCCTCGGTCGTTCTTGCCTGGCAGGCGGAGACTGGAGCAAGTCTGGAGCGAGTGAATGTCCATGGCGGCGCCATAGCCAATGGACACCCCCTTGGCGCTACCGGAGCAAAGCTGATGACCGGCCTGGTCAACATCCTCGAGCGGTACGAAGGGCGTTATGGCCTGCAGACAGTCTGTGAGGGCGGGGGTATGGCCAACGCGACGATCATCGAACGCGTGACATGAGCAAGAGCCAGACTCCCACGTCTGCTGGACGCGTGAACTTGTCGAAGCTCTTCATGCCGTCCGGATCACGGGCCATGGTCACCGGCGGAGGAAGCGGAATCGGACGCGCAATCTCACTCCTACTCGCTCAATGGGGCATCGAGGTGTGGGTGCTGGGACGCCGCTTGGATCCCCTTATCTCGACCTCGGAAATGGCAGCGGAAGGCGCCATCCACCCGGTTCAATCGGACATTCGGGACCCCGATGCTGTCGATTCGGCTTTTCAGCAGGCTGAGGAGGGCGGGCCGATCGACATTTTGGTCAATGCCGCCGGAGGCGCGTTCCTGGCCAACGCAGAGAACATCACTCCGAACGGTTTCGCAGCAGTCACGGCCTCGAGTCTTCTCGGGCCGTTCAACGTCGTTCGACGTTGGGCCCTTCCACTTCTGGCGGAGGCAACGCCCGGATGCGCCTTGGTGATTTCGAGTGCCCTCGCAGCTAGAGAGGTGCCCGGTGCCGCCCACTCCAGCGCCGCCAAATCGGGGCTGGAGGCATTGGTCAGATCGCTTGCCGTCGAGTGGGGCCCGCGGGGCCTTCGCATCAACGCTCTGGCCCCGGGCGCCTTCGAGACCGAAGGTGCTGCCGAGGGCATGTGGAGTGATGATCGAGTGGAAAGTGCCACGCTCAGCGCCATCCCCATGGGCAGGTTTGGGCGAATGGAAGAATTGATTGGTGCGGCCGCCTTCCTTCTCAGCGAGTCCAGCACCTACACGACTGGTGCAGTCCTCACGATCGACGGTGGCTGGCACCTCTCCAGCTACCCGTTCGGCCGTGACTTCCCCTCCCGAACAGAGACCACACGACACATATGACCACTGCACCCAGGTCGATCTTCGGGCCGGAGCACGATCTCTTCCGCAATGCGGTAAGGCAATTCGTGGACAGAGAAGTACTCCCGAACACGGAGAAGTGGCGCACGCAGGGGCGAGTCGACCGCTCACTGTTCGAAGCGGCCGGAAAGGCTGGATTCATGGGGATGGCGGCACCGGTTGAGTTCGGAGGAGGGGGCAACGATGACATCCGCTACAGCGTCATCCTCTCCGAATGCTTCGCCGAATCGGACGTCATGGTCGAAGGGCTTGGCTTGACGCTGCAGACCGACATGGCGTTGCCATATCTCATACACCACTGCTCGCCACAACAGGCCGCGGCCTGGATACCCGATGCGATCAAAGGTCGCACGATCCTGGCCCTGGCCATCTCGGAACCGGGCGCAGGGTCGGACATTGCCGGAATCAAGACTACGGCGAAACGTGTCGGCGACGAGTACGTACTAAACGGCTCAAAGACGTTCATAACCAACGCACTGAATGCCGACCTCATCCTGGTGGCGGCGAAGACGCGGCCGGGACCGGGCCACGACGCGATCAGCCTGATAGCGGTCGAGGCCAGCCGTCGTGGGCTCTCGAGGGGCCGGAAGCTCGAGAAGGTTGGCCAGGCCTCCGCGGACACAGCCGATCTCTTCTTCGACGACGTCAAGATCCCGGCGGCGAACCTGTTGGGGCCGGAGGGTGGCGGCTTCCATATCCTCATGGAGCATCTGGCTCAGGAACGGCTCATCGTCGCAGTGCAGGCGGTTGCCCAGGCGCGGAGAGCGTTTGAGCACGCCGTCGAGTATGCCCGGCACCGTCAGGCTTTCGGCCAGGCAATCGGGCGGTTCCAGAACACTCGGTTCACCCTTGCAGAAATGAAGACAGACATCGACGTGGGGCGGGTGTACGTCGACGATGCGATATCAAGGTACGCCAGCGGCGACCTGGACGAGTCGGGCGCCGCACAAGCCAAATTGTGGTCGACGGAGATGTGTCAAAGGGTCGTCGACCGCGCCGTGCAGATCCACGGTGGCTATGGCTACATGTTGGAGTATCCGGTGGCGAGAGCCTGGGCAGATACGAGGGTGCAGACCATCTATGCCGGTACGTCGGAAATGATGAAAGAGATAATTGGACGCTCGCTCGGTCTCTAGGTCCGAGGCCCGGACGGTGGCGCTCGGGAACTTGGACTCATCATGATCTTTGACCGAGCCGACGTCGAGGGGGTTGCCGTCCTGACGATGGCGACCCCCGATAGCCACGTGAACGTCGTCGATGTAACGCTCTTTCGGGAACTCTCCGAGCAATTCGACGCGATCACGAAGGATGACGGTGTTGAGGCAATCGTCTTGATCTCCGCGAAGGTCGACAATTTTGGTGTGGGGGCCGATCTCGATTGGGTGGATGAGCTCTCCAGATCGAGGAGAGGGCCAAACCTGGTGGAAGAGATCCACACGCTGATGGCCAGGCTGTACTGGTCACGGAAGCCGCTCGTCGCCGCAATCGACGGCTCCGCTCTCGGCGGGGCCCTCGAACTGGGGCTTGCGTGCCGATCGATCATCGCCACCCCGAGCTCAACCTTCGGCCTTCCCGAGGTGCGACTTGGCTTGATGCCCGGAGGAGGAGGAACGGTTCTCCTTCCGCGTTGCGTCGATCCGCCAGCCGCGGTCGAGATGCTGACGACCGGTCGGCACGTCACCTCGGCCAGAGCACATGAGCTGGGTCTGGTGGCCGAGATAGTGGGCTCAGATGAGCTCGTGACGATCGCCGTCACGACAACGCAAGAGATCACAGGTCTACCGCGGGATCCGTGGACACACGAAACCGACATCGCCGAAGCCGTGGACCGTTATGGTCCGGGAGGCGAGGACGCGATTGGCAGGATTGTCGATTCCATCCGTTTCTCGGCAGATCACGACCTGGAAGACGCACTCACCGAGGAACGGCGCTTCTTTTTCGAACAGATTCGGACACCTCAGGCTCGCTCGGGAATACATCAGTTTCGTGCCGAGAGGGCCCTCAAACGACGAGCCGGACCACCGCGAGAAGCGGTTGCTGCCTTAGGAGTGATCGGGGCCGGTCAGATGGGTGCCGGCATCGCGGCGACGGCAGCGCTTAATGGCATCCATGTCGTGGTCCGCGATGTCGACGAGCAAACGGTGGAACGCGCTCATGACGTTTTCAAGGCAACAATCGATCGACACGGCGCCTCCGCTGTCCGGTCAGTCGGATCATGGACTGGAGGCCTTGCCTGGGATTCCCATGAGGAGCTCAACGCCGTGATCGAAGCGGTCTACGAATCCGAAACGCTCAAGTCGGAGGTGCTCACGGAGGTGTGCTCCTCCTTGAGGACGGACGCGCTCATCGCCACCAACACGTCCTCGCTGTCTATCGCCAAATTGGCAACTGCGGTCGATTGTCCCGACCGGTTTCTCGGCATGCATTTCTTCAGCCCTGTTGATCGCATGAGACTGGTAGAGCTGATCCCGCATTCGGGGACCTCCGAGGAGGCGGTCCGCCGGGCCACGGATCTTGGTCGACAGATGAGGAAGGTTCCGGTCGTCGTCTCCGACAGCCCGGGTTTCTTTACCTCGCGCGTCTATGCAAGATGGCTGGTCGAAGGCATCCGACTGCTAATGGAAGGATCATCGCCTGATGCGATCGATCGGGCGGCCGGCGAGGCCGGATTCGCCGCGGGCCCGATGGTGGCGATCGACGAGGCAAGCGTCGACCTCGTCCTTGCGGCGAGCATCGGGCAGGTGGCGAGCAAGATCATGTCTACCCGTATCGACGTCGGCCAGGTCACGACAGGATTGACAACGCTCCGATCATCGGGGCTGACGGGACGGCGGAAAGGTCGGGGCTTCTACGTCTATGACGAGTCGGGGATGCGGACCGGGCCGAATCCGGCTATCCACGATGTATTGGGTATCCCCCCACGGGGTCCAAGGGAGGATGAGATGATGGACCGGCTTGTTCTGGCGTTCGTTTCAGAGTCGCTTCTGACTTGGGACGAAGGTGTCCTATGTCACCCTGACGATGGCGATTTCGCGTCGGTGGCGGGAATCGGATTTCCCAGGGGACTCGGAGGTCCGTTCCACTACTCCGACCAGCTCGGTCCACGGACCTTGCTCGATCAGCTTTCAAGACTAGGCCCCGCCTTCCC
>Ga0299906_10000253_pt1 | contig 52501 bp, 59 predicted proteins | sample RVTome_14_FD_200259 | JGI IMG/M metagenome (GOLD analysis project Ga0299906, IMG submission 200259) | Soil microbial communities from uranium-contaminated site in the Upper Colorado River Basin, Wyoming, United States - RVT145D125 (version 2) ... | reverse complement strand
CCCGACGGCTACCGAGAGTTCGGTTGGGAGTCTCAGGTCACCAGGGCCAATAACTGTGGAGCCGTGGGGATGGTGCACCAATGAGCAGCCCCGGCGCGCACCTGTGGCGCGGGATCATCCTCGAGTACCGTGACCGGCTCCCCGTCTCCGACGAGACCCCGATCGTCACGCTGTGCGAGGGTGGGACGCCGCTGATCCGGTCCCAGCCGCTCTCCGAGCGACTCGAGGCCGAGGTCTGGCTGAAGTACGAGGGCGCGAACCCGACCGGCTCGTTCAAGGATCGCGGCATGACGATGGCGATCTCGAAAGCGGTCGAGGAGGGCGCGAAGGCGGTGATCTGCGCGTCCACCGGGAACACCTCGGCCAGCGCAGCGGCCTACGCGGGGCGCGCTGGGATCGAGTGCGCGGTGCTGGTACCAGAGGGCAAGATCGCGCTGGGCAAGCTCGCGCAGGCGCTGGTGCACGGCGCGAAGCTGATCCAGGTGGACGCCAACTTCGACCGCGCGCTGGACGTGGCGCGCGCGCTGGTCGAGAAGTACCCGGTCACCCTGGTGAACTCGGTGAACCCCTATCGGATCGAGGGACAGAAGACCGGCGCGTTCGAGATCTGCGACGCGCTCGGGCGAGCGCCGGACTACCACGTGATGCCGGTGGGCAACGCCGGCAACATCACCGCGTACTGGAAGGGGTACCGGGAAGCGCGCGACGCGGGCGACATCACGTTCCTGCCGCGGATGTTCGGGTTCCAGGCCGCGGGCGCCGCTCCGATCGTGCTCGGGCATCCGGTCGAGCAGCCATCCACCATCGCCACCGCCATCAGGATCGGCAATCCCGCGTCGTGGGATTCCGCGGTCGAGGCCGCGCGCGACTCCGAGGGCGCGATTCGGGCGGTGTCGGACCGCGACATCCTGAGCGCCTACCGGATGCTCGCCCGCGAGGGTGTGTTCGTCGAGATGGCCTCGGCCGCCTCGGTCGCGGGCCTATTGCAACTGGCGGAGGACGGTCTGATCGCAGCGGGCAAGACCGTCGTGTGCGTTCTGACCGGGCACGGTCTGAAGGATCCCGACTGGGCGATCGCGGGCGCGCCGACCCCGTCGGTGATCCCCCCGGACCCCGACGCGGCCGCGCGCGCGCTCGGTCTGTAGCTCATGGCCGACCGCGTCGTCGTTCGGGCACCCGCCACCGTCGCCAACCTGGGGCCGGGCTTCGACGCGATGGGGCTCGCGCTCACGTGGCACGATGAGGTTCGGGTCGAGCGCGGTGGCGAAGGGCTCGAGATCACCGCCTCCGGGCTCGGCGCGGACACCTTGCCACGCGACGAGACCAACGGCGTGGTGGTCGGCCTGCGCGCGGTCCTGGGTGATCTGCCGGCGCTGCGGATCCACAAGATGACGGCGGTCGCGTACGCGCGCGGTTTCGGGGCGAGCGCGTTGTCGATCTGCGCGGGCCTGGTCGCCGGCCGCGCGCTCGGCGACACGGCGCATTCCGACGACGACCTGCTCGCGCTCGCGGTGGATCTGGAGGGACATCCCGACAACGTCGCCCCGTGCCTGCGTGGTGGGATCACCGTGAACGCGGCCGGCCGGGGGCTCCGCCTGGATCCGCCCGACCAGCTGCGCCTGCTCGCCTGCATCGCTCCGGGCGCGCTGTCCACCGAGACCGCGCGCGCGGCTTTGCCCGACATGGTGCCCCACGCCGACGCGGTCGCCAACGTCGGGCGCGCCGCGCTGCTCGCGGCGGCGCTGGCGACCCGACGGCTCGACGTCTTGTTCGAAGCGACCGAGGACGTGCTGCATCAGCCACCGCGGTTCGCCCTGATGCGCGAGAGCGGTGACCTGGTCGCCGGGCTGCGGGCCGGCGGGGTCGCCGCGTTCCTGTCGGGAGCCGGGCCGAGCGTCGGCGCCTTCGTCCGTGCCCACGAGGCGGATGCGGGGGCAGTGGCGGCGCGCGCCCTCGCGCCGGACGGCTGGGAGGTCCGCGTGATCGACATCGATCGGGACGGAGCGACGGTGGTCGAGTCGCGGTGAGTCGTTGACCCGCAGGGTGCTCGCGCGGTAAGCAACGGGCGCAACCGGAGGGAGGTTGGGATGGCCCGAGGCAAGGACGGCAAGATCAGGCTCCTCCGCGGCGTTGGACTGCTGTCGGCATGCACCGACAAAGAGCTCGTCAAGATCGCGCGCCTGATGACCGAGCAGCGCGCGGATGCCGGCGAGGTCCTGGTCCGCGAGGGACGCCCCGGCCGGGAGTTCTTCCTGATCGCCGAAGGCTCGGTCAAGGTGTCAAGCGGCGGTCGCAGGCGAGCGACGCTCGGTGCCGGGGAGTTCTTCGGCGAGATGTCGCTGATCGATGCCGGTCCACGCACGGCCACGGTGACGGCGGAGACGCCTATGGACCTCTACGTGCTCGACGCGCGCGAGTTCGCCACGCTGCTCGAGGAGAGCCCGACGGTGATGCGCAAGATCCTGCGCGCGCTCGCCGGGCGGCTCCGCGCCGCGGAGAAGGATCACAGTCATTGAGCGAGACCCCGGCCCCGGAGGTGCGAGTCGCGGTCCCCGCGGACTTCGAGGCGGTGGCTGCGCTGCTCGCGGAGCTTGGACGTCCGGCGATCCTGGGGGGACCCGAGGAGGCTGCGCATCGGCGGCGGTTCGCCAACTACCTCGCTCGCACCGACGCGATCGCCCTGGTCGCCGAACGCGACGATCGGGTCGTCGGGTTCTGCGATCTGGAGTTCCGGCAACGGCTCAACTTCCTCGACGAGCAAGCCTGGATCCCGGACCTGATCGTGAGCGAGGACGAGCGGAGCCGGGGGGCCGGCGCGGCCTTGCTCGCGCGGGCCGAGCAGCTCGCGCGAGAGCGGGGCTGCTGGGGGATGGGGCTGGAATCCGCGACCTGGCGAGAGCGGGCTCACGCGTTCTACGAGCGGGTCGGGTGGACGAAAGGGGGATACGCGTTCGGCCGGCAGCTGGGTGGCCGGCCGTGGCCCCCACCGCCGCCCGAGCAGGGTTCGGTCGCCCCGACCGCGAACGTGTAGGCATGCCCTTCCGCCGCGTCCTGATCGCCCTGCTGGCAATGGCGTCCGTCACCGCCGTCGCACCGGCGGCGCCGACGCCTTCGCGCGCCCTGCCCGACCTCGACCGCATCGATCCGGTGCGCTACCCGCTGGCCGACGCGGTGATCGAGCGCGCGCTGATCAAGGCCCGCGACGGGATCACCATGCTCGCGGTGGACATCATCAGGCCTCGGACCTCGCGCCGCGTCCCCACGATCTTCTTCCAGTCCCCCTACTACAACACCAACGGCCGCGGATTCCGCGCCGAGCGCAAGCTTCCGTGGGGACTCGCCGTTCCTCCGAACGTCGGCAGCGTCCCCCGCGTGGCGTTCCCCGAGTGGTACGACGAGTACTTCGTCCCCCGCGGATACGCGGTCGTGATGCAGGACCAGCGCGGGACGCGGAACTCGTCGGGCTGCCAGGTCTACGGCGGCCGCGAGGAGATCACCGACGCAGTGGACGTGATCCACTGGATCGGCCGGCAGCCGTGGTCGAACCGGGCCGTCGGGATGACCGGTGGATCGTACGACGGCACGATCGCGGTCGGCGCCGCGTCGATGGCGCCGGAAGAGCTGAAGGCGATCATCCCCATCCGCGCGATCGACCGGTGGTACGACTACCACTTCTTCAACGGCGTCCAGTCCGCCGAGCATCAGGCGACACCGTTCGCGTTCACGACGCTGAACCCGATGACAGACCAGGCCTCCAGCGTCGAGGAGGATCAGCTCTACCCGTTGCACGTGCTCGAGCGGAAGGCGTGCGCGGCGACCTTCGGCGCGTTCGTCTCGACGCTGTACTCCTCCCCGTACCAGGACGCGCGCGGTGGGTTCTGGGCATCGCGTGATTACCTGAAGGACGCGCGCAACATCACCGCGGCGACGTTCATCATCCACGGGCTCAACGACACCAATGTCAAGACGACCAACGCCGGCCAGTTGTGGGAGCGCCTCCCCGCCGGCACGCCTAAGAAGCTGTGGTGGCTGCGGGGTGGTCACGATGACCCTGCCAATCCGAACCTCGATTTCCAGGGTGTGCGCGTCGGCGTGGCGGCGGCGTTCCGCGAGTGGACGCATCGCTGGTTCGCCCAGTACCTGAAAGGAGTCGATGCCGGCGCCGAGCAGGCGCCACCGGTCACGGTCCAGGATGAGCGTGGAGTGCTGTGGAACGCACCGACCTGGCCGCCGCCCGCCGGGGACGCTCGGCTGTACCTCGGACGCGAGGCATTGCGATCCGATCCCGACCAAGGGACGCTGACCTACCTGGACGGCGTCAGCGGCCTGGCGTTCCCCGGCGCGCCTCTAACCGCAGCCATGCGGATCGCAGGCAGGCCGTACCTCCGTCTCGCGTACACGCTGCCCGCGGGTGGCGATACCACCTTCGCGGTCTCCGTGGTCCATTCCGGCCTCGGACGAGAGATCGCCTACGGGTATGCCCGCGGCGCCTATCGCAGCCAGATCCGCGCGCGCGCCGCGAGCTGGCCGAGCCTGCCGGCGCCCCACCTCCCCGGCGAGGAAGCCACGATCTACATCCCGATGGCCTACACCGACTACCTGCTTCCGCGTGGGGCATCCCTGACCGTGCTGCTGCGCTCGGATGACGGCCGCGTGCTTGGGACCGGAACCGGCGGCCAGATCAGCGTCGATCTCGCCGAGAGCTACCTGGTGCTCCCCGTCGCGAGGGATCGGCGGTCCGAGCAGCTGCGCGCGGGCTGAGGTCCCCCGCTGTTCGTTGTGAGGGTGACCGAGCTGGCCTAGACTGAAACGAGGCAGGCGCGCGCCGCCGCCGGTTCGCCCGCCGTGTCGGCGGAACGGTTCGAGACACGCCATCCGAGGGAGTTGTTCGGTCGTGATCATCGCCCACATCAGCGACACCCACGTCGGCTCGCCACATTTCGTTCCCAACCTGATGAACCGCGTCATCGCAGAGCTGAACGAGCTGAAGCCGGACCTGGTCATCCACACCGGTGACATCACCAACGACGGGTTCCGCGGCGAGTACAAGACAGCGGCGGCCTATCTCGAGCAGATCGCGAGCCCGCTGATCGCCGTGCCGGGGAACCACGATGCGCGCAACGTTGGCTATGTCCACTTCGAGGAGCTGATCGGGCCCCGTCACTGGCGTCACGCCTTGCCCGACGTCGTGCTCGTCGGCGCCGACTCCAGCGAGCCCGACCTCAACGAAGGGCAGGTCGGGCGCGAGCGGTACCCGTGGATCATGGAGAGCTTCGAAGCCGAAGCAGCGCTGAAGATCTACGTGCATCACCATCATCTGCTGCCCATCCCGGGGACCGGGCGCGAGCGCAGCACAGTCGCCGACGCGGGAGATCTGCTGGAGGTCTTGATCCGCAGCGGCGTGCAGCTGTGCCTGACCGGTCACAAGCATGTGCCGTACGTCTGGCGTCTGGAGGACCTCTACATCGCCAACGCCGGCACGTGCGCGAGCCTGCGCGTGCGCGGACACACGCGCCCGGCCTACAACGTCATCGAGTTCGACGACAACGAGCTGAAGATCACGCAGAAGCACCCGTTCGGCCCGGCGACGCTGCTGGCGCACGTCAACCTCCGAACCGGACGCCAGCACTACCGCGAGCTCGAGCCTCTGGTGACGGAGGCTCAGCCCACGTGAGCCAACCCTCGGGCGCGCGGGAAGTCCCGCGGCTCCGGGCGATCGCGCTCGTCGACGGCGAGCATTACCCACCGGTGACGCTCGCCGCGCTCGACAGCGTGCGTGATCGCTTCGACATCGTCGGCGCAGTGATGCTCGGCGGTGGTGAGAAGCTGCGCGACGGCCTTCGCCTGGCCGACCTGCCGATCGTCAGGGGCACGTCGCAGCGAGCAGCGCTCGAGGATGCGATCGAACGATTCGCACCAAAGGCGGTCATCGATATCTCCGACGCGCCGGTCCTGGACACGGTGGGACGGCTGCTGCTCGTCAGCGTGGCGCTCGCGCGCGGCGTGTCCTACCACGGCGGCGACTTCGTGGTGCGTCCTCCATGGCGCGCGCGCCGCAGCACGCGGCCCACGATCGCTGTGATCGGCAGCGGCAAGCGCACCGGCAAGACGGCGGTGGCAGCGGCCCTTGCGCGGATGCTCAAGGCTGAGGGCGTGCGCGTCGTGATCGTGGCGATGGGACGAGGGGGCCCGGCGGCGCCCGTGGTGATCCGCGGAGACCTCGAACGGCCGACGGCCGAAACGTTGCTCGCGCTGTCCGATGCCGGGGAGCACGCCGCCAGCGATTCCTACGAAGACGCCGTGGTGGCCGGGGTCACCACGATCGGCGCGCGCCGCGCCGGAGCGGGATTGGCCGGAGGGACGGTCTACGACACGGTGGATCAGGCCCTGGAGGTGGCTGAGGCCGAGTCGCCGGACCTGATCATCATGGAAGGGAGCGGGACGGCCCTGCCACCGGTCTCCTGCGATGCGACCGTGTTCGTCGTCGGGGGGGCTGGGCCGTCTTCCCAGGTGACAGCCGGGCTGGGGCCGCTGCGGTTATTGCTCGCGGACCTGGTGGTGGCTACAATGGTCGAGGAACCGGTCCTCTCGAGCGAAACGCTCGCCGCCCTCACTTCCCAGGCTTCCGAGCTCGCGCGAGACGTTCCTATCGTCAGGACGGTGTTCCGGCCATCTCCCGTTGGGTCCGTGACTGGGAAGCGGATCTTGTTCGCGACCACGGCACCCGAGGCGGTTGGGACGGCTCTGCGGCGTCACCTGGAGGAGGTGCACGGCGCAACGGTGGTTGGCGTGACTCATCAGCTGGCCGATCGTCCCAAGCTTTCCCAGGAACTCGCAGAAGCGGAGGGAACCTACGACGTGTTGCTGACCGAGGTGAAGGCAGCGGCGATCGATGTCGCGGCGCAAGCCGCGCGCGCGGCCGGTGCCGAGATCGTGTTCGCCGACAACCTGCCGGTCGCGACGCGGGGGGACCTCGGCACGGCCTTCGCTCATGTGCACGCGCTCGCGATCGAGCGGTCGGGAGCACGAACATGACCGAGAAGGTAACCGGCGGCTCGCGAACCATTATCGTGCGCGAAGGCGATCACGGGCTGCCCTATTCGAAAGGCTTGATGGCGAACACGATCATGATCTCCGGCTTGTCGCCGGCGCGCGCGTATCACGTCGCGCAGGTGATCGAGGATCGGTTGCTCGCATCGAACACCGACGCCGTCGGCGCCGCCGATCTGAGCACGTTGACCGTCGAGGTCATCCGTGAGGAGGCCGGCGAGCGTTACGCGGAGGCCTACCAGAAGTGGCAGACCGTCGGGCACCTGGATGCGCCGCTGATCGTGTTGATGGGCGGCGGCACCGGAGTGGGCAAGTCCACCGTCGCGACCCTGCTCGCCGCGCGGCTGGGGATCGTCCGCGTCATCTCGACCGATGCCATCCGTGAGGTCATGAAGGGAACGGTTGCGCAGGAGTTCATGCCGACGTTGTACCGGTCGTCGTTCGACTCGGCCGACGTGGTACGGCAGAAGAGCCCGCGTGCGGAAGACGCGATCCTGGTCGGGTTCCGCGATCAGGTCGCCGCGGTCGCGGTCGGCGTGAAGGCGTTGATCGAGCGAGCGGTGACCGAGGGAACCGATGTGATCATCGAGGGGGCTCACATCGTGCCGGGCTTCGTGGACCTCGAGGCATTCGCGGATCGCGCCGTGATCGTTCCGCTGGTCGTCCACGTCGAGGACGAGGACCTCCATCGCAGCCACTTCTACGTGCGTGCCGGCGACTCGCGCGGACGTCCGGTGGAGCGCTACTTGGCTCATTTCGACAACATCCGTAAGATCCAGAAGTACATCAAGTCCCTCGCTTTGCAGCACGGCGTCCCCGCCATCTCGAACTACGACTTGGACGCGTGCCTGGCCTCGGTGATCGACCACGTGATCGATCGGGCCGTGGGATCCGCGAAGCATCATCCCGAGCGCCGGGTGAGGGCGATCCGAGGGGGGTCGGCATGAAGCTCTGGCTGGACACGGCCAACATCGAGCAGATCCGTGAGATCAACGGCTGGGGGGTGCTGGCCGGCGTCACGACCAACCCAACGCTCGCTGCGGCGGAGGGTGTGCCCTTCGAGCAGCGCATCAAGGAGATCGCTACCGAGGTGGACGGTCCCGTGTGCGCCGAGGTCGTCTCGCTCGAAAGGGACGGCATGGTCGAAGAGGGACTAAAGGTCTCCGAGATCGCGCCGAACGTAGTAGTGAAGGTCCCGCTCCTGCCCGACGGGCTGGCCGCGGTCGCCGAGCTGAGCACACGAGGCATCAAGACCAACATGACGCTATGCTTCTCGGCAGCGCAGGCCATCCTGGCCGCGCAGGCGGGGGCCACGTACATCAGTCCGTTCCTCGGGCGGGTCGATGACATCGGCAACGACGGGATCGACCTGCTCGGACAGATCGTCGAGGTGTACCGGGTCCAGGGGTACCAGACCCTGATCCTGGCGGCGAGCCTTCGGCACACCCAGCACGTCGTGGACTGTGCTCGCGTGGGAGCCGACGTCGCCACCATGCCGTACAAGGTGTTCAAGCAGCTGATAAAGCATCCGCTCTCGGACATCGGACTCAAGCGCTTCCTGGAGGACTGGGAGGCATACCAACGATCGCTCGGGAACTCGTGACCCGGCGGGGGGAGGTGAAGCAGCGGTGTTGACGCGCGAAGAGCTGCAGGGGAAGGTGCTGGCACAGCTCCAGCAGATCGCAGAATCGCACGGATTGAAGGGGACCAAGAGCCTTCGTAAGGGGGAGCTCATCGGCGCCATCCTGGATGCCGCGAACGGCGGCCCGAAGAGGCCCGCTGCCACGGAAACCAAGAAGGATGTGTCGACCAACGGTGCGAGCAGCGCGCCGGCCGACGCCCCGCCGGAAGCCCCGGTGGCGACCGCGGATGCGGCACCCAAGCAAGCCGCTGCGCAGGCCGATGTGGCCGAGCGACCGGCGCCGGCGCCGCCTGCCCAGCCGAGGCCGCAGTTCGGCGGCGGTGGAGGCGGCGGCGGGAATACGCAGGGCGGCGGGAATGCGCAGGGCGGCGGAGGTCGCCGCGACAGTGGTAACAGCGGGCGTCGCCGTCGACGCGACCGGGGGCGCAACCGTAGCGGTGGCCGCGGTGGTGCAGGCGGCGGCGGTGCAGGCGGCGGTGGAGGCGGCGGCGAGCGACCGCAACAGGTCGATCGCGAATTCAGCGCCGAGGAAGCTGCGGCCGAGGGCGAACTTCGCACCGGGATCCTGGACATCTTGCCCGAGGGTTACGGGTTCCTGCGCACTTCCGGCTACCTGCCGGGGTCGACGGACGTGTACGTCTCGCAGTCCCAGGTCCGTCGCTTCGGCTTGCGCCGCGGCGACGAGGTCACCGGGTACGTACGCGCGCCCAAGGAAAGCGAGAAGTACTACGCGCTGCTCCGGGTGGAGACCGTCGCCGGCATGACGCCGGACGAGGCGCGCGCGCGCCCGGAGTTCGGCAAGCTGACGCCGCTGTTCCCCGAAGAGCGGTTCGTGCTCGAGTGGGGCCCGCAGGCCGTGACCGAGCGAGTCATCGACCTGGTGGCACCTATCGGCAAGGGCCAGCGCGGGATGGTCGTCTCGCCGCCGAAGGCAGGGAAGACCACGATTCTCAAGCAGATCGCGAACGGCGTGCTCGCCAACACCGAGGGCGTGCATCTGATCGTGCTGCTCGTGGACGAGCGGCCCGAGGAGGTCACCGACTGGCAGCGCACCGTCAAGGCCGCGGAGGTCGTGTACTCGACCTTCGACCGTCCGGCGGAGGATCACACGCAGGTGGCCGAGCTGGTGCTCGCGCGCGCGCAGCGTCTGGTCGAGGCGGGCCAGGACGTCGTGATCCTGCTCGACTCGATCACCCGCCTCGCCCGTGCCTACAACCTGTCTGCGCCGGCGTCCGGACGCATCCTGTCCGGTGGTGTGGACTCGACGGCCCTGTACCCGCCGAAGCGGTTCTTCGGGGCGGCCAGGAACATCGAGGAGGGCGGCAGCCTGACGATCATCGCGTCGGCGCTGGTCGAGACCGGCTCCAAGATGGACGAGGTGATCTTCGAGGAGTTCAAGGGCACCGGGAACTCCGAGATCCGCCTCGATCGCCAGCTGGCCGAGAAGCGAATCTTCCCGGCCATCGACATCGAGGCCTCGGGCACGCGGAAGGAAGAGCTGCTCTACGACAAGGAAGAATTGATGCAGGTCTGGCGTTTGCGCCGGGTGCTGCATGCGCTCGCCCCGAGCGCCGCGATGGAGCTGCTGCGCGACAAGATGGGGCAGACCGAGTCGAACGAGAAGTTCCTCCGCGAGATCGCCAAGATGAAGCAGGGAGACTAGGACGATGAAGACCGAGATCCATCCCGACTACCAGGTCTGTCACGTGCGCTGCTCGTGTGGCAACGAGTTCGAGACGCGCTCGACGGTATCCGATATCCACGTCGAGCTCTGCTCGCAGTGTCACCCGTTCTACACGGGCAAGCAGAAGCTTGTGGACACCGGGGGCCGCGTGGAACGGTTCCAGCGGCGGGCCGCGAAGTCCCAAGAGAAGCAGAAGAAGTAACGCACGCGATGGCCGATAAGGCGCCGCATTACTACGGCGGTCAGGCCCTCCTTGAGGGCGTGATGATGCGCGGCAAAGACACCTGGGCCGTCGCGGTCCGCCGGCCCAACGCCGACATCTACGTCGAGACTCACCAGGTGAAGGGCCTCGCCGCGCGTCACCCGGCCTTCCGCAAGCCCTTCGTGCGCGGGATCGCGGTGATGGGCGACTCGCTCTCGATCGGACTGCGAGCGATGATGATCGCCGCGAACCAGTCCCTCGCGGAGGACGAGAAGCTCACGCCTAAGCAGATGGGTTTCACGATCGCGTTTGCGGTCGCGGCCTTCATCGGGATCTTCATCGTCCTGCCGAACCTGCTCGGCAACGCGACCAACGACAAGGACACCATCGCCAGCCATCTCATCGAGGGTGCGATCCGGTTGGGGATCTTCGTCGGCTACCTGGTGCTGATCTCGTTCATCCGTGAGATCCGTCGCGTCTTCCAGTACCACGGTGCCGAGCACAAGACGATCGCCGCGTACGAAGCCGAGGAACCGGTGCTCGAGCCCGCCGCCGTGGACAAGTACTCGACCCTGCACGTCCGGTGCGGCACCAATTTCCTGATCATCGTGGTGCTGCTGACGGTCGTGGTCTACTCGTTCCTGGGACGTCCGGCGTTGTGGCTGCAGCTCCTCGAGCGCGTCGGCATGGTGTTCGTGCTCGCCGGCATCAGCTACGAGGGGCTTCGGCTCGGCGCCGCGCACGGCGACAACCCGATCGTGCGCGCGCTGATGAAGCCGGGCCTGTGGCTGCAGAAGATCACGACCCGGCCGCCGGATCGGGATCAGATCGAGGTCGCGATCCGCTCGTTCGAGGCCGTCCTGCCCCCCGAGCAGCGCACGATGGTCGCCGCGCTGCCGTCGCCGCTCGTCCACGGGGATTCGCTGGGTGGATACGGCGACGTGCATGCCGACGACGACGGTTCGGGCGAGCCCGAGCGTTAGCGCCGCTCCCGCCTCCGTCCGCAGGTACACTTCGATCCCGGTTGATCCCTATGCTCGATGATCGTCTCTCCAAACGCCTCGATGAGGTGCGCGCGCGCTTCGAGGAGCTCGAAGCGCGACTCGCCGACCCCTCGGTCGCATCCGACCGCTCGCAGCTGCAGGCGCTCGGCAAGGAGCACGCGGAGCTGCGACCGATCGTGGAGGGCTTGCGCACGTATCACCGAGCGAAGGGCGACCTGGAGGCCGCGCGCGAGATGCTGAGGGAGGCCTCCGGCGAGGACGGCGAAGCGCTGCGGACCGAGATGCGCGAGCTTGAGGCCGCGATGGATCACCAGGCGGAGGATCTGCGCGAGATGCTGACGCCGCGCGACCCGCTCGACGACAAGAACGTGATCATGGAGATCCGAGCGGCCGCCGGCGGCGACGAGGCAGGGTTGTTCGCGCGCGAGATGCTCGGCATGTATCAGCGGTACGCGGAGGCCAAGCGCTGGAAGACCGAGATCCTGTCCGAGTCCGAGACCGGGATCGGCGGGATCAAAGAAGTCATCGTCGGGATCAAGGGGAAGGGTGCCTACTCGAAGCTGAAGTACGAGGCGGGGACGCATCGGGTCCAGCGCGTCCCCGCGACCGAGTCGCAGGGGCGGATCCACACCTCCACCGCGACCGTCGCGGTGCTGCCCGAAGCCGAGGACGTCGACGTCGACGTCAACCCGAACGACCTCAAGATCGACGTGTATCGGTCCTCGGGTCCGGGCGGGCAGTCGGTCAATACCACCGACTCGGCGGTTCGGATCACTCACCTGCCCAGCGGCGAGGTCGTCGCGTGCCAGGAGGAGCGCTCGCAGTTGCAGAACCGGGAGCGCGCGATGCGGATCCTGCGCGCGCGCCTGCTGGCACGGGCTCAGGAGGAGCAGCGCGCGAAGATCGCCGCGGAACGCAAGGGCCAGGTCGGCGGAGGTGAGCGAGCCGAGAAGATCCGCACCTACAACTTCCCGCAGAACCGCGTCACCGATCATCGGGTCGGTATCACCTTGCACAAGCTACCGCTGGTGATGGAAGGTGACCTGGACGAGATCATCGAAGCCCTGGCGCTGAAGGATCGCGCCGAGCGGCTTGCGGGAGGCAACGGATCCGGCGACGGTTCGAGATCGTGAGGATCGCTGACGAGTTGGCGCGCGCCGAAGGGGCCCTTGTCGATGCCGGCGTGCCGACCGCGCGCCACGACGCGGAATGGATGCTCGCGCACGTGCTCGGACGTCGCAGAGGAGCAGTGGTGCTCTCGGCGGAGGAGAGCTTCCCGAACGGCGCGTTCGAGCGGTTCTGCGACATGGTGGCGCGGCGCGTGAAGCGAGAGCCGCTCGCGTACGTCATCGGCACCGTGAACTTCCGCGGCATCGAGCTCGAGGTCGGCCCGGGTTGTCTGGTCCCGCGGCCCGAGACCGAGATCACCGCCGAGCGGGCGATATCGCGCGCCCGCGCCCGCGGCCCGCGTCCGACCCTCGTGGACGTGGGCACGGGCTGCGGGGCGATCGCGATCGCGCTCGCCGCTGAGGTCCCCGAAGCTCGCATCTTCGCCACCGAGGTGTCCGCCGCGGCGCGCGGGTGGGCGTTGCGCAACCTCGCGCGCACCGGCCTTCGCGCGACGCTGTTGCCGGGTGATCTTCTCAGCCCTCTGCATCCGGCCCTCGGCGGAGGCGTCGACGTGGTCGTGTCCAATCCGCCCTACGTCCCGGATGAGGAGTGGGACGATCTCGAGGACGAGGTGCGGCGCTACGAACCTCGCGACGCGGTCGTCGGCGGTCCGACGGGCCTGGAGGTGATCCTGGATCTGCTCGAGCAGGTGCGCATCTGGCTGGCACCCGGCGGAGCGATCGTGCTCGAGATCGCGCCGTCTCAGGGCGAGAAGGTCAAGCGACTGCTCGAGATCATCGGGTACGCGGACGCGCGCATCACCAAGGATATGGCTGGGCGGGACCGCGTGGTCGAGGCGACGTGGCGGGGGCAGTGGTGAGCGAGATCATCTCGATCTCCGAGGATCGCGACGCCGCGATGACTCGGGCGCGCGGTGCGCTGCGCGCCGGCGAATGCGTGGTCATGCCGACCGATACCGTGTACGGGATCGGCGCCGACGCGTTCAACGGCGAGGCAACCGGCCGGATCTTCGAGCTCAAGCGCCGACCGCGCTCGCTCCCCCTGCCGATCCTGGTGTCGCGACCCAAGCAGGCCTGGGCACTGTCGTCCCACGTGCCGCCCGAGGCGACCGAGCTTGTCGCAGCGTTCTGGCCGGGCGCGCTCACGTTGATCCTCCCTGAGACCGAGCTGACCTGGGAGATCGGCGACACGCGCGGCGGCGTGGCGGTGCGGATGCCGGCGCACGACGACCTGCTCGCGCTGCTCGAATCGGTTGGACCGCTTGCCGTCACCAGCGCCAACGTCACGGGCTTGCCGACCCCCCCGACCGTGCAAGAGATCGCGGAGGTCTTCGGCGATGGCGTGGGCGTCTACCTCGACGGAGGCACGTCGCCGTCGGAGCAGGGCTCCACGATCGTGGATCTCGCCAAGGATGCGCCGGTTCTGGTACGCGAAGGCGCGATACCGGCGAGCGAGATCGAGCGCGTGCTCGACGCGCCGGTTGCGCGCGCCTGAAGACTCGGTTGCGCGCGGTTAGCGCAGCGCCTTCGAAACCTCGAACGTGTCCCGGTAGATCTCCGCCGTCCTGCGTCGCCGCGCGCGACGCTCTTCGACATCGCCGGCGAGCGCATCGTGGACGGCGTCCTCGATCTCGCGCGAGCCGAACGGCTTGGTGATGTGGTCGAGCACACCGAGCATCGCCTCGTGCACGCCGCGCCCGTCTTCCTCATCCAGAGCCGAGACGACGACCACCTTCAGGTCGTTACCGCCGGGTAGATCGTTCATCTTCTCGAGTACCTCGTACCCGCTCATCTCGGGCAGCATCAGATCCAGCAGCACGAGGTCGAACGGGTTGGAGCCGATGTGGGTGAGCGCCTCTTCACCCGTCTCGGCCGATGTCACCGAATGTCCGCCGAGGCTCAGGATGGCGCGTATGAGAGCTCGGACTGGGGGATCGTCCTCGACGATGAGGATGCGAGCCACGATGGCCTTTCCCGGCGCCGCCCTGGCGCCGTCCCTAGGTCTATCGTCCTAGGTGTTTCTCCCGCGCGCCATGGCTCGAATGGGTCATTCCGTGAAACTCGTCGCGGTTCGGTCGGGCTTGGTTCGACGACAGGGCGCGTTCGATCGTCCCGAGCAGCGTCTCTATCTGGAGCGGCTTCGTCACTGTGGCCGTCCCGGGCACGCCGGAGGCGGGTCGCTCGGTGCCGATGATCGCGATCACGGGCATGCGTCCCCGGTCCGGCAGCTCCCGGGCCAGCTCGAGCAGCTCGTATCCGCACACCCCAGAGGTCGTCGCGTCGAGCAGCATCAGGTCGAAGGGGCGCGCGCGCAGCCGCCGCATCGCGTCCTCCCCGGTGTGCGCCATCGTCACGTCGTGCTCGGCGAGAGCGAGAACCGCCTCGAGCATCCCGTGGATGTGGGGATCGTCGTTCACGACCAGAATCCGTGCCATGACTCCTCCTGCTTCCGGGACAGGTATCGGGGCCCATGGCCAAAGGCCGCATGGTTCGGAAGGACGAGATCGGCTAGTCGGCCCTACTGAAGGGCGTCAGCGATGCGTAAGTGCCGGCTCGATGCTCGGACCGGAAGGGTCGGGGAGCGCCAGCACGAAACCTCCTCACGCCTCGGTAATATCGGTGGTCGTGAAGGAGATCATCGTGGTCTGCTACGGCAACATCTGTCGCTCGCCGATCGGTGAGGTGCTGCTTCAGCGTACGCTCGATGATCGGCTGGGTGAGGGCCGCGTGCTGGTCACCTCGGCGGGGATCGGCGCCGACGACGGCCGGCCGCCATCCCAGGGCACGGTTCGTTCGATGCAAGCGCGCGGCTTCGACGTGCGTCGCCTGCGCTCGACATATCTGACGCCGCATCTCGCGCGCCGGGCTTGGCGTATCTACTGCATGGAGGACTACCAAGTGCGCCGGGTGCGCGAGCTGCTCGCGGACGATGGAGACAAGGTGATGCTGCTCGACGGGGAAGAGGTCCCCGACCCACTCGGGTCATCCCAGGACGCGTACGACGCGGTGGCGACGCAGATCGAGCGGTTGCTACCGCAAGTGGTGGCCGACATCGAAGGTGCGTTGGCTGCCGAGGACAGCTAAAGGCGAACGCGCGGCTCGACCCAGGCCGGACTGTTAGACTTGCCCGACGAGACACGTCGGTCGCCCTTTCCCGCCGCCCGCCGGCCGCGACCGCCGGCTTACCGGCAGGAGGATGGATGCGCATCGCCCTCGGATCTGATCACGCTGGCTTCCGCTACAAGGAGATGTTCAAAGGTGTCCTGCGGGAGATGGGCCACGACGTCCAGGACCTGGGGGTCGAGTCCGACGCGATGGCAGCCGATTACACCGAGATCTCCGAGGCGGTCGCGCGCGCGGTGGTCGAGGCCCGTGCAGACCGGGGCGTGATCGTGGCGGGCTCGGGCAACGGGGAGGCGATCGTCGCCAATAAGATTCACGGGATCCGGGCGACGGTGTGCAACGACGTGTACACGGCTGAGATGGCGCGCAGGCACAACGACGCGAACATTCTGTGCGTCGGCCAGCGCGTGATGGGCGAGCCGGTCGCACGCAAGATCCTCGAGATCTGGATGACCACCGAGTTCGAGGGCGGGCGCCACCAGCCTCGCCTCGACAACATCCGCGCGCTCGAGGAGCGGCTCGGGAAGGAGTACGGAGGATGACTCGCGGAGAGCACTGGGACGCGCTGCTCGCGACCGATCCGGATATCGCCGAGATGATCCTGGCCGAGGAGCGTCGCGAGCGTGACTCGATCCGGCTGATCCCGTCCGAGAACTACGTCTCGGCGGCCGTGCTCGCCGCGACCGGATCGATACTGACCAACAAGTACTCCGAGGGCTACGCGGGCAAGCGCTACTACGAGGGCCAGCAGATCGTCGACCCGCTCGAGTCGCTCGCGGTCGAGCGCGCGCGCGCGCTGTTCGGCGCAGAGCACGCCAACGTGCAGCCGTACTCGGGTTCGCCGGCGAACCTCGCCGTCTACCTCGCGTTCCTGCAGCCCGGCGATACCGTGATGGGGATGTCGCTGCCGCACGGCGGGCACCTGACCCACGGCTGGAACGTCTCGATCACCGGCAAGTACTTCCGCAGCGTCCAGTACGAGGTTCGCAAGGACACCGGCCGCATCGACTACGACATGGTGCGCGACCTCGCCAAGCGCGAACGGCCCAAGCTGATCTGGGCCGGCGGCACCGCTGTGCCCCGCCTGATCGACTTCGACGCCTTCGCCGAGGTCGCGCGCGAGGTCGACGCGGTGTTCGCCGCCGACGTCGCGCACATCGCCGGCCTGATCGCCGGCGGCGCGCATCCCTCACCGGTCCCCGTCGCCGACGTGGTGACCACGACAACGCACAAGACCCTGCGGGGCCCGCGCGGCGCGATGATCCTTTCGACCGAGCAGCGTGCCGCCGCCATCGACCGTGCCGTGTTCCCCGGGCTGCAGGGTGGCCCACACAATCACACCACCGCCGCGATCGCGGTGGCATTGCGCGAAGCCGCGACCGAGGAGTTCAAGGACTACGCGCACCGGATCGTCGCCAACGCGAAGGCGCTGGCGGCCGCGCTGCTCGAGCGTGGGTTCGATCTGGTGTCCGGCGGCACCGACAACCATCTGATCTTGGTCGACCTGACCTCGAAGGGAGTTCCCGGCAAGCTCGCCGCGAAGGCGCTGGACCGCGCCGGGATCGAGCTCAACTACAACACGGTGCCGTTCGACCCGCGCAAGCCGTTCGACCCCTCCGGCATCCGGCTCGGGACGCCGGCGGTGACCTCGCGCGGGCTGGGACAGGCCGAGATGGTGCGCGTCGCTGGATGGATCGACCGCGTGATCGCCGGGCACGAGGACGAGGAGCTGCTCGAGCAGGTCCGCGGAGAGGTCCGGGAGCTTTGCGCGTCATTCCCCGTTCCCGGCATCCTCGTCACGGACTGATGCACGCGCGGTGAAGTCGTACCTGATCGTCTTCGCCGTCGCATTCGGTGTCTCATATCTCGCCACGCCGGTCGTGCGGCGGCTGGTGATGGCGCTGGGCGGGGTGGACGTCCCGGAAGATCGGAAGGTCCATCGCGAGCCGACGCCGACGATGGGCGGGCTGGCGATGTACCTCGCCTTGATCGCGTCCCTGGTGACCGCGCGGCTGCTGCCGGGGCTCCGGGACCTGTTCCGTGAATCCTCCGAGCCCTACGGCGTCGCGATCGCGGCGACCGTTCTGGTCATGGTGGGCATCGTTGACGACCTGCGTGGGATGCGCGCGCGCACCAAGCTCGCCGGGCAGATGCTCGCGGCGGGAGTCTTGGTGCTGTTCGGCGTGCAGGTCTTCTACTTCTGGATCCCCGGAGTGGGGGTGCTGTCGCTGTCGAGCGACCTTGCCGCGCTGCTGACCGTGGTGTGGACGGTGGCGCTGATCAACGCGGTGAACCTGATCGACGGGCTGGACGGCCTCGCGGTCGGGGTCACCTCGATCGCAGCGGTCACATTCTTCATCTATGCCTACCAGACCTCCGAAGGCGCGGATACCACGGCCGAGCTGCTGACCATCGCCGTGGCGGGGATGGGGCTCGGGTTCCTGCGGCACAACTTCAACCCGGCTCGGATCTTCATGGGGGACGCCGGGAGCATGCTGCTCGGGGTCCTGCTCGCCAGCGCCACCGTCAGCGGGATCAGCAGGACGACCGAACCGCAGTTCATCGATGTCGCCGGATTCATCGTGCCCGTACTGCTCCCCGTGTTCGTGCTCGCGATCCCGCTAGCCGACGCGAGCTTCGCGATCATGCGTCGGGTCCGCGAGGGCAGACCGGTCTTCCATCCCGATAAGCAGCACATCCACCACTGGCTCCTCGACATGGCAGGCAGCCATCGTCAAGCAGTCTTGGTGATGTACCTGTGGAGCGTGATGCTGGCCGCAGCGGCGCTGGTGCTCGCGCTCGGTCCGGGACTTGCGTGGCGGATCGTGTCCGGGACGATCGGCGCGACACTGGTCGTCTCGATCGTCGTGTTCCCTCGGCTGTTCCGGCGCCGGGCGACCGTGGTCGATGTGCCCGAGCGTCTCGGGTGAGGGGCCGATTTGCGCTCGGGCCCAGAGTTTGGGAAACTTTTCACAAGCGAAGCGCGCGCCGCATCCAAAATGGCCTCTGACCTGCGGAAATGGTTGGACCGCCCTTTTTGACGCGTCGCAGGGGGTGACGTATAGGATGCCTCGCACCGCCGATCCCGAGACACGACGAGAGTTCTCTCGTGGTGCCGGGGAGGCCTGGACGATGGTGGCGGATCTGGTGACCGCCACCGGCGTCTGGGCGGCGATCGGGTTCGGTCTGGATCGATGGCTTGGCACCTGGCCGTTCCTGTTCACGATCGGCGCGGTGGTGGGGCACGCGACGGGGATCTACATGCTCTTCCAACGATCACAAAGGATGACCGAGCGCGTGCGCGCACGCATGACTGGGAGGCGGGGAGCGTGAGCGGAGAGACGCGTATCGTCCGCGGCGCCCTGGTCTGGGGTGCGGCGATCGCCGTACCCGCGGTCGGGCTGGCTTACTTGCTCCGCGGGAGCAACGGCGCCGTGTCCGTGGGGATCGCGTCCGGGCTCGTGCTGACCAACGCCGCCGCCGCCGCCGGCCTCAGCGCGCTCGCCGGTCGCATCTCCACCATCGCGGCGGCGATGATCTCCCTCCCCAGCTTCGCCGTCCGGATGCTGCTGATCTTCCTTGCCCTGGTGTGGTTGGAGGGGCAGCCGGGGATCGATCGGCCCGCATTCGCGCTGACATTCAGCATCGGCGTCATGCTCGTGATCCTGCTCGAGGCCAGGGGCTGGAAACGGACCCCGTGGCTCGCTACAACGTTCGGCCCGGCGCGCACGGAGATGGAGGACGGATCGTGAACCTACCTGTGATCTTCGCCGTTGCGGCGGAAGCCGCCGAGGAGGCCGGTAAGCCGTTCCATACACCCGCGGCCGGCGATCTGTTCAACTTCGCGCCCCTGTACGACGGCGCGCCCGAATGGCTGACCTATCCCATGGTCATCATGACCGTGGTGACGGTCGTGCTGGGGGCCTTCTTCTGGAAGGCGTTCGCGAAGCCCAAGCTGGTTCCCGTGGGCGCGCAGAACCTGGGGGAGGCAGGGGTCGATTTCGTTCGGAATCAGATCGCCAACCCGGTGCTTGGCCCTGAGGGAGCGAAGTGGACACCGTTCCTCACGGTGATGTTCTTCTGGGTGCTGCTCCTGAATGTGATGGGGATCATCCCCGGCGTTCAGTTCCCGGTGACCAGCCGCATGGCTATCCCCGCGATGCTCGCGGCGATCGCGTGGCTCATCTACAACACCATCGGGATCCGTAATCAGGGCTTCTTCGGCTATTTCAAGAACATGATGTTCCCGCCGGGCGTTCCCAAGATCATCTACGTGCTGCTCGCACCGATCGAGCTGATCTCGACGGTGCTCGTGCGACCGCTGACGCTGGCCGTCCGACTCTTCGCCAACATGGTGGCGGGTCACATGATCCTGGCCGTGCTGTTCATCGGGACCGGCGTCTTCTTCGCAAGCGGGATCGGCAAGGTCACCTTCGTGCTGCCTTTCCTTTTCGGCACCATCATGACCGGCTTCGAGATCTTCGTCGCCGGGATGCAAGCGTTCATCATCACGATCCTGACGGCGGTGTACATCGCCGGCGCACAGGAGGCGCACCACTAGACAGGGAGTCGGCGGCTCGGGACAACCGGGCGACGGAACAGGGAGGAACGGATGGAATTTCTCGCAACGATGGTCGTGCTGGCGCAGGAGGCCGCGACTACCATCGACATGGCGCCCATCGGCAAAGGCCTCGTTTACGGCCTCGCGGCGATCGGCCCCGGCATCGGGATCGGCATCGTCTTCGGCAAGGCGATCGAGGCCGTGGCGCGCCAGCCGGAGGCCCAGGGGCTCGTTCAGCCGCTGATGTTCCTGGGCTTCGCCCTCGCGGAAGCGCTGGCCCTCTTCGGGTTCGTGCTCTTCTTCATCCTCGGATAAGGAGAGGGACATGCTCGCATCGATCATCGTTCTGGCGCAGGAGGCCGAGGAGGCCCACGAGCTCCGGGTGCTACCCGCATTCGATGAGCTCCTGTGGGGCTCGCTCGCGTTCCTTCTGCTCGTGGCATTCCTCTTGAAGTTCGCGTTCCCGCGCCTGAAGACCGGCTTGGAGGAGCGGACCAAGCGCATCCAGGGGCAGCTGGAGGAGGCCGAGCGCGTCAAGCGCGACGCCGACCAGGTGCTCGAGCAGTACCGCGCGCAGCTCAGCGATGCCCGTGCGGAGGTGCAGCGCATCATCGACGAGGGCAAGCGCACGGCGGAGGCGATGAAGGACGACATCATCGCCAAGGCCGAGGCGCAGGCGCGCGAGGTCGTACAGCGCGCGCAGGCCGACGTCGCCGGTGAGCGCGACCGCGCGATGGCCTCGCTCCGCGACACGCTACGCGATCTGTCGATCCAGCTCGCCGGCCGCGTCATCGAGAAGGAGCTGTCCTCCTCGGAGGCGCACCGCGCGCTGGTGGATCGCGCGATCGAGGAGCTCTCCGGAGCGGGGAACGGTAGGTCGTCGTGAGCCTCGTAGATCCCCGCGTCCAGGGCTATGCCGCCGCGCTGGTGCAGGTGGCGCAAGCCGAGGGCGCGCTCGAGCAGGTGGAGGACGAGCTGTTCCGGTTCGCCCGCACCGTCGAGAACGAAGCCCGGCTGCGCGACGCGCTGACCGACATCAACCTGCCGGCCGAACACCGGGCGCGCATGGTGTCAGAACTGCTCGGATCGAAGGCGTCTCCGCACACGGTCAACCTGATCGCGTTCGTGGTTCAGCAGGGACGTGCCCGCGACCTGCCGGCGATCATCGACTCGGTGGTGCAGCTGGCGGCGGCCGAGCGCGCGAAGGCGGTCGCCGAGGTTCGCTCGGCGGTCCCCTTGGATGGGGAGCAGCAGGCCAAGCTCAAGGCCGCGCTCGAGCAGGCGACCGGCAAGCAGCTCGAGCTCAAGGTCGTGGTGGACCCGTCGGTGATCGGCGGGCTCCTCGCGCGCGTGGGGGACCTGGTGTTCGACGCCTCGGTGCGCCGCCGCCTGGAACTCGCCAAGGAACACCTCGGGAGAAGTTGACATGGGTGAGCTGACGATCGACCCGAACGAGATCTCCGCCGTTCTGCGCAAATACGTCGAGGACTTCAAGCCCTCGCTCGAGCGTGAGGAGGTCGGCCGGGTGCTGTACTCGGGCGACGGCATCGCGCGCATCTCCGGCTTGCCGCGCTGCATGGCCAACGAGCGCCTCGAGTTCCCCGGCGGGGTCTCGGGCCTCGCGCTCAACCTGGAAGAGGACCAGATCGGCGCGGTGATCCTCGGCGACCCGTCTTCGGTCGAGGAGGGCGACCCGGTCAAGCTGACCGGCGAGATCCTGTCCACGCCGGTGGGCGACGCGCTGCTCGGGCGCGTCGTGGACATCCTCGGCAACCCGATCGACGGCGGCCCGCCGCTGGACCCCTCCAAGATCGCCGGCCGGCGATCGCTCGAGGTGCAGGCGCCCTCGGTCGTGCAGCGTCAGCCGGTGAAGGAGCCGCTGTACTTCGGGATCAAGGCCATCGATGCGATGACGGCCGTCGGCCGCGGGCAGCGTGAGCTGATCATCGGCGACATGAAGACCGGCAAGACCGCGGTCGCGGTGGACTGCATCATCAGCCAGAAGCGGCTCTGGGGCACCAAGGATCAGGTCAAGTGCATCTACGTCGCCGTCGGCCAGAAGGACTCGACGGTGGCGCAGGTCGTCGAGTCGCTGCGCGAGAACGGCGCGCTGGAATTCACGACGGTGATCGTTGCCGGCGCCGCGGATCCCGCGCCGTTCAAGTACCTGGCGCCCTACGTCGGGTCGGCCATGGGCCAGTACTGGATGTACAACGGCGAGCACGCGCTGATCATCTACGACGACCTGTCAAAGCAGGCCGAGGCATATCGCGAGATCTCGCTGCTGCTGCGGCGGCCGGCCGGTCGCGAGGCCTACCCGGGAGACGTGTTCTACCTGCACTCGCGGTTGCTCGAGCGTGGCGCGAAGCTCTCCGACGAGCTGGGCGCCGGGTCACTGACCGCGCTGCCGATCGTCGAGACCAAGGGCGGCGACGTGTCCGGGTACATCCCGACCAACGTGATCTCGATCACCGACGGCCAGATCTACCTCGAGGAGGGCCTATTCCTGTCCGGCGTCCGTCCGGCGATCAACGTCGGTGTGTCGGTGTCCCGGGTGGGAGGCAACGCGCAGATCAAGGCGATGAAGAAGGTCGCCGGCTCGTTGCGACTCGATCTCGCTTCGTATCGTGAGCTCGAGGCCTTCGCGGCGTTCGGCTCCGAGCTGGACAAGTCGTCGCAGCAGCAGCTCCAGCGCGGTGCACGCCTGGTCGAGCTGCTCAAACAGCCGCAGTTTTCGCCCGGCTCCGTAGAGGACGAGGTGATCGGGATCTTCTGCGGCACGCAGGGTTATCTCGACGACCTGCCGGTGGAGGACGTGAAGCGGTTCGAGCAGGGGCTGCTCGATTACGTCCACACCCGTCATCCCGAGGTCGCGCGCGCGATCATCGAGACCGGTGACCTCTCGGAGGAGACGATCGCCACACTGAAGGGCGCGATCGAAGAGTTCAAGAAGACCTTCCAGCCCTCCGAGCAGCGTGTCGTCGAAGAGGAGAACGTCGGCTGGGAGCGGACCGCGCACAAGGAGGAGGAGAGCGCCTGAGGGCGCGCGCACATGGGCGCGAAGTACCGGCAGACCCAGAAGCGGATCCGGGGGATCCAGGGCAACATCAAGATCACCCGGGCGATGGAGCTCGTCGCCGCCTCACGGATCGTCAAGGCGCAGGTGCGCCTGGTGCAGGCGCGCCCATACGCCATGCGGATCCACCAAGCTATCCGCGAGCTGGCCGGCCTCACCGAGGTCGTCCACGAGTTCCCGCTGCTGCGGGAACGCGAGAAGATCGAGACGACCGGGATCCTGGTGATCACCAGCGACCGCGGTCTGGCCGGCGCCTACAACTCAAACGTCATCAAGGTCGGTGTGAGCATGGTGCGTGAGGCTCAGCGCAAGGGCCGCCGGGTCCGACTGCACGTGGTGGGGAAGAAGGGCCTGGCGTTCTTCCGCTTCTCGAACTACGAGATCGCCTCCCAGATGCTGGGCGTCACCGACACACCCAGGTTCGAGGACGCCGAGCGTCTCGGTGAGATGCTGACCACCGAGTTCATCGACGGAACGGTGGACGAGGTCAAGATCGCGTACACCGACTTCCGCTCTGCCGGGTCGCAGGTGGCGACGCAGACGCAGATCCTGCCGATCAGCAGCGAAGAGGTCGAGGCGACCACCGGAGAGATCCATCCGCTGTTCGACTTCGAGCCCGAGCCCGCCGACATCCTGTCCCTGCTGCTGCCGCGATACGTGAACACGGTGATCTTCGCGGCGCTGCTCGAGTCCTCGGCCAGCGAGCACGCGGCGCGGCGGCGCGCCATGAAGGCCGCGACCGAGAACGGCGAAGAGTTGGTGAAGGTCCTGACGCGGATCGCGAACCGCGAGCGCCAGGCGGAGATCACGAGCGAGATCCTTGAGGTCGTCGGCGGCGCCGAGGCGCTGCGCGAGACGGCGACGGTGTAAGGGAGAGGATGCATCCATGAGCATGACCGAAGAGGCTGTCAAGCCGGCCGAGCAGGGTGGGGCGGATGGTCGCGTCATCAAGATCATCGGACCGGTCGTCGACGTCGAGTTCCCGCCCGAGGCGCTGCCCGACATCCACACCGCGCTGGAGGTCGAGCGCGAGGTGGGCGGCGAGCGCGACACGATCATCGCCGAGGTGTCTCAGCACATCGGGCACGCGACGGTGCGCGCGATCTGCATGCAGCCGACCGACGGCCTCCGCCGCGGCGCGCGCGTCGTCAACAGCGGCCAGCCGATCACGGTGCCCGTCGGCGACGTGACCCTCGGCCATGTGTGGAACGTCGTCGGCCGGCCGCTGGACACCGATACGGTCGAGGTTACCGAGCGCTGGCCGATCCACCGCGACCCGCCGCCGTTCGACGAGCTCGAGCCCAGGGTCGAGATGTTCGAGACCGGGATCAAGGTCATCGACCTCGTCGAGCCGTACGTGAAGGGCGGCAAGATCGGGATGTTCGGCGGTGCCGGTGTCGGCAAGACCGTCGTCATCCAGGAGATGATCTACCGGGTCGCCCGCCAGCACGGTGGCGTGTCGGTGTTCGCCGGCGTGGGCGAGCGCACGCGCGAGGGCAACGACCTCTGGCTGGAGATGAAGGAGTCCGGCGTGCTCGAGAAGGCGGCGTTGGTGTTCGGGCAGATGGACGAGCCGCCGGGGGTCCGGCTGCGCGTCGCGCTGGGCGGCCTGACCATGGCCGAGTACTTCCGCGACGTCCAGCGCCAGGACGTGCTGCTGTTCATCGACAACATCTTCCGGTTCACCCAGGCGGGGTCCGAGGTATCGACGCTGCTCGGACGGATGCCCTCGCAGGTCGGTTACCAGCCAACGCTGGCCGGCGAGATGGGCTTCCTGCAGGAGCGGATCACCTCGACCAAGGGACGATCGATCACCTCGATGCAGGCCGTGTACGTGCCGGCGGACGACTACACCGACCCGGCGCCGCACACCACCTTCGCGCACCTGGACGCGACCACGCGGCTCGAGCGCTCGATCGTCGAGAAGGGGATCTACCCGGCGGTCGATCCGCTGCGGTCGTCCTCGAGGATCCTAGACGCGCGGTTCGTCGGCGAGGAGCACTACGGCGTCGCGCGGACCGTCCAGGAGATCCTGCAGAAGTATCAGGACCTCCAGGACATCATCGCGATCCTGGGGATCGACGAGCTGTCAGAGGAGGACAAGCTCACCGTGCAGCGCGCGCGCAAGATCGAGAAGTTCTTCTCGCAGCCGTTCTTCGTCGCCGAGCAGTTCACCGGCTCGCCCGGCATCTACGTCCCGATCGCCGACACGATCGAGGCGTTCAAGGCCGTGGTCAACGGCGACCTGGACCATCTGCCCGAGCAGGCCTTCTACATGGTGGGCGGGCTCGACAGCGTGATGGCCAAGGCGCGCGAGATGGGCGTCGAGGGCGTCTGATGCCGCTCACGGTTCAGGTCGTGACGCCCGAGCGCGAGGTCACCGTCGCCGAAGACGCGACCATGATCATCGCCAAGGGCGTCGAGGGCGATCTCGGCATCCTGCCGGGGCGCGCGCCGGCGCTGATCGCGCTGGGCCTCGGCCCATTGGTGATCGAACGCGGCGAACGGCGCGAGCAGCTGCTGCTCGACGGCGGCTTCCTGACCGTCAAGAACGACAACGTCATCGTGCTCGCCGAATACGCGGTCCTGCCAGAGGACCTGGAGGCCACGGAGGTCGACGCCGACATCGAACGGCTGCGGCAGCGCCTGCAACAGCAGGCCGAGGATGAGAGCGCTCGTCGTGAACTCGCGCGCGCGCAGGCCGCGCGGAACATGCTGAGCGCGTAGAGCGACGTCCGAACGTCCTTGCTTCGCGGGACGGCGGGTGGGATAAGCATAAGATTGAACCCCCCATGGACCGATATCTGATCAGCGGCGGCACACCCCTCCGGGGTGTCGTCGGCGTGCGCGGCGCCAAGAACTCCGCGCTGAAGCTCATGGCCGCGTCGCTGCTCGCGGAAGGTTCGTACACGCTGCACGGTGTTCCGCGGATCGCCGACATCGTCACGATGCAGGCGATGCTCGAACGGCTCGGGTGCCGGTCCGAGTTCACGAACGGCTCCATGCGGATCGACGTTCCGGCGCAGGTCGGCACCGAGGCTCCCTACGACTTGGTCAGGCGCATGCGCGCGTCGATCATCGTGCTGGGACCGCTGCTCGCGCGGACCGGACGCGCGCGCGTCGCGATGCCCGGCGGCTGCAACATCGGGTCCCGCAAGATCGACCTGCATCTGGCCGGCCTCGAGCGCATGGGCGCGACGATCGGCTCGAACCACGGGTACCTGGATGCCACCGGCAGCCTCCGCGGCGCCGCGATCGTGCTGGACTGGCCGTCGGTCGGCGCGACCGAGAACCTGATGATGGCCGCGACCCTGGCGAAGGGTACGACCGTGATCGAGAACGCGGCGCGCGAGCCTGAGATCCAGGACATCGCCGCGCTGCTGGTTTCGATGGGAGCGCGTATCGACGGCGACGGCACGCCGACGATCACCATCGAGGGCGTCGACGAGCTGCATGCGACCGAGCACACCGTCGTGCCCGACCGTATCGAGGCGGGCACGTTCCTGATCGGCGCCGCGGTGACCGGCGGCGATGTGACCGTGGAGGGCGCGCGCGCCGAGCACCTCGACATCGTGCTGTCCAAGCTCTCGGACGCCGGCGCCTCCATCGAGGTGGGTTCCGCCGGGGTCACGCTTCGGATGGATGGGCGGCCGCGGTCGGTCGATTTCGTGACCCTGCCGTATCCGGGGTTCCCGACCGATCTGCAGCCGCCCATGATGGTGCTGTGCGCCGTTGCCGACGGCACCAGCATCGCGACCGAGAATGTCTACGAGAGCCGGTTCATGTTCGTCGACGAGCTGATTCGGATGGGCGCCGACATCCGCACCGAAGGGCATCACGCCGTCATCCGCGGGCGCCCCGGCCTGGAGGGCGCTCCGGTGCGCGCGCCCGATCTGCGGGCCGGTGCGGGCCTGGTTATCGCCGCCCTGGCGGCGCAGGGGATCACCGAGGTGACCGGGCTCGAGCACATCGATCGCGGCTACGAGACCTTCGAGGACAGGCTCGCGGCGCTCGGCGCCGAGATCGTGCGCGACCGCGCGCAGCAGGCTCTGCTTCCGTGACCGACTCCGAAGGCACTGGCGGCCCGCCCGAGGGCGAGCGCTGGGAGAAGTGGGAACGCTGGCAAGAGGGCTCGCTCACGCTGCCCGACGTGCCCGAGCCCGAGCACGGGCTGGGCGAGCCCGACAGGCCGACGCAAGTCCCCTGGCGCGCGCGCGAGGGGTTCCTGATCTTCCTCCTGCACCTCGTTGGGGCCGCGCTCGTCGCGCTGTTCGCAGCCGTCTTCGTATCGACTGGCGACGAGCTGACCATCATCACGATCCTGCTCACCGAGATCTCGCTGGTCGTGACCACGCTGGTGTGGATCAAGGTCCGATACGGGCTCGGTCCGCGCGCGCTCGGGTTCCGCGACTTCACCGGGAGGAACGTGATGATCGGCCTGGGCGTCGGCATCCTTGGGTTCGTGCTGGCTGTCCTGGTCGGGTCGGCTTTGCAGCAGACGATCGAATCGGTGACCAACGCACCCGCGCCCCAACCCGACCAGATCCCGCTGGACGAAGAACCGACGGGCGCTCTGCTGTGGATAGTCGGAGTCAGCGTCGTGCTGCTCGCTCCCCTCGCCGAGGAGGCGTTCTTCCGTGGGTTCGTCTTCGGCGGGTTGCGACGCTGGGCCAGGCGGTGGCCGGCAGTCCTGATCTCGGCGTTGGCGTTCACCATCCCGCACGTCCAACCGATCGTCCTGCTGCCGATCTTCGTGCTGGGGATCGTGCTCGCTTGGGTGGTCGAGCGCAGACGCAGCCTGGTCCCATCCATCGTGGCCCACCTGGCGTTCAACGTGTTCGGGTTCATCGCCCTCTACCTTGTTTGAGCGCGCGACGCGGGTCGACCCTCCGCGTGGTTGAGAGCGCGCGCGGGTCTGGCTAGACTCGCGCCGCGGCCGCCCGTGCGGCCCTGCGATGCAGGCGTGGAGGTGAGTGTGCCGGTCTTCCCGAGCGAGGAATGGCTCAGCGAGTACGTCGAACGGATCAACTCATCGAAGGAGTACGAGGAGGCTGCCGCGACCTGGGAGGGTGACCTCTCCTACGTGTTCGAGCGTGAGCCCGACAAGGGCGTCCCCGAGGACGTCTGGGTATGGGTGGACCTGTGGCACGGCAAATGCCGGGAGGCTCGCTTCGGTGTCCCACCCGAGGAGGGCGAGAAGGCTCGGTTCATCATCAGGGCGCCGTACTCGCGGTGGAAGGAGGTTATCCGCCGCGAGCTGGATCCCATCAAGGGGATGATGCAGGGCAAGCTGAAGCTCAAAGGCGACCTGCCCACGATCGTGCGATACGTGAAGGCTGCGAACGAGCTGGTCAATGTGGCCTCGACGGTCGACACCACGTTCGCGGACGAGCAGTAACGGTGGAGCGTGTCGTCGTCGAAGAGGGGATCCAGGGGCTTGGGATCATGCTGGCGGAGCTGATCAAGGCGAACCTCGTCGCCGAGCCCGAACGTGAGCGTCTGCTGGACGGCGATCCGGGCGGGGTGAACCTGATCGTTCCAGACGCCGAGGTGGAGGTTGGTCTCATCTTCAACGGCCGCGGACTCGAGATCACCGAGAAACTCGCGCACGCCGATCTGTCGATCACGACCGACTCCGACACGCTGATGGAGCTGACCAACGTTCCCTTGCGGTTCGGCATGCCCGACACGCTGACGGCTCAGGGGCGCGCGATCGCCGGAAAGTTGATGCGTGGGGACATCAACGTCGAGGGGCTGCCCAAGCATCTCAAGCTCATGATCCGTCTGCAGAGGCTCTTCACCGTCGCATGATTGGTCCCATGAGGGTGGCGTTCATCGGCGGCACTGGTCCCGCGGGGATCGGGCTCGGGGCCCGCCTCGCGCGCGCCGGGCACGAGGTCTTGCTCGGCTCGCGTTCCGTCGTGCGCGCGAAGGAGGCGGCGGCACGCGTGCTCGAGCTGGTGCCCGACGGCGCCGTGTCGGCTGGCACGAACGAGGAGATCCTCGATGGCGCCGAGGTCGTGATGCTCACCATGCGCGACGACGCGCAGCGCGAGACGCTGCGGCGCATGGGTGCGCTGCTCGCGGGCAAGGTCGTGGTTTCGATGGCAAACCCGCTGCGGGTTGGGAACCGCACCGCGACCGTGGTGCTGCAGCCAGAGGGATCGCTCGCCGAGGAGGCGCAGAGGGATGCTCCCGACGCTCACGTGGTGTCGGCGTTCCACGAGGTGCGCGTGGACAGGTTCGCCGACCTGGACGAGCCCATCGACTCGGACACACTGGTGTGCGGCGACGATGGGCAGGCCAAGAAAGTCATCATGCAGCTTGCGCGCGACGTTGGGGTCAGGCCGGTCGACGCCGGCGCGCTGGTGAACTCACGCTACGTGGAGTCGTTCGTCGCCGTACTGATCTCGATCAACTTCCGCTACAAGGCGACGAGCAGCTTGCGCATCACCGGCCTGCCCGACTAGCCCTCACGTACCCTGGGCCGATCGTGTCGAAAGTCTTTCTCATCATCCGAGCATCCGTGCGCTCACGGCCGCGGCGGCGAGGAGCACGACTCCGGCAGACAGCGCGCGGAGCGCGTTCTCCGATGCCCTCGTCAGCGTGGCTGCGCCGATCGGCTCAACGGTCCCGTCGGTTCGTTGGATGTGCCCGGTGATGAGTTTGGTTCGGCGTCGGACCGCGCGCACCGGCGTCGAGAGCGCACGCTGGGCGATGCTGATGAAGAAGGCGGCGAGCGCGATGAGGACTGCTTCGGGTCGCAGGGTCTGCTGCTGCGCCCAGAACCCGGTCAGTGCCGGGAAGGCGCCCCAAGCGAGCGCGAACCACACGTCGGAGTGGAACCGGCCGCCGAACGCCTCGGTGTTGTAGGCGTAGACGATGAACACGCCGAACACGATGAACGGCGCCAGGCTCCAGCCCACGTATCGGAGTCCGACGAGGCCCAGACCCGCGGCGGCGCCGATCGAGAACCACGCCACCGCGCGCAACGTCGCGTCGGGGATCCGGGTGCGCAGCGGTCGGCCGTGCAACTCGTCGAGCGCGTGCGCGCCGAGCCCCACGGCGAGGAGGAACGCGAGCAGCGTTGCCGCGAGCCGGTCGATGCTGATCGACGGCGCGGCCGCTGCGCCGAGCGCGACGTAGGACAAGTGCCACAGGGTGTACGGGGGGTGCAGGATCGTCCACCAGTCACGCCATCCGCCGCCCGCGAGCGCGTAGAACGCCGGCGGTTGCTGCTCGGACCGCTCAGGCTCGGCTGCCATGCTTCCGTCCTATCATGACCACACCCGTTCCGAAGGTCAGCCGGCGGGTGTCGACCTCGCCGATCCCGGCTTCATGCCAAGCATCGACCTGTCGCTGAAGTGGCCAGTCCGCGTCCCAGGCCTCGATGCTCGGGCCGAGGAACCTGCCCACGTCGCGCCAGCCCGGCGAGACGATCCGGGCGAGCAGCGGGAAGAGGCCGCGCGCGTACGCCTGCCACCCCAGCCGCGTGAAGCGCCCCTGCGGTATGCCGAACTCGACCGAGGCGAGCGAGCCGCCGGGCCGCAGCACTCGGGCTAACTCTCGGAGCGTCGCGAGAGGATCGGGGACGTATCGGAGCAGGTAGCTGAACACGACCGCGTCGAAAGCTGCGTCCTCGTAGGGGAGAGCGTCGGCGGTGCCGGCGGTGACGAGCCGACGCCGGCCGGCGCGCAGCATCGGCTCGCTCTGGTCGAGCCCGACGACGGCCACGGCGTGGCGGCCCTCGATGTCCCGCGCGATCGACCCCGTGCCCGTGGCGACGTCGAGCACCTTGCCCGACGGGGGGACGTCGATGGCGTCTGCCAGCGCGCGCCGCCACCGGCCGTACTGCCCCAGCCCGAGTAGCGCTGCCGGCCCGTCGTAGCGGGGGGCGATCCCTTCGAAGAGCGCGCGCGCGTGACGTTCCTTCTCCCCGAGCACCGGCCTACTATCGCACGCCGCGCGCGAGGCTGGTCCGGTTCGGCGCGATCCTCCCGGTCGCGGCCCACCCCCAGCAGACATGTGTGCTGCTCGGGGATGTGTGCGTGTGCCGTCCGGGTTGCACACGCACACGATCACAGAACAAGACCTGCAGGGTCCCGCAGCCACCGAGGGCATCCGCGCGCCCACTATGATTGTCTCGCGATGGATCCCGAGCAGCTCGCAGACAAGCTCAAGGCCGGCGACCGGCGGACGGTCGCGCGGCTGATCTCGTTGGTCGAGGACGAGGACCCGCACATGGCCGACGTGGTGCGCGCGCTCGGCCCGCTCGTCGGCAACGCCTATGTGGTCGGCCTGACGGGTGCGCCCGGCGTCGGCAAGTCCACGCTCGCCGCCGCGATGGTCAAGGCGATCCGTGCCGACGACCTGAGCGTCAGCGTGCTGGCGATCGACCCGACCTCACCGTTCACCGGTGGCGCGCTGCTCGGGGACAGGCTGCGGATGCAAGAGCACGCGACCGACCCGGGGGTGTTCATCCGGTCGATGGCGACACGCGGACACCTCGGCGGGCTCGCGTGGGCGGCTCCGCACGCGTTGCGTGTGCTCGACGCGGCCGGTGCCGATGTGATCGTGGTCGAGACCGTTGGGGTCGGACAGGCAGAAGTCGATGTGGTGCACGCGGCCGATACGACACTGGTCACGCTCGCGCCGGGGATGGGCGACGAGATCCAGGCGAACAAGGCGGGCATCCTCGAGATCGCGGACGTGTTCGTGGTGAACAAGGCCGATAAGGAAGGCGCGCGCCGCACGGTTCGCGACATCGAGCAGATGCTCCACCTCGGCGCCGCGAAGGACTGGACCCCTCCGGTGCTGCTCACCCAAGCCGACACGGGCGAGGGGGTCGACGAGCTATGGGAGCAGATCCGCAAGCACCGCGCGCACCTCGAGTCGACGGGGGAGTTGCGTGCGCGCAGGCTCCGCCGCGCCGCGCGTGAGATCTCCGAGATCGCGGTCGCGCGCGTGCGCCGCAGCATCGGAGAGCCCGGCGACTCCGAAACGCTGGACCGGCTCGCCGCGGATGTGCTGGAGGGCCGACTCGATCCATATGCGGCGGCCGATAGACTGGGAGCAACATGAGCGACGACCCGCACGCCCAGGGTGACCCGCGCCCCCAGGGCGACCCGCGCCCCCAGGACGATCGCGCCTGCTGGCAGGACGACTACGAGAAGGCCCGCAAGCGCGACGCCGACTTCGAGACGCTGTCCGGCGAGACGGTTAAGCCGCTGTACACGCCCGACGACGTCGAAGGCTTCGATCACGACCGTGACCTCGGGTACCCGGGCCACTACCCGTACACGCGCGGCGTCTACGCGACGATGTACCGAGGCCGCCCATGGACGATCCGGCAGTTCTCGGGATTCGGCGATGTTCGCGCCACCAACCAGCGGTACAAGATGTTGCTCGACGCCGGCCAGACCGGCCTCAGCGTCGCATACGACATGCCGACGCTGATGGGCCGCGACTCCGACGACCCGCGGAGCCTGGGCGAGGTCGGGCACTGCGGTGTCGCGGTGGACTCGGTCCGGGACATGCACCAGCTGTTCGACGGGCTCCCATTAGGCGACATCACCACGTCGATGACGATAAGCGGTCCTGCCGTGGTGCTGTTCGCGATGTACCTGGTCGCGGCCGAGCGGCAGGGGTTCGCGTGGCGCGATCTCGGAGGCACGCTACAGACCGACATCTTCAAGGAGTACATCGCGCAGAAGGAATGGGTGTTCCCGCCCGAACCGCACCTGCGCCTGATCGGAGACTTGCTCGAGTTCTGCGCCGCCGAGACGCCCCGGTACTACCCGATCAGCGTCAGCGGGTACCACATCCGCGAGGCCGGCTCGACCGCCGCGCAAGAGCTCGCCTTCACCCTCGCCGATGGGTTCGCCTACATCGAGCTTGGCAAGGAGCGCAACCTCGACGTGAACAGCCTCGGCGCGCAACTGTCGTTCTTCTTCGACGCGCACATCGACTTCTTCGAGGAGATCTGCAAGTTCCGCGCTGCTCGCCGCATCTGGTCCCGCTGGATGCGCGACCGCTACGGCGCCACCGATGCGAAGGCGCTGATGCTGAAGTTCCACACCCAGACCGCCGGTGTGTCCCTGACGGCGCAGCAGCCGTACAACAACGTCGTGCGCACCGCGATCGAGGCGCTCGCCGCGGTGCTCGGCGGGACGCAGTCGCTGCACACCAACGCGCTCGACGAGGTGCTCGCACTGCCCAACGACGAAGCCGCCGAGATCGCGCTGCGAACCCAGCAGGTGATAGCGCACGAGACGGGCGCGGCCAACGTCATCGACCCGCTCGGCGGCTCGTACTACGTCGAGGCGCTGACCAACCAGATCGAGCAGCAGGCCGAGGACTATTTCCGCACGATCGAGCAGCTCGGCGGCGGCAAGGGCATCAAGGCGGGGGTCCTGGCCGGCATCGAGGAGGGTTGGTTCCAGCAGGAGATCGCCGACGCGGCCTTCGCCGATCAGCTCCGCTTCGAGAAGGGCAAGCGGGTCGTGGTGGGTGTCAACAAGTTCGAGCAAACGGTGACCAAGAAGATCGACATCCTGCGCATCTCACCCGACGTCGAACGCGAGCAGCGCGCCTCACTGGAGCTGCTGCGAGCCGAGCGCGCTGAAAGCGCGGTCGGCAAGGCGCTCGAGCAGCTCCGCGACGCCGCGCGCGGCACCGGCAACCTGATCCCGTTGATCGTGGACGCTGCGCGTGTCGAGGCGACGGAGGGCGAGATCATCGGAGCGCTCCGCGACGTCTTCGGCGAATACCGCGAAGCGCCGCGGTTCTAGGCCATGCCCGTTCTTGTGACCGGAGCGACCGGGATGGTGGGCCGTGCGCTGCTCGCCCGGTTGCTTCGGGAGGGTGGCGAGGTGCGCGCGCTGGTGCGCCGGGACGATCCGGGAGCGCGCGCGCAAGGCGTTCACCTGGCGATCGGCGACGCGCTCGACGTGCCCAAGCTCGAGTCCGCTCTCACGCGCGTGCACACGATCGTTCACCTGATCGGGGGACTGTTCCCCGGGCGCGGGGTCTCCTACGACGATCTGAACCGTGACTTCACCGAGGCGGCGGTGATCGCCGCGCGCGCCGCCGAGGTGCGCCGGTTCATCTTCCTGTCGTACCTGGGTGCCGATCCCGAGGGAGAGAACGAGTTCCTCGCCGCGAAGGGCAAGGCCGAGGAACACATCAAGGCAGGCGGCTTCGAGTACGCGATCTTCCGGTGCGCGCCGATCGCCGAAGGGCTGCCCGCGACGATCGAGCAGCTCAAGCGCGGCCCGCTGCTGGGGATGCCGGGATCGGGGCGTCAGCGCATCACGCCGGTCTCGCTCGCCGATGTGGTCGAGGTCCTGGTGGCCGCCGACCGGCGCGAGGCCGAGGTGCGCGGGGTCTGGGAGCTCGGCGGGCCCGACGAGATGAGTTTCGCCGAAGCCGTCACGATGAGCGGCGTCGGCGGGCGCGTCGTGCCGCTCGGGCCGATCGCCCGTGCGCCCAAGACGGTGGTCGAGTTGCTCGCGCGCGACCTGGTCGCCGACACGGGGCCGGCGGCTGCGCAGTTCGGGCTCAGACTCCGGCCGGTGGCGGCTCGCTAGCCGCTGACGCGTCGATCGATGCATGCACGCGCTCGGCATAGCGAAGCGTGTCGCGGCGCGCGCGCTTCGGGACGATCTTGGCCAGCGCCGCCCGAGCATCATCATCCCGCCCCTGGCCATGCGCGATGACCGCACGCACGAGCAGCGCTTCGCCGGGATCCAGCCGCGGCTGCTTCTCGGTCATGAACAGCGCGGCGTCCAGGCTCTCCTCGGCCTCGGCCACCCGTCCCTGCTCTGCCAGCGCCGCCGCCAGCTCGCAGATCAGCGTGTAGTCCAGTACGACGTCCAGCGCGCGCCGGAGATGCTCCTCCGCGCCCGCGGGATCGTCGAGCAGCCGCAGCGCGCGCGCCATCTCGGCGTTGGCCGCCACGTGGTCGGCGTCCGCGGTGAGGACCTCGGCGAGAACGTCGATCGCCCCGGGCGCGTCGCCGGCGCGACGCAGGCGAGCAGCGTCCCGCAGGCGTCGTCCGTGTCGATCGAGCAGCTTCACGCCGAGCATCCTATGCGCATCTCCGCATCCGCCGATACGTGCGGAACGCCGGGTGGACTTGTAGCGTCGAACGTGCGATGCGCCCTCACTTGCTGTGTCTGCTCGTCCTCGTCGCCTGCGGCGGAGGTGAGGATCCCGGCTTGGTCGGGCCGTCGCCGACCCCGGTCGAGGTGAGCTTCCGGGTCCTGTCGGAGGGCCAGAACGCAACGTTCTGCGTCGAGGGGCCGGAGTTCGCCGTCGCCATGAGTGATGAGGAGTGGATCGAGATCTACAGCCGGCAATCCGACTGTCAGGAGAGCGGCGAGTCCTCGTTGCCGCAGGTGAGATTCGACGACCCGGATGAGCCCGAGTGGGCGCTCGCAGCATGGTGGCGGGTCGAAGGGTGCCTCGGCTACGGCGTCGAGACGCGCTCGGTCATGCGCGAGGGCGCCACCGTGACGGTGAGCGCGACCTCTTCCTCGCCCGGCGGCGCGTGCGCGACCGCCATCGGAGGGCTGGAATCCTTCCTTGCGGTCCCCGCCTCCGCCATGGAGGGGTCATCGCAGATCCGGTTCGTCCTGGACGGCGAGCAGCTCGGCACGATCGAGCTCGGGCCTGCCCCCGCTGAGAGCTAACGTTCGGGTTCGACCACGCAGTCGCGGGGCGTCTTGTCCTCGCGCAACCCCTTGAAGACTGCCGCGCGCATCCGGCCCGCCGACGTGAACTCGAGGTACTCGACGGTGCAGATCAGCTCTGGGCGGACCCAGTGCACGGCGCCGGTTTCGACTTCCGAGCGTTCCGGTGGTGTCACCGCCGGCGTGTCGGTCTCGAGCGGTTCGAGCGCGTCTTTCAAGATCCGCAGCATCCGAGCATCGAAGCCGGTCCCGACATGGCCCGCGTACTCGAGCGTCCCGTCCCGGTACACCGCAACGAGCAGCGAGCCGATGTCGCCGGTGTGGCCGCCTTTGCCCGGTGACCAGCCGACGATGATGCAGTCCTGCTCACGGGTCGCCTTGATCTTCAGCCAGTCTTTCGATCGCTGCCCCGGCCGGTAGATAGAGCCGAGCCGCTTGGCGACGATCCCCTCCAGCCCGCGCGCGGACGCTGCCTCGAAGAACGCGATGCCCTTCTCGAGGATCCACGGTGATAGCTGGACACGCCGACCCGGCACCAGATGCCGGTCGAGCAGCGCGCGGCGCTCCTCGACCGGGCGGTCCATCAGGCTTTCCCCGTCGAGCCACAACAGGTCGAACGCGAGGAAATCCACCGGCACCTGCTCGCGCGCGCGCGCCGAAGGTCTTGCGAGCGTGAACCGCTGCTGGATCCGCTCGAACGATGGGCGGCCCTTCTCGTCCAGAGCGACGATCTCGCCGTCGACCAGTCCGTTGCGCGCGGAGAGCTGCTCGGCGATCCCTTCCAGCTCGCCGTACTGCTCGGTCACATCCCGGCCGCGTCGGGAGATGAGCCGCAGGGTGCCGCGTTCGATGTACGCGAGCGTGCGGACCCCGTCCCACTTCGGCTCGAACAGCCAGCCGCCGTCGTCGAACGCGCCCTTGGTCAGCGTCGCCAGCATCGGCTCGATCCGTGGTGCCGGCGCCGGTGATGGCATCGGCGCCTCGCGCGCTGAGCGGAACAGCAGCCAGTTCTTCCCGTCGGTCTGCACGATGTGGTACTCGCCCTGGACCCGCGCGCCGTGCAGCCGGATCGTGAGCTTGTTGTCCTCCCACTCGAGCGCCTCGTAGCGCCCGTCGTCGTAGATGCGTGCCTCGCCGGCGCCGTATTCGCCTTTGGGGATCGAGCCCTCGAACGAGCCGTACTCGATCGGGTGGTCCTCGACATGGACGGCGAGGCGCCGCACGTTCGGCTCCTCGGGCAGGCCGCGTGGCACCGCATAGGACACCAGGACGCCCCCCCGCTCGAGGCGCAGGTCGTAGTGGAGGCGGCGCGCGTGATGCTTGTGGATCATGAAGTAGTCGTCGTTGCCGACCGCGAGCGCGCCCTCGGGCTCGGACGTGACGTCGAAGGCGCGCTTGCGCTTGTACTCCTTCAGCGGTTCCGCGGGTGGGGGGGCGGGCGCGCTGCTCGCCTGGGAACCGAACTGTTCCGGGTCCAAGCCGATGTCGGTCATCGCCTGGGTCAGGTTCTGGCCGTCCGGGGTACCGGCGGCGCGCATCGGCTCGAAGAGGTCGCCGACCCGCTCGAGCCGCTCCCACACCGTCGCGATCGTGAAGTCTTCCGGTTCGACGTCGGTGGCCATCTCCTCCCACGTGACCGGAACGCCCACGGTCGCCGTCGGCGTCGGCCGCACCGAGTAGACGCTGGCGATGTTGCGTCCCTCGCTGACCATCGCGAAGTCCAGGAACACCTTGCCGGCACGCTTGGGGATCTCCCACTCCATCGTGGTCGCCTCGGGCCACGAGCGGTGGACGATCCGGCAGATGCGCTCGACGAACGCGCGCGCCTGCTCGTAGGAATGCGAGCCGTCCAGCGGAACGTAGACGACGATGCCGGTCGCGCCGGAGATTTTCGGGTACGCGCGCAGCCCCAGCCGCGTCAGCGCTTCGTTGATCACGATCGCGACCTTGCGGACGGTCGCGAACTCGATCGGGGGGAACGGATCCAGATCGAAGAACGCGTAGTCGGGGCGATCGAAGCGGGTCTGGCGCGCGTGCATGGGATGCATCTCGATGCAGCCGAGGTTGGCGATGTACAGCAGCGACGCGGTGTCCTGCGCGAGCAGGAAGTCGGTTGCGCCCTTGCGCCCGTGGCCCTCGATGTAGGCGCGTGGAACCCAATCCGGCGTATGGGACGGTGCTTGCTTCTCGTAGAATTCTGGCCCATCCGCCCCGTCGGGCATGCGCCGCAGCGTCAGGGGGCGGTCGTGCAGGTAGGGGAGCAGGAAGGGGGCGAGGTTGTAGTAGGCGCCGAGCAGGTCTCCCTTGGTATAGCCCGTCTGCGGCCAGAACAGCTTGGGAAGGTTGGAGAGCTTCACCTCACGGCCGTCGGTCTCCAGGTACCAGTGCTGGCCCCGTTTCTGGGGCTCGAACGCGTGGGGGAGATCGATCGTGGTGATGGGCGCCATCGGCCGGTAGCGTATCGTGAGGCCCCCGCTGCCGGGGGTCGGTACGGGTAGCCTTGAGCAGAGCAGATAGGAGACGCCATGCCACCGAGAGCGATCTGGAAGGGTGCGATCTCGTTCGGGCTCGTGACGATCCCGATCAGGCTGCACTCGGCCGTCGAGGAGAAGTCCTTCAAGTTCAACCAGCTCCACGAGAAGGACAGCGGCCGGATCAAGTACAAGCGCGTCTGCTCGGTCGACGGTGAGGAGGTCCCGTACGACGAGATCGTGCGCGGCTACGAGTACGACAAGGGGAGTTACGTCGTGCTGACCGACGAGGAGCTTGATCGGGGGCTGGGGAACACGCGCTCGATCGACGTCCAGAAGTTCGTCCCCGCCGAGCAGATCGACCCGACCCTGTTCAACAAGTCCTACTACCTGGCGCCCGATGGGCCGGTCGCGATCAAGGCCTACAAGCTGCTCTCCAAGGCGCTGGCCGATGACTCGCGCGTCGCGATCGCCAAGGTCGCGTTCCGGGACAAGGAACATCTCGCCACCGTCCGCGTGAAGGATGGCGTGTTCGTGCTCGAGACGATGTACTGGCCCGACGAGGTGCGCGAGGCCGCCTTCGAGGAGCTCGATGAGAACGTCGAGGTTCGCGAGCAAGAGCTCGCTATGGCGCGATCCTTGATCGAGAACATGACCGGGGACTGGAAGCCCGACGAGTTCCACGACTCGTACCGCGAGAAGGTGGAGAGCCTCGTCGAGACCAAGGTCGAAGGCAGGGAGATCACCGTGGTCGAGGAGCCCGAAGGCGGCAAGGTGCTCGACCTGATCGAGGCGCTGAAGGCGTCGGTGGAAGCCAGCGCCAAGGACGGCGGCGGGGAGAAGCGGAAGGCGGAAGCCTCGGGCTAGCGGCTCACCCGATCGGCCGGCCGTCGAGCAGCACGCGCTGGACCCCGCCCGCTAGGGTCGTGACCGTTATCCATCCCGGCAGGTCTCCGAGCCAGATCCGAAGCGACGCGGCGTCGCATCCAACCTCGATCGCCAGGCGCCCGTGCGCGCCCTCGCGCAGGCCGGGATGCGAACCGGGATCGTCCCAGGCGATGAAGAAGGGAAACGCGAGGTCCTCGAGCATCCGTTCCATCCCCGCCGCGCGCCAGCTCACCGTGATCCCGTCGGGACGCAGCCGGTGACCTGGGATCACCACGGTGCCCAGGCGCGCGGCGCGCTGCTCGATGTCATCGACGGCGACGACCCATCCGAGCCAGCCGCCGCCGGCTTCCGCGAGCGCGCCGACCCCCCGGCCGATCGGGTTCTGCGCGGCGATGGCAGGGTCGGTGACCGCGATCAGCTCGACATACGCATCGCCCAACGGCACGATCCGGTTCCCCGTCCCGAACAGCGGATGGTCGCCGCCGGGGGATGAGACCAGGCCGTGCTCGCGCTCGAAGCGCACGCCGGCCTCATCCAGGTCCCCCACCGCGTACAGGACGTGATCGATCCTCATTCGATCATCTCCCGGAGACGCTTCGCGTACCGGACGCCCGACGGATCGTCCTCGTGCTTGAAGTAGCAGTACACGTCCGAGCCGTCATCGATCGCCGCGCGCACATGGGCTTCCCACGACGCGAGCGAGTCGTCGTCGTAGGCGAGCTTGCGGAGCCGGAGATAGACGAAGTCGCGCGCGGTGCGCACCATGGCGGCGTCGGTGTCGTCGGTGTCGGCGACGCACAACGAGACGTGGTTCGCTGCGAGCTTCTCGTGCACCTCAGCCGCATCCCATGAGGCGTGCCGGAACTCCATCGCGAACCTGTAGGGATCGCCCGGCAGGGCGGCCAGGAACGAGTCGAGCAGCTCGGCGTCGTATCTCAGCGTCGGCGGGAGCTGGAACAGGATCGCGCCGAGGCGGGCTTCCAGCGCGCGCGCGGTCTGCAGGAAGTAAGACAGGTTCTCGTCCACCTCACGCAGGCGCTGGAAATGCGTGATCCGCTGCGGCGCCTTCAGCGTGAAGGCGAAGTCTTGGGGGGTCTGCTCGATCCACGATGCGAGCAGCTTCGGGGTCGGCGCCCGATAGAAGGTGTTGTTGATCTCCACCGACGGCAGCTCGCGGCTGTAGAACCCGAGCATCTCCGTGTTCTTCAGCTCGGCAGGATAAAACTCGGGCTTCCATTCGCGATACGCGAAGCCCGACGTGCCGACCATCAGACGTGCCATAAAGGCCGGAGTCTATCCCTGGGAACCTGGCCACGGGTGCGGTAGATTGGTCCGAGATGCCGGGTTCGTCCTCGACCTGGGGAAGGTCCGGCGCGGCTCGGGGCGGAACTCTCTTCGCCATGAATCGGAGGGGAACCATGGCTCGAGACAGGACCGGTGGCTGGGTGGTGCGCGCGCTGGCGATCGGCGCGCTGCTCGCGGGGACGGCGGGGCTTGTGCCGTCCCAGGCCGCCGAAGGGGACCTCGTGATCCTGAGTGACCAGCAGGTCTCCCGGTACACGCTGCGCACAGAATTCGACTGCGCCCCCGGATTCACCACGACGACGTGTCATCAGACCGACACCGAAACCGAACCTTCGATCGCCGTGAACCCTGAGAACCCGCTTAACGCCGTGGTCGCGGTCCAGCAGGGACGACGCGACGACGGCGGCGCGGTCGTCAACGGCTACGCCACGACCGTCGACGGGGGCAGGACGTGGACGTCGGGCCGTTTGCCCGGCACGACCAAGGTGACCGGGGGGCCGTTCGATCGCGCCAGCGATCCTGTGGTCGTGTTCGGCCCCGACGACCTCGTCTACGCGCAGTCGCTGCTGTTCAACAACGGCGGCAACCGGCGCGCGCTGTGGAACAACGTGTCGCGCGACGGCGGCCTCACCTGGGAGCCCGGCGCGGCGTCGATCACGACGGACGACACCTACGGCTCCACGGACAAAAACTGGCTGACCGTCGATGTCGATGATGCGCCGGGACACCACGAGGGACGTATCTACGTCGCGTGGGACCGGATCGCACCGGTGTCGGTCGCCTACTCGGACGACCAGGGTGCGACCTGGCACATCCAGGACATCGGATACACGACCTACCCGGGACAGGGGATCGGCGCGCTGCCGCTCGTGCTCGACGACGGCGGGCTGGCCGTGTTGTGGGCAACGCTGGCGTACCCGCTCCCTCCCGCCCGGCCGGGGGAACCCGCGGAGTCCGTCGAGGAGGGAGCGAGCGGCCTTGGCCGGTACGTGCTCTCGATCGCGCCGAAGGCGGGCACCGTCCCGACGGCCGGTCCACTGGTGTTCACGCCTCCGGTGACCGTGGGGGTGGATCTGGGCCGTCCGACCCGCGGCCAGCGCGCCGGAGACGGATTGCCGCAGGCCTTCGTCGATCCCAACTCGGGGCGCATCTACGTCGCGTGGCAGGACGCGCGCTTCCGTGACGACGAGGTCAACGACATCGTGATCACCTGGTCCGACGATGATGGCATCACCTGGTCGCCGGTGAAGCCTGTGGATCCAGGGCCGAGGAATAACTGGCGCAACCGTTTCCTGCCGATGATCGGCGTGGGCGAGGACGGCGCGCTCTGGGTCGCGTACCGCGAGCGGGAGGAGAACGCCGGGATCCCGCACTTCTTCTCGCCACAGGTTGACACGATGCTTCAGGTCTCGCGCGACGGCGGCGAAACGTTCTCAGCCCCGATGAAGGTGAACCGGAGCGTTAGCGACATGGGGTTCGGTACCCGCTCCCGCGGCGGCGTCTTCCTGGGCGATTACCACCAGCTCGCGGTGGCGCAGGACCGGACATACATCACGCACACCGAGCCTGTGCGGGTCTCGGCCCGCGAGGAAGCGCAGTTTCCGCCTGCGTACCATCACCAACGCACGTGGGTGTCGGTGGTGGGCGAGCAGCCGGCGGCGGTCTCAGAGCCGAAGGCACAGGTCAAGGGAACGCGCACCGGCAGGACCCTGCCCGCGACCGGCGTGCCGTTCATCCCGGTCGCGCTCGTTGCGCTCGGCATGGCCGGCATCGTCGCCGAATCGTTGCGCCGCGCGCGCTGAGACGCCGCCGACGCTCGACGTCGCTTGCAGGCCGCGCGCGGAGGCGCCCCCGACGCTCGACGTCGCTCGCAGGCCGGGCGTTGCTACGATGCGGCTCCAAGCGTCGAAAGGGGAGCGCGATGAGCGATGTCGTCCGGTTCGAGCTCGACAAGGAGTCCGGCGTCGGCACGATCCGTCTCGACCGTCCGAAGATGAACGCGATCAACGAGGAGGTCGTGCGCGGGCTCGAGGCGGCGGCGCGCGAGGCGACCTTCAACGACGACTGCAAGGCGGTCGTGGTATGGGGCGGCGCCAAGATCTTCGCCGCCGGCGCGGACATCAAGGAGATGGCCGATCGCACGCCCGCCGAGATGATGAACCGGATGCAGTCGTTGCAGGCCGTCTTCACGATGATCGAGGACATCCCCAAGATCACGATCGCCGCCATCAACGGGTTCGCGCTCGGCGGCGGGTGTGAGCTCGCGCTCGCCTGCGATTTCAGGATCATGGCCACCAACGGCCAGATCGGCCAGCCCGAGATCATGCTCGGGATCATCCCCGGCGCCGGGGGGACGCAGCGGCTGCCGCGGCTGATCGGCGTCGCGCGCGCGAAGAACATCATCTACACGGGACGGTTCGTCGAGGCCGTCGAGGCTTTGCAGGTGGGACTGGTGCAGCAGACCGAAGAAGCCGAGCAGGTCTATCCGGCCGCCGTGGGGCTGGCCGCGCGCTTCGCCAAGGGTCCGACGGTCGCGCTGCGCGCCGCGAAGATGGCGATCCAGCGCGGGCTGGAGATGGATCTGGGCGACGGGCTGGCGTTCGAGCGCGAGGTGTTCGTCAACCTGTTCGCGACCGAGGACCAGAAGGTCGGCATGAAGACTTTCATGGAGCATGGGCCGGGCAAGGCCGAGTTCGTGGGGCGGTAGACACGGACGACGACCTCGAGGATCTCCGCGCTCGCACGCGCACACGGACGCGGGTGATCGCAGCGGTGGCGCTCGTGGCGCTGGTCGTAACCGCCGCCCCGGCGATCCTGTCGCTGTTCTTGAACCGTTCCCGCGACGAGCCCGCCGAGCGATGGGAGCCCATCGCCACGATGCGCGAGCTGGTCGAAGAGGATGTGATCTACGATCCCAGATGGGGCGTGTTCCTGGTGAACGAACCGCAGGCGCCGATCGCGTTGTACGCGGTCAGCCCGCATAACCCGGGCGGGAACGAGCGCGTGCTGTTCTGTCCGGAGAGCGGCTGGTTCGAAGCGACGGCCCACGGCGAGATGTTCGATCGTCGCGGCACGTACGCCGTCGGACCGGCGTCGCGCGGGCTGGATCGCTTCGATGTTCGCGTGCTCGGTGACACCGTGGAAGTGAACGTGCGGGTCGTGTACCGCGGTTCAGAGCGAGACGCCTCGCGACCGGATGCGCCCCGCAGTTCGCATCGCTGCGGGGATCAAGGGTGGATCGAGGCCGAACCCGGATTCTGGGGCCCGCCGCAGGGCTTCGACGGTCCGATCTGACCGAGCGCGTCAAACGGTCGCGCCGTCGCCGGGAGCGCCTCGATATGTCCTCGTACATCGCGGTGACGGGCGCATGGTCCTGCGCGACACCTTCCTCTGCACCGGATGCGTGCCCGGGGAGGCCGCGATGAAACGGACGGAGTATCCTGTCCGGCCATGACCGACATCGATGAGGCCCGGCGACTCGAAGCGCGCGTCGCGATCGATCCAGGTGAGCTGCATCCCGACGATCTCGACGTCAAGACCGCGAACATCCTGTATCACGATTGGGAGGCGCGCTCCTACGACGATAAGTGGAGTATCTCGTTCGACGAGCGATGCATCCAGTATGCGCGCGAGAAGTTCCTCAAGGTGGCGCCCGAGCGCAAGTACGGCAAGGTGCTCGAGGTCGGTGCCGGAACCGGGTTCTTCATCATCAACCTCGCCCAGGCCGGATTGGTCAACCAGCCATACGCCACCGACATCTCACCCGGTATGGTCGACGTCTGTGTGCGCAACGCGCGCAACGTCGGCGTGAAGAACATGGTGGCCCGGACCGCCGATGCCGAGGACCTCCCCTTCGAGAGCGACACGTTCGATCTGGTCGTGGGGCATGCCTTCTTGCACCACCTCCCCGACGTCGAGGCGTTCTTCCGTGAGGCCTATCGTGTGCTGAAGCCCGGCGGTGGCTTGGTGATCGCCGGAGAGCCGACGCGCGTCGGGTTCCAGATCGTGGAGGTCGCCAAGCGGTCGACGGCGTGGGCGATGAAGGAGATAGGACGGCGCATCGGCATCCTGCGCGAACCGGAGGGTGCCGGGGATCCTCAAGCGATGCTCGAGGCCCATGTGGATCTTCATGAGTTCCATCCGCACATGGTCCGCGGGTGGGTGGCGGATGCCGGCTTCCAGGGGGTGACCGTCAAGACCGAGGAGTTGCTCTCGGGCCTGTTCGGCTGGACTGCGCGCACCGTAGAGGCGCTCGCGCGACCGGGGTTGCTCGACGAGCGATGGGCGTGGTTCGCTTACCGCAACTACATGCGGCTGTACCGGATCGACGACCTCGTGATGCGTCGGATCGTGCCGAAGCCGTTCTTCTACAACCTGCTGCTGTACGCGGAGAAGCCGAAGGGATAGGTGTGGCGGTCCGTCCGCTCCCCGACGAGCAGCGCGCGGCGGGCGCCCGGCCCGGGCGCGCGGCCTCAGCCTCAGCCGACCCAGCCCCAGCCTCGGCCTCAGCCGACCCAGCAGGCTCGGCGTTGGCGCGGACCGCGCGCTTCATCTTCTCCCGGCGGCTGTACCTACCGCACTACTGGATGATGGTGCTGCGGTACTTGCGCGTGAAGCTGCTCCACCCGAACATCCGAACCGACGGGTTCATCTTCATCGAGCGCGGCGTCGAGCTGTACGCGCGCCGGGGGCACGCGCGGCTCATGATCGGACGCTGGTCGTACTTCGGCCGCGGCAACCACATCCGGTGCCATGAGGGCAACCTGACCATCGGCCGTAAGTGCGTGTTCGGCAAGGACAATACGATCAACTGTTATCTCGAGATAGAGGTCGGCGATGACTGCATCCTCGCCGACTGGGTCTATATCTGTGATTTCGATCATCGGTTCGAGGACCTCACGATGCCTATCCGCAAGCAGGGGATCGTCACTTCACCGGTTCGGATCGGCTCGGACTGCTGGCTCGGTGAGAAAACCACGATCTTGCGCGGCGTCACCGTCGGCAACGGGAGCGTCATCGCCTCGCACGCGCTCGTCAACGCGGACGTGTCGCCTCGGTCGGTCGTCGGGGGCGTCCCCGCGAAGGTTCTCAAGCGTCGCGGCGCCGTCCCGCCCCGGTAGCGCGGTGTGACTCACCCGGTCGCTTCTTCGTCCAGCAGCGGCGAGCGCCGTAGCAGCGCGCGCAGCCCCGCCCGGTCTCCCGCGCGCAGATCGTCCTCCTGCTCGATCGCGCGCTCGTACACCTCGACCGTGCGCCGTGCGATCCGGCTCCACGCGAACTCGGCTTGGATCATGCGGCGTGCGTCCACCGCGAGGCGGTGCGCGAGGCGCCGATCGGTGATCAACCGCAGGATCATGCCGGCCAGCGACACGGGATCGCCCGGCCGGAATCGCAGGCCGGTCGCTTCGTGGACGACGAACTCGCGCAAGCCCCCGGTGTCGGCGGCGATACACGGTGTGCCCGAGGCCATCGTCTCCAGAGCGACGATCCCGAACGGCTCGTACAGGGAGGGGACGACGGCGAGGTCGGCAGCCGCGTAATACATCGCCAGCTCGTCCTGGGGCACGAAGCCGAGGAACCGCACCCGGTCACTCAGGCCGAGCGCCTCCGCGCGCGCTCGCAGCGCGTCCGCGTGGGTCCCGTCCCCGGCGACGCAGAAGCGCACGGGCTCGTGTGGCAGCACGAGCGTCAGCGCATCCAGGACCGTCTGCACGCCCTTCTCGAACTCGAGGCGTCCCGCGTAGAACAGCATCTTCTCGCCGTCTGGGACCCTGGAAGCGCGGAAGTCCTCGACCCCTTCGGGTGGGTCGAAGTCCGCGAGATCGACGCCGTTGGCGACCACGTCCTGCTTCTGGGGCGGCAGCAGGAAGATCGCGCGCGTCTCGTCGCGCATGTACATCGAGCAGGTGATCACCCGGCGGGCTTCGAAGCTCAGCCACCATTCGATCTGGTGGATGAGCTTGTTCATCTGGCCGGGGAGGTGACCCTGGTGCCGGCCGAACTCTGTGGCGTGCAGGGTTGCCACCAGCGGGAGGTCGAAGGCGTTCTTGACCGCCGCGGCCGCATACGTGACCAGCCAGTCGTGCGCGTGGACGACGTCGACGTCGGCGTGTCGCAGCAGCCTCGTCGCCCCCTCGAGCAAGCTTCCGTTGAGCTGTTGGACCCAGGGGACCAATTCGGTGGAGAAGTCGATCGGAGGTGGGGAGAGCGCGCACCGGATCACGTGGACCCCGGGATCCATGATCTCCTCACCCGGCGCGAGCGGATCGCCGGGCGCGAGCGGATCGGCCGGTGCCACCACGTGTACCTCATGGCCGGCGCGCGCGAGCTCCTGCGAGAGTCGGTGAACGTGCCGGCCCAAGCCTCCGACCAGGCGGGGCGGATACTCCCACGACAGAAGCAGGACGCGCATCAGCGGTGCTCCCCCGGATGGATGAACGCCCATCCTCGCACGGCCCGCTTCGCGGCGGCAAAGCACACGCCGGCTTGAGGCCGGCTCCGGCGCTCGGTACGCTGCCCGCGACCTTGACGGGGGCAACGCATCGCCTGGGGAGGCGTGGTGTCGCGTTGGGCGCGACCATCGCCGTCACGTTCGGCTTCGCGGCCGGACTGCTTGCCATGCGCTGGACCGCGGCGGAGGCGCTGCAACCCACGGCCGGCCCCTCCGGTCCTTCGCCCCAGGCCGTGCAAGCTGCAGCGGAGCCGGTGACGATCCCCGTTTCCGAGCCCGTCGAGCCCACCCCGCAGCCCGCCCGGGAGCCGACGCCGTTGCTGCGCCGGACCTGCGGCGCCGAGGGGGCACGCGTGATCCGCTGGCGCGCAGCCGTCGGACCCGGCCTGGACACGACGCCGCGCGCGTTCGCGCGCGGCGTCGCCGAGGTGCTGTGCAACCCCAAAGGCTGGATCGCCGGTGAGCGCGTCGCCTTCCGATACGACCCGCGAGGGCCGGTTCTGATCCGATTGGCTTCTGCGGCCGAGACCGAGCGCCGGTGCCTGCAGTTGACCGGGCTCAGTGTGCGGCTCATGTGGTCGTGCGCGTCGGGCTCGCGCGGCGAGGTGGTGCTCAACGCCAACCGCTGGTTCGAGGGCTCGCCGAGCTGGCCGGGCGGGCCAGTCCGCTACCGGCGGATGCTCGTCAATCACGAGGTCGGTCACATCCTGGGCCATGGGCACCGAGCGTGCGGGGCTCCCGGGTCTGCCGCGCCGGTGATGATGCAGCAGTCCAAGGGCCTGGGCGGGTGCCGCCCGAACCCGTGGCCGACGCGCGCCGAGCTTGCCGGGACCCACTAGTTTTCCGCATTCGAAGCCGAAAAACCTCGGAGGTGGGACGCCGGCTCAGCTGAGGGTAATGTCGGGCGCGGGCGCGCGGTGGATCGCTTCTTCGATCTCGAAGTAGTCGGCCTCGGAGAAGCCGAACCAGCGGGCGATGAGCATCGAGGGGAACGACTGCACGCGCCGGTTCAGGTCGCGGACGTTCGCGTTGTAGAAGCGGCGAGCCGCCTGGATCCGATCCTCGGTGTTGGCGAGCTCGCGTTGCAGCTCGAGGAAATGATCCGAGGCCTTCAGGTCGGGATACCCCTCCGCCACCGCCAGCAGCGCGCGCACCCCTGCCACCACCTCGTTCTCCACCGGCGCTTGCGTTGATGGCGGGCCGGTCGCGGCGACCGCTGCGGCGCGCGCGGCGGTCACCTGCTCGAGCAGCGCGCGCTCATGCGCGGCGTAACCCTTGACCGTCTCGACCAGGTTGGGGATCAGGTCGTAGCGGCGCCGAAGCTCGGTGTCCACGTTCGACCAGGATTCGGTGACGAGGTTGCGTTGCTGTACGAACCGGTTATACGACGCCGCAACCCACAGCAGCAGGGCGACCGGCACGCCGAGGGCGATCCACGCGGCGACGCTCATGCGTCGGCCGCACCCGAGGATGCGCCGTAGACGTCACGAGCCACGCGAGGGATCTGTGCGCAGAAGTCGGCCGCACGGTCCAGCAGCCAGCCGATCGCCGTGGGCGACATCTTCCCCGTCGCTACCAGCGCCGCATCGTCGAGCAGCTCGATGCCAAGATCGTCCCCGTTGGCCATCAGCCATTCCATCATCCGCGCGTCGATCAGGTAGCTGGCGAAGCGCGCGTCGGTCGCGCTCACCTGGAACCGTCGGTTGAACTCCTCGCTCTCGAACTCCTGATCCCGGAATCCGATCGCGTCGGCGAGTCGCGTCAGGAGGTTCTCGCGCTCGATCGCGGTGTGGGGGCTGCGCAGAGGGACCTGTACGACCGCGCAGCAGAAGCGCTCGTAGTCGCGATGCGACATCCCCTTGGAGTCGCTGCGTCGTACCCAGTACCAGAAGTCGAACACGCGCACGTGCAGGTCGCCGAGGGTACCGTGGATGACGTTCTCGATCCCGTTCCCGTCGCCCATGCCGAATAGACGAAAGCCCAGGTCAAGCGTGCCGAACGGGTCGTGCAGGTCGTAGGCGAGCCCGTGCTGGGCCGCGGCGGCGCGCCATCCTGCGCGGCGCTGCTCGCGGAGCCACCACGAGGCCAGGGCGATCATGACGACCACCGCGATGGCCAGGACGATCACGGCTCCTTGCTCCACGGGCCGAGCGTACACGACTGACTGGGACGTCAGTCCCCGCGGGCTGGGGTTACGGGAACCCGGCGGTGACCTTGCGTATCATGGGTGCGGCCCGACGCCTTTGGGGGTCGCCACTCGATCGCCCGGGAGGGGAGCGCATGTCTCGCTACAAACTTTCGACGCTCGAGGAGAACGGCTTCGTCGTTCTCGACAACTACGGGAAGCCGGTCTCGCCCACCGAGTGGGAAGGCATGGAGTACGTCGATTGGAAGAGCGGCGGCGACACCAATTTCGCCCCGATCGCCTCGGCCTTCGGTGACATGGAGTGTCACGGCTTCTGGGACCACGGCAAGCCCGACAAGGACGGCATCTGGACGAAGAACGCGGAGCAGTGCCCGACACTGGTCGCGTGGACCGAGTCGGCGGGGGTGCGCTACGGCCGCGTGCGGACCATCAAGCTCAACCCCAACACTTACGAGGAAGCGGTCCGCAATCTGCATCCCGACGACAACAACCGGTTGAATCCTGCGGGTGAGGGCTGGGTCGTGCGCGCATGGCTGCAGCTGACCGACAACCCGGACAGCTGCATGATCGTGCGTGAGGACAAGGACGACCCGTCGACCGAGAGCCGTATCCCGCTGCCACAAGGCGCGCAGTTCGTCGTCGATTCCGAGCGGCTGCACCACGCCGTGTGGCACCCGGGTCCCGAGCCGCGCTTCGCGCTGATCGTCTCCTTCGAGAGCGGTCCGGCGCTGGAGCGGTGGATCAACGCCCGGATGCCGGAGCCGGTCATCGCGTAAGAAGTTCTGCCGGATCGAGATCCGGCAGAACGTTGTCCACATCGAACAGCTCGACGGCCGCGCGCGACAGCGCGCGGCCGCTCCCGCGCCCCAGCAGTCCGGCGAGCCGGCGCCAGCGTTCGTGGTGTTCGCGGAACCGGTCCTGCGCGTAGTCGCCGTTGCGCCCGCGCAGAACCATGAACGGCCAGTCGCTGGACTGCAGCAGGAATGCTTCCCGCAGCAACTGCGCGAGCGCCTCGCCGTCCGTACCCGCGTGCTTCTCGGTCAGGCGGACCGTTTCGGCCTCGACCTCGCCGAGCGCGTCCCACATCCACTGCGTCTCGTCCGCGACCCAGGATCGCTCGTCCTTGCGGAACCCCCATGATCCTGCGAGCAGCTCGACTGGCTCGGGCTCGGGCATCCGCGCGCGCGCGGCCGCCAAGGATGACGGCGTCACGCTCGGATGCTGCTCGAGCAGCGCGAACAGATGCTCGAGGAAGGCCGGCCCCTCGAACCACCAGTGGCCGAACAGCTCGGTGTCGTAGGCGGCGACGATCACGCCGTCGCGTCCGGTCTCGCGCTCGTGCTGCTCGAGTGTGGTTGCGATCAGCGCGGCGAAGTCCTCGGCGTCGCGGCGAGCCGCGGCCTCTCCCTGCGCAGGCTCGTAGGGGCGCTTGCGGTGCAGCGGCTTGCGCACGCTGGTCACGCGCCAGTTCTTGAAGCCGGCCTCCAGGTCGTAGTGGAAGAAGTCGCGGTACCAGCGCCCGGTGGGATAGCCGCCGGTCGGGGACCACACGCGATAGGTCACGTCCAGGTTGCGCGAGAACGCCACGACATCCGAGTCGGCGATCCGGCGCGGCGCGAACGTGGAGCCGGGCCCCGCGCTGCGCAGCATCGTCGGCCCGTCTACCACCACGTGCGCCACGTTGTGCTCGTCGAGCAGCTGCGCGAGCCCCGGCGCGTAGGCGCACTCGGGCAGCCACATCCCGGCCGGCGCGCGCCCGAGTACGCGAACGTGCTCGGTGCGGCCCAGTTCGAGTTGGGCGGCCGCGAGGGCGGGTTCGCGGATCAGCGGTAGGTAGGGGTGTGTCGCGGGGCCACCAAGGATCTCGATCGCACCGGCGTCGGCCAGCGCGGCGAGTCCCGAGGCGATGCTGCGGCCGGGCAGCGTGTCGAGCAGCTCGCCCTGCGTGCGCGCCTGGGTGCAGTAGAACGCGGCGAGATCCTTGACCTCGTCGGCGAAGACGCCGTCGTAGTTGGCGACCTGGCGGAGCGCGCGCAGCTCGATCCGGCCGAGATACAGCTCCAGCTCACGGATCATGTGGGGATCGGCCATCTGGTGGGCGACCATCGGCGAGACGCTGATCGTCAGCGCGTCGCGGAGACCTCGCTCGCCGAGCCGTGTCAGCGTGCCGAGCAGCGGCAGGTAGCTCTCGGCGGCGGCCTGGTGGAAGAAGTCCTCCCCGCACGGCCACGTTCCGTTGCGCCGCAGGTACGGCAGATGGGTGTGCAGCACAAGACAGAACGTTCCCACGGCGCCGAAGGATAGCCGTCTCGGCGAGAGATCCGGCGCGAGCTCAGGCGTGCTGCTCGCGCCTGAGGGGTCGTGCGCTCAGGCGTGCTGCTCGCGACGGACGCGCCGCGCGTGCAGGCGGGGCGTCGGACACGGCGCCGCCGGCCGGGCCAGCGAGGGGATCAGACAGCTCTGGATCCAGGATCCAGGGCCGCCGGCCGACTCGACCTCTTCGCACAGCTCCGCGAGGTGCTCGCGCAGGTCTTCCTCGTCTTCCGGTGTCCAGCGCTTGGGGCACTGCCACGCGATCGTCGGCCGCATCCCTGGCCTCCCTTCCAACTTCCTACCCCAGGTATCGGCGCGGCGGAACGCTCCGATGAGGGGACGGTTCGGGGCGAAGCGGAAGGGGCGGGCGTCAGGGGCGCCGGGCGACCGCGATCAGGTCAAGGCTGCGCTCCGGCGAGCGCGGGCCGATCCGGAAGTCTTTCTCGGTGACGCGCTCGACGATGGCGCGCAGCCATCCCGGCCATTCGTGGACCGGCTGGCCGAGCAGCCGCTCGGGGAAGGGCGTCCGCAAGGCGGTTTCGATCGCGCGCAGGCGGGGTCCGTGGAACGTCCCCAGGATCTGGACGGCCGAGAAGCGCTGTCCCACCGTCTCTCTTAGCTCGCCGGGGGACAGCTCGAAGGTGTGGAAGGGATTGCGCATCCCATCGGGAGAGAACGTGAGGCGATTAGGCGTCGAGATGACCAGCACGCCGCCGGGCGCAAGCACGCGGTGGCACTCGGCAACGAAGTCTTGGGGGCCCTG
>Ga0299906_10000252_pt1 | contig 52531 bp, 39 predicted proteins | sample RVTome_14_FD_200259 | JGI IMG/M metagenome (GOLD analysis project Ga0299906, IMG submission 200259) | Soil microbial communities from uranium-contaminated site in the Upper Colorado River Basin, Wyoming, United States - RVT145D125 (version 2) ... | reverse complement strand
TTCCTCAATTGGCGAAGGTGCGTTGCAGCCTCTGCAAGGCACTTTCGGGAATTGGCAGAAGTGCGTTGCAGGCCCTGCAATGCTACTTCCTCAATTGGCGAAGGTGCGTTGCAGACCCTGCAGGGCACTTTCGGGAATTGGCAGAGGTGCGTTGCAGGCCCTGCAATGTACTTCCGGCAATTCGCGGAACTGCCCTGCAGAGGCTGCAACGCACTTTTGCCAATTCACGAAACCGCGTTGCAGCGGCTGCAATCGCGGCGCCGGGCCGCGTCGGCCATCACGCGCAGCTCCTCCTCGGTGAAGTTGCCGCGGTCGGCGCAGGCCTTGACCACCCGCGCGCCGTGGAGGAGGTAGCGCACGGCGCGGAGGATGGCGGCGCCGCCGTCGGCGATGCCGTGCTCGGGGCCGCCGTCGAGCACCCAGGGCTCGGCGAGAGTCTGGTCGCAGCTCCCGCCGGTGGTGGTGATCACGTGCCCCGCGGGAACGATCTCGGGCCCGTCGACGAGACCGTCGGCGACCGCCCGCGCCAGGGCCACGTCGGCGAAGCAGCAGGCGCCGAGGTCGCGCACCGTGGTGAACCCGGCGAGCAGGGTGGCGCGGGCGTTGGCGGCGCCCACCAGGGCGCGCTCCGCCGCGCCGACGCTCGGGTGCCGGCCGAAGCGCGGGAAGAGCCGGTCGGGGCCGTAGACGAGGTGGGTGTGGGCGTCGATGAGGCCGGGCAGGAGGGTCAGGTCGCCGAGGTCGATCGTCTCCGCATCCGCGCTCGCCGTGCCCGCCGCCGTCACCGACTCGACGAGCTCGCCGCGGACGAGGACGGCGACGTCGCGGCGCAGCTCGCCGGTCTCGACGTCGAGCAGGCGGGCGGCCCGCACGAGAACCGGCGCCTCGCCGCCGGCCGGCGCCGTCGCCAGGAGCGCGGCGGCGAGGAGTGGGCGGAGATTTCCGTGCACCTCCCGAGTATCGCAGAAACGAAACGGCGCCGGATCCTCGCGATCCGGCGCCGTTCTCAGGCCGACGTCAATCGGCGTTCGTCGACTCGGTTGTCGCTTCAGTTGTCGTCGTCGTCGTCGTCGCCGTGATGACCGCCGTCGTCGTCATCGTCGTCATCGTCGTCGCAGGCGCCCGGAGGAGCGGGGGTGATCTCGGTCGCGGCGAGCGCGGTCAGGGTGGTGGGTCCGCTCGTCACGTCCACGACGTTGACGATCGGCTTCGAGTTGTTGCACTTCGCCTCGACCTGGAAGGTGAAGGTGGCCGTGCCGCCCGGGGCGGCCTCGACCATCAGGTCGGTGCCGACCGCCGGCGCCGTGCCGGTGCCGTCGAAGTAGCGCGAGGAGCCGGCGCCGCCCGTAGCGTCCTCGACGCCGACGGTGAGGAACGACGGGATTCCCGGAACGCCGGCATAGACGATCCAGATGTTGGAGGTCCCCTGCTGGACCCACACCTGGAAGGTGAAGGTGACGCCGGGCACGCCGAAGAGCTCGGCGCCCTGCCATTCGAGCACCAGGTAGGTGTTCGGACCCGCCGACAGGAGGGCGGCGAACATGTTGCCGGCGCCGGAGTCGGTCGGGCTGATACCGTCGAGGTCGAGGTCGGTCCAGAACGGCGCCACCACATTGTTGGGCGCCGCCGGGTCCGGCAGGTCCTGGTTGAACGGCGTGAAGGCGTTGGTGGCGTCGCCTCCGGCGACGAAGAAGCCGTTCGACGACATCACCACGGCGTTGTAAGTCACGCCGGCGTAATTGAAGTTGACGCCGCTGAGGGTGATGGAGGTGTCGTCGCACACGGCGCTGCAGGTCAGCGGCGGGACGAAGATGTTGAGCGGGACGTAGCCGAAGGGCGAGGGCGAGGGCACCAGCTCCAGGGTCTGCGGGTCGAGCATGCCCGACCAGGAGAGGGAGTCGCTGCCCGCGTCGTAGGTGAAGGTGGGGTCGGGCAGACCGTTCACGAGCGCCGACTCCGAGCCCGCCACGAACTCGGAGCCCGACGGTATCGCGTCGGTCAGGCTGATCGGATCGGTCAGGGTCAGGTTGTTGAGCGAGATGTCGTAGGTGAGGACCTCGCCCTGGGCCGCGGTGGGCTTGTCCACCGCCTTGGTGAGCTGCGAAGGGTCCGTGCTCGAGGCGGCGAAGGCCGCGATCGGCAGGTGGGCCGAGGGCGCGTTCTTGTGGCCGTGGCCGTCGTCGTCGTCGTCCCCGTCGTCGTCGTCCCCGTCGTCGTCGTCGTCGTCGTCGTGGCCGCCCGCCTTGTTCTTCTTGGTGCTCCACTTCACGGCTCCGAACTGCCAGTCGTCGTCAGCCACCAGGGTGGTATCGACGTCGACCTGGAAGCTGGCGCTCTGGTTGGGGCGCAGCTTGACCTGGTCCGGCGTCACCTTGATGCCGAGCTTGGGATCGTCCGACTCGACCGAGGCGTACCAGGTGGTCTTGCCGTTGCCGTGTCCTACGTGGTTGCGGATGGTGCGGGTGAAGGAGCAGCCCACCACGCAGACGCTGTCGGCCATCGACGGCAGGTCGAAGGTGGCGCCGGCGCGCCCCGCCCGCTCGAGGTTCAGGCGTCCGGCGCCGCGGTCGAAGGGATCGGTGGCGGTGACGCCGTCTTCCTTGACCAGGCCGCCGCGCACCGAAGTGCTGGTGAGCGCGGTCTTGATCTGCTCCGGCGTCCAGGTGGGGTGCTGGTGCAGGAGCAGGGCCGCGGCGCCCGCCACGTGGGGCGAGGCCATGCTGGTGCCGTTGAGGAAGGTGAAGTCCTGGCCGCCCTGCTCGGGCGAAGTGGCCGAGAGGATGCGGGTGCCGGGAGCGGCGACGTCGGGCTTCAGGAAGTCGGGGTCGCCGTTGGGCCCGCGCGAGCTCGAGGCGGCCATGAAGTCTTCCCAGGCGTCGTTGGTCTGGCGCGAGGCCGGGTAGTCGATAGTGCCCTGGGCGCCGGCATTGCCCGAAACGAAGGCAACCGCGGCGGCGCCGTCGGTGTCGGAGATCATGCACGAGGAGACCGTGGTCGGCTCGAGAGCGCCCATGACGATCGGCGCGCCCGGCGCGTTGTTGAAGACCACCACGTAGTCGGAGCCGGCGGCGACGGCGTTACCGACCTTGACCGCGAAGGCGCAAACGCCACGAGAGATCAGCGCCGTCGCCCCCGTCATCGAGCCGGCGGGGAAGGCGCTGCAGCCCAGCGGATCGCCCACGTCGCCGGCGTAGACCACCGTCTGCGGTCCCACCGAGGCGCCGAGCGTGGGTCCCGTGCCCTCGAGGCAGCCGGCGGAGGGACCGCCGGAGAGCTCGAAGCCCAGGGCGTGGATGCGGTTGGTCGTCGTGTTGCCCACGGTGAGCGCCACCAGGTGGCAGCCGGGGCAGCCGATGGAGTCGGCGCCGGGGCCGGCGTTGCCCGCCGCCACCACGCTCAGCACGCCGGCGGCGTTGGCGGCCTCGAAGGTGGCCCCGAAGACGTCGAGGTTGGGATCCTCGCCGCCGGGACCGCCCCAGGAATTGTTGATGACGTCGGCGCCGTCGGCCACCGCGGCGTCGACCGCGGCGATCAGGTCGACCGACGAGCCGGAGCCGGTGGTGCCGTTCCACCACAGGGCCTTGTAGACCATCAGCCAGGCGCCGGGCGCGACGCCCGAGATGTCCTCGGGCACCCCGTCGGAGGTGGTGACCCCGGAGACGAAATTGCCGACCGCGGTGCCGGCCACGTGCGTCCCGTGGCCGTTGAAGCCGAGCGGCGTGTCGTGCTCGGAGGGGTGCAGCGCCACGGTGCGGAAGTGGCGCGCGGCGATCAGCTTGCCGTTGCAGAAGCTCGCGTCGACCGCGCCGCAATAGTCGTCGGCGAGCGGAAAGCCCGGAGGGAAGGAGAAGCCCGCGCCGTCGAACATCGGGTTCTCCGGCCGGATGCCGCCGTCCACGACCGCCACCTTGATGCCGGCGCCGGCGTTGTCGCGGCCCCCGAGCTCGGCCCACAGAGCGGGGGCTTCGATCAGCGGCAAGCTGGCGTCCATGGTGGAGTAGTACATCCGGTCGGGATAGACGCGCTTGACGCCCGGCGTCTTGGCGATCTCGTCGATGGCGTCGGGAGCGACGGCCATGGCGACGCCGTTGAAGACGACGTCGTACTTCCCGAGCAACGTGACGTCGAGCGCCGACTTGGTCAGGGCGTCGAAGAGGGTCGCCTGGCGCTTGGCGAGATAGACGCGGTAGGCCCGCGCCGACGCCGACCTGAGGTCGAGCTTGCGCTCGCCGGTGACGGCCGGGCTGGTGGCCTTGTAGCCGGCGAGCCGCCCGTCGTAGAGCGCCAGGGGCGGCTCGGCGAGCTGCACGATCACCCGCACGCGCCCGTCGTCGGTGCGCAGGGCGTCGTCCATGGGCGGCACCTTGTTGGAGGTGTACTCGTCGCGCTCGGGACCGAGCGCGGCCTGAACGGGCTGCGCCTGGAATTCCTGGGCGGCGAGGGCCAGGGGGCTGAGCAGGGCGACACTGAGCAGGGTGATGCTGGACAGGCACAAAGTGCCGATACTGCGACGCGTGGTCTTTCTCATGCTTCCTCGTCCTTTCCCCATGAACAGGGGCTCTCTGTTGTTGTCCGACTCTCTGGCCGGCAACGTGGTCCGTTGGAAGGAGGCGAAGAGCCCCGTTCGAGCGGACGGACCAGGGTCCGTCCCCTTTTGCGCTCAACCAGTCCGAGCTGCCGCCACGTCCCGGATCGGCGGCCGCTCGCCTCGACTGCTGAGCTCGGTCTCTCCGCCCCCTCAAGAGACTTGTAATGGAAATAGCGCCATCGCAGAACACGAAGTAGGTAAGTACCTGACACTCTAGACCGGGTCGGCCGGATTGTCAATCACGTTTGGCAACCCGGGATAGAGTCCGCGGCACCGTCATGGAACCGATCCGCGATCCCGACCCGGCACCGCCCGAGAGCCTGCGCCGCCTGGTCTTCTACAGCCTGCTCACCGGCCTGTGCCCGCTGATCCCGATACCCTTCCTCGACGACTGGGTGCGCGACCTGCTGCGGCGCCGGCTGGTCCTCGAGCTCGTTCGCGGCCGCGGGCTCGACCTGGGCGGCCCGAGCGTCAAGGTCCTCGCCTGCGGCGAGAGCCCGTTGACGGCGCGGGGCTGCCTGGGGGGTTGCTTCGCGCTGGCGGTCGTCAAGCCGCTCTTCAAAGCCGCCGTCAAGCTCGCCGCCAAGCTCTTCCGCAAGGTCCTCGTGGTGCTGGCCGTCCGCGAGGGCGTCCTCGCCTTCTCCATCACCTTCCACGAGGCCTACCTGGTGCGCCATGCGCTGGCGCTGGGAGCCCTGGCGGGTCCCCGCCCGCCGGTGCTCGCCGTGCGCCGGGCGATCGAAGCGGCGCGCGCCGGGAGCGGCCACCGGCCGATCGAGCGCCTGGCGCGGCGGACGATGCGCGGGAGCTGGCGGCTGCTTCGCCGCGGCGGCCGCGAGCTGACCCGCCTGGCGCGCCGCCTGCGCCGCAGCGCCCGCGACGAGGAGGAGATCGTGCGCGGCGCTCTCGACCTCGAGGCGGAAGAACGCGTCCTCGGCGGCCTCGTCGACGAGCTCACCGAAGAGATCGAGCAGGAAGACGGCTACCTGCGTCAGCTCGAGCAGTCGTTCGAAAAGCACCTGGCGGACCGGCTGGCCGCGGCGTCAAGAGTCGATAGCATATGAGTAAGGGTGCATATCTCGGTCGTAGGCGAAAAGTGAGAAGTTCTGGCGATCCGGATTGCACCCAGGGGGTTGACAGGCGGTCGGATTCAGCTACAATGCCTCCACTCCTGGCCATCCGGGCTGGACGGTCTCTTGTATAGGCTTGATGAGGCTGGTAGCCAGCCGTTTCCCCTGAAGCCAAGCTCGGGTTGAGGGGATGGGTTCAGATTGGTAAGTGGACACCAAACTGACGAGTGGTCGCGCATTGAGAGAGCACACCATCATCTTCGTCCCCCACGCGCGGGCCAAGTTCCGCAAGTGGCGCTTCACGACCCTCCAGGCGAGTCTGCTGATCGGCACCCTGGCGACCCTGACGCTCGGTGGCGTGGTCGCCACCATCCTCTACTTCGACACCACTTTCGACCGCCGGCAGCTCGTCGAGATCCAGCAGGAGAACGCGGAGCTGCGGCAGGTCAACAAGGGCTTCGAGAGGTCGATCCGCGACTTCGGCGGCAAGCTGGATGAATACCAGCGGCAGATCCAGAAGCTGGCGATCGTGGCGGGAGTCTCGGAGCTCTCGCCGGCGTCCGACGGCGGCATCGGCGGCCCGCTGTCGATCGAGGCGGGTATGCTCTCCGGCACCGGCGAGACGCCGGTGGACGGTTTCGGCCCGGGCGCGGAGGCCGGGGCCGGCCTCGACCCGATGGAAGGGAGCCTGGCGCTGCTCGAGACCTGGGCCGACGATCTCGGGCACGACATGACGGTGCTCCAGGAGCGCTTCGACGAGCGCCGGCTGCGGATCTCGCGCACGCCCGCGATCACTCCCGTCAAGGGCCTCCTGACCAGCGGCTTCGGCTACCGCACCGATCCCTTCACCAAGGGCCGCACCTTCCATGGCGGCATCGACATCGTGGCGCCGCGCGGCAAGGAGGTCAAGACCACGGGCGACGGCTTCGTGATCAAGACCGGCCGCGTGCAGGGGCTCGGCAACGCGGTCTACGTGGCGCACGGCTACGGCATCACGACCCGCTACGGCCACCTCATGAAGAGCACCGTCGAGGAAGGCCAGCGGGTCAAGCGCGGCGAGGTGGTGGGGCTGGTAGGCAACACCGGACGCTCGACCGGCTACCACGTCCACTACGAGGTCCGGATCGACGGCCGGCCGATGGACCCGCTGGGCTACATCCTCGACAGCACCTCCCCCGACTGACGGCGTGACCGACCGACCGGCGTGCAGAAGGTCCGGCCCATCCTGATCGCCGATCGGTTCGCCGCGCTCCAGGAGCGCCTGCTCTCCCTCCTCGACGAGCTCGCGGCGGCGGACTGGGACCGCCGGGTGCCGGGATCGCGGTGGGAGGTGCGCGACGTGGTCGCCCACCTCCTCGACACCGACCTGCGGCGGCTCTCCTTCCAGCGCGATGGCCATCCCGTCCCACCCGCCGATTTCGAGATCGCCGGCGACGGCGACCTCGTGCGCTTCCTCGATCTCCTGAACGAGGAGTGGACCCGCGCGGCCCGGCGCCTGAGCCCGCGCCTCCTCAAGGAGCTCACGGCCCTCGCCGCGGCGCAGGCGATCGAGCTTTACCGAGGGCTCGACCCCTTCGCGGCGGCGATCTTCCCGGTCGCCTGGGCCGGCGAGACGGCCTCGCTCAACTGGTTCGACGTCGCCCGCGAGTACACCGAGAAGTGGCTCCACCAGCAGCAGATCCGCGAGGCCACGGGCCGCACCGGCCTGACCGGCCGCGAGTTCCTCCATCCGGTGCTCGACACGTTCCTGCGCGCGCTGCCTCACGCCTACCGCGACGTCGCGGCCGAGACGGGGACGGCCGTCACGGTCCTCGTCGAGGGCGAGGCCGGCGGCCGCTGGTCGGTCCTCCGCGGCGAGGCGGGTTGGGAGCTCTTCGCCGGGGCTCCGGGGCGCCCGCACGCCACCGTGCGACTCGACCAGGACGTCGCCTGGCGGCTCTTCTCGACCCGGCGGCGCAAGCCGGACCTCGTGCGTGGGGCGGTGATCGAAGGCGACCGCGGCCTGGGGGCCGCCGCCCTCGAGCTCGTGGCCGTCATGGCCTGAGGTCGCAGGCCGGCTCAGGCTCGCAAGGGCACCAGCCCGTGCATGATGAGCTCGGTGACCTGGTCGACGACCTCTTCGTGGCTCAGGCGGCTCTTCGGCTTGTGCCAGCGGACGATCCAGTGGATGGTGCCGAGCACGCTCGAGGAGGCCATCGAGGGGTCGATTTTGCCCGTCCGCCCGTGCCGCTCCAGCACCGCCATGATCGTGTCGCGCAGGAAGTCGGCGTAGGCCCGCTTGCGCTGGCGGATCTTGGGCCGATGCGCCTCGTCGAGCCCCTCCTCTTCATAGACCAGGATCGTCAGGGCCGAGGTGTCCTCGATGACCAGCTCCGCGTGACCCGAGAGCAGGATCTCGAGCCGCAGCTCGGGATCTTCCTCCTTGCGGGCGGGCTCCAGGACCTCCGCTTCCAGGCGATTCATGGCGAAGTCCATGATCGCATAGAGCAGCGCCTTTTTCCCCTTGATGTAGTAGTAGAGGCCGCCCTTGGTGAGATCGACGGCCTCCGCGATGTCCCCCATCGAAGTGGCGTCGAAGCCCTTCTCGTAGATGATGTTGGCCGCCTCTCGATAAATCTCAACGGCCCGGTAGTCGTCGCTGACGGTAGGTGGTTTTTGAAAGGCGGCCATGCTGTACCGTTCGTCTGTAGGGGAATATGGGATGTCGTGTCCAAAACGCCGGAACTCGGACCCCCGGCTCGCGTCCGATCTTTGCCGCCGCAGCGATTTTTGTCAAGCCCCGGACCGCCCCCGCGCCCTCCGTCGGAGGCTTGGCGAACGGGTCCATGATCGGATTGCTCCCATTTATCGGTCAAGAGCGGACGGCGTCCCGCGCTGCTGTTTCCGAGCTCGGCGGCACCCACCCGCGGCGGAGGAGGCCGCGGGGCCTGCCGGCCGCGAGGGCGAGCGCTTAGCGCTCCCAACCGGCCACGTTCTTGGAGTTGCCTTGGCGAATCAGGCTTTCGAATCGCTTGAGCAGGGGCGAGGCTTCGTGGGGGTCGATCCGCACGTCGACGACGAAGGGTCCCGCGGCGGCCATCGCCTGCTCGAGGGCCGCCTCGATCTCGTCTTCGGTGTGGACCACGACGCCGTCGGCCCCCATCGAACGCGCGAAAGCGGCGAAGTCCACGAGGGGGATGTCGACCGCCTCGCCGGTCAATCCGAGGGCCTGGTGACCGTCACGGCACATGCCGTAGCCGGCGTCGTTGAGGATCACCCAGACCGCCTGGGCCTCGTAGCGGACGGCGGAGGAGACCTCGGAGCTCATCAGCATCGAGCCGTCGCCGACCACCGCCACCGCCTTGCCGCCGCGGGCGATCGCGGCCCCCACGACGCCGGCCGCGGCATGGCCCATGGAGCCGAAGAGCGTGCTCACCCGATAGCGCTTGACGTCCGCGAAGCGCAGGTAGTGGTTGGCCCAGGCGAAGGAGTTCCCGCACTCCGCGAGCACCAGGGCGTCGCTGCCTTGCACGACCTGCCGTTGCAGCGCCTGCATGACGAGCTGCGGCCGCACCGGGGAGCGGCCGGTGATCCGCAGGGTCGTCGGGACCTCCGTGCGGCGGGTGAGGCCGGGAAGGGCCCTCGGCGACGCCGTGGGGAAATGCTCGAGCAGAGCCGCCAGGAAAATGCCGATCTCGGCCTGGATGCCCACGGTATGGGCTTCGGGGAAGGCGGTTCCGGGCACCTCAGGGTCCACGTCGACGTGCAGGAAGCCTGCGGACGGCACCATGTCGCGGTCCCAGAACGAGGTCGCCTCGCCGAGGCGGGTCCCGAGCACCAGCACCCACCGCGGCTTCTCGTGCACCATGAAATCGGTCACCGCTTCGTGGCCGCCGAGCCCGGTCACCCCGAGGTAGCAGGGATGGTCTTCCGCGACGATGCCCTTGCCGCGCGGCGAGCAGAAGACCTTCGCTCGGGTCCGCTCCACCAGCTCGCGCACCAAAGGCGCGGCGCCGGTGGCTCCGAAGCCGGCCCAGACGGCGAAGGGTCCGCTCTTGAGCAGTCGCGCGCACTCCGCGACCTGCTCGGCGCTGGCCGCCGGCGCCGAAACGCCGGCGCGGGGGCGCCGGCGCGGCAAGTCCACCCGGCTGGACTGGACGCCCATCGGCAGACAGACGTGCGCGATGAAGCGGCCCGGCCGGCTGAGACCGACGCTGAGACGGCGCGCGACTTCCGGAAACTCGGAAGCGCTCTCCATGCGCACGGCGAAGTCGAAGATCTGGTTCTGCCCGTAGAGGGCGTCCTGGGGCAGCGTGTACGAGCTGGTCTCCTGGGTGGCCCAGCGGCCGCGCTGCGCCGAGCTGGTGCAGCCGGAAACGAGCACGACCTTGGCGCCGTCCCAGCGCGCCGCCGTCATGCCCGTCAGGACGTTCAAGGTGCCGGGACCCGTGGTCGCGAACACCATGGTCGGCTTTCCCGTCACGAAATGGGCCTCGGCCGCGGCGAACGCCGCTCCCGTCTCGTGACGGAAGTGGTGCAGCTCGATCTGCGGGTTCTCGACCAGGGCGTCGAAGAGCAGGGCGATCGCCCCCCCGCTCACCCCGAAGGCGTGCTCGACCCCCAGGTCCGCCAGATGGTGAACGAGGGCCGCCACCGCCGAGGCTTCCCGGGCTTCAGGCTCCCTTTCCGGGACTGCCAGAGGTGCTCGCTTCAGTGCCAGGTTGGACGTCATTTACCTCTCCTCTTGCCTTGAGCCGCGCTCCCCGCGCGGTTGGGATCCGCAGGGAGCGCTCGAACCGAACGGTCGGTAGAATAAGCCTTCAAACCGCCGCGTGTCAAGGCCCGTTCCCTGTTTTCGCGTCTCTTCGCACACTTTCTTTTATTGCAATTTCTAAATGTTTCGACAAGCACGGCGCCGGTGGCCGCGGCTCAGGCGGCCGCGAGCTCCTCGGCCGCGGCGGCGACCTCGGCCTCGTAGGCTTCGAGCTCGCGCAGCGTCACGTCTTCCGGCGGCGGGCCCAGGGCCACGTCTCCCCAGCGCACGACGGCGGCGCAGCAGCTCGAGACGCTGCCCACCGAGTAGAGCAGGACGCGGCTTTCCCGCTCGATCTTGCCCCACTGCGCGGCATGGAAGAGATTGAGCCCCACGAGGGCCGGGCCGACGTTGGCGTAGAGCGGATAGACGCTGATCGTCCGGCTGCGCTCGAAGCCCAGCACGCGCGCGCAGAACGCCGCGTACCATGCGAGGGGCGTGTTGAAGACGCAGAAGTCGATGTCGGCAAGCGACAGGCCGGCCTGCTCGAGGGCCTTCGCGGAGCATTCCCGGAGGTAGCCTTCGGAAGTCTCGCGCAGCAGGCGCGAGGCCGAGCTGCCGGTGCGCAGGCGAAAATACGGCCGCATCTCCTCGTCGAGCTCGAGCTCGTAGCGCACGGCGCCGCAGGTCGCGGCGGAGTGCACCGAGTGACTGCCGAGATGGCCGTAGCCCGCCTCGACCTCGCCGACGACCATGGCGATCGCCGCGTCGCCGATCCCCCAGCAGATGGGATCCGACTCGACCGTCACCCGCGAGTAGGTGCAGGAGCACATCACCAGGACCCGCTTGTACTGGCCGGCCTTGACCAGACCGCAGGCGGTCTGGAAGGCGAGGAGGTTCGACGAGCAGGCGGTCTCGAGGTTCCAGGCCGCCCCCTTGAGGGAGAGCTCCTGGGCCAGGAACGTGGCGCCGCCGATGCCGGTGGAATCGGGCAGAAAAGAGGTGCAGATCAGCAGGTCGACGTCCTCGGCGGCGGCCCCGGCCGCGGCCAGGGCCTTGCGCGCCGCGTCGGCCTCCATGGCGAGGGACTTCTCGCCGGGGGGCAGGAAGCGGCGCTTGCGGGCGCCGCGGAAGGGGTCGGTCACGTAGGGCGCCATCTCGCGGTTGAACGCTTCGGAGCCCTCGGCCACGTCTCGGGGTTTCTTCCACATCCAGATGCGTTGCTCCGCCTCGGCGACGATCTCGGGGTGGTTCTCGTGCCAGTGGTCGTTGGTGAGCACCTGGTCCGGTACGCTCACGGCCAGCGCCTGAAGTCCGATCGAAGGGCTCGTTGGGCTCATCGCTTTGATCTCCAGTTCATCAGGATTCAAGGTGGCGTATGGCGGCCTGAGGGCCGCGGGTGGGATCCGGATGCGCGGGCGACCGTCACTTTTCTACCTACCGGTCGGTCTTCCGGATCGCCGCTCGTCCATTGTCCTGCCATCAAGACGCGCTCCCAGGTCTCTCGTGGTGGTCCCCCGATGCCGGGGTAGGGACGCCGCTCCGCTCAACGGCCGCGGAACGGCACGGAGATGGCTGCTGCCCATCTCCCTTTCAAGCTCAACCTACCGGTCGGTAGAATACTGAGGTATCGCGCGGCGAGTCAAGCCCTCGACAGAAAAAAAGAAGGGCTCTTGTTTATTCGGTAATGCAAATATCTATGGGGATCTCTCCTCACTCGGCAGTGATCAATCCCTGGTCGACGAGGAAGCGCAGGGCGGCGAGGACGCGCCATTCCGGCGGTGGCGGGCCCGCGGAGCGATGCCGTTGCCGGAAGGCCCCGACCACGGCCTGGGCCAGCCGCGGCGCCACGCACAGGGAGCACAGGAGCTGCAACTGGTCGACGGGGAGGTGCATGCCGAGCCCTTCGAGACGGATCCGGTTGGCGGCGGTCTCGGTGAACGAGAGCAGTTGGTCGGGACCCACGCTGGCGCGGTCCTGGCGCCGGGCCCAGAACGCAGCGTCCTCCCAGCGCCTCTCGGCGCCGTAGGTCGTCCTGCGGCTCTCGAGGTGCGATTCGAGCCAGCGGCCGGCGTGGGCCTGATAGCGGCGCAGCCCGCTCGTGCGCCCCGCGAGCTGAGCGGTGATCGCCGCGGCGGCCCGGGCCCCCGCCTCCAGCGCGTCGACCAGCCCCTGGGAGGAGAGGAAGTCGGGGCTGGCGGCGGCGCTGCCCACCGCCAGCCAGCCTTCTCCCGCCACCAAGTCCAGGGCGTGGCAGTCCAGCGCCCGGATCGAGGGCGGCCCGCCGGGCCCGCCGCCCAACCGCTCCTGGCAGCAGCGGCCGGCGGCGCTGGCCTGAAACGCCGCGTGCCACGCGGTCTCCTCGCCCAGCCGGTGCTCGCGCGCGAGGTCGGCGTCGGTGACGAAGGCGGCCATGAGCGCCCCGTCGGAGCACGGCGCCAGGTACCAGAAACCGAGCTCCTGGGCTTCCACCAGCGCGTCCGCATCGAGGCCCAGGGCCGCCGGGTGGGACGCCACGACGATCGCCGCCACGAGACGATCGAAGCGCACCTTGCGCGCCCCGAGGCGGCGGGCGACGGCGGCCCGCCGGCCGCTGGCGTCCACCACGAACCGTGCCGCCAGGGCGCGCTTCTCGCCGCCGGCCTCGAGCGAGAGGCCCCAGCCGCCGTCGTCGCGGGCGTCGACGTCGACGAGGCGCGTCTCGCGCGCCACCGCGACGCCTCGCCGCCGGGCCTCGTCGTGGAGCAGGTGGGCCAGACCCGGCCGCGCGACGCGCCAGCCCGGCCGTGCGAAGGGCAGGGGGCGGGCGACAAGACGGCTGTCCCCCCACGCCGCCAGGACCCCTTGCGACGCCCGCGGCTCGGTCGCCAGGAACGCTTCCCAGAGCCCCAGCCGCTCGAGCACGGGGCGGACCTCGAGGCCGAGCGCCTCCTCGATCAGGGGCCGTTGCCGGACGTCGGCGTCCAGCAACGCCACCGAGAGGCTCGGAGCCAGGCGGTGGAGGCCGAGGGCCGTCGCGGCGCCGGCCGGGCCGGCGCCCACGATCGCGACGTCGCAGTTAGCCGGCAGCATGGGAGCCACAAGATAGCAGATCGCGGCCGGGCGGCGCGACCGGGAGCCCGGCACGGTGGCGACGGCGTCAGAGCTGGTCCTTGCGGCGTCCCACCAGCATCGTCACGATGCCGTGGAAGGTGCGCACCTCCTGCTCCGTCAGCTCGGCGCGCTGGAAGACGTTGCGCAGGTTGCGCACCTGGGCCGGCCGCATCTCGGGGGTGCGGAAGAAGCCGGCGTCGTCGAGGGCCGCTTCGAGGTGCTCGAAGAGGCCCACGAGCTCGCCTTTCGTGGCCGGCCGCGAGCCGCTCGCGGTCCGCGCCGGCGGCGGCGCCGGCGCGGACGCCCGGAGCCACTCGTAGGCCACCAGCAGCACCGCCTGGGCGAGGTTGAGCGACAGGAACGACGGCTCGAGCGGGATCGTGAGCACGGCGTCCGCGAGCACCACCTCGTCGTTGGTCAGGCCGATCCGCTCACGGCCGAAGAGCACGCCGCAGCGCTCGCCGCCGGCCTCCCGGCGGCGGATCTCGCGGGCCGCCGCCGCCGCGGTCAGCTCGCTCTTGGCCATGTCGCGGCGGCGCGCGGTGGTGGCGAGCACGAAGTGGAGGTCCGCCACGGCCTCCTCCGCCGAGGCGTAGACGCGGGCCGCGTCGAGCACCGCGCCGGCTCCGGACGCCATGGGATAGGCCGCGAGGTTCGGCCAGCCGTCGCGCGGACGCACCAGCCGCAGGTCGCCGAGACCGCAGTTGAGCATCGCGCGCGCCGCCGCTCCGACGTTCTCGGCGAGCTGCGGCGCGACCAGGACGACGGCGGGCCCCGAACCGGCGTCGCCCGTGGGTCTCTGGCTGCTGTCGGTTCCGGCCATGGGCGTGCGAGCCCGGCCAGCTTACCACCGGCCGGCCTGGTGCCGCGGCGCGGAGAATCCGTGTCCCTCTTCCAGAGGTCCCGAAGCGAAGCGAGGAGTCCTCTACCCCCCTTTGAGAAAGGGGGGCAGGGGGGATTTCCGCGGCGAAGCCGCGGACGCCTTCAGCGACCCGCCCGGATGGGTGGGCGTGCCCTCCCCTTCCGGCAAGCCGCGACTATCCCCCCGGACGTGGCCGTGGCGGCGCCGCGGAGAGACAATGAGCGTTGGACCCAACCAACCCCCCTCGGGGAGGTGTGAGATGCCGACCAGCTTCCGACGTATCGCTCATCCCACCGATCTCGCGCAGGACAGCGAGTTCGCTTTCTACCACGCGTTGCGGCTGGCGGTGGCGGCGAGGTCGCACCTCGACGTGCTGCACGTCGACAAGGCGGCCCACGCCACGCGTTGGGGCGAGTATCCCGGCGTCAGCCAGACCTTGACCAGGTGGGGCTTCCCGGCGGACGCCCTGCAGCGCAACGGCGACGGCGACCGCCTGCGGGCGATCGCCGCCTACGGCACCGAGCCGGTGCACCCCATCATCGAGTACCTCGACGAGGCGCTGCCCGACCTGATGGTCCTGGCCACCCATCGGCGCCACGGCCTCGACCGCTGGCTGCACAAGGAGATCGCCCAGAAGCTGGCGCGCAGCCGCGCCGTCAGCACCCTCTTCGTCCCCTACGGCGACGAGGGCTTCGTCTCACCCTCGCAGGGCACCGTGCTGCTGCGGCAGGTCGTGATCCCCGTCGACTGGATTCCCGTCGCCCAGGCGGCGGTCGACGCGGTAGCCGATCTGGGGACGGTCCTCGGCTGCCCGGGGCTGACCGTCACCCTCCTTCACGTCAGCGAGAAGGAGGAGGACTTCCCGCCCCTCGAGCCGCCCGAGCGCGAAGGCTGGACGTGGAAGCGGCAGACCCGCTCCGGGGCGGTGGTCGACGAGGTCCTGGCGGTGGCGGAGGACGTCGGCGCCGACCTCGTCGCCATGGTGACCCAGGGGCACGACGGCTTCCTCGACGCCTTGCGCGGCAGTACCACCGAGCGCGTGCTGCAGCGCGTGCGTTGCCCGCTGCTGGCGGTGCCGTCGCTGGACGCCGGCCTGTAACGTCGTCCCTGCGCGCCTCAGGCCGCCAGACGCTCCTCGAGCTCGCGCGCCCGCTCGCGGAAGGGACGCAGCGCCGGTCCCGTCAGCACCGGGAATGCTTGCCTGACCAGCTCGAGCGCCCGCTGCGGCTCGCGGTCGACCAGCCGTTCGGCGAGGGCCAGACGCACCTGGGCCGCCGCCACCGGCACGCGATCACCTGCTCTTGAGCCGGGCCGTGCTAGGATCCAAGGACATGGGCCAGGTACTGCTCGAGACCACTGACGAGAAGCTGACGCTCGACGAGTGGGGCGCCATGCCCGAGGACGTTTGCGCAGCCTGGAGATCTTCGAGCTCGGCGCCGACGGCCGCTACGCCCACGCCCTCGGCGCGAGCGACGGCGTCGTCGAGAAGGTCCCCGGATGCGAGGGCCTGACCCTCGATCTCGACGCGCTCTGGGCGGCGGTCGACCGGCTCCAGGCCGCGGCGGACGGCAACGCCGGCGCCTGAGATCCGAACGGCTCGTGGAGGAATCATGCAGCCGAAAAAAGTAGTCATCATGGGCGCGGCGGGACGCGACTTCCACAACTTCAACGTCCTCTTCCGCGGCTCCGAGTCCCACCGCGTGGTGGCCTTCACCGCCACCCAGATCCCCGACATCGAGGGCCGCGTCTATCCGCCGCAGCTCGCCGGTCCGGGCTATCCCGACGGCATCCCGATCCGGCCCGAGGACGAGCTCGAGGCGATCGTCCGCGAGCAGGACGTCGACGAGGTCTGGTTCTCCTACTCCGACGTGACGCTCGCCTACGTCATGGAGGTCGGCAGCCGGGTGATCGGCTGGGGCGCCCACTTCGGCGTCTGCTCGGCCACCCGGACCATGCTCGCCTCGTCGCGGCCGGTGATCGCGATCACCGCCGTGCGCACCGGCGTCGGCAAGTCGCAGACCAGCCGCTACCTGGCGCGGGTGCTGAAGAAGCTCGGCCTCAAGGCGGTGGCGATCCGCCATCCCATGCCCTACGGCGACCTTTCGCGCCAGGTCTGCCAGCGCTTCGCCACCTACGAGGACCTCGACCGCCACGACTGCACCATCGAAGAGCGCGAAGAGTACGAGCCCCACATCGACGCCGGCTTCGTCGTCTACGCCGGCGTCGACTACGAGCAGATCCTGCGCCGGGCCGAGCAGGAGGCCGAGGTCATCCTCTGGGACGGCGGCAACAACGACACCTCCTTCCTGCGTCCGGACCTGCAGATCACCCTCGTCGACCCGCACCGGCCGGGCCACGAGCTCTCCTACTATCCCGGCTACACCAACTTCCTCACCGCCCACCTGCTCATCGTCAACAAGGTCAACACCGCCGAGACCGAGAACGTCGAGCGGGTGCTCGCGAATTGCCGGCGGCACAACCCCGGGGCGCGGGTGCTCCAATGCGCCTCGAAGATCACCGTCGAGAATCCGGAGCTCATTCGCGGCAAGCGTGCCCTGGTCGTCGAGGACGGGCCGACGCTCACCCACGGCGGCATGACCTACGGCGCCGGCTGGGTCGCCGCGCGCCAGGCCGGGGCGAGCGAGATCGTCTCGCCCGTCGACTACGCGGTGGGCTCGATCAAGGCGACCTACGAGCACTACCCCAACGCGCGCCAGATCCTGCCCGCGATGGGCTACGGCGAGGCCCAGATCCGCGAGCTCGAGGCGACCATCGACGCCACGCCCGCCGACGTGGTCGTCGAGGGGACGCCGATCGACCTCTCGCGCGTCCTCAAGGTCGGAAAGCCGATCGCCAACGTTCGCTACGAGCTCGAGGAGCTCGACCCCGGGGTGATCGAGGAGTGCGTCAGGAAGGTCGTCGAGCGCTGAGGCCCGGGAATCAGCGCAGATAGCGAAATCCCAGCCAGATCGCGCCGAAGACGAGCAGCGAGAGGGCGAGGTTGCGCGCGTAGGTCCACACGCCCGCGCCGGCGACGCTGCCGAGCGGGCGCGGGGGGACGCCGGCGTCGATGGTGCCGAGGAGCTCGCGCACCGCCGTCGACGGCACGGCGAAGTTCAGGTTCTGGCCCATGTTGGCCTGGAGGACTGCCACGCCCACTACCTCGCCCGCGAGATTCATCACCGGCGAGCCGCTCGAGCCGGGGGAGATGGCGGCGGTGATCTGCAAAAGCGGCATGTGGTGCTCTCCCGGCAGCTCGTCGCCGGCGCGCAGCGCCGACACGATGCCCTCGGAAAGCGATCCGGCCAGGCCCAGGGGATTGCCCAGCACCACCACCCGCTGACCCGGGACGACGGCGGACGAATCCGCCAGCTCGAGCGCCGGGAAGGGCCCGTCGTCGACCTTGATCACCGCCAGGTCGTTGGCCTTGTCGGTCGCCAGCACGCCCACGACCTCGAGCGTGCGCTTGTTCGACAGCACCGCCTCGACGCGCGAGCCCGGCTCGATCACGTGGTAGTTGGTGACGATGACGCCTTCGGGATCCACGAAGAAGCCGCTCCCGCTGCCGAGCTCGACGCCGAAGGCGTCCAGGATCCTGAGGAAGACGACGGCGTGCCGCGTGTGATCGGCGACGGCCGAGAGATCCCGAGCCTCCGGCTGGGCCCCGCCCGGCCGCGGCGCGGCGGCGAGCAATCCCAGGGTCAGGACAAGACGAGCGATGCGGTGCATGAGCGTCCTCCGGGCAAAGTTATCACGAACAGGCGCAGCAGGGGTGGCAAGGTCAAGCCCGAGCGCAGGCCCGGGAAGCTCTGACCGTGGCTGGCGTGTCGCGGCGAGTCACCGGAGCCGTGCTTGGCCTTGCGCGCGGAGCAGGGAGCGGTAAGCTCGCCTCGTGACACGAGCGACGCGCTGCGCGATCCTCCTCGGCGTGTTCGGCCTCTCCGGCCCGGCCGGCGCCGCGCCCACCGGCGCGCCTCACCACCTCTCCCGGCACTACCTCAGCGAGAGCTGGCAGCGCGAGCAAGGACTGCCCCAGATCTCGGTCCACGCCGTGACCCAGGACGAGGAAGGCTACCTCTGGGCGGGCACCGACGACGGCCTGGCCCGCTTCGACGGCGTCTCCTTCACGGTGCTCAACCGGCGGACCTCGCCGCAGTTGCTGAGCGACTCCGTGAAGGCGCTGCTGCCGGGGCGCGGCGGCGGGCTGTGGATTGCCACCCGCCGCGGGCTCTACCGTCTCGCCGACGGCCGCTTCACCGCCTACACCACCGCCGAGGGCCTGGTCCACGACGACCTGAACGCGCTCATCGAGGACCGCGAGGGCCGCCTGTGGATCGGCACCGAGGGCGGCCTCAGCCGCTTCGACGGCCACGCCTTCACCTCCTATACCCCCCGCGACGGCCTGGCGCACGGCTCGGTCTGGGCCCTTTTCGAGGACCGGCAGGGCCGGCTCTGGATCGGCACCGCGAACGGCCTGAGCCGGCTCGCCGGCGGCCGCTTCACCTCCTACACCACCCGCGACGGCCTCTCCCACGACCACGTGCGCGCCCTGCGCGAAGACGGCCACGGCCATCTCTGGATCGGCACCGACGACGGCCTCAACCGCCTCGCGGACGGCCGCTTCACCGTCTATACCACCCGCGACGGCCTCTTCCACCCGACCGTCAGCGCCTTCGCCGACGACGGCGAGGGCGGGCTGTGGATCGGCACCGACGCCGGCCTCAACCGCACCTCCGGAGACGCCCTGGCGGCTTACGGCGCCGGGCTCGGGGTGCCCGAGGCCTTGCGCATGCGGGCGCTGTGGCGGGACCACGAGGGGAGCCTGTGGATCGGCACCGGCAGCCGCGGGCTGATCCGCGTGGCCGAGGCGCGTTTCACCACCCTCGGGGCCGAGGACGGCCTGGCCGACGACCTGGTGTGGGCGCTCTACGAAGACCTCGCCGGCAACGTGTGGATCGGCACCAACGACGGCCTCACCCGCCTCGCTCCCGACGGCGCCACGACCACCTTCGGCCCGCGCGACGCCCTGCCCGACGCCGACGTGCGGGCGCTCGCCGAGGACGCCGACGGCGACCTGTGGATCGGCACCGACGGCGGCGGCCTGGCGCGCCTCGCCGACGGCCGCCTGGAAGTCTTCACCGCCGCCGCTCTCCCCTCGCGGCACGTCTCGACGCTCCTCGCGGACGCCGCCGGCGACCTGTGGATCGGCACCGACCAGGGGCTCGCCCGGCTCGCGGACGGGCGCCTCACCACCTACACCGCCGCCGACGGCCTGCCCCACGACTACGTGCGGGTGCTCTACGAGGACGCGCAGGGCGTGCTGTGGGTCGGCACCGAAGGCGGACTCGCGCGCGCCGCGGCGCGGCCGCCGCCGGCCGGCGGCGGCTTCGCCCACGTCCGGCTGAAGCGCGAGGGCGTGAGGATCCGGTCGCTCCACGGCGACGCCGACGGAAGCCTGTGGATCGGCACCGCCGAGAGCGGCCTGCTGCGCTACCGCCGCGGCGAGGTCGCCGCGTTCTCCGTCGCCGACGGTCTCTTCGACTACCTGGTGCACCAGATCCTCGAGGACGAGCGCGGCTGGTTGTGGATGTCGAGCAACCAGGCGGTCTTCCGCGCGCGCAAGGCCGAGCTCGACGCTTTCGCCGACGGCCGGGCGGAGGCCTTCACTTCGATCTCCTACGACGAGCGCGACGGCATGGGCAGCCGGGAGTGCAACGGCATCGGCCGGCCCGCCGGCGTCAGGACGCGCGACGGCAGGCTGTGGTTTCCCACCATCAGGGGCGTGGCGATCATCGATCCCCGGCGGCTGGAGGTCAGCGGCGAGCCGCCGCCGGTCCACATCGAGAGCGTGACCGCCGACCGCCGGGTGATCGCGGCCAACGGCCGGGCACAGCTCCCGGCGGGCACCCGCGAGCTCGAGCTCCACTTCGCGGCGCTCAGCTTCCAGCAGCCCGAGAAGGTGCGCTACAAGTACCGGCTCGAGGGCTTCAACCGCGATTGGGTGGACGCGGGAGGACGGCGCGACGCCTTCTACACCAACCTCGACCCCGGCCCCTACCGTTTCCAGGTGATCGCCGCCAACAGCGACGGCGTGTGGAACGAGACCGGCGACGCCTTCGAGCTCTACCTGCGCCCCGCCTTCTACCAGACCTGGCCCTTCCTGGCGGCGTGCGTCGCGGCCGTGGTGCTCCTGGGCCACGGCCTCCACCGCCTGCGGCTGCGCACGGTGCTGCGCCACAACGAGGAGCTGCGCCGCGTGCAACTGCAGCTCGAGGCCAAGAACGCCGAGGTCGAGGCGCGCAACGCCGAGCTCCAGCGCTTCACCTACGCCGTCTCTCACGACCTCAAGAGCCCGCTGCTGACGGTCCTCGGCTTCCTCGGCTTCGTCGAGCGCGACGTCGCCGCCGGCAAGAAGGACGGCGTGGCGGCCGACATCGAGCGCATCCGCAACGCCGGCGTCAGGATGCAGCGCCTGCTCGACGAGCTGCTGGAGCTGTCGCGCGTCGGCCGGGTGCGCAACCCGCCGGCGGCAGTGCCCTTCGCGGAGCTGGCGCGCGAGGCCCTGGAGCTGGTGGCCGGCCGCGCCGCCGCGCGGGGCGTGGAGGTCGCCGTCGCCCCCGGCCTGCCCACCGTGACCGGCGACCGGCCCCGCCTGGTGCAGGTGGTGCAGAACCTGATCGACAACGCGGTCAAGTTCATGGGCGCCCAGAGCGCGCCGCGGATCGAGATCGGCGCCCGGCAAGACGGCGGCGAGACCGTCTTCTACGTCCGCGACAACGGCGCCGGCATCGATCCTCGTTACCACGAAAAGGTCTTCGGCCTCTTCGACCAGCTCGACCACGACGCCGAGGGCACCGGCATGGGCCTGTCGCTTGCCCAGCGCATCGTCGAGACCCACGGCGGGCGCATCTGGGTCGAGTCCGAAGGTCAGGGCCACGGCTCGACGTTCTGCTTCACGATCCCGCACGGGGGCTTGAAAGCGTGACTGCTCGCCGTGGCTGGTAGTCTCGCGCGATGCACACCGGTCCTTCCACGCCCCTGCTCCTCCTCCTGCTCCTCCTCGGCGCGTCGGCGCCCGCACGGACGGACGCCGGTTCGCCGGCCGCCGGTTCGCCGGCCGCCGGTTCGCCGGCCGCCGTCCCTCCACGCACGCTCGGCCGCGTCGAACGCCTCGACGCCGCCCTCGACCGCCTGGTCCCCGCCGACGCCGCCATCGAGGTGATCGCCGAGGGCTTCGACTGGCCCGAGGGTCCGGTCTGGATCCCCGACGGCGGCTACCTCCTCTTCTCCGACGTGCCGCGCGACACGATCTACCGCTGGCAGGCGGACGACGGGCTCTCCGCGTGGCTGAAGCCCTCCGGCTACACCGGCGCCGTCGAGCGCGGCGGCGAGATGGGGTCGAACGGCCTGCTGCTCGACGCCGCCGGACGCCTGGTGCTGTGCCAGCACGGCGACCGCCGGATGGCGCGCCTCGACGCGCCGCTGACCGCCCCGAGCCCGCGCTTCGTCACCCTCGCCGCGGCCTACGACGGCAAGCGTTTCAACAGCCCCAACGACGCCGTCTTCGCCGCCGCCGGCGACCTCTATTTCACCGACCCGCCCTACGGCCTGGCCGGCGGCCCCGACGACCCGGCCCGCGAGCTGGATTTCCACGGCGTCTACCGGGTGACGCCGGCGGGCGACGTCACGCTGCTCACCGCCGACCTGACGCGGCCCAACGGCATCGCCCTGTCGCCGGACGAGCGGACCCTCTACGTGGCCAACTCGGACCCCGAGCGCGCGGTGTGGATGGCCTACGAGCTCGCCGCCGGCGTCCTCGGCCCCGGCCGCGTCTTCTTCGACGCCACCGACCGAGTTGGCAAGCGTCCGGGCCTGCCGGACGGCCTCGCCGTCGACCGTGACGGCAACCTCTTCGCCACCGGCCCGGGCGGCGTGCTGGTGCTCTCGCCGGCGGGCGTCCACCTCGGCACTCTCGACACCACCCGTCATGCCGCCAACTGCACCTTCGGCGGCGACGGCTCGACCCTCTACGTGACCGCGGACGATTACCTCCTGCGCGTGCGCCTGACGACGAAGGGGCAAGGCTACGGGGACTGAGCGTCCGGCGGCGATCGTGGTGATGGGCGTCGCCGGCGCCGGCAAATCGACGGTCGGCGCGCTGCTCGCCGCCGAGCTCGGCTGGACGTTCTACGACGGCGACGACCTCCATCCCGCGGCCAACGTGCGCAAGATGGCGAGCGGCCGTCCGCTCGACGACGCGGACCGCTGGCCGTGGCTGCGGCGCATCGCCGGCGTCATCGCCCGCCACGCCCGCCGCGGCGAGCCGGCCGTCGTCGCCTGCTCGGCCTTGAAGCGCGCCTACCGCGACGTGCTCGCCGCCGCGGCGCCGGGCGTGCGGATCGTCTATCTCAAGGGGAGCCACGAGCTGATCGCCGAGCGTCTGCGCGGGCGTCGCGGCCACTTCCTGCCGCCGCGGCTGCTGGCGAGTCAGCTCGCGGACCTGGAGGAGCCGGACGACGCGCTCGTCGTCGACGTCGCGGCGCCGCCGGCGGACGTCGTCGCCGCCATCGTCCGCGGGCTGGACCTCGCGCCCCTATAAGAAGAAGGAAAAGGCCAGGACGACGCCGAAGCCCGTGACGCCCACCAGCGTCGACACGACGGTCCAAGTCCGCAGCGTGTCACGCTCCGAGAGACCCAGGTAACGGCTGACCAGCCAGAACCCGGAGTCGTTGACGTGAGAGAGCACGGTGGCGCCGGCGGCGATGGCCACCGTGACCGCGCCGAGCATCGGCGCCGAGTAGACGCCGGCCTCGACGATCGGCGCCACCAGTCCCGCCGCCGTCACCATGGCCACCGTCGCCGAGCCCTGGGCGACGCGCACCGCCGCCGCCAGCGCGAACGCCACCACCACCAGCGGCAGACGCCAGGCCGCCAGTCCCGACGCCATCGCCTCGCCCACGCCCGCCGCCACCAGCACCTTGCCCAGCACGCCGCCGGCGCCGGTCACCAGCAGGATGTTGCCCACCGGCTCGAGCGAACGGGTGGCGATCTTCTCGAGCTCGCGCCGCGAGAAGCCGCGCCGCAGGCCCAGGACGTAGTACGCCGCCAGCGTCGCCAGGATCAGCGCCACGAACGGATGCCCGACGAATTGCAGCAGGCCGCGGACGCGTCCGCCTTCGTCCAGGGCGACGCCGGAGACCGTGGCGCAGAGGATCAGGACCAGCGGCAAGGCGATCAGACCCGCCGCGGAGGCGCCGGTGGCCGCCTCCGCCGGCGGCTCGACGTCCAGCGTCTCCGGGACGTCCGAGGTCACGCGCGGGGCCACCCAGCGGCCGTACCCCAGCCCGGCGAGGGCCAGCGCCGGCACGCCGGCGGCGAAGCCGAAGACGATCACCCAGCCCAGGTCGGCGCCGATCAGCCCGGCGACCGCCACCGGGCCGGGGGTGGGAGGGATGAAGGCGTGGCCCACGGCGAGGCCGGCCAGCAGCGGCAGCGCGTAGCCCAGCAGCGGACGTCCGGTGCGGCGCGCGAGGCCGTAGAGCAGCGGCACGAAGAGGATGAAGGCGATGTCGAAGAAGACGGGGATCGCCACCAGCAGGCCGGTGACGCCGAGGGCCCAGGGGGCGCGCTCCTCGCCGGCGGCGCGCAGCAGGCCGTGGGCGACGCCGGCGGCGCCGCCCGAGCGCTGGAGGAGGGCGCCGAACATCGCGCCGACGCCGATCACCACGGCGATGTAGCCGAGGCTGCCGCCCATGGCCCGCTGGACCTCGCCGGCGATCTCGGCGGGCGGGATGCCGCCGACGAGCGCCACCGTGAAGCTGGTGACCAGGAGCGCCAGAAACGCGTGCAGGCGCACCGCCAGCACCAGCACGAGGAGCAACGCCACCGCGAACGCCGCGAGGGCGGCCAGTCCCGCGGCCGTCATCGCCTGCGCACCTCGAATCCCGAGCCGATCTTCCGCGTCATGTGCGCCGCTCACTCTACGGCATGGCCGCCTCGCCCGGCGGACGCCGGAGCCCCAGCGCCGCGATCTTCTGGTGCAGGTAGGTGCGCTGGATCTCCAGCAGACGCGCCGCCGCCGCCACGTTCCAGCGCGTGCGCCGCAGCGCGCTCTCGACGTACTCCTTCTCGCACTGGGCCTTGAAGTCGCGCAGCGTCATCGTCGGCAGCGCCCCCAGGCGCACCAGCCCGGTCTCCGGGCCGCCGTGGCCCGCGAAGAACGGCGAGGGCAGCTCGTCGACGGTCAGCGGATCGCTGCCGAAGATGACCAGGCGCTCGCACAGGTTTCTCAGCTCGCGCACGTTGCCCATCCACGGGTAGCGCTCGAGCACGGGATAGACCTCCGGCTCGACGCCGAGGGCGCGGGTGCGGTGGCGCCTGACGTAGTGCTGGAGGAAGACGTCGAAGAGGAGGCGGACGTCCTCGGGACGCTCGCGCAGGGGCGGCACCTCGATCGGCAGGTGGGCGAGGCGGAAGTAGAGGTCCTCGCGGAACTCGCCCCGCTGCACCGCGTCCTCGAGGTCGCAGTGGGTCGCCGCCACCACGCGGACGTCGACCTCGCGCTCCTGCGTCTCGCCGATGCGCCGCACGCGGCCGTCCTCCAGCACCCGCAGCAGGCGCGACTGGAGGGGGTACTCCATGTCGCCGATCTCGTCGAGGAAGAGGGTGCCGCCGTCGGCCTCCTCGAAAAGGCCGGGCTTGGCCGCCCGCGCGTCGGTGAAGGCGCCGCGGGCGTGGCCGAAGAGCTCGTCCTCCACGAGGTGGGGCGGGATCGCCGCGCAGTTGATCTTGATGAAGGGCCGGGCGGCGCGGCGGCTCGCGCGGTGCAGGGCGTCGGCCACCAGCTCCTTGCCGGTGCCGCTCTCGCCGCGGATGAGGATGCGGGCGTCGGTAGGCGCGGCGCGGGCGATCTTCTCGCGCAGCGCCGCCATCGCCGGCGAGTCGCCGAGGATCTCGCCGCCGCCCAGCTCCGAGCGCAGCTCGGCCACCTCGCGGCGCAGCGCCGTGTGCTCGAGGGTGTTGCGGATCGAGCGCAGCAGGCGCTCCTTGCTGAAGGGCTTTTCGATGAAGTCGTGGACCCCGAGCTTCAGGGCCTCGACGGTCTCCGAGATCGACGCCTCGCCCGAGATGATGACGGTCGGCGGCAGCGACTCCGCCGCCGCCAGCCGGCGCACCAGGTCGAGGCCGGAAAGGCCCGGCAGGCGCACGTCGAGCAGCAGCAGGTCGGGGCGTCCGCCGCCGTTGCCGAGCGCGGAGAGGGCCGCCTCGGCGCTCTCCAGCGCGGTCGGGGCGTAGCCCTCGTCGCGCAACAGGAAGAGCAGGTTGGCGCGGATCTTGGCGTCGTCTTCCACGATGAGCACCCTGCTCATGCGTCGTCCTCTTCGGTTCGCTCCCCCCCTTTGATGAAAGGGGGGCCAGGGGGGATTTTCGGCAGCGTCAGGCGGAAGACGGTGCCCTCCTCCGACGTCCGCTCGAGCTCCAGGTCGCCGTCGTGGTCGAGGGCGATCTTCTTCGAGATCGCCAGGCCCAGGCCCATGCCGTGGCCGATCTTGCGCGTCGTCGTGTAGGGCTCGAAGAGCCGCGCGCGCACCTCCTCGGCGACGCCGGGGCCGTCGTCGGCGACGCGCACGACGGCGGCCTCGCCCTCGACGTCCGCGGCGAGCTCGACGCGTCCCTTGCGGTCGCCGAGGGCCAGGGAGCTGTTGTCGCAGAGGTTGACCAGCACCTGGCGCACCATGTCGCGGTCGGCCAGGACCTCGATCGGCGCGTCCGGCGGCGCGCAGGCGAGGGTGAGGTTGGGCCACGCGGCCGCGAACGTCGACGCGAACTCCGCGAGCAGGCGGCCAAGGTCCCAGGTCTTCTTCTCCGGGTGGGGCAGCCGGGCGAAGGAGGTGAACTGCTGCGCGAACGTTCCCAGGCGCTCGATCTCCTGGCCGGCGCTGGCGGCCGCCTGGCGGATCTCGGCCGGGTTCTTCAGCGACTCGCTCTCGAGCAGCCCGGCGAGCCGCCCGAGCTCGAGGCGGGCGCCGGTCAACGGCGTGCGCATCTCGTGGGCGTGGCGGCGAGCCGCCTCCTGCCAGGCCGAGAGGTTGCGCAGCGCCGCCAGGCGGCGACGGTCGCGGGACATGCGCCGCGACGTCTGCTCGATCATGCCGGCGATGCGGCCCACGGCGTCGCGGCCGCGGTCGCGCAGCGTGACGTCGGTGCGTCCGGCGGCGAGCTCGGCGAGCGCCGCCTGGACGCGCAGCAGGCGCGTCTCCCGCCGGCCCTGGCGCCACACGTAGGCCGCCGCCACCGCGACCGCCAGGGCCGCGAACACGGCGAGCACGATCTGTTGGTAGCGGCGGGCGATGCCCGCGCGGTTGAGCTCGAGCACGTAGAGGCGCTGGACGAGGGTCTCGAGCGCGGCGAAGCGCTCGCGGTAGAGGGCCGCGTGCTCGGGGTCGCGGCCCGCCAGCTCGCGCTGGTCGGCGAGCGATCGCTCGAGCTGCCCGACCACCTGCGGGTGGACTCCGAAGGCGAGCAGCGGCGCCGAGAAGCGGTTGTGGACGAGGTCGAAGAGCAGCCCCGCGGCGAGGAGCACGACGGCCGCGGCGGCGAGGGGGATGCGGAAGATCACGGTCGGGCTCCCCTCATAGCGAGCCCACTTCGATGGGCACGGTCCAACGGTAGGAGACCAGCGCCGGGCGCCGGATCGAGGTGGCCATCAGCAGGTGGAAGGTGCGGTCGAGGGTGCCGGCGGGCTGCTCCGCCGACTCGGCCACTTCCTCGGCGCCGCTCTTCGCGGCCTCGTCGAGGGAATCGGAGAACCAGCGCTGGGCGTCGATCTGCTCGGCCTGGGAGAACGGCACCAGGTCGAGCTCCACCCGCGCCTGGCGCCGCGGCGGCGGGTCGAGCCCGTCGAGGTACGTTTCGCCGGCGACCACCAGACGCAGGTCGCGCCACCACAGCTCGAGCTCGCCGAAAGAGTCGAGCTCGCGGCGATCCACGGCCCCGTCCGCGGTGCCGGCGGCGACGTGGAAGACCTCGTCCCACAGCTCGTAGCGGATCTCGACGCGCGCCCCCGACCCCTGCCGGCGGATGCGCAGGCCCTGCGGGTCGACGCGGAAGAGGAAGGTCGCGGTCAGCCCCCTGGTGAGGTGGGGACGCACCAGTTCCTCGGCGAGCACGGCGGGCAGCGAGTGGAGCACGAGACGGCCGTCGGGGTCGAGCTCGAGGCCGGGATCCTCGGCGCGGAGAGGAGCGGCGAGGAGGAGGATGAGGAGCGCTCGTTTCACAAGACGTTCCCTACGTCGACCCACCGCACCCCGACCCGGACAGTCCCCCAATCGCTGCGCCAAACCACCGACGAGCTCACCACGGCGACCTCCAAGGGGTCATACGCCGGTCCGAAGCCCGAGGACGTGTCCTGCGCCGAGACCCGGAGCTCGCTCACCCAGTACAGCTTGCGAAAGGCGGGCGCCGTTTTCGCCTCGTGCAGGCGCATGGTGTGCCGGATTGTCGCGCCGAGCTCCCAGACGTCGAAGGCGCCGCCGCGGCCCTCGCCGGGCAGGTTCTCGACCTCGGAGCGTCCCGCCGCCAGCGACAGCCCGGCGGCGAAGGCGTGACGGTCGGCGACGGGCCAGTGGCGGCGCCCGAGGACGCTCAGGCGCACCATGTCGGAATGCATCGCCGACGGCGCGGCCCCGACGACGTCAGCGTCCAGGCTGCGGGCGTCGAGGGCCACCACCAGGGAGCTGCCGGCGAACGGGAAGAGGGGGTCGTCGGTAGTGTCGTAGAGCCAGGCGAGCTGGACCTCGTGCTGCGTGCGGCCGCGATAGTCGAAACTTCCGCCGACGAAGCGCGCGTCGTCGCCGAGCACCGGGCGCCGCACGCCCTCGTCGCCGGTGCTCAGGGCGACCCGGGCGCGCAGCGCCTGGTGGTCGGCGAAGGGCGCGCCGAGGGTGAGGCTGGCGCGGCGGGCGCCGCCGCGGTCGACCCAGGCGCCGTAGGCCGGATCGAGACCGAGAGGGGGCACGTCGGTCGGGCAGCAGATCGTCTCCGAGAGGCCGAGGCTGAGGAAGAGGTTGCGCCCGAAGAGCCGGTAGTGGGTGAGCCCGAGCCGGACGCCCGCGTCGCCGGCGGCGGCGAAAAGGGTGCCGTAGCGTCCCAGGAAGACGCGCGCCCCCACCGTCGCGGTGGCGGCCAGGTTACTGCGGTCCAGGTCGGTGGCGTGCAGGTTGTCGTCGTCGAGCGCCAGGGGCTCGTCGAACGCGTTGGCCGTGAGCCCGGCCTCGAAGAAGAAGGGCCGCGCCTCGCGCACGTCCAGCACCAGCACGTAGGTGCCGCGCTCGCGTCCTCTTTCGAGGGCGAGGTCGGCCGCCAGCACGAACGGCAGACGGTCGACGCGGCGCACGGCGTCGCGCAGCTCGCTCTCGGTGTAGACCCGCCCCGTCTCCAGCAGCGAGGCCGCGACCACCACGCCCGACGAGGCGTGGCGGGTGCCGCGCACCTCGATCGCCTGGAGGTGGAAGCGCGGCTCAGCGTTGGTGGCCGCCACCGCGGACGCAAAGCTCGACGACGCGCAGAGAAGCGTCACCAGGAGCAGACGGGCCAACAGGCGGGTGCGGCGCATCGATCCGTCAGCGACAGCAAGTCCGGTGCCAGGCTTCTCGGTCTGCCGCTCCTCGGTCTGCCCAGGCTCACCCTCGGTGGGGGCCGTCCACGCCGAAGGACGAGGGCCTGCGACCAGCGTCTGCTTTTCCTGACGGGGCGGCGTCCACCCGGAGGCGCCCGTCGACCAGGAGCACCCCCTGGTGCGCTCGGCGTTGCTGGCGGCCGCCTCCGTGGACGTCGAGATCGCCACGGCGACTCTCGAAACGATCCCGCTCCTGACCCGGGTGACCGGCTCCCTCGAGCCCTTGCGCAGCGTGTCGCCGGGCACCAAGATCCTCGGCCGCGTCGAGCACGTCGCCGTGGTCGAGGGCGACCGGGTGGAACGGGGAGCGCCGCTGGCGCGCCTCGAGAGCCGCGACCTCGAAGCCGCCGTAGCGCAGGCCGAGGCCGCGGTGCGGATGGCCGAGGCCCAGCTCGAGAACGCCCGCGTACAGCACCGGCGGATGACGGACCTGCACGGCCGCAGCTCGGTGACCGACAAGAACCTCGAGGACGCCACCGCGGCCTTCCGCGTCGCCGAGGCGGGCCTCGATCAGGCGCGCGCCAACCTCGCCGCCGCCCGGGTCACCCTCGGCTACGCCGAGATCCCCAGCCCGATGGCCGGCTGGGTGGTGGAGAAGCGGGTGGAGGCGGGCGACCTGGCCACGCCCGGCATGCCGCTCTTCACCGTCGAGGACCTCCCCAAGTGGCTAGGCCAAGCTCAAGATCCGGTCCACGGGGACTATGAGGGCTACGGCTCGGTCCTGTAGGATGAGGTCCCATGCGGGATTTCGGGATCCGGTCCGTCATATCAGGTATGTGTGTCACGTTCCTGATGGGTGTCCCTCTGGTTGCCTGCAGTCGCGGCGGATCCCAGTTGTCCGACGAGCAGCGAGCAGGCTTCTCCGTGGGTCGCTCCTTTCGGCTCCATAGTCTGGAGCAGGTTGGAGTCGCCTTTCAACTGAAACGGTACAGCTCCTGATGGCGTTCTCTTCCTTCGCCGCCATGATACCACGGGGCGGATCGGCGGGCGGTGCCCGCCCTACGATATCCTCGGCCCGTCGACCCAGGACGCCCGATGACCACGGACTTCGTACGAGCCCTGCGCGAACGCCTGCGCGGCGACGTCTACGCCGACGACGTCGCCCGCGGCATTTACGCCACCGACGCCAGCAACTACCAACTGTCGCCCCTCGCCGTGGCCGTGCCGCGCGACCGCGACGACGCGCGCGCCGCCGTCGCCCTGGCCGCCGAGCACGGCGTCCCCATCCTGCCGCGGGGCGGCGGCACCAGCCTCGCCGGGCAGACCGTGGGCGACGCCCTCGTCCTCGACTTCTCGAAGCACGTGAACCGGCTCCTCGAGCTCGACGCCGAGAGCCGTTGGGTGCGCGTCGAGCCCGGGCTGGTGCGCGACGAGCTCAACGCCCTTCTCGCTCCGCACGGCCTCTGCTTCGCTCCCGATCCCGCCACCTCGAGCCGCGCCAACGTCGGCGGCATGATCGGCAACAACTCCTCGGGTACCAAGAGCATCCTCTACGGCAAGACCATCGACCACGTCCTCGGCCTCGACGTGCTCCTCGCCGACGGCACCGAGCTCGCCCTCGCCGAGCTCTCCCCCGAGGACTGGCGCGCGCGGGCGTCCGGCTCGGGACGCGAGGCCGAGCCCGTCTCGAGGTCGGCCGAGACCGGGATCGTCACCCGCTCGGCGATGGCGGCCACCACCTCGAGCATGCGCGCGCGGCCAATCCTCTCGCCGTCCGGAAGGCCCTGGGCGAAGGCGATGCCCGAGCTCGTGGTGGCGATCGCCTGGAAGCCGGACTTCTCCATGAGCACGGCGCTGCCGGGATCCCAGGCGTTGGGCAGCAGCAGGAGGTCCGGTCCCGCGTGCAGCGATCGGAACCCCTTGCCCCTGGCGCGCTGTTCTTGGCTGTCCATCGTCGTGATCTTACTCTCTACTCGTAGCGGCTGCCGACGACGTCGGGATCAGGATGGCGGCGTGCCGAGCGTCAGGCTGTACCTGGCAGCCTGCTCGGGCCGGCCCCAAGTCTCGTACAGGGCGATCAGACTCTTCAAGACCTCGACAGCGTCGCGGGATTCCTTTCCTCTTGCCGACTCGACGGCCGAGTAAGCCTCGAGCAGTATCTTCTCGGCTTCGCGGTAGCGTCCAAGACCTCCGAGGATCTCCCCCAGCGTAGCCTTGATCATGAAGAGCTTCCAGTTGTCCTCCGCCCAGTTTCTTTGGAAGATCTCCAGCGCCGCCCTGCTGTGTACCTCGGCCTTGGAAAGCTCTCCTTTCGCGGCTGTCAGCTTGGCGAGGTTGTGGAGCACGTAGGCGACCCTGACCTCCTCCTCGGGGGGACGACGACGGCAGATCTCGAGCGCTTCGAGAAGGAGCTCTTCGGCTTCGGAAAGATCCCCTTGCTGCTGCAAGACCGCTGCGAGATTGGTGAGGCTTGCGGCGACGTGGACGCTGTCGTTGCCGAGCCGCCGACGTAATATCTCCAGAGCCTCGAAGAGGAGCGGCTTGGCCTCCGTGAAACCTCCCGTCATCAAGAGCAGGTTCGCCAGGTTGTTGAGCTTGGTGCCGACCGCTGGATGATCGTTACCGAGCTGCTTCCGGGTTATTCGTAGCGCTTCGCGGTAGAGCGGCTCGGCCTCCGCATACCGGCCCATGCCGAAGAGCAGGGGAGCCAGGTGGCCGAGGTTCTGACCCACCAACGGATGATCGTCGCCAAAAAACCGGCGCCGAATCCTCAAGGCTTCGCGGAGCATCTTCTCGGCCTCGGCGCTGTGGCCCTGGGATGCGAGTAGCTTCGCCGAAACGTCGAGACTGTCCGCTACCAGCGGATGCTCGTCGCCGAAGAGCTCACGCCTCATGCGCAGCGCCTCGTCAGCGAATGGGTACCCGGAGTCCGGATCCTGTTTGGCGCCGAGCAGACTCGCCAGGTTGCGCAGGCTCATGGAGACGTCGCAGTGGTGGTTCCCAAGCAGCCGCCTTCGAATACTCAGTGCTTGCCGAAAGTGGTCCTCGGCCGCCTCGTAGTCGCCTCGCACTTGTAGAACGGCCGCGAGGCCATCGAGAACGTCAGCCGTTTCGAGACCCCTGCTACCGGACACTTCCCGGTGGGCTTCCAGCGCCTTTCTATAATGGCTCTCGGAGGCATCGTAGTGGCCCAGATTGCGGTAGACCTTGCCCACCGTTGCCCAAAGTCTCGCCCGCACGGAAGGTTCGTCCTGAAGCTCCGACTCGAACCGGCGAGCACCCACTTCGAGGATCTCCTCGGCGCGGATAGGATCGCCGGGTTTCTTGTACGGATCGGAGACCTCGAAGAGGCCAACCAGCAGCTCCGTGACGCGTTCCGCCCGACCACGCTCCTCCTCGGCCCGGTCGCGCTCGCGGGCGAGCTGGGCTCGCTGAGAACCCATCACGACGCCGAAGCCGACGCAGACCGACGCGACGACCGCGGTCAAAGCGACCCCGATCCGGTGCCGGCGGATGAACTTGCGGGACCGGTAGGCGAACGAGTCTCCGGAGGCCGACACTGGCCGCCCCTCGAGGTGGCAGCGAACGTCGGCGGCGAGCTGTTCCGCCGAGGCGTAGCGCCTCCGCGCCTCCTTGCGCATCGCCATCCGCACGATGTTGTCGAGGTCGCTGGCGAGTCGATGTCCGGTCGCGCTGCTCAGCTTGGCGGGCTCCTCGTCACAGATGGCCCTCACCAGATCGGCGGCCGAGGCACTCCGGCCTTCGTACGGAAGATGACCGCAGAGGAGCTGGTAGAGCAGTACTCCCAGGGAGTAGACATCGCTGGCGGTGGTGATCGGGTCGCCCCGCACCTGCTCCGGGCTGGCATATTCCGGCGTCATGAGCCGGAGCGCCGTGGCCGTGAGTTGGATCCCCTGGGCTGAGAGCTCCGGATTCAGGAGCTTGGCGATCCCGAAGTCGAGAAGCTTGGGCGTGCCGTCGCCGGTGACCAGGATGTTGGAAGGTTTGAGGTCGCGATGGACCACCAGATTCTGGTGAGCGAAGTGTACCGCCGAGCAGACGACGCGGAAGAGCTCCAGTCGCTCGCGGACGGTGAGCCGGTCACAGTACTCGTCGATGGGCTTGCCTTCTATGTGCTCCATCACGAGGTAGGGTGTTCCGTCCGGCGCCGAACCTCCGTCGAGGAGCTTGGCGATCGAAGGATGATCGAGACCGGCTAGGATCTGGCGCTCGGCGCGGAACCGGCGAAGGATCTCGTCGCCGTCCTCCCCGGGCCTCAGGAGCTTGACGGCGACCCTCTTCTCGTAAGCTTCGTCGGCGCGCACCGCCAGGTACACCATGCCCATCCCCCCCTGCCCGATGCGCTTCACCAGCCGGTAAGGCTTGATCTCCAGGCCCTCGTACGGATCAGCCCGGAAAACCCCGCCCTTACCTGCCGCCGGCTCTTCCAGGAAGTCGTCGGCCTCGTCGAGCGAGACCAGGAGCCGCTCCACCACGGGGCGTAGAGAGACACGCTCGGCACACGCCCGATCGAGGTAGTCGGAGCGCTCGTCGGGGTCGAGATCGAGAGCTTCGCGGAAGAGGGCTCGCGCTTCCTGCCACTGTTCTGCGTCAATCATTGTTTACCCCCTGAGCTCGTCGAAGAGCCATGCCTTCGCCATTTTCCAGTCCAGCTTGACGGTGGCGGGCGAGACTTGGAGAACCTCGGCGGTCTCCTCGATCGTTAGGCCGCCGAAGTAGCGAAGCTCGACGACCCGGCTTTGCCGGATGTCGAGCTTGGACAGCGCCAGGAGCGCGTCGTCGAGACGGACCAGATCCACGTCGGTCGGCTTCGCGACGTCTGGGGCGTCCTCGAGGGAGACCGCCATCGCCTGGCCGTGGCGCTTGTCGGCCCGGCGCCGCCGGGCGTGGTCGACGAGGATCCGTCGCATGAGGTGGGAAGCGATGGAGAAGAAGTGGAGCCGGCTCTTCCATCGGACCCGCTTCTGGTCGACCAGCCGCAGGAAGGCTTCATGGACCAGCGCTGTCGGCTGCAGGGTATGTCCTTCACGCTCCCCACGCAGGTGGCCGCCGGCGAGCCGCCTGAGCTCTCGATAGACAAGAGACGAGGCACGAGCCAATGCGGCGTCGTCTCCTGCCTGCCATGCGAGCAGGAGAGTAGTGACGTCCATCTTGGAGGTCTTCCTGGCCCTGGCTGTCGATTGTGGTTCGCGTGGAGTCGGACGTTTCGTGATGAGAATGGAAGTCCCTTGCATGTCAATGAAACCTCCGATCGTAGTCGAGGAACGTCAGGATCGACGAGAGCCGCCCTGAATCACCTGAGTCGTGTACGAGCACCCGCTCACTCGCGTCTCGCGTTGATCGGACCCGATTCGGGCCGGCCCTGTAGTCTTAGAGGACGATCGCGGGGTTTTCTTTAGGCTGAAGTCCTTGGAGCCTTCGGAGCTGCTGAAGAGACTCACGGAGCGGAGGGAGCGCGACCCTTCACCGCATCCGATCTTGATCCACAGGTGCAGGAAGGCTACACGAACGAGCGCCGGCCGGCTGGAGGTGCGGCCAGCCAGCAATGGGGGAGAGCCGGGGCATCTCCCGCTCGTCGTCGCATCAGGGCTATCCCCCGGCAGAAGGAGTTCCTCCGACTCAGCTGCATCTTACTGCACTACAGGTGTGGAGCCATCCGTTGGGAAGAAAACACAATTCGTCTTTTGGACGTTGATCCCAGTGTACACGCAGTCCCAGCACTTTAGAGTGCCGGGGGTTCCGTTATCGTCAACCGCCGGCGCCTCACTAGTGGTACACTTCTTCTTTTCCGGCCCACCTGGAAGCAGTGCCACCAACTGGTCGATTACCGATTCCCCTGGGTCAGAGCAGGTGTCCTCAGCATCCTCTGGCGTACTCGAGCGTAAAGAGGGAGGTGGCAGTGGAATGCTGATTCCATGGAGTTCCATCCCGGGCGTTGCAGCAGGTCGCTGAGGAAACCGATCGTGAGGTACAGCGGCTAAGAGCGTACACTTGTCGCAGGCATCTGCACATCCCGGGCCCCAGCTGCCCGGATTTCTACATAAATCACATTTGAGACAGGCTGCCGAGGTTCCGACTGTGCGCTGGCTAACCAGCGATGATGCCCAGGGAAGTATGGGGTCGCCACTCTCTATGGTAAAATCATCAAACGGAGAGAATCCAGTAGCTGATTCACACCAACAACTGAAAGTGCTCCGCACGCACTTCTGACCAGGCAAACAACAACACGACTCCGAGCCGTCCTTGGATGCGCATGATGCACCTGGACAATTACCATAAGGATCGGTTCGAGTCATGGGCCTATTCGCAACGAACGCGTAAAGATGCCCGTGCTGACCAGGGTCAATGACGGTATCTCTCTGCAGGAACCGACCGATCTCCGGACTATAGTAGCGAGCGCGCTGGTAATATAACCCCGTCATTTCATCGAATCGACGAGCATGAAACAAGTAAACATTTGAAAATCTCGACCTTGACGCGATCGCCGAAATCGTAGATTGAGATCCGCCGTAGTCAGTCAGGAGGTTTGTTGCTCCATTGCGCCCATCTCTTGGGGATGGAGCTGGAGCTTGTGCGCCCTCCAGCACCGTAGGCTCTCCGAAAGAGGTGTAGCGGAAATACTCAAGAATGCGGCTAACATTATCGATATCGAGAAGCGCCATTGCGGAGCCCAAGCGGCCATTCAGAAAATAGTACTCGAAGTCTTTGCCTTCAGGAGCATTCCTTACGGAGGAACCACCGTCGAGATCCATATCGCCATCGCCGTCGATGGCGGAGAGGATCGGCTCGTCGATACGACGACCGTTGGCATAGACTCGTTCGAGGCGATCGTCAATGTTGGCTGGAATCCTGCTGGCAGACTCTTCAACGAAAACCCGTTCCTCGACCACCGTCGAACCATCGTAGACGTACCGGCGACCAGTGAGCCTCGGACAGGCAGCGCAACCGTCATCTGAGGTGCCGAACTTGGCGATTCGCCGCTGGAAGGGATCGTAGCGGTAGATCTCCTCGAAAGCGATACTGCTTTGAGCTCCATCAGGTACCGCGGCAGTGAACAGGCGGTTGAAGGCGTCCCAAGTGGCTTCGGCATCGACGTCCTGACCGCTCGAACCACCACTGGAAGGACGAACAGGAAAGCGTGTCATGTTGCCCGCCGCGTCGTGGAGTGGCGGCGAGAGACCGGCTGGCTCCGAGCCGATCGACCGGTCGATCTGAGTGTACTCGTTTGCCCTGTTGATTGCGTAGGAATCCTCCGTGTTCGGGACACTTGCGAGCGGGTCGCCAAAGCTGGCTTCAGTGCGATTGAAGCTATCATCGTAAGAGAAGGTCGTGCTGAAGCTCGCTGTATCGGTACGGTAGTCGACAGGATCAGGGTCGCGGTAGCTGACGCCGGTCAGCTCGTAACGAGAGTTGTAGCGATAGTTATCCGCCAAGTTCGAATCGTGCTGGAAGATTTCGAAAAGAGGATTGTCGACGTCGTCGTAGGCGTATTCGAAGCCAACGAGCAACTGGGAGAAGTTGCCCAAGTGAAACCAACTGTGGGCACTGACGCGGCGCTTGACATCGTAGGTCCTGAAAAGGCTGGCGCCGTTCCCGAGGGTCTTTCGCACCACCCGCGTGGGGCCGAAATAGCTGTACTCCGCTACGGGACCGAGGGATCGGTCGAAGTAAGAAGCGTCGATCTCCTCCATGCGGTTTAGAGCATCAAAGGTATGCTGGGTCGAGAGGTCGAGCAGAATCGCCGCGTTTTCCGAGCTGAACACCGAGACCGAGGTGCGGTTGGACTGCCGATCGTAGTCGAAGACGAGACTCACGGGACGCTCGTAGCCGTTGCTGAAGCCGCTGCCATCGAGCCTGATCGACTGACTCTCCGCCGTTATACGAGACAGCGGGTCGTAGCCCCGCTCGACCAGGGCATAGTCGTTCGCCGCCCCCGTGAGCCGGTCCAGCGGGTCGTATGTATAGTCCTGGCGCGTGGTGCCCGGCACCGAGGGCGGCAGGGCGATGTCCTGGCGAGTGAGACGGTTTCCCGGGTCATAGGTATTGCTGAATTCCACTCTCCGCTGATCACGGGTGAAGATCGCATTCGACATTTCGTCGTAGCCGACCTCGACCCGGTCGTAGACGCCGTCCGGCCCGTCCGTGGATCCGTCGATGGGATCGTCGGCGTCAGGATGGACGGTGCGAATCAAGCGGTCGAGATCGTCGTGGGCGTAGCGGGTGACCTGGTCGGTAGCCGGGTCGGTGGCGTCGGAGCGGGCGAGCTCCGCCGTCCTGCGGCTGTTGCGGTCGTAGACGGTCTCGTAGTGACTGAGCTCGGTCGGGCTGGAAACGAGGGGATCGCCGTCGAAGCGCTGGTTCATGACCGCGCGGTCGAGATCGTCGAACGTCGTCAACGTGAAATTGCCTTCGGCATCCTCCACGAGCGCGGTGTTGCTCCGTGAGTCGTACGCGTAGAGGGTTTCGTGGTCGATAGAGTCGCCGTCGAGACCCAGAACGTGTATTTCGGTTCGACGGTTCAGCTCGTCATGGGTATAGGCGGTGACGTAGAGCTCGGAGCTTCCGTCGACGCCGGGGCCCGGAACTTCGAGCTCGTCCATCCGTACGAGGTTGGAGTTGGCGTCGTACACGTAGGAGCGGACGTTGCCGAGAGCATCGGTCACCGAAAGGGGGCGATCCGCGGCATCGTACGTATAGGTGGTGGGGTTACCGTTGGCGTCGATGCGGGCGAGTACGCGGGATCCCGGGTCGAACACGGTAAGGTAGCTTGAGCTCCTGCCGTCGTCGGGGTCGACTGCCGCGCTCTCGACGCTCGCGAGGTCGATGTCGAGCACCGACTGGAAGCGGCGTCCGAGCTCGTCGTAGCGGTTGTAGGTCCGCTCCAAGACCTCGGTGACCTCGCCCGTGGCCTTGGAGACCGCTCCACCCAGCGTCGTCAGGACGTTCGAGGCGTCATCGAAGAGTGAAGCTGATCCATTGCCGTTCTGATCGCTCGTGGCGACTCGGCGGTTGAAGAAGTCGTGGAAATGGTCGACGAAGTTTTTCCGACCGTCGCGCAGACGGATCTCGTTCGCGCGCGCGTCGTAAGTCATGACGTTGAGACCAACGAAAGCAGTGCTTTCCAGGGTCTCGGCACGCCTATCGGTCGGATAGCCTTCGATGAGGCTCTTGGCGGTGCCTGCAGGCAGGACTATTCCTCCACTGGGGGCGACGCCGTAGAAGGACTTGAACCGCAACCGGCGCTCGTCGTAGAGGTGGAACGTGCGGTTGCCTTCGGGCTGCTGCACGACGGCGAGCTGATCGTTGCCGTCATAGGCGAAGCGGGTGACTAGGTCGTTGGCGTCCGCGGCGTCGACCTCGACGCGCGAGGAGACGAGGTTGTTGACGGCGTCGAAGCTCTGCGAGCGGTCGATGAAGTCGTTGGCTTGGACGGTTCCACTGACGTCGAGATTTCTTTGCCGGCTCAATACCATGTTGCCCGCACCGTCGTAGACGTAGCGAGTTTCGTAGCGGGCTTTCTCGCCGCTGCGCAGCGTCACCTCGGCGTCGATCTCTCCCGTCTTCTCCAGCAGGTCGTTGTATTGGTGCTCGTACACGAATCCCTTGGGATCGGTCATCCGGGTGACCATGCCGAGCGCGTTGACTCGATACGTCGTGGTCAGATCGGTGACCGCGTCGGAGGATCCCGCGGCGCCGCGGTTCATCGACGCCAGGTATCCGCCGATCTCTCCCTGGGTGTTGACGTCGCCGCCTTCCGAGGGGCCATCGAAGTAGGTGTAAGTTGTGACGTTGCCGTTGGGATCGGTGTGGCTCGTGACCTGGCCGAATTCGTTGTAGGTCCACGACTCGGTGACGGCCTGCTCCCCCTCCACGCCGCGGGTGACCACAGGAGCATCGTGCCGGACGCGGTTGCCCGCCCGGTCGTAGGTATAGGTGTGAGTGAGATTCAGGCCCGCGTAGATAGGGTTGGCGTCGAAGCCGCGCGGCTCGGTGTAGGACAGGAGCCGGCTGAATCTCTCGGCGGTGTCGTAGGTCTTCTCCCATCGAATGACCTCGCCTCGAGTGACGGGCGTGGGTATTGCCCCGACGTACGCATAAGCAGTGACCTGTCGTCGATCGTTGTATTCGAAATGCTCGGTGGGGTAACCTACGGGCATCCCGAGGTCGTCGAAGGTCAACTCGTCGTCGGAGCGAAAGGGCTGGCTCACCTGCCGAGGTGCCAGGCAATCGCAGTCGTGGAGCCAACGCTGTTCCCAGTGGAGGGGCTCGTCGGAGCGCAGCGGTTCGTTGCCTTGGCCGCGCACCGTCCACCTGACCTTTCGGCGTAGGCCGAACTTGCCCATCCCTTCGATCGGGCCTCCCGCGGGCCCGTGCGTCTCATAGTCGGTGACGTTGCCCTCGCGGTCGATGACGCGCGTGACCGCGTTCCCGGGATCTAGTACCGGAAGCGGAGCCGGCACCGAGCTCGTGGGCGGATCGTAGATGAAGGCGACGTCTTCGCCGTTGATCTTCTTGGTGGCCACCCGGCCGAGGTTCGGCAGGTCCTTGTGGTAGGTGTACTCGATCGGGACGGCTCCCCGCTCGTCAGTGATTCTGGTGATGTGATGAGGGAACCTGGCATCCTCGTACGCGAAAGCCGTGGTGCGGCCCTTCGTGACCAGCAATTGCTCGAGTGTGGAATCGATGACCTCCTGGCCTGGCGCGACGTCGGCGAATTCGGTCGCCGGCGAGTCGACGGCGACGAGATTGCCCTGTTCGTCGTGGCCGAAGGTCCAGGTACGGCCTATGTGGTCTGTGACCGACGACAAGCGGCCCTCTTCGCCGTAGGCGAAACGCGTCTCCTGGCCGAGGTCGGACACGACCGACTCCACGAAGCCGGAGAAGTCGCGGTTGACGCGGGTGAAGTTGCCGTTGGGCTCCCGGATGCCGATCAGGGGTCCGGGTTGACCCATCACGCCCGCGATGAGCTCGAGCTCCACGCCGGTATGGTGGGTGAGCACCCAACGCTTCTCCCGAGGATCGAGGATCAGGTCGGAGAAAAAGCCCTCCGGTACGGACCAGACCGGCATGCTGGAGAAGCGGAGCTCACCGGAGAACGGCAGAGCTTCCAGGTTGGGCGTCTGGATGAACCCGGTGGTCAGGCTCGTCTGCACCACGGCCAGGTTGAAGGAATGCGACCACGACCGTCCCATCTCACCGTCGCAGGTCTTGAGGGATTGGTGGTAGAGGTTGAAGGAGAGCCCCATGACGCGCGAATCGAAATCGAAGATGGGGAGGGACGTGGTCGTGACGCCGTCATAGACGGCGACGCCGTGGTCCTGGGTCTCGTTGGTGGCGTTGAAGATCTCGGCGGTGAATCGCGGTCCGCAGTCGGCGCAAGCGCACCGTGGCACGGTCTGGTTTGTCGAGGTGTTCGAGATCGTGCAGCTCCCGCTTCCACCCGGCCGTCGCCAGGCCCTGAGCCACTTCCTGAGGTCGCCCGCCTGCCCGTTCCAGAACACCAGACGTATGTAGGCCCCGTCGGCTAGCTCGGAGGCGTCGAGGGCCAGGGTGTAGCGCCCGCTCTCATCAGGGACGGCGACCCTCATCGTCGCCAGGGTAGAATCGTCTCGGATGGCGGTCGCCTTGACGACCGTAGAAGCGTCAAAACCCTCGGGGACCGTGTCGTCGAGGATGATCTGGTTACCGAAGTAATAGATGGGTTCCGCGCCCTTCGGTGGTGTCGGTGGATCGGACTCCGAAAGTCCGGCCAGCTCGGGAAAGATCTCTTCCGGGTCTTCAAGTGCCGCTCCGGTCGTCGTCCGGCTCTGCGCCAGCGCAGCGGCGGAGACGATGGTGGCAAGCGTTGCGAACGTCCACGTAAGTAGGGTTCTCATGGAACCTCCCGGTCGGTCAGAGAGTCTCGAGAATCGACGAATCCGCTCCCAACGAGGGACGCCACGCAAAACGCAACCATCCCATCGCAGCACGAAGCAACACGACTAACCGGACGGCGCGGCCTCGTTTGTCCTTACCCGTCTAACGCGACGTCCGCCTGAGGAACATGTCATCCCGTTCGGATCTCGTCGAGCTCCCGTAGACTGTGGACGCCATGTGCGCCATCGGCAGCGAGGTGACGGCGCTGCTCGACCGCTGGAGCGGCGGCGACCGCGAGGCCCTCGACGAGCTCATCCCGCTCATCTTCGAGGACGTGCGCGAGCTCGCCCGGCGTCACCTGGCCCACGAGCCGCCCGGCCATACGCTCCAGCCGACGGCGCTCGTCCACGAGGTCTATCTGCGGCTCGAGAAGCGCCGCACGGTCTCGTGGAAGAACCGCGAGCAGTTCTTCGGCTTCCTCGCCCAGCTCATCCGCCGCATCCTCGTCGACCACGCCCGCGGCCACCGGCGGACCAAGCGCGGCGGGGGCCGGCGTCCGCTGTCGCTCGAGGACGTCTTCGGCCTCTCTGACGTTCGGCACCCCGAGCTGGTGGCCCTCGACGATGCCCTGAAGGACCTCGCCAGGATCGATCCGCGGCAGAGCCGGATCGTCGAGCTGCGCTACTTCATCGGGCTCACGCTCGAGCAGATCGCCGCGGTGCTCGGCCTTTCGCTGACCACGGTCAACCGCGAGTGGAAGACGGCGCGGATGTGGCTGCTGCGCGAGCTCAGCCGCGAGATGGCATAATCGGACGACGAGCACGGGACCGCGTGCTCGGAACCGCGTAGGGAAAGTCCGTTGGACGACCGACGCTGGCGAGAGGTCAAGGGGATCCTGGACGCGGCCTCGCGGCTGGCACCCGAGGCCCGATCGGGGTTTGTCCAGCAAGCCTGTGGCGGGGATCCCGCGGTCCGTGACGAGGTCGTCTCGCTCCTCGCCTTCCACGACGCCACGCGCGACGTGCTCGGGCGTCCGGCCTTCGACGTCAACGCCGAAGACCCCCGCGTGGGGCGCCGGATCGGCCACTACCGGATAGCCCGGTTGCTGGGGCGCGGCGGCATGGGGAAGGTCTACCTCGCGATGCGCGAAGACGACTACGCGCAGCAGGTGGCGATCAAGCTGATCCAGCAGGGGCTCGACGCCGAGGACCGGATCGCCCGCTTCCACGAGGAGCGCCAGATCCTCGCCGACCTCGAGCACCCGTCGATCGCCCGCCTCCTCGACGGCGGCACCACGGACGACGGTCTGCCCTATCTGGTGATGGAGCTCGTCGAGGGCGAGCCGATTGACCGCTACTGCAACGCGCAGGGGCTCGACCTCCGCCGCCGGCTCGAGCTCTTCCGCGAGGTGCTCGGGGCGGTGGACATCGCCCACCGCCACCTGGTGGTCCACCGTGACCTCAAGCCGGGCAACGTCCTCGTCACCGCCGGCGGCGTGCCCAAGCTCATCGATTTCGGCATCGCCAAGCCCCTGCACGAGGACGGCGGGGCGGCGCCGCGCCGGCGGCTGATGAGCCCCGGCTATGCCAGCCCCGAGCAGGTGCGCGGCGAGCGCGTCACCACGGCGAGCGACGTCTACTCCCTCGGCGTGCTGCTCTACTTGCTCCTGAGCGGGCGTCATCCGTACCGTGACGAGGGGACGTCGGAGGAAGACCTCGAGAGGGCGGTCTGCGAGACGACGCCGGCCGCGCCCAGCGCCGCCGTGCGGGAGCCGCCGCCCGGCGTCGACGGCTCGGCGCGGCGGTGGCGGCGTCGGCTCGCGGGCGACCCGGACGCGATCGTGATGAAGGCGATGCGCAAGCGGCCGGAAGAACGCTACGCGTCGGCGGCGCAATTCGCCGACGACGTGGGCCGCTACCTCTCGGGGCACCCGATCCGTGCCCGCCCGAGCTCCTTGCCCTACCGGACGCACAGGTTCATTCGTCGTCATCGGCTGGCGCTCGCCGCGGTCGTCGTGGCGCTGGTGGCGCTGGCGTCGAGCGTCGTCACCTTCGCCCTCCGTTCCCGCGCGGCTTCCGAGCGGGCGCAGAGAGAGGCCATCGAGACGTTCCTCCACGCTCTCTTCCGGGCCGCGGACCCGGACCGTGCGGACGGCGAGGAGCTCAGCGTCCGTGAGCTCCTCGATCGCGGACGCGACGAGCTGGGAGTCGGCCTCGAGGAGCACCCTCTGGTGCTCTCGGCGTTGTTTGCGGTCGTCGGCCGCGTCTACGAGAACCTGGGAGATTTGCGTCAAGCGGAGCCCTTGCTCGCCGAGGCGCTCGAGCTCCAGCGTCGCCATGGCCCGCGGGACGACCCCGTGGTGGCGCGGCGGGCCAACGACCTGGGGATGGTGCTGCGCCAGAAGGGTGACGTCGACGGCGCCGAGGCCCTCTACCGGGAGGCCCTGGGCCGCCTGGGCGGCTGTCGCTCGGAGCACCCCGACGCGCTCTGGATCACCGGCAACCTGGCCTGGCTGCGGGCGACGAGAGGGGACGAGGGCGAGGCCGAATCGCTCCTGGCGTGCCTGCTCGAAAGGGTCCGCTCCGGCGCGCCCAAGGACGCGGCGTCCAGCGTCCTGAACAAGCTGGGCGCGCTGCGCTTCGGGCAGCGGAGGTTCGAGGAAGCCGAGGCGCTTTTCCGCGAAGCCCTCGTGCTGCGAGAGGAATTCCACGAGGGATCGGATCACACCGTGGTGGCGCGTGCCCTCAACAACCTGGGCCGCACGCTCCTCGCTCAGGGAAAGCACGAGGAGGCCGTCGACGTGCTCCGCCGCGCCGTGGAGGTGCGTCGGAAGCTGCTGCCTCCGGGCCACGCCGACCTGGCGATCAGCGAAGAGAACCTGGCGGAAGCGCTTGCTGGCGATGCGTCGCGGGTGCTCGAAAGCGAAGGGCGGTAGCCGGAAATGCCCGGCTACCGTCCGCCCGGGGTGTTCGGTCACCCTCCGGACCCCAGATCGGGATCGTCGTCCGCCGGATGGCCCTGGCCGTCGTCGTCGCCGGACGTGCCCGTGGGGACCTTCTGAGGCGGGATTCCCCGGTCGCTCTCGGCGACGAGGGTGGGCCGTGATTCGAGAACGTTGTCGGTGGATTGCATGGCGCTCTACCTCCGTCATTCATGAGCCCTCCGGTCGCGGCCGGCGGCGAGGAGGGCCTTGGTCAGTCGTGTCCGCTTCCGGCCATACCGATGACGCGTAGCTGCGGCCCCGATTGGCTAAAAGCCGCGACTTGTGACCGATCGGACGCCCGGCGCATCCCTCCGGATGTAGGCGGCCGAGCCGCTCCCACCACCCGAGGACGACCGAGATGACGACCCAGAAGAGCTTGACCCTGCTTGCCTTGCTGCTGCTCGCCGGCGCGCTCGCCGCCTGCGGCGGCGGCGAGAGCGACGCCGCCGAGCGCGAGACCGCGACGGTCGCCGCCTCCGTGGACGTCGAGATCGCCACGGCGACTCTCGAAACGATCCCGCTTCTGACCCGGGTGACCGGCTCCCTCGAGCCCTTGCGCAGCGTGTCGCCGGGCACCAAGATCCTCGGCCGCGTGGAGCGCGTCGCCGTGGTCGAGGGCGACCGGGTGGAGCGGGGAGCGCCGCTGGCGCGCCTCGAGAGCCGCGACCTCGAAGCCGCGGTGGCGCAGGCCGATGCCGCGGTGCGCATGGCGCAGGCCCAGCTCGAGAACGCCCGCGTGCAGCACCGCAGGATGACGGACCTGCACGGCCGCGGCTCGGTGACCGACAAGAACCTCGAGGACGCCATCGCGGCCTTCCGCGTCGCCGAGGCGGGCCTCGACCAGGCGCGCGCCAACCTCGCCGCCGCCCGGGTCATGCTCGGCTACGCCGAGATCAGCAGCCCGCTCGCCGGCTGGGTGGTGGAGAAGAGGGTGGAGGCGGGCGACATGGCCACGCCCGGCATGCCGCTCTTCACCGTCGAGGACCTCTCCAAGGTCAAGGTGGTCGTCCAGGTGTCCGAGGCCGACGTCGGGGGCCTCGCGGAGGGCGCGGCGGCGCGCGTCGAGGTGCTCGGCCGCGAATACGAGGCCACCATCGACCGCGTGGTGCCGGCGGGCGATCCGGCGAGCCGCACGTTCGCGGTCAAGCTCGTGCTCGACAACCCGCAGGGCGCGCTGAAATCGGGCATGTTCGTCCGCGCCAGCTTCGCGCACGGCGAGCAGCAGGCGCTGAGGGTGCCGGAGACGGCGCTCGTCCGGCGCGGCCAGCTCGAGGGCCTGTTCCTCGCCGCGGACGACGGCCGCCTGCGGCTGCGCTGGGTCAAGACGGGCCGCCGCGACGGCGGCCGCGTCGAGATCCTCTCCGGCCTCGAGGGAGGCGAGCGCTACGCCGTCGCGCCGCCGCCGGGGGTCGTCGACGGGGCCGTTTTCCGCGAATGACGACGCCAATTACAGCCATTTACAGCACTCTTACACCTCCGATCCGTGCGACCTGTAAACTTCCGGTGCCTGGGGGCCGTACTCGCGAATGGACCGCGAGGTCGGAGGTAACGAATGGTTTCTGGCGACCGTGACCTGAGCATGGACTACGACGTGATCGTGATCGGCGCCGGCCCGGCGGGCTCGGCGACGGCGACGATCCTGGCCCGCGCCGGGCGCCGCGTGCTGGTGCTCGAGCGGGAGACGTTTCCCCGCTTCAAGATCGGCGAATCGCTCATCCCCGCCACGTTCGACACCCTCGACCGCCTGGGGCTGATCGACAAGCTGCGCGCCAGCCACTTCCCCAAGAAGTACAGCGTCCAGTTCTTCTCGGGCGACGGCCGCCCCAGCACCCCGTTCTACTTCGGCGAGACCGAGCCCGCGGGCTACGCCCAGACCTGGCAGGTGCTGCGCAGCGAGTTCGACCAGCTCCTCGCCGACAACGCCCGCCGCCACGGCGTGGAGATCCGCGAGGGCGTGACGGTGAAGGAAGTGCTGTTCGAGGGCGAGCGGGCGGTGGGCGTGCGCGTGCAGCGCTCCGGCGGCGAGCTCGCCGACCTGCGCTGCCGCGTGGTCGCCGACGCCAGCGGCCAGCGCGCGGTGCTGGCGCGCCAGCTCGGGATCCGCCGCCAGGACCCCAACCTGCGCATGGCGGCGATCTTCACCCACTTCGAAGGCGCCCGGCGCGACCCCGGCATCGACGAGGGCGCCACCCTGGTGCTCCAGACCGAGGAGCACAAGTCGTGGTTCTGGTACATCCCGCTGCCCGACGACCGCGTCTCGGTCGGCGTGGTGGGGCCGATCCGCCACCTGATCCAGGGACGACAGGGCGATCCCCAGCGGGTCTTCGAGGAGGAGCTCGCCCGCTGTCCCGGGCTGGTGCCGCGGATCGCCGACGCGCGCCAGACCATGGACGTGCAGGTCTTGAACGACTTCTCCTGCTCGGCGGATCGCGCCGCCGGCGACGGCTGGGTGCTGGTGGGCGACGCCTTCACCTTCCTCGACCCGATCTATTCGAGCGGCGTGCTGCTCGCCTTCGCCTCCGCCGAGCTCGCCGCCGACGCCGTGGCCGCGGCGCTCGCCGACGGCGACACCTCGGCCGACCGCCTCGGCGTCTACGAGCAGCGGGTGCGCCGCGGCGTCGCCGCCTTCCGCAAGCTGGTCTACGCCTTCTACTCGCCGGAGTTCAACTTCGGCCGCTTCCTGCGCCGCTATCCCGAGCACCGGGAGCCGATCATCAAGATCCTCGTGGGTGACGTCTTCGACCGCGACTACGCCCCGCTCTTCCGCGACGTCGACGCCTACATGGCGAGCGCCGGCACGACTCTGACCCGGCACCTCGAGGACGCGGTGGAGCTGCCCGTAGCATGACCGCGGGCCGGGCCGTGCGGGTCGCGCTCTACGGCGCCCTGGCGGCGCTCTACGCCCTCCACCAGGACGCCTGGTTTCGCCACGATCCGCGGATCGTCCTCGGGTTGCCGGTGGGCCTGGCCTACCACGTGGCCTACTGCGTGGCGGCTTCCCTCCTGATGGCGCTCCTGGTGAAGCTGGCGTGGCCGGCGGGTCTCGAGACGGACGGAGACGCGCCGTGACGCTCGCCGTGCTCGTCGCCTACCTCGGCTGCGTGCTCGCCATCGGCCTGGTGAGCCACCGATTCTTCCGCGGCACCGGCGAGGACTACTTCTTGGCCACGCGCACGATCGGCCCGTTCGTGCTCCTGATGTCGCTCTTCGGCACCCACATGACGGCGTTCTCGCTGCTCGGGGCCTCGGGCGAAGCCTACCGAACGGGCATCGGCGTCTTCGCCCTGATGGCGTCGTCGTCGGCCCTGGTGGTGCCGGCGGTGATCTTCTTCGTGGGCACTCGCCTGTGGGCGGTGGGCAAGCGCCACGGCCTGCTGACCCAGGTACAGTACTTCCGGGCGCGCTACGAGTCCGACGGCCTGGGTCTGCTGCTCTTCGTGGTGCTGGTGGCGCTGGTGGTGCCCTACCTGCTGATCGGCGTCATGGGGGGCGGCCTGACGCTCACCCAGATCACCGGCGGCCAGGTGCCGGGCTGGGTCGGGGGGTTGGTGATGACCGCCGTGGTCATGGCCTACGTCACCGCGGGCGGGTTGCGCGGCACGGCCTGGGCCAACACCTTCCAGACCCTGGTGTTCATGGTCCTCGGGGCGGTCACCTTGGCCTACCTGCTCGACCGCCTCGGCGGCCTCGGCCCGGCCCTGGAGCGGGTGGCGGCGGCGCACCCCGAGCTCATGGTGCGCGGCGACGCCGTGCCCCCTTTGAAGCTCCTGAGCTACACCCTGATCCCGCTCTCGGTGGGTATGTTCCCGCACATCTTCATGCACTGGCTGTCGGCGCGCGGGGCCGCGTCGTTCCGGCTGCCGGTGGTGGCCTATCCCGTCTGCATCATGATCGTGTGGGTGCCGAGCGTGGTGCTCGGGGTGCTCGGCCACGACACCTTCGACGACCTGCGGGGGCCGGCGGTCAACTCGGTGCTGATCCGGCTCATCGAGCACCACGCGCCCGACGTGCTGGCGGGGCTCCTGGGCGCCGGCGTGCTGGCGGCGGTGATGTCGTCGCTCGACTCGCAGGTGCTGGCGATCGGCAACATGTTCACCCAGGACGTGGTGCGCCACTACGGCTTCCACGACCAGATGGGCGAGCGCCAGCAGGTGCTCGCCGGCCGGCTTTTCGTCGGCGGCGTCCTGCTGCTGACCTACCTGCTGTCGCTGGTGACGCCGACACGCATCTTCAGCCTCGCGGTGTGGTCGTTCAGCGGCTACGCGGCGCTCTTGCCGGTGGCGCTGGCGGCGATCTTCTGGCGCCGCAGCACCAGGGCGGGAGCGTACGCCGCGGTCGTCACGGTGGCCGTCCTGTGGATCTGGTTCTTCAGCGTCGGCGGCGACGATCCGGCCTACACGGTGGGCGGCACCGGGGTGATGCCGGTGGCGGTCATGTTCCTGGCGTCGATCGCCGCCGTGGTCGTGGGATCGCTCGTCAGCCGTCCTCCTTCTGAAGCGACGCTGGCGCGTTTCTTTCGCTAGACTCCTTTGGCCAGACTCGGCCAGGAAGGACTCGGATGAAAGTCGCCCACATCTCCCCCGGCGCCGCCGGCATGCTCTGCGGCTCCTGCATCCACAACAACACGCTGGCCAGGGCGCTGATCCGCCAGGGCTACGACGTGACCCTGATCCCCATCTACACGCCGATCCGCACCGACGAGGACAACGTCTCGATCGACCGGGTCTTCTACGGCGCCGTCAACGCCTACCTGCAGCACGCCTCGCCGCTCTTCCGCCACACGCCGCGGTTCCTCCACTGGCTGCTCGACCGCCCGCGCCTGCTGAGCTACGTGTCGAAGATCGGAGCGTCGCGCGAGGGCAACGCCCTGGGCCCCATGACGCTGTCGCTCATCCAGGGCGAGCACGGCCCCCAGAAACAGGAGCTGGAGACGCTCGTGGCGTGGCTGCGCGACGAGCTGCGCCCCGACGTCGTCCACCTGACGCTGTCTCTCTTCCTGGGCTTCGCCCGGCGCATCAAGGAGGAGCTCGGCGGCGTGCCGATCGTCTGCGAGCTGCAGGGGGAGGACATCTTCTTCAACGACATCGCCGAGCCCTTTCGGACGCGCATCCTCGACGTCATGCGCACGACGGCGGACGACGTCGACGTCTTCATGGCGCCCAACGACTACTACGTGGACCTGATGCACCGCGAGTGCGGCTTCCCCACCGACAAGGTCGAGGTCGTGCCCCTCGGCATCGACGCGACGCCCTTCCGCCCGCGGGACCAGCGCGACGACGACGAAGTCGTCATCGGCTTCTTCGCCCGCGTCTGCCGGGAGAAGGGCCTCCACCACCTGGTGGACGCCTTCCGCATCCTCGCCGGGGAACCGGGGGGCGAGCGATTGCGGCTGCGCGTCGGCGGTTACCTCAAGGAGCTTGACCGTCCCTACCTCGAGGAGCAGCAGCGCCGCGTCGCCGAATGGGGGCTCGCCGACCGCTTCGAGTACGTGGGCGAGGTGGACCGCCAGGGCAAGGTCGACTTCATGGCCGGCCTCGACGTCTTCGCGCTGCCCACCGTCTACCGGGAGCCCAAGGGACTGTCGGTGATCGAGGCCCTGGCGAGCGGCGTCCCGGTGGTGCTGCCGGCCCACGGCGGCTTCCCGGAGCTCGTCGCGTCGACGGGCGGCGGCGTGCTGGTGGAGCCGGAGTCGCCTCAGGCCCTGGCGTCGGCGCTGCGGCGTCTGATCGGCGATCCCGCGCACCGCCGTTCGTTGGGACGAGCGGGGCGCGAGGGAGTCCTCGCGAGGCGCACGGACGACGCCATGGCGCGGGCCACGGCAGGGCTGTACGAGCGCCTGCTGCGGCCGGAGAGTCAGCTTGCCGAGAAGTTGGCGGTTGCCGGCTGAATGGATCCAGGGAATGCACGAATATCGCACCCAGCGGCGCATCGAGTTCGCCGATACCGACATGGCGGGCATCGTCCACTTCGCGCGCTTTTTCGTCTTCATGGAGACCGCGGAGCACGAGTTCCTGCGCGCCGTGGGGGCGCCCGGCGTCCACTTCGAGCACGAAGGACGGCATCTCGGCTGGCCGCGGGTGGCGGCGTCGTGCCAGTACAAGAGCCCGGCGCGGGTCGGCGACGTGCTCGACGTCCACCTGCGGGTGCAGCGCAAGGGGAACCGCGCCATGACCTACGCCGTCACCTTCACGATCGGCGAGCGGCTGGTGGCCCGCGGCGAGGTCAGCTCCATCTGCTGCGCCATGGGCAGCGGCCCCCTCGAGCCGACGCAGCTCGAGCCGGTGGCGATTCCGGATTTCCTCGCCGCGCGCATCGAAGAAGCGCCGGCCAATCCGTGACTCTGATCTGATTCCCCGTCCCCACCTATATCTTTCCCACGCTCCGCGCACCCTATAGTCGATGAAAGCCAGCCTCGATCCCCGAGGTGGTGACAGGGGGAGGTCCGCCGCTGCCGTTGCCATGCGTTCTTCATTCCTGGATCGCTCCGCGGGGATCGCAACCTACGGTGTAAGGAGAGAAGGAATGAAGAAGCTGTTCATCGTGACGACTCTGACGGCCCTCGTGGCCGCCGCCGGTTTCGCCGGCCAGCTCATCCCGGCGAAGGGTCAACCGGTGCCCGGCGACTACGTCGTCGTGCTCAATCCGGGCTTCCCTGCCGCCGAGGTGCTCGGCGACTTGGCCGCGGCTCACGGCGGCGTGGCGGCGAGGACCTACCGGCACGCTCTCAACGGCGGCCTGATCCGCGGCCTGAGCGCGGCCCGCGCCCAGGCGCTCGCCAACCACCCGATGGTCGCGGTGGTGGAAGAAGACGGCGTGGTGGAAGCCGTCGCCGTCCAGCTCAACCCGCCGTCGTGGGGTCTCGACCGCATCGACCAGCGCGCCCTGCCGCTCGACAACTCCTACACCTACAACTTCGACGGCACCGGCGTCGACGTCTACGTCATCGACACCGGCCTGCGCGCCACCCACAACGACTTCGGCGGCCGCGCCACCCTCGACTTCGACTCGATCGGCGACGGACAGAACGGCAACGACTGCCACGGCCACGGCACCCACGTGGGCGGCACGGCGGGCGGCACCAGCTTCGGCGTGGCCAAGAACGTGCGCCTACACGCCGTGCGCGTGCTCAATTGCTCCGGCTCGGGCACGTTCGCGGGCGTCATTGCCGGCGTCGACTTCGTGACCGGGGAGGCGAACGCCAACCCGAACGGCCTCCTCGTGGCCAACATGAGCCTCGGCGGCGGCGCCTCGAGCACGCTCGACAGCGCCGTCAACAACTCGGTGGCCGCCGGCGTGGTCTACGCCCTGGCGGCGGGCAACAGCAACGCCGACGCCTGCAACTCGTCGCCGGCGCGGGCCGCCGACGCCTACACGGTGGGCTCGACCACGATCACCGACGCCCGCTCGTCGTTCTCGAACTTCGGCACCTGCCTCGACGTCTTCGCGCCGGGCTCGTCGATCACCTCGGCGTGGAATACGAGCGACACCGCCACCAACACCATCAGCGGCACCTCGATGGCGTCGCCGCACGCGGCCGGCGCGGCGGCCCTGGTGCGCGACGAGTTCCCCGCCATGGACGCCTTCCAGGTCATGGACGAGCTCACCCGGCGCGCCACCTGCGGCGTGGTGGGCAACCCCGGCAACGGCTCGCCCAACCTGCTGCTCTACACCTTGAACGACACCGACCCGAACTGCGACGGCGGCGGCGATCCGCCGCCGACCTGCCTGGCCAAGGGTGCGGCCTGCACCACGGACAGCCAGTGCTGCTCCAACAAGTGCAAGGGTCCCAACGGCAACAAGTCCTGCAAGTAGGCCCCACGATCACGAGATTTCCGGGGCGGCTCGCGCGAGCCGCCCCTTTTCTCACATGATCTGCTTCCTCCTCGCATGGCTCGCCCTGCCGACCTGGACGGCCGCGCCGGACGCCGAAGTGCTCCTGCGCACCCGCCGTTTCGTCGGCAGCCAGCCGGAGCGCGCGGTCGCGGACTTCCTGCGCGACCTGCGAGCCCAACGGCCCGCGGCCGGCGGTTCCGGCGAGCTGACGGCCGTCCGCACCGTGGCCTTCTACGACACGCCGGACAGTTGCGTGTTGCGCTCGCGCGGCCTCTACCTGCGCCTGGAGGCCAGCGGCGAGGCCGGCCCGAGCGAGGCCCCGCGCCTGTTCGCGACTGGCGACGGGCTCGCGCCGGCCGCGCCGTTGGCTGTCGTCAACGACCTCACGATCACCGAAAACGTCTTCAGCGTGACCTGGGACGACGGCGCCGGCGACGTCCGGCTCGAGGTCGTCCTCTGGTACACGGAGCCGCCTACCCGGCCGTTGGTGGCGCGGGCCGTCGTCCGCGGGGCCGGCGCCGGCGAAGTCGTCGCGGCCGTTCGCGCGCTCGCGCGCTGGGTCGAGCCCGAGGAGACGACGGCGATGGAGATCGTCTACCGGGGGTTCTGCGCGGCACCGGCTGCTGACGCCGGAATGCTCCGAGGCTTCCGGCCGGCGCTGCTATACTTCCCTCATGGCGCTTCCACTGCCCCGAGAACCGGAACGCGACGAGCAGGCGTGGGAGGAGTGCGTCTTCCGGCCGGTCCTCAAGCCGGACGGCCGCTGGGTGATCGAGCCGATCCCCCTGACGCTCGAGATCCTCCTCAACCCTCAGGAAGGCGATCAGGTGCCCCAGAGCAATCCCCATTACCGGACGCTCTCTCCCCTCGCCGACG
>Ga0299906_10000249_pt1 | contig 52649 bp, 40 predicted proteins | sample RVTome_14_FD_200259 | JGI IMG/M metagenome (GOLD analysis project Ga0299906, IMG submission 200259) | Soil microbial communities from uranium-contaminated site in the Upper Colorado River Basin, Wyoming, United States - RVT145D125 (version 2) ... | reverse complement strand
ACCGGCGCTCGCCCCGGGGCACGATACACAACGCATGACAGCGCAGACCACGTCGGACCGGCCGCGCATCGGCTGGGTGGGGACAGGTGTGATGGGCTCGTCGATGTGCGGGCACATCCTCACGCAGGGCTACCCGGTGGTGCTGTACACGCGGACCCGGGCGCGCGCCGACGCCCTGCTGGCGGCGGGCGCCAGGTGGGCGGACACGCCGGCGGCGGTGGCCGCCGGGAGCGACATCGTCTTCACGATCGTGGGGTTTCCGCGCGACGTGCGGGAGGTTTATCTCGGGGCCGACGGCCTGATCCCGTCCGCGCGGTCGGGGCAGGTGTTCGTGGACATGACCACGACGGCGCCGCAGCTCGCCGTGGAGCTCGACGGGGCCGCTCGCGCGCGCGGGGCTGCCATGCTCGACGCCCCCGTGTCCGGCGGTGACGTCGGCGCCCGCAACGCGACGCTGTCGATCATGGTCGGCGGCGAGAGGGCGACCTTCGATCGCGTGCAGCCCCTGTTCGAGGTGATGGGGAAGCGGATTCTCCACCTCGGGGGCGCGGGCGCCGGCCAGCACACGAAGATGGCCAACCAGATCGTGATTGCCGGCACGATGGTGGGCGTGTGCGAGGCGCTCCTGTATGGGCACAAGGCCGGGCTCGACGTGGCCTCGATGGTCGAATGCATCAGGAGTGGCGCGGCGGCCTGCTGGGCGCTCGACAACTACGCGCCGCGGATCCTGCGCCGCGACTTCGATCCCGGGTTCTTCGTCGAGCATTTCATCAAGGACATGGGGCTGGCGCTGGCCGAGGCCGAGCGCATGGAGCTGGCGCTGCCAGGCCTCGCGCTCGCGCATCAGCTCTACGTGCTCACGCAGGCACGCGGACACGGTCGCCTCGGCGTGCAGGCGCTGGCGCTGGCGCTCGAGGAGATCTCGGCGACGTCAACCTCGTAGGATCCTTGCGGCGCGTGCCCGGGGGCCGCGCCTGGAACATCTGCATGAGCAGGACACGGTGGCGCAGGTCGTCGCTCGAAGTCGTCGTCGCGGTGTGGTTCCTGGCCGTTCCCCTGCCCGGGTCGTGGGTGCCGGCGGCACATGCGGACTCGACGACAGGGGATTACTTCGCGCTCACCGCCTGGCCGTCCGAGACCGGCGAGCTGCCCGGGGACGTCTTCGCCATCGCACAGGACGCTCGCGGGTACCTCTGGCTCGGCGGACCGACCGGCCTCGTGCGCTTCGACGGCACGGCGTTCCGACGCTGGCCGATCGAGGAGTCCGACGACGCGCTTCCGCCTGGCCCCGTGCACACGCTCATCGGGACGCCCGACGGCAGCCTGTGGGTCGGGCTCGGAGGCGGCGTGGGCATCGCCCGGATCCAGGACGGACGGGTGACACGCTTCACGCCCGACGACGGTGCCCCGGACTCCGCGAACGACCTGCTGCAGGACCGGCGCGGCGCCATCTGGGCCACGTCGCGGAGCGGGCTGTTCCGGTACGCCGGCGACACGTGGACGGCCGTCGGCGACGAAGTGGCGATCGCCGGCCAACAGGCCATCAGCCTGTACGAGGACTCGGCGGGCGCCATCTGGGTCAGCTCCGCGGCCGGTGTCTACCGGCTCGACGAGGGTGATGTCGAGCTGGTCGACGCGTCGGCCACGACGGTCGATGCCATTGCCGAGGACGCGTCCGGCGCGATCTGGATCAGCGACTTCGACCGTTTCGTGCGGCGTCTCGAGACGGGGGAGGCGCCGCGGCGCCCGGAGGCGTACACAGTGCCGCGGCCGGGGGCCGGCGTGCGCGGGCCAGCCGGTGCGTGGCGCGCCCTGCGCGACTCGGAAGGCGGGCTCTGGGTGGCGGCCTGGTCCTCCCTCATGCGCATTCCGGATCCCGAGGCGCCCGACCCGATCCTCGAACGGGTCGCCTACGAGCACCGGATGGCCGGATCCCCACGCGCGCTCTTCGAGGACCGTGACGGCAACGTCTGGGTCGGGATGCGCGGTGGACTGCTCCGGCTGTCGCGCACGTCGCTGCGGCCGGTCGACGGGCTCGCGGGGCTCACCAACGAGGGCGTGCGCACCATGGCGGCCGGCTTCGACGGCAGCGTCTGGGTGGCGACGGCGTACGCGCTGAACCGGTTCCAGGGCACGTCCGGTGTCGACTACGACGTGGCGCGCATCATGGCGCTCCACGCCGACCGGGAGGGGCTGTGGCTGTCGACGCCCGATCGGTTCGGCCGCTTCGTCGACGGGCAGATCTCTCCAGTGAACCTGCCCGGCGAGTTCTATCCGCGTCGCATCCTCGCGATGACGACCGACGCCGCCGGCCGCCTCTGGCTCTGCAGCTCCCTCGACGGCCCGATGGCGTGGGACGGCGTCCGGCTGGACCGCTTCGAGGGGCACGCGGCGGTGTCCGATCGGCCCTGCAACTCGATCTACGCCGACAGTCGCGGCCGCGTCTGGATCGGCTTTCTCACCGGCAGTGTCGCCGTGTACGACCCGGGCGGCTACGATCACGGCGCCTTCACGACCTTCGGCGAGGACGACGGGCTCTCGTCCGGAACGGTGCTCGGCATCCTCGAGGACCAGCGCGGCGCGATGTGGTTCGCGACGCCGTCCGGTCTGAACCGGTACGACGGCGGCATGTTCCTGTCCCTGACCGCCGATCAGGCGCCGCTCGTCGATCTCGTGCCGGTGCTGCTGGCCGACGACGAAGGCTTCCTGTGGGTGGGCGTCAACTCCGGCGCGGGTATCGTGCGGCTGGATCCCCGCCAGGTCGACGACTACTCGCGCGGGCGATCGCCGTCGCTCGAGTACGCCTACTTCGACGAGACCGACGGCATGCAGCAGGGCGCCCAGGCCTGGCAGGTGGGCGGCGTGCGCGGACCCGACGGCCGCCTCTGGGTCGCCACCGGTCTCGGCCTCGTGGTCATCGATCCGCAGCACCTGCCCGGCGCCCATCGGCTGGCCCGCCCGACCCTCGAGTCGCTCACGGTGAGCGGGCAGAGGCGGGCGCTCGAGGACGACCTCGTCCTGCCGCCCCGCACATCGACCGTGGAGATCGAGTACGCCAGCGTGAACCTGTCGTCCGCCTCGAAGCTGCGCTATCGCTATCGCCTGGATGGGGTCGACGAGGACTGGGTGCTGGCCAGCGGCGACCGCAGCGCCCGGTATACGGGACTTGCGCCGGCTGCGTACCAGTTCCGCGTCAGTGCGACGGACACGGGCCGCTGGACGGACGACACGGTGCTGGCCTTCACCCTGGCGCCTCCGTTCTACAGGACCCCGCAGTTTGCCGTACTGGCGGTCCTGGGCTCGATCCTGCTGCTGATCTCGGCCTGGTGGCTGCGCCTGCGCGCGGTGCAGCGCCAGTATTCGCTCGTCTTCGCCGAGCGGGCGCGCGTGAGCCGCGAGATTCACGACACCCTGCTCCAGAGCCTCGCGGCCATCGGTGTCGAGCTGGAAACGATCGCGAGCCAGACCGAGCCGGCACAGGATGCCCTGCGCGGCGAGCTGGCCCGGCTGCGCCGCCGCGCCGGGCACACGCTGCGGGAGGCGCGCGATTCCATCCTGGAGCTGCGCCGCACACCCCTGCAGCGCCGTCCGCTGAGCGAGTCGCTGGAGGACATCGTGAAGCGCGCCGGCGAGCGACAGGCCGTGCCCGTGACCTTCAGCGAGCTGGGACGCCGGCGGCCCACCCCAGGCGATGTCGACGTCCAGCTCGCTCGCATCGCGCAGGAGGCGGTCAACAACGCCCTGCGCTACGCCAGGCCCACGAGGGTCACGGTCACACTCGCCTACGACGCCGACCGCGTCGTGCTGACGGTCGTCGACGACGGGTGCGGCTTCGATCCGGCCTCGGTGTGTCCGCCGACGAGCGGCGGCGAGCACTTCGGGCTGGTCACGATGCAGGAGCGCGCCGAGCGCGCCGGCGGACGCCTCACGGTCGACAGCCGCCCGGGTGGCGGCACACGGGTGGAGGCCAGCCTGCCGCTCGGCGAGGGCGAGGGTGCCGCATGATCCGCGTGCTCTGCGTCGACGACCATCGGCTGATGCGCGAGGGAATCGCGCGCATCGTCGGGCGGCAGCCGGACATGACCGTCGTGGCCGAGGCCAGCAATGGCAAGGAGGCGGTGGACCGCTTCCTCGAGCACCGGCCCGACGTGACGCTCATGGACCTGCAGCTCCCGGTGATGAACGGCCTCGACGCGCTGCGGGCGATCCGCAAGGCGGACGCCGACGCGAAGGTCGTCATGCTGACGATGTACCAGGGTGAGGAGGACATCCACCGCGCGCTCGAGGCGGGCGCCCAGGGCTACCTGCTCAAGGACATGCTGCCGGACGACCTGATCCGCGTGATTCGCGAGGTGCAGGCGGGCGAGCGGGTGATCCCGCCGGAGGTGGCCGCCGCGCTCGAGGCGCGAGCCGGCCAGTCCGCGCTCACGACGCGCGAGCTGCAGGTGCTCGAGCTGCTCGGGACCGGCATGCGCAACAAGGAGATCGCGGCGGCCCTGGGCATCAGCAGCGACACGGCCAGCGCGCACATCAAGAGCATCTTCACGAAGTTCGAAGTGCACGACCGCGTGGCCGCCCTGCGGGAGGGCGTACGGCGCGGCATGATCCACATGTAGGCCGATGACCGGTACCGCAAATAGGTAATGGATCTGGTGTCCCGGGGTGACACAATTGATGGTGTGGTAAGGACTTGCGTCCGCGGGGGTCCGTCCCTCCGGCGCCCCGGCCCCGCGTCCCGTTCCCCCCGGTCCCCCTGGCGGTCGGCGGCCGTCGTGGTGGTGTGCGTCTGGGTGGTGTCGGCCGGTCTCGCCCTGCCGCGGGCCGAGCCGCTCCCCGGTTCTGCCCGGGCCGAATCCGGGCAGGTCGCGACGGTCGAGACGCCTGCGGCCGACCACCATCGGCTGATCACGCAGTACTGCGTCACCTGCCACAACCAGCGGGCGCGTACGGGAGGGCTGGCGCTCGACGAGGCCGACCTGGCCCGCATCGGCACCGACGCCGAGGTCTGGGAAGCGGTCGTCCGCAAGCTCCGGGCCGGCACGATGCCGCCACGCGGCATGCCGCGGCCCGAGCCCGCGATGACGGCCGAGCTCGCCTCGTGGCTCGAGGGCGAGCTCGACGCCGCGTCGGACGGGCCGCATCCCGGCCGCCAGCTCCTGCGGCGGCTGAACCGGGCGGAGTACGCCAACGCCGTCCGCGACCTGTTCGGGCTCGAGGTGGACGTCCGGTCGCTGCTGCCGGCCGACGACTCCGCATTCGGCTTCGACAACATCGCCGATCTGCTCGGGATGTCGCCGGCGCTGCTCGAGCGGTACCTCGTGGCGGCCGACCAGGTCAGCGCCCTTGCGGTCGGCGACATGGACATGGCGCCCGGCTCCGAGACTTACCGCGTGCGCGGCGACCAGTCGCAGGCCGAGCATCTCGACGGTCTGCCGCTCGGGACCGTCGGGGGACTCGCCGTCGAGCACGCATTCCCGCTCGACGGGGAGTACGAGTTCAAGCTCTCGTTGTTCCGTACGAACCTGGAGGCGATTCGCGGACTCGAGCACCCCCATCAGATCGAGATCGCGGTCGACGGCGAGCGCGCCTTCCTGGAGACCGTCGGGGGAGAGGCCGACCGCGGACACCCCGGCACGATCACCGAGCAGTCGGATGTGGTGGACGGCCGCCTCAACGTCCGCGTGCCCGTGCGAGCGGGTCGGCGTGTGGTCACGGCGGCCTTCATCCGGAAGATGGGTGCCGGCACGAATCGACTGCGACCGTTCCTGCGCAGCAACTCCGGCACCTACGACTCCACCGGGCGCCCGCATATCGAGACGATGACCGTCACCGGGCCGTTCGACGCGACGGGGCGCGGTGACACCGAAGCCCGCCGGCGGATCTTCGTCTGCCGTCCGGAGCGGGCCGAGCGCGAGGAGTCGTGCGCCGCGGAGATCCTGTCGACGCTGGCCAGGCGCGCGTATCGACGGCCGGTGACACGCGACGATCTCGAGCAGCTGATGCCGTTCTTCCAGGAGGGGCGGCAGAAAGGGTCCTTCGACGCCGGCATCCAGCTGGCGCTGCGCCGGCTGCTGGCGAGCCCGTCGTTCCTCTTCCGCATCGAGGCGGACGCACTTCCGGAAGGCGACGGCGTCGCCTACGAGGTCGGCGATCTGGCGCTGGCGACGCGGCTGTCCTTCTTCCTGTGGAGCAGCATTCCGGACGAGACGCTGCTCGAGCTGGCCGAGCAGGGGCGGCTGCGCGAGTCCGGCGTGCTCGAGGCGCAGGTCCGCCGCATGCTGGACGATCCCAGGGCGTACGCGCTGGCCGAGAACTTCGCCGGTCAGTGGCTGCACGTGCGCAACCTGCGCAACATCGCGCCCAACTCGGACGAGTTCCCGGACTTCGACAACAACCTGCGCGACGGCTTCCGGATCGAAGCCGAGCTGTTCTTCGACAGCATCAGGCTCGAGGATCGCAACGTCCTCGACCTGATGGAGGCCGACTACACGTTCGTGAACGAGCGCCTGGCCCGGCACTACGGCATACCTGGCGTGTACGGCAGCCGCTTCCGCCGTGTGACGGTCCCCTCGGATGCGCGGCGCGGGCTGCTCGGCAAGGGCAGCGTGCTGCTGGCGACCTCGCATGCGGACCGGACCGCGCCGACGCTGCGCGGCAAGTGGATCCTGGAGAACCTGGTCGGCACGCCGGCGCCGGCGCCGCCGGCCGACGTCCCGCCGCTGCCGGTGCAGCCCGGTGCCGCGCCGAAGACGATGCGGGAGCGGATGGATGTCCACCGGGCCAGCCCGGCCTGTGCGGGCTGCCACCAGCTGATGGATCCGCTCGGGTTCGCGATGGAAAACTACGACGCGGTGGGCGGCTGGCGCAGCGAGGACGCCGGCGCGCCGATCGACGCGTCGGGCACGGCGGCCGACGGCGGACCGGTCGACGGCGTCGTCGAGCTGCGGGAAGCGCTGCTTGCCCGGCCGGACGTCTTCATCCAGACCTTCGCCGAAAAGCTGCTGACCTACGCGCTGGGGCGCGGCCTGGAGTACTACGACATGCCGGTCGTGCGCGGGATCGTCCGGGAGGCGGCCTCGGAGGACTATCGGTTCTCGGCCGTGGTTCTTGGTATCGTCAACAGCCCGCCGTTTCTGATGCGAGCCGTGCCCGTCCGGCCGGAGTGAGATCGGGCGACGAATGAGGAGCGAGGTCAGGCCATGTTCGTGACGAAGCGATCGCTGTCCCGCCGGCTGTTCCTGCAGGGAGTGGGAACCACGCTGGCGCTGCCGTTCCTGGAGTCGATGGTGCCGGCCCTGACGCCGATTGCCCGCGCGCAGGCCCGGCCCCGGCTGCGGTTCGGCGCCGTCTACGTGCCGAACGGGACGCCCATGGCCTCTCCGCTGAACTACTGGATGCCGGAGAGCGGCCGGCCCGACCTCGACATCCGGCCGATCCTCGAGCCGCTGTCGGCGTTCAAGCGTCAGATGACCGTCGTGGGGAACCTGTCGCGCGCCGGCGGCAAGACGGTCACCGATCACGCCGTCAGCTCCGCCGGGTGGCTGAGCGGCGCGGTGGCCAAGCAGACCGAGGCGGAGGACATCCAGCTCGGCGTGACGATCGACCAGGTGCTGGCCGGTGAGGTCGGCGGCGAGACGCCCTTCCCGTCCCTCGAGTTCGCGACCGAGGACTTCTCCGGCTACGTCGGCGGGTGCGTCCCCGGGTACAGCTGCACCTACATGAACACGATCTCCTGGGCGGACGAGACCTCGCCGCTCCCGATGGAGATCAACCCCCGCATCGCGTTCGAGCGGATGTTCGGGCGGGCCGGTACCGTGGAGCAGCGGGCGGCGCGTATGCGCGAGGACCGCAGCATCCTGGATTCGATCACCGCCGAGGTACGACAGCTCGAGGATCGGATCAGTCCCGCCGATCGGGCGCGCCTCGGAGAGTACCTCGCCGACGTCCGCGAGATCGAGCGGCGCATCCAGCGGACGGAGGCGGCCAACCAGACGACGGTGACGCCGATCGACGCGCCCGTCGGCGTACCGGCCACGTTCGAGGAGCACGCGGCGCTGATGTTCGATCTGCTGGCCGTGGCCTATCAGTCGGACCTGACCCGCGTGTTCACCTTCATGATGGGTCGGGAAGCGAGCCAGCGTACGTACCCGGAGCTCGGTCTCTCCAAGACGCACCACGACACGTCGCACCACGGAAACCAGCCCGACAACATGGCCGAGCACGCCAAGATCGACATTTATTACGCGACCCTGTTCGCGGCCTTCGTGGACAAGCTCCGGCGGTCGCCGGAGGGCGATGGCAACGTGCTCGACAACTCGCTTCTGGTCTTCGGCGCAGGTATGAGCGACGGTCAGGCCCATTCGCCGTATCCGCTGCCGATCGCGCTGGTCGGCGGCGCCGGCGGGCGCCTGCGGGGGGACCGGTTCCTCGAGGCGCCGGAATGGACGTCGGTGGCCAACCTCTGGCTGAGCGTCGCCGACCTGTTCGGCAGCCGGCTCGAGCAGTTCGGCGAGAGTACAGGGCGCGTTGAGATCTGAGACGGCCGGTCGCATGGCTCGGTGGTGTACCTGTGCCGTCCTGGCGGTGATGGTGGCGACCGCCTCGCCCGCGCACGCCAGCGGCCCGCCGCTCATCGAGGCCATCCAGCGGGGGGACGTCGCCGCGGCCGAGCGTCTCGTCGCCAGCGCCGACGTGATGGCGCGAGAGGCCGATGGCACCACGGCGCTCCACTGGGCCGCCAAGGAGAACGCGCTCACGCTGGTGGACCTGCTGCTGCGGGAGGGGGCCGATCCGCGGGCGGCCAACCGGTACGGCATGACGCCGCTGCAGTTGGCCGTGGTCAACGGCAACGCGAGGCTGGCGGAGGTCCTGATCGAGGCCGGCGCCGACGTCAACGCCCTGCTGCCCGAGGGGGAGACCGTCCTGATGACGGCGTCCCGGACGGGCGACCCCGCCACGATCGCGCTCCTGCTGGAGCACGGCGCCCGGATCGACGCTCGCGAACAGTGGTACGGCGAGAACGCCCTGATGTGGGCCGCGGCCGAGAACCACGCCGAGGCCGTGCGCGTGCTGCTTCGCGCCGGTGCCGACGTCGATTCCCGATCGACCGAGCTGGAGCTGGCCAATCGCCGCCAGGGCCAGAACATCCTGCCGCTCGGGGGATGGACCCCGCTGATGTATGCCGCCCGGCAGAGCGCCGTCGAGGCCGGCCGCGCGCTCGTCGAGGGGGGCGCGGAGCTCGACGCCGTCGATCCCGACGGCGCCACGGCGCTCGTGCTCGCGATCATCAACGCGAACTACGACTTCGCGGCGTTCCTGATCGAGGCCGGTGCCGATCCGAACGTCGCCGATGCGGCCGCCGCCATGGGGCCGCTCTACGCGGCGGCCGACATGCATCGCCTGGCCGTGGGGCACGGCCGCCCGAACCCCATCCCGCGGGACGAGCACGACGCGGTCGACGTCGTCCGGATGCTGCTCGAGCACGGGGCCGATCCGAACGCCGCCCTCGAGGGGACGATCATGCAGCGGCATCACACGGGCGGGGATTCGGTGCTCGGGAAGGGGGCCACGCCGCTGATGCGGGCGTCCAAGTCCGGGGACGTCGAGGTGATGCGGCTGCTGCTCGACGCCGGCGCGGATCCGCTGGCCACGATGCCGAACGGGACGACGGCACTGATGTTCGCGGCCGGTCTGGGCTGGAGGGACGGCAGTCCGGCGGCGCCCTCGTTCGACCAGGGCACCGACGAGGAAGCCGTGGCCGCCATCGGCCTGCTGCTCGACGTCGGGCTCGACGTCAACGCGAGCAACGAAAGCGGCGACACGGCGCTGCACGCGGCGGTCGGCGGCCGGGGATCGGAGCGCATCGTCCAGGCGCTCGTAGACCGTGGCGCGGACCTCAACACGCCGAACGGGCGAGGTCGTACGCCGCTCGATGCAGCCCGTGGAAGCCGGCAGGACCGGACGGCCATCGCCGGGTTGCTGGAATCGGCCGGGGCGGTTCCTGGCGAGGCACCCGAGGAGAGCGGGCGGGGCGGGCCACCGCGCCGAGGCCGATAGGAACGAAGCGGAGCATGTCGAGTCGTCAGGTGAGCGTCGCCGCGCTGTTCGCCGTGCTGGCGGTGGGCTGCAGCGACGCGCCGACCCGGTCGGCCGCCTCGCCCGACCCGTCGCTCGGGCCCGAGGATCTGATCGCCATCGAGCAGCTCGTGGCGCGCTACCCGTACGCCCTCGATACCGGCGAGGACGAGGGGCGTGCCTACGCGAACCTCTTCACGGAGGACGGCGAGTTCGTGAGCCCCGCCGTGACCGTGTCGGGCCGGGAGGCGCTCGCGGACCTGGCCTACGGGCACCGGGAAGGGCAGGGGCCACTGCTCGTCAGGAACTTCGGTGCGAACCTGCTGATCGAGCCGGATCCGGACGGCGCGACCGGGCGGCAGTACGGCGTGATCATCGATGTCGGCGAGCAGGGCGAGCCGAGCACGATTGGCCCCGGCGGCCACTTCGAGGATCTGTACGTGAGGACGGACGAGGGCTGGCGCATCCGGCGACGGGAGTTCGTCCCGTCGCGACTGGACGAGTGACGCAGACGACATGCGAGGCCATCAGCCGGTGAGACGACGGGTACAGCGCGGAGGCGCGGCGACGCTCCTGGCGGGCGTGGCGGCGTGGGCGTGTGCCACGGGAACGGTCGGTGCCGGCGGCCCGCAGGCATCGCCACCCGGTGGTGAGGACCCGGCCGCCGGGCCTCGCGCCACGATCGAGCGGTACTGCGTCGGCTGCCACAACGAGCGCGCGCTGCAGGGCGAGCTCGCGCTCGACGTGTCGGCCGCCGCCGATCCCGGTGTGGCGCCCGAGGTGTGGGAAAAGGTCGTGCGCAAGCTGCGTCTGCGGGCGATGCCGCCGGTGGGCATGCCGAGGCCGGACGACGCCACGTACGAAGCGCTCGCCGGCTGGCTGGAGTCCCGGCTGGACGCCCACGCCGCGGCGCACCCGAATCCCGGCCGTACGTCGATTCACCGGCTGAACCGTGCCGAGTACCAGAACGCCGTGCGCGACCTGCTCGCGCTCGACGTCGACGTCACCATGCTGCTGCCGCCCGACGATTCGAGCGGCGGCTTCGACAACAACGCGGACGCGCTCGGGCTGTCGCCGGCGCTGCTGCAGTCCTATCTCTCGGCCGCGCGCACGATTGCGGCGAGGGCGGTGGGCTCGCGGCTTCCGGGTGCCGATTCGGCGACCTACCGCGTGCGTGGCGACGGCTCGCAGACGCAGCACATCGAGGGGCTGCCGCTCGGCACGCGAGGCGGGGTGGCCGCCGAGCACTGGTTCCCCGCCGACGGGATCTACGTGTTCAAGGTGAACCTGCTGCAGACGAACCTGGGCTCGATCCGGGGGCTCGAATACCAGCAGGATCTGGAGATCAGCGTCGACGGCGAGCGCGTGCTGCTCGCGCCCGTCGGGGGCGAGGAGGACTACCGGGAGTCGTCGCTCAACGCCACCAACGTCGTCAACTCGCTGGCCGAGCGACTGCAGGTTCGCGTGCCCGTGACGGCCGGTCCCAGGACGGTCACCGCCGCGTTTCTCGAGAAGACGACGGCACAGATGGGGCACCGCCTGCAGAACTTCGAGCGCAGCACGCTCATCGCGACCGATCACCTCGGCATGCCTCACGTGGAGAGCATGACCGTGACCGGGCCCTTCGAGCCGACCGGCGCGGGCGCCACGCCGTCGCGGACGCGAATCCTCGCGTGCGAGCCCGGACCGTCGGTGTCCGAGGACGCGTGCGCGACTCGCGTCATCGGCTCGCTCGCGCGTCGCGCGTACCGGCGTCCCGTCACCGGCGACGACCTCGACCCGCTGCTGCGCTTCTACGAGACCGGTCGGGCCGAGGGCGGCTTCGAGGCCGGCGTCGAGCTCGCACTGCGTGCCCTGCTGGCGAGTCCCGGCTTCATCTTCCGGGCCGAGCAGGATCCGCCCGGCGCCGTGCCCGGCGCGGTCTACCCGGTGAGCGACGTGGAGCTGGCGTCGCGGCTGTCGTTCTTCCTCTGGAGCAGCATTCCGGACGACGAGCTGCTGGAAGTCGCCGAGGCCGGCACGCTCCGTCATCCCCTCGTGCTCGAGGCGCAGGTGCGGCGACTGCTGTCCGATCCGCGCGCCGAGGCATCGCTCGTCGGCAACTTCGCGGGGCAGTGGCTGCAGATCCGGAACATCCGCGCGACGACGCCGGACAAGAACCTGTTTCCCGATTTCGACGACAACCTGCGCCGCGCCTTCGCGAAGGAGCTGGAGCTGTTCGTCGGCAGCGTGGTCCGTGAGGACCGCAGCGTGCTGGATCTGCTGACGGCCGACGATACGTTCCTGAACGGGCGTCTGGCCGTCCACTATGGGGTGCCGGACGTGTACGGCAGCCAGTTCCGGCGCGTCAGGCTGGCCGACGAGACGCGGCGCGGATTGCTCGGCAAGGGCGGCATCCTGCTCCTGACGTCGCACGCCACCCGGACCTCGCCGGTGGTTCGTGGCAAGTGGATTCTCGAGAACGTGTTCGGGTCGCCCCCGCCCCCGCCGCCGTCCGACGTGCCGCCGCTCGAGGAGAGCGCGGCCGCCGAGAGCCTGACCATGCGTGAGCGCATGGAGGCGCACCGGGCCAACCCCGTCTGCGCCGCCTGCCACCGGATCATGGATCCGCTGGGACTCGCGCTCGAGAACTTCGACGCCGTCGGTTCCTGGCGGGCGTCGGAGGCCGGCCAGCCCATCGACGCCTCCGGCGTGCTGGTCGATGGCTCGGCGGTGGATGGCGTGGAGGGGCTCCGGGACGCGGTGCACCGGCGCGCCGACGTCTTCGTGGCCACGATGGCGGAGAAGCTCCTCGCCTATGCGCTCGGGCGCCAGCTCGAGCCGTACGATCAGCCGGCGGTGCGATCGATCGTGCGCCGCGCGGCAGCGGAGGACTACCGCCTCTCCGCGCTCGTGCTCGGAGTCGTGGAGAGCATGCCGTTCCGCCAGCGGGTGGTCGCGGGAGATCCGGTGGCAGGGCAGCGAGCCGAGGTGAGCCCGTGACGCACCGCCTGGTCGTCGTGCTGACGGCGCTCGGTGCCGGCCTGCTGATCGCGGCCGGGCTGGCGGCCGCGCAGGCGGACGACGCCGCGGCGGGGCCGCTGTCTCCGCTCGACTACATCGAGATCCGGCACCTGGTGGCCAGGTACGCCTATGCGCTCGACAGCGGGGCCGCCGACGGGTACGCCTATGCGGACCTGTTCACCTCCGACGGCGTGTTCACGGGCATGAACCAGGGGCCGACCGGGCGGTCGTACGCGGGACGCGACACCCTGGCCGGGCTGGCGCGGGGCGGTCGCCGCGGGCCGCTCTACGTCAGCCACTTCATCACGAACGTCGTGATCGAGCCGGCCCCGGGCGGCGCCAGGGGCACGCAGTACCTGGCGATTCTCGCGCTGGGCGACGGGCAGGCGCCGCACGCCGTCGATCACGGCGGGCGCTACGAGGACTCCTACGTCAGGACCCCGGCCGGCTGGCGGTTCAAGTCCCGGACGTTCTACGGATCGGAGAGCGGCCAGGCCCCCACGCAGCTCACGAAGCAGCCTGCGGTGCCCGGACTCTCCCGGGATCAGCTCTCGTTCACGCCGCCGGCGCCCGTGGCGGCCCCGGCCGCGTCGCTGACGGTCGACGACTACCTCGAGATCCAGAAGCTGGTGACCTCGTACCCGTACGCGCTCGACACGGGCGCCGACGACGGGTACATGTATGCGGACCTCTTCGCCGAGGACGGCGAGTTCATCAGACCCTACACCGTCGGGCGCGACGCCCTGGCGCAGCTGGCGCTCGACCAGCCGCACGGACCGGAGTACGTGCGGCACTACCTGATGAACCAGCTGATCGAGCCCTCGGCCCAGGGAGCGACCGGCAAGCAGTATCTCGCCGTCATCGACATCGGAGAGGCCGGTCGGCCGGGCGAGATCTTCGTCGGCGGCCACTACGAGGACGAGTACGTCGAGACCGCAGATGGGTGGCGCTTCAGGCGCCGCGAGTTCATTCCCTCACGGTCGGGCGCGCAGCCGCCAGAGGCCGGCCGGGGGCAGTAGTCGTACGCGGGGGGATAGAGTGATGTTCATCCACAAGGCAGCCCTGCCCAGACGCACGTTCCTGCGAGGCATGGGGGCGACGCTCGCGCTCCCGCTGCTCGACGCGATGGTGCCGGCGCTGACGGCGACGCAGAGAACGGCGGCCGTGCCGACGCAACGCTTCGGGTGCGTGTACATCCCGCACGGCGTCATTCTGGACCAGTGGACGCCGTCGACCGAAGGCGCCGGCTTCGACGTGAAGTCGATCCTGCAGCCGATCCGGGCGTTCCGCGACTCGATGGTCGTGGTGACCAACCTGAATCGTCCCGAGATGGGCATCGATACGAACCACGCCGGCGCACCTTCCTCGTGGCTGGCCGGCGTGTGGCCCAAGCGCACGGCGGGTCCCGACTACACGCTGGGCGCGACCATCGACCAGGTCGTGGCGCAGCAGATCGGCCGGGAGACCACCTTCCCGTCGATGGAGCTGGCGACCGAGGATTTCACGGGCCTGATCGGCGACTGCGCCCCCGGCTTCAGCTGCGCGTACATGAACACGCTGAGCTGGCAGGACGAGACGACCCCCCTGCCGATGGAGATCAACCCGCGGGTCGTGTTCGACCGCATGTTCGGGGGCGGGGGCACGCGCGAGGAGCGGCTCGCGCGCCTGCAGACGGACCGGAGCATCCTCGATTTCGTGGTCCAGGACATCGGTGCCCTCGAGGCCGATCTTGGCCCGCAGGATCGGGCCCGGCTCGATCAGTATCTCGAGCACGTGCGGGAGATCGAGCGGCGCATCCAGCTGGCCGAGTCGCAGAACGAGACGCTCATCGCCGTGCCCAACGCCCCGGTCGGCGTGCCGGAGTCGTTCGAGGAGCATGCGGACCTGATGTTCGAGCTGCTGGCGCTGGCCTGGGAGATCGACGTCACGCGGGTCTTCACGTTCATGCTGGCCCGTGAGCTGAGCCAGCGCACGTATCCGCACATCGAGGTGGTCGATCCGCACCACACGATTTCCCATCACGGCAACAAGCCCGAGTGGATCGCGGCGCACACGCGTGTGAACACCTATCACGTGGGGCTCTTCGGCAAGTTCCTCGATCGGCTGCGCGCGACGCCCGACGGCGACGGCACGCTGCTCGACCACTCGCTGATCCTCTACGGCAGCGGCATGGGCAACGGCAACGTGCACGCGCCAGAGCAGCTGCCGACGCTGCTGGTGGGATCCTCGGGCGGGCGCGTCACGGGCGACCGCCACATCGTGACCGACCCGACGACGCCGAACGCGAACCTGCTGCTGAGCCTGGCCCAGCACTTCGGGGCGCCGGTGGAGTCGTTCGGCGTCAGCACCGGCCGTGTCGATCTCTAGGAACCCCGGGGCCTCGCGGCTCTTCGTGGCGGCCACCGTCGCCCTCTGGGCGCTCGTCCTGCTGGTGGCCGCGCCGGTCACCGGCCGGTCCGTGCCGCCGCTCGTCGCGGCCGCCAGCGCCGGCGACGTGGCGGCCGTGCGCTCGATGCTGGAGGCGGGAGCGAGCGCCGACGAGGCCGAACCCGATGGCACGACGGCCCTCCACTGGGCCGCGCGGGGCGAGTTGGCCGAGGTCGTGCGCCTGCTGCTCGACGCGGGCGCCGCACCCGACGCTGCGAATCGCTACGGCGTGACGCCGCTCCTCCTGGCGTCGGCCCACCCGTCCGGCGGGGCCACGCGGCTGCTGCTCGAGGCTGGTGCCGACGCGAACCTGGCCAACCCCGAGGGACAGACGCCGCTGATGAACGCCGCCCGCGGCGGCAGCACGGCGTCGCTGGCCACCCTGCTCGAGCACGGCGCCGAGGTCAATCGCGCCGAGGAGTGGTTCGGGGAGACGGCGCTCATGTGGGCGGCCGCCGAGAACCACGGGGATGCGGTGAGGCTGCTGGCGGCGCACGGTGGCGACCTCGACGCTCGCGCCCGCATTATCGAGTTGCCCGACGTGAAGGTGGACCCGGCGACCATGGTGACGACGGCGCTGCCGCGCGGTGGCCTGACGCCGCTGCTGCTGGCGGCCCGGGAAGGGGCCGTCGATGCCACGCGCGCGCTGATCGAGGCCGGTACCGATCTCGACGTCGCGGATCCCGATGGCACGAGTCCGCTCGTGATGGCCATCATCAACGCCCACTACGAGGTCGCGTCGGTGCTCTCGGCCGGCGGCGCCGATCCCGCCGTGGCCGACGCGGCCGGCATGGGTGCGGTCTATGCCCTGGTGGACATGCGGACGCTCGCGCCGATGATCAACCGCCCGCCGCCGCGGCCAACCGGCTCGGTCGACACGTTGACGCTGCTGGCCGAGCTGCTCGAGCGCGGCGCGGATCCGGACCTCCCCCTCGCCAAGCCGCTGCTCGCCCGGCAGCACAGCTTCGGTGACGGTCAGCTCGCGGCAGGCGCCACGGCGCTGATGCGCGCGGCCAAGTCGGTCGATCTGCCCGCGATGCGGCTGCTCGTCGAGCACGGCGCCAGTCCAGCCGCCGCAACGGGAAGTGGTACGACCCCCGCCATGTTCGCCGCGAGGTGGAGTCCACGCGGGGGCGGCACGTTCGAGGACTCGCTCGCCGCGCTCGAGCTGTGTCTCGATGCCGGCGCGGACATCGATGCCGCCGACGGCTCGGGCCAGACGCTGCTGCACATCGCCGCCTCGAGCAACGACGAGCTGGTCCGGTGGCTGGCGGATCGCGGGGCCGACCTCGTCGCCCGGGACAAGGCCGGCCGGACGCCCCTGGACGTGGCCCTCGGGGTCCCGGGGCCGGCGCCGGCAGGGCGAGGGGGCCGGGGGCGTGGCGGGCCGCCCGAGCCGGGGCCCGTTCGGGAGAGCACGGTCGCGCTACTCGAGAACCTGATGCGCGAGCGGGGCCTGCCGATCGATGCTGAGGCCGGAGCCGCCGCGGAGGGAGGTGGACGATGAGGACGCCCGTCGCGCGCGTGGTGGCTCTCGTGATCGCCTGGTTGCCGGTGGCTGCCTGCGGAGGCGCGAGCGGGGCAGGAGGGCAGGCCGAAGGCGAAAGGACCGCCACGGACCTGACGGCGCTCGACTACATCGAGATCCAGCAGCTCGTCAGCAAGTACGCGTGGGCGCTCGACACGTGCAGCAACGACGGGTTCGACTACGCGGATCTCTACACGCCCGACGGCGTGTTCAGCAGCGGCGACACGGGCCAGCGCTGGGTGGGGCGGGACGAGCTCGCCGAGGCGGCCGGCGGGAACGGCCGCGGGTGTCCGTTCACGCGCATGCCGCTCAGCCACGTCATCGTCAATCTGGTCATCGAGCCCACGGCCGAGGGCGCCAGGGGCAAGTCCTACCTCGTGTATCCCGGCATCGACGGGCAGTTCGTCGACGACGACCACAGCGGCCATGACGGTGGCTATCAGGACCTCTACGTGAAGACGGCGGAGGGGTGGCGCTTCAAGGAGCGCGTCCACGTGTACCCGCCGCAGATTCCGGGCCAGTACACCGGCACTCCGAACGCCGAGCTCGAGACCCCGACCGCGTCCGACACCAACTAACCCCAGGATTCACTTGAGTTGGCTCCCCGGCGCAGCGCCGGCGGGGTGCCAACGTGTCGGGAGCGCGGTGGCGTCAGGGCCGGGGCGGGCCGCCGCGGAGGCTGCGTTCGTACAGCTCCTGGTGCCGTCTGGCGTCCTCGCGCCTGTTCAGCGCGTCGTATGCCGCGGCGAGGTGCTGGTGGATCTCCGGTCCCGCACCGAGCGCCAGCGCCTGCTCGAGCTCGGCGACTGCCGCGAGCGGCTGCTGTCCGCTCAGCAGGAGCAGGCCGATGCTCACGCGCAACGCGGGGTCCTTCGGACGAAGCTCCATGCCGGCCCTGAGGCTCGTCACCGCCTCGTCGATCGCGCCGCGCGACGCATGCTCGCGTGCCTCCTCGAGCAGGAGACCCAGATCGAAGTCGCGGCGGCGATCGGCCTGCGCCTCGTCGAGCATCCGGCGATAGCGTTCGAAGGCGGTGCTGGACTGGTCGGTGTCGCCAAGGCGCGCCAGAGCGGTGGCCAGCACGTACTGCGCCTCCGGGTCGTCCGCGTCGCCCGCGAGCGCGCGTCGTGCGGCGGCGACGGCTCCGTCCTGATCACCCAGCCGCAGGCTCGCCTGCGCGAGGGCGGCGTTGGCCGCGACGTGGCCTGGCTCGATCAGCAGCGCGGCCAGCAGTTCCACGACCGCGCAGTCGTTGTCGTCGGCGTCGAGGCAGGCGGTGCCGAGGGCGACGCGGGCGCCCGTGTCGTTGAGGTCGAGGGCGACGCGCCGGCGCTGGTGCTCGATCGCCGTTTCGCCGTCGGCCTCCCGGGCTCGCGGCAGCTCGGACAGCGCCCGGTAGAGGGCGCCGGCTCCCACCAGCGGGCGGATGTCGATCGCGCTCTCGAGTGCGCCTCGCGCCGATACGTAGTCCCGAACAGTCGAGCTGAGCTCTGCCAGGCGGGAATGCGCGAGCCCGGAGGCCGGCAGCAGAGCGATCGTGCCTCGCAGCGCCTGTACGGCCTCGGTCGTCCGTCCGCCAGCCGCCAGCACGTCGGCCAGCGCCACGCGTGCGCGCTCGTTGGCCGGCTGCAGCTCGACGGCTGTCTCGAGCGCCGCGACGCTCTCGGCGTGGCGGCCGGCCGCGCGGAACGCGTTGCCCATGATTCGATGCGCTTCGGCGAAGTCGGGCACGTCGGACACGAGCGCCTGCAGCAGGCCGAGTGCTTCGGGCAGGTCTCCCTGACGAAGCGCCGCGCCAGCCCTGGCCAGCCGGTCGCGAGACGCGCCGGCGCTGGCGACCAGCGGGTCAACCGCCACGGCAGCCTGAAACGACGTCAGCGCGTCGGTGTACCGGCCCTGCCGGAGCAGCGTGAGACCCGCGGCGTAGGCCGCAGGCAGGAAGTAGGGGCGTGCGCCGGAGGGCTCCTGCAGGAGCCCCCACTCGAGGAACGGCGCGCCGTGCCCGACCGACCCCTGACGCCGGAGCCGCTCCCGCGTCGTCCGCTGGAAGGCGTCACGGGCGCGCGTCATCTCGCCGGGGTCTCCTGCGTGCCGGGACTGGTCGGCCAGCAGGTACCAGGCGATCGGGTCGCCGGGCTCGAGGCGCGTGGCCTCCGCGAGCGCCTCGGCCGCCTGTGCGGGGCGCCCGAGACGGCTCCGTACCACGCCCAGCAGCTGCCAGACATCGGCGCGCCGGCGATCGAGGTCGAGCGCGCTGGCCAGCTCCCGTTCGGCGTCCTCCAGGCGTCCGTGATCCAGAAACCGGATCGCGAGCGCCCGGGCGACCGCCGCGCGGGCCGCGTCCGGACCGCGCGCCTGTCGCGCGAGGTTCACCTCGGCGGTCGCCAGCTCGCGGTCCCACCGCGCGAGCGCCCCCTGCATGCCGCGCAGGTGCGCTTCGAGCCGCGCGCCCTCGTCGCCGTAGACGCCCGAGGCCGCCTCGGCGAGGCCGAGCAGGTGGTCGACCAACGCCGGCCTGGCCCCCTGGGTGCCGGCGCCCTGCGCCTTCGCGTGCCCGAGCCCCAACGGCGATGCCAGCAGGAGCACGATCGCCACCGGTGGTCTGTGACGCCTCCCGATTCTCATGGCCGGCCAGCCGCCGTCTCCGGCCAGGCGACGGCCCGGCCCGTCCCCTCCCGGATGTCGTAGAAGGCATCGGCCGCGAGGTCGCCGAACGCGTCCACCGTTCCGCTGGGCCAGCGTACCTCCACGTGCTCGACGGTGTCGGACGAGCCGAGCCCGACGTGCACCCGCAGATCGTTGTGCGACAGGTAGCTGCCGCCGCTCCGCACCTCGCGTGTCTGCGTCCGGCCATCCGCGGTCACCGAGATCCGCGCGCCGATGCCGTCGCGATTGCTCGTGACACCCTGGAGCCGGAACGTCAGCCAGTGGTGCCCGGCTGGCGCGACGTTCTCGAGCAGGGTGGGCCGGTCGTTGAGGTTGACGACGAGGACGTCGATGTCGCCGTCGTTGTCGTAGTCGCCGAAGGCGGCCCCCCGGCTGGTGCGGGCGATGGCCAGACCCGGCCCTGCCGCGTCCGACACGTCGACGAACCGGCCGTCGCCCACGTTCCGGAACAGCTGGTTCCGCTGCCGGTAGGTGGCGCCACGATTCAGGTCCTCGACGTCGGGGTAGACGTGCCCGTTGGCCACGAAGAGGTCGAGGCGGGCGTCGTTGTCTGCGTCGAAGAACCCCGTGCCCCAGCCCAGCTGCCACCAGGAGGTCGTGCCGAGGCCGGCCCGGTGCGACACGTCCGCAAAGAGGCCGAGATCGCCGTTGTCGTAGAGCGTGTTGTAGTCCTCGGCGAAGTTGGTCACGAACAGATCCAGGTCGCCGTCGCCGTCGTAGTCGCCGACGGTCGCCCCCATGGCCGCCTGCTCGCGCCCCTCGTTGCTGAGGGCGAGGCCACGGCCGAGACCTTCCTCCGAGAAGGTGCCGTCGCCGTTGTTGTGGAACCAGAGGTTCGGCACCGAGTCGTTGGCCACGAAGACGTCCGGCCAGCCGTCGCCGTCGAGGTCGGAGAAGAGCACGCCGAAACCATAGTAGGCCGGGCCGGCGATGCCCGCGCTCGTGGTGACGTCGGTGAAGGTGCCCTCGCCGTCGTTCCGGTACAGGACATCGGCCTGGCCCTCGAGCCCGCGCGGGCCACAGTAGACGTCGAGCCCTTCGTGGGAGCAGACCGACTCGGTCCGGCCTGGAATGCGGCGCTCGTCGAAGGCGACGTGATTGGCGACGTAGAGATCCACGTCGCCGTCCCGATCGTAGTCGCCGAAGGCGCAGTTCATGCCCCAGCGTGTGTCGCCGACACCAGACGCCGCCGTGACGTCCGAGAACGTGCCGTCGCCGTTGTTGGCGAACAGGTGATTCGACCCGAACGCGGTGAGGTAGGCGTCGCGATCGCCGTCGTTGTCGTAGTCGGCGACGCACACGCCCATGCCCCATCCGCGGCCGTCGAGGCCGCTCTCGAGGGTGACGTCGGCGAAGCCCTCGACGCCGTCGTTACGGTACAGGACGGCCAGCCGGTCGCCGCCGTGGGCGAGATCCTCGCGCGTGGCCCCGCTGACCAGGAGCAGATCCAGATCGCGGTCGGCGTCGTAGTCGAACCAGGCAGCTCCGTTGCCGTTGGCGTCGACGATGTAGTCCTTGGTGGCGTCGCCGTGGACGTTCACCCAGGTGAGCCCGACCCGCTCGGCCACGTCCTCGAAGATCACGGTGCCGGAGGCCGACATGGACAGACCCCACCCGAGCGCCAGGGCGACGACCGCCCTGCCCGGGAGGCGAGGGTGCTGCCGGGGCATGCAGCGATTCTAGTGTGAGTGCCGCCCGTTCGCCCCCCTGCCGTCAGCCGATGCGCCAGACGCTGCGGTCGTGAGAGGATTGGACTCGCCGGCGCGCGGCACGTGGCCGGACCGTCCATGAAGAAGCTCCTGCTCGTCGTCGGCGTGGGGTGTCTGTCGGTCGTGCTGCTGGTCGTGGTGGCCGTCGCCGGCACGATGGCGTGGGCCGTCTACCAGGCACGACAGCTCGGGGACCCCACCCCGACGCGTGTCGAGCGCACGATTCCCGTACGCGACGCTCCGGCCGGGGCGGCCGCCGCGGCCGACGAGACGCTCGACCTGGACATCGACCTGAGCGAGGGCATGTTCACGATCCAGCCGGGACCTGCCGGCAGCGACGTGAGGGTCGAGGCGAACTACGCGGAGGGCTACTACGAGCTCGTCGAGGCGCGCGAGCCGGCCGGTCCATCGGGCGGTCCCCGGATGTCGATCGTGTTTCGGCCGGCGGCCTCGTTCCTCGTCCGCACCGTCAACGCCATGCTGTCGGGCGGCCGCGGCCGCGACACGAGCCTGACCCTCTCGATTCCGCAGGATCTGCCGGTGGACCTGTCGCTGCGTGTGGGCCTGGGGGAGGCACGCATCGATCTCGGCGGACTCGCCCTGACCGGGCTGGAGGTGGATCTGTCGATGGGAAACCATGCCCTGGACTTCAGCCGTCCCGTGTCGCGCGAGATCGCCGACGCGGAGCTGCAGTTCAACATGGGCAACATCACGGTCGAGCATCTGGGCAACGCGCGGATCCGGCGACTCGATGCCTCCGGCAGCATGGGCAACGTGCAGGCCGACCTGGGTGGCGACTGGCAGAGCGGCACCGAGACGGAGTTGACGTTCCGCCAGTCGATGGGCGAGCTGCGGCTCGAGGTGCCGCGATCGCTGCGGCTCGAGGTGGACGCCGAGGGGAGCACCACCGGCGAGAACGTGATCCAGTCGGCCGAGGCGCCCGACGACCCGGAGGCGCCCGTGGTGCGGGTGCGCCTTTCGACATCGATGGGCTCGAGCCGCGTCTCCCGCTATTGACGCGGTCGGCCCCCGGCGCGATGGATCGTCTGGAGCTGACCGCACGCGCGCAGCAGGCGCACTTCTGGTTCCGTGGCTTTCGCCGCTTTCTCGACGATCGGCTCCGCCGCGCGCTGCCCGCCCGACGGGATCTGCGGATTCTCGACTGCGGCTGCGGGACCGGCGCCAACCTGGGCCTGCTCGGGCGGTACGGCCGCGTCGTGGCGTTCGACGTGTCGGAGGTCGGGCTGGCGCACGCCCGGGCGGCGGCCTGCCCCCTCGTGCGCGCCGACGCCACACGGGTTCCGTTTCGCGACGGCATCTTCGATCTGGCCACGTCGTTCGACGTGCTGCAGATGCTGCCCGACGACCGGGTCGCCCTGGTCGAGATGGCGCGCGTCGTGCGGCCCGGCGGCGCCCTCGTCGTCTCGGTGGCCGCGCTCGAGGCGCTGCGGGGGGACCACTCGGCCGTCTGGGAGGAGGCGCGCCGCTACACGCGGCGGATGGTGCGCCGGCTGGTGGCCGACGCCGGCCTCGAGCTGCTCGACGTACGGTTCCTGTTCGCCTCGCTGGCGCCGCTGATGTACGTGGTGCGTACCGCGCAGCGGCGGTGTCCACGCCGGGGCGGGCCGCGAGCGGATTCGGACATCCGCCTGCCGCCGGCGCCGATCAACGGCCTGCTGAGCGGCATTCTGGCGGGTGAGGCGGCCATCGGCGGCCGGCTGCCCATGCCGTTCGGCAGCTCGCTGCTGGTGACCGCCCGGAAGCCCGGCGTGTGACGGCGGGATGGCCGGCGTTGTCCGGCCGGCGCCGTCCATGGTACTTTCGTCCCCGTCCGACCCCACGCAGCGAGGACCAGTGAGCGAGGCGCAACCCACGGCGACGCCCAGTCTGAGCGTGTTCTTTCCCGCGTACAACGACGCGGGCACGATCGCGAGCCTGGTGATCCGCGCCGTTCAGACCGCGGGCCGGCTGACGCCGGACTTCGAGGTGCTGGTCGTCAACGACGGCAGCCGCGACGCCACGGCCGAGATCCTCGACGAGCTCGCGCGGACCTATCCACGGGTGCGCGCGATTCACCACGAGCGCAACCGGGGCTACGGGGGCGCGCTGCAGACCGGGTTCGCCTCGGCCAGCAAGGATCTGGTCGCCTATACCGACGGGGACGCGCAGTACGACCCCTCGGAGTTCGAGCGGCTGTGGGCGCGGCTGACGCCGGAGGTCGACGTCGTCACCGGCTACAAGATCAGCCGATCGGACCCGTGGCATCGGGTCGTGATCGGGCGCGTCTACCACTACATCGTCAAGACGCTGTTCCGGCTGCGCGTGCGGGACGTGGATTGCGACTTCCGGATGATGCGCCGGTCGGTCTTCGATCGCGTGCGACTCGAGCGCGATACCGGCGTGATCTGCCTGGAGATGATGCGCAAGCTCCAGGACGCGGGATTCCACATCGTCGAGGAGCCGGTGCACCACTATCACCGGACACACGGCCGCTCCCAGTTCTTCAACCTGCCCCGCGTGTTCTGGACGGGCGTGGACGTCCTCAAGCTCTGGGTGCACCTCGTCGTGCTCGGGAAGGGCCGGCAGACCACGCCCACGCTGTTCGGCAGCCCGTCCGCCGGCAAGCGCCCGCCGGGCCCCGCGCGATCGTGACCGATTACCGCGTCTTCTACGACGGTCGCCGTGTGATGATCACCGGCGGCCTCGGCTTCATCGGCAGCAATCTCGCACGCCAGCTCGTCTCGCTGGGCGCCCGCGTGCTGATCGTCGATTCCCTGATTGCCGACTACGGAGGCAACCTCCACAACGTGGCCGGCCTGGAGGATCGCCTCCGCATCAACATCGCCGACGTCCGTCAGGAGAGCACGATGAGCTACCTGGTCCGCGACCAGGACGTGATCTTCAACCTGGCCGGGCAAGTGAGCCACGTCGACAGCATGCAGGACCCCTACACGGACCTGGAGATCAACTGCCGCAGCCAGCTCTTCCTGCTCCAGGCGTGCCGGCGCAACAACCCGGGCGTGAAGATGGTCTTCGCGGGCACCCGCCAGGTGTACGGACGTCCCGACACGCTGCCCGTGACCGAGGATCATCTCGTGCGCCCGATCGACGTCAACGGGATCAACAAGGTGGCTGGCGAGTACTACCACCTGCTCTACAACAACCTCGCGCACGTGCGGGCGTGCTCGCTGCGCCTCACCAACGTGTACGGGCCGCGACAGCTCATCCGGCACAACCGGCAGGGGTTCATCGGCTGGTTCATCCGGCTGGCGCTCGAGGACGCCGAGATCCAGATCTACGGCGACGGGTCCCAGCAGCGCGACTTCGTCTTCGTGGACGACGCGGCCGACGCCTTTCTGCGCGCCGGCGCGAGCGACGCCGCCAACGGCCAGGTGTTCAACGTGGGCGGCCTCGAGCCGCTGACCCACCGGGCGCTCGTGGAACGGCTCATCACCGCGGCCGGTTCCGGGCGGTACCGGTACGTGCCCTGGCCGCCCGAGAAGCAGGCGATCGACATCGGCAGCTTCTACGCCGACTCGTCCCGCATCCATCGCGTGCTCGGCTGGCAGGCCACGACGCCGATCGAGGTGGGGCTCGGGCGGACGATGGCGTTCTATCGCGCCGCGTGGCCGCACTACGTGGACACGGCCGGACAGCCCGCATCGGCGACGTGAGCCCGGGCGTCCGGATCCCGTTCGTCGACCTGCACCTCGGCCCGGAGGAGGAGGCCGTCCGCGCGGCCGTGGACCGCGTGGTGCGCAGCGGCTGGTACGTGCTCGGGCCGGAGGTCGAGGCCTTCGAGCGGGAGTTCGCCGCGGCGGGCGGGGCACCCCACGCGGTGGGCGTCGCCAATGGCACCGACGCGATCGCGCTGCTCCTGCGCGCGGCCGGCGTCGGCCCCGGCGACGAGGTGATCGTCCCCGCGCTCACCGCGCCCTTCACCGCCCTGGCGGTGGCCGCCATGGGTGCCCGACCCGTGTTCGCCGACGTGGATCCGGACCGGCTCACGCTCGACCCGGCGTCGTGCGAGGCGGCCATCACGACCCGCACGCGCGCGATCGTACCGGTCCACCTGTACGGACAGCCTGCCGACGTGCCGGCTCTCGAGGCGCTGGCCGCCCGCCGCGGAGTGGCCCTCGTCGAGGACTGCTGTCAGGCGCACCTGGCAACCTGCGCCGGCACGCCCGTGGGCACCCTCGGCGTCGGCGGCGCCTTCAGCTTCTATCCCACGAAGAATCTGGGCGCGCTGGGGGATGGCGGTGCCGTGATCACGCGCGACGCCGGCGTGGCCGAGACCGTGCGGCGGCTGCGCAACGGCGGGAGGGCCGACCGTGAGCGTCATGTGCTGGTGGGGGTGAACAGCCGTCTCGACGAGATGCAGGCCGCCGTCCTGCGTGCGCGGCTGCCGCGACTCGGCGCGTGGACTGCGCGGCGACGCGAGCTGGCGGCCGCGTACCGGAAGGGGCTCGATCCGGTCGTGCGGGTGGTGCCCGAATGCGATGCCGGCCACGTCCAGCACCTGTTCGTCGTGCGCAGCGGGACGCGCGAGTCGCTGATGGCGCATCTGGCCGCAGCCGGAGTCGAGACGCTCGTGCACTATCCGATTCCGCTGCCGGCGCAGCCGGCTTTCGCGGCCTGGGTGGCGGCGGCGTGTCCGGCGGCCGTACAGGCGGCGGCCGAGGTGCTGTCGCTCCCGCTCCATCCGCGGCTCCTGGAGGCGGACGTGGCCCGCGTGGCGGCGCTCGTCAACGAGGCGCACGCGGGGACGCCTTGAGGGGCCGGAGAAACCTGACTCACACTACACGGATTCCGGCTCCTCAAGGCGTTCAGCGCGGGAAGCGGAAGACCGCGTAGTCCCCGTTCTCGAAGACGCGCTCGAGCGGCACCGGCTGCGAGTATGGATAGTCCCTGCGCACGAGCAGGTGCGTCCACCCATGCTCGCGCGCGGCGCGGTCGATCTGTGCGCTCCAGGCCGGCTCCTCGAGCAGGGCCTGCAGCGCGCGGCGTTCCCTCGTGAAGTCGTAGACCTCGTAGACGTAGTTGACCGCGAACGCCTGGTGACCGAAGAGCGCCGGGATCTGCATCTGCCGGTCACTGCGTGAGAAGCCGTCGGCCGGGTAGTGAAGGGAGTTGGTCACGACGACCGTGTTCTCGATCGGCACGCCGGCGAGCGCATCGCCGAGCGCGCGGTTGTCCACGAACTCGTGTCCCCGCTCGGGGGTCAGCACGAGCAGGCCGGCGTAGCGGGCCGCCACGGCGGCCGGGAGCAGCACGCTCAGTCCCAGGAGCCCGATGACGGTCGACCGTGCGCCGGATCCCAGACGGGTCCAGCGCTGGCTCGCCAGACTGATGACGAAGGCGTGCAGCAGCAGCGGTACCGGGAGCGCAACCTGGAGCCAGTCGTCGTCCACCCCGCCGCCGGGACGCAGGTCGATCGATCGCAGGCCATTGACGACCACGAGCGGCGCCGCCGCCATGACGAGCAGCGGGACGCTGCTGCGCTCGGAGCTTCTCACGCGCGACCAGGCGACGACCAGGGCTGGCAGCAGCAGCCAGAGCGTGTCGACGGCCATGCCGCCGAGCGCCTCACGTTCGATCAACCTGCGGATCTGGTAGAACGGAAACAGTTCCGTCTGGAACTCCACGGGCAGCGCGGGCGCGATCCAGAACGCGCCGTACACGGCACCGAACAGGGCCGCTGCGGCTGCCGCGGGCACGAGCGGCCGGACACTTCCCGATGCCCACGCGCGCCAGGCCTGCGCCAGGGTGAAGGCGGCGGCCAGCGCCACACCGGTGGGCGCCTTCACGATGAGGGCGCTGCCGATCAGGAAGACCGGCAGGCGCCATCCGATCGTGGACGCCGAGGCGATGCCGGCGAGGCCGGCCAGCACGATGAAGTGCGCCGCCACGTTGTGCGCGTTGTTCGAGGCGGCGCCCCACACTTCCCAGCTCCCGGCCAGCACGGCCAGCGGCTCGAGCGATCGGGACGACACGCTCTGGACGAGGGCGGGCCCGATCGCGCCCGAGAAGCGGTACCACAGCGTCGGCACGGGCAGCAGCAGCATCGGCACGGTCAGCCAGCGCGGCAGCGCCGGCGCGAGGCACCGGGCCGCCCACACGGCGCCGGCCAGGACCGCCACGGCGAGCAGCGGCAGCACGACGCCGAACAGCGCCTGGTGGGGCGGGAGGCCCGAGCTCCTGGCCACGAGCGCCGCGAGCGCGTGAATCCCGAAGTGATAGGCGCGCCGGCCGCCGAGCACGCCGAGCGATTCCGGTGGATAGGTGTCGCTGCGGACCAGCGCGTGCACCTTCTCCAGGAAGTAGGCCGTGTCCACGTTGAAGAACACCGGCGGGAAGTCGCCGGGGGCCATGCGGATCGAGGCAACGACGATCGGCGCGAGCGCCGCGATCGCGAGCACGCCGGCCGCGACGGCGTCGCCGTCCGTACGCAGGGTCACGCGGGGCGGGACGAGCCCGGCGACGCGGTGACGGGCCAGCGCCGTCACCACGACCAGGGCCGGGCCCGTCCACCACGGCAGCGTCAACAGCAGCGCGAGGAGGAAGGCGAGCGCCAGCAGCAGCAGGCCGGCCGTGAGGCGCACCAGGGCCAGGGCCAGCGACGCCCGATCGTGACGGGGATCGATCAGCAGCGCGCCCGCCGCGTACCCGCCCACGTAGACGAGGACGAGCGCGAGCGCGGCGCCGGTCACGGCTCGAGCAGCCGTGTGGAGACGAAAACCCGGGACTCGGCCCGCTTGCGGTCGCGAGCCTCGATCCCGTCCAGGCGCGTCCAGGACTCGTCGTGCTCGTTGCCGCCGGAGTACTTCGCCCGATCCTCGTCGCTCACCGCTGCGTGGGCCTCCCTCCGGCCCGTTCCCCCGCGCGTCGCGCGTCCTCGCCGGGCGGCCGGCTCACTACTAGCCTCTCACATCGCGGGCTGTCGGGCCTTCCGGCCCCGTGCGGGCAGGGGTAGAGTAGGGTGATGGGCGCACGATTTCTCCGCTGCCGGACCCGCGCGGTCGCGGCCCCGGCCCTGGTGGCCGCGTTGGTCATGCTGCCCGGGGGCCGCGCGGCCGCGGCGGCGTGTCCGGAATCGAGTCCCGCGAAGCTCGATTTCACGCTCACGAGCCTGACCGGCGACGAGGTGGCGCTCGAGGACTTCGCCGGCAAGGTGATCCTCCTGGACTTCTGGGCGACCTGGTGCGCGCCCTGCAAGGTCGAGATCCCGTGGTTCATCGATTTCTACGAGCGGTACCAGGCACAAGGGCTGCAGGTCGTCGGTGTGGCGGTGGACGACACCGCCGAGGTGCTCCAGCGGTACGCCGATCAGATAGGGATGAACTATCCCGTGCTCCTGGGACTGGGTCGGGACGACGTGACGGAGGCCTACCAGCCGATGCCTGGCCTCCCGACGACCTTCATCATCGACCGGGAGGGCAGCATCTGCATGCGCCACACGGGTCTCGGCGATCGCGAGATGTTCGAGGCGCAGATCGAGGAGCTGTTGTGAAGCGCCTCCGCGGACTGCGGCCCGGGCGGACGTCCAGGCTCGGCATCGTGGCGTTCCTGGCGTTGGTCGTGATCGCCTGTTCGTCGCCGACGGCCGCACCCACCCCGTCCGGCGATCCGCTCGATGGGCCGCTGACGGTGGCCCGTCAGGGCAGCTTCTTCGTGGGTGGCGAGACCAAGAGCGTGGGGACGCCCGGCGGCCGCGGCGGCGCCGGCGAGATCACCATCCACCAGATGTACGTCCAGTACGCCGAGCGCGTGAACGCGGCCGGCGGCGACGTGGTGATGATGCACCTGCCGGCGATGGGCATCCATGGCAACAGCCACATGTTCATGCAGGATCGCAACAGCCTGGAGCTGGCCGATCTGATTCTCGGCTGGATCGACGATCACGTCGGGACGCGACGGACACCCGTATAGAGGACGACATGACCCGAACCTTCGCGACGATCGGCCTGGCGCTCGTGGCGCTGGCCCCCTGGCCCACCGCCTCGGCGCAGCTGCTCAACAAGGAGGCACCGGTCATCGTGGGGCACTACCACCTCAACGTGTCGAGCGTGGACGACCACAAGCGGTTCTGGGTGGACACGCTGGGCGGCGAGGCGACGACCTTCGGCCCGTTCGAGCTGATCCGGTTCCCGAACGTGTTCCTCTTCCTGCAGGAGCAGCCGCCCACTGGACCCACGCGTGGCACGACGTTCGACCATATCGGGTTCGCGGTGCCCGACGTGCCGGCCGTGGCCGCGAAGGCCGAGGCGGCCGGTTACGGGCGGACGGTGGGCCGCGAGCCGGGGCCCGGGCAGGAGGCCGCGCCGCCCACGGCCGGCAGCTACGGGCGGTTCGAGTACCTGGTGGGCCCCGACGGCGTGAAGGTGGAGCTGGTGACCAACATGGAGCCGGGCGCCCCGCCGATCACGCACCACCACGTGCATTTCGTCAACCAGCAGTTCGTCGAGATGCAGCAGTGGTACATGAAGGCGTTCAACGCCACGCTGCGCGACGGGCAGACCGACTTCTTCATCGGCGCCGACCTGCCGGGCGTGGGCTACATGCTCAACTTCTTCAGCTGGCTGCCGGACGAGAACCTCACCGGCACGCGTGGCCGCGCGGTCGATCACGTGGGGTTCGAGGTGCGCGACCTGGAAGCGTTCACCAGGGAGCTCGAGTCGAAGGGCATCGAGCTCACGATGCCCTATCGTCGCATCGACAACATGAACCTCGGGATCGCGTTCATCACCGATCCCTGGGGGACCTACATCGAGCTGACCGAGGGGCTGGGCGACCTGCCCTGACGGGCTCGTCAGTGGGTGGATGACCGGTCGGCCGGTGCCGTGCGCTCGGTGCCGCACTGCCAGCAGGCGGTGAACTGCGGCTCGATTCGCTCGCCGCAGCGCGGGCAGGACCACGACGAGTCAGCGCTCGCGTCCTGCGTCTCGTGTCGATACTCGCGCAGGATGTCCAGAGCGGCGGCCGTCTGCTGATCGTCGAGCACCCAGACGGTGGGGAGCGTGTCGGGCGTGACCGGTGCTCCGCCACGGACACCGAACAGCGTCTCGCCCCGCACCATGGCCACAATGCCGCCGCTCTCCAGCAGGCCGCGCACCAGGTGCGCCTCGGTGGGATGCTGCGCGACGAACACCTTCGTCACCGGATGCCCTCCTCGTATCGTCATTTTCGTGCCGTGGGGACTGGCGGTCAACCGAGGCTGCGGGGGCCGCACCACCGTCGCGCGAGGTCGGCTCGCTACGCCGGCACGACGCGCTGCTCGATGGCGCCGAAGATCGACCGGCCCTGAGCGTCGAGCATCTCGATGCGGACCCGATCCCCGACGGCCAGGAACGGTGTCTTCGGCGTGCCGTGGCGGATGGTCTCCACCGAGCGCTGCTCGGCGATGCACGAGTAGCCCACGCCGCCCTCGGCCACCGGCAGTCCCGGTCCCCCGTCGGCGTCACGGTTCGACACGGTGCCCGAGCCGATGATCGCGCCCGCGCCCAGGGGCCGCGTCTTCACGGCGTGCGCGACGAGCGTGGGGAAGTCGAACGTCATGTCGACACCGGCGTTGGGCGTGCCGAGGGGCTCGCCGTTCACGCGACTCAGGATCGGCAGACGCACCGTGCCGCCGTCGAACGCGTCGCCGAGCTCGTCGGGGGTGACCGCGACGGGAGAGAACGCCGTCTGCCCCTTGCTCTGGAGAAACCCGAAGCTCTTGGCGAGCTCCGGCGGAATCAGCGCGCGGAAGCTGACGTCGTTGACGAGCATCAGCAGCCGGATGAGCGGCCTGGCCTGGGCCGGCGTCGCGCCCTGTGGCACGTCGGTGACGATGACGGCGACTTCGGCCTCCAGGTCCAGGCCCCACGCCGGATCGCCCAGCCGGATGGGATCCCGCGGGCCGAGGAACGCGTCGGAGGCGCCGCGGTACATCAGCGGGTCCGTCCAGAACGATTCCGGCATCTCCGCGCCGCGGGCCCGGCGGACGAGGGCTACGTGGTTCACGTACGCGGAGCCGTCGGCCCAGCCAAAGCTGCGTGGCAGGGGAGAGGCGCACTGCGCCGGGTCGAAGGGCGTGTGTGTCGCGCGACCGGACTCGAGGGCATCGGCCAGCTCGCGCAGGCGCGGCTCGGCGGCCGTCCAGTCCTCGAGGGCCGCGCGCAGCGTGGGCGCAACGGCCGAGGCATCGGCCGCCCGCGTGAGATCACGCGAGACGACCAGCAGACGCCCGTCGCGTTCGTGCCTGAGGGAGGCGAGCTTCACGGCGTGCGAGCGCGCGGCCGGCTCATCGCCGGACGGCGGTCCACTCTCCGTCCGAGCCTGTGGTCGTCCCGGACAGGCGCCCGCCGTCCACGCGGGCGGAGTAGCGCCGTCCGTTCACGCTGAACGAGAGGTCGTCGCCGCGGAGCGTCACGTTCTCGAGCCGTGTGGTGCCGAGCGAGCCGGAGACGAACTGGTACTGCTGCACGAGGGTGAGCGGGCCTCCCGGCATGTCCCAGATGCCCTCCACCCGGGCCGGCACGATCCAGAGCAGCGCCGTGCACCAGCTCGTACAGGGGTCGCCGGTCTCCAGCGTCTCGATCTCCGACGTCTCGTCCGCCTCCCAGTCGCCCATCGTGAACGTGTTGGAGACGATGCGCGTGCCTGGCTCGAGGCCGAGGATCGTCGGACGCAGCCTGAGGTTGATCGACGGGAGCAGGAACATGGTGATCACGTCGGCGCGCGAGACGTCGGTCTCGAACAGGTCTCCCTGAACGAACGTCGCGCGGTCGGAGACGCCGGCGGCCCGTGCGTTGCGCCGGGACAGGCCGACCATGTCCGGGTTGTACTCGACCCCCTCGGCCTGCAGGCCGCGCTTCGCCGCGGCAATCACGGTCCGCCCGTCACCCGAGCCCAGGTCCATCAGGAAGTCCTGCTTCGTGACCCGTGCCATGTCGAGCATGCGCTCGACGAGCGCCTCTGGCGTGGGGACCCAGACGACGTCCTTTCCGGCCTGGCCGACCGTGGGCTCGAAGGTCGGATCCTGCGCGGCGGCGGGGACGGCAGCCGCCAGCAGCGCGAGGGAGAGCACGAGGAGACGACAGGCGCGACGTGGATGCATGGTGGCCCGCTCCAGCGGAATGAAGAGATCCGATGAAATCGAGCCCCTAGCGTATACCGGGCCTGCGCCGGAAGGCGACCCCCGGGCGGGGTGTTCCTCGCGCGTGGCGCGCTACTGTTGCTCGACCCGGTAGCCCCTGGCCTGGAGGCTGGCCAGGAGGCCGTCGGGGCCCACCAGGTGCGCCGCGCCCACGACGACGAGGCAGGTGCCGCCGCCGGTCAGGCACGCCTCGACCCGCGGCATCCAGTTCCGGTTCCGCTCGACGATGAGCGACTGGTAGACGGCCGGGTACTCGTCGAAGGAGCTGAGCAGCAGCTTCTCGATCGCGGGAGCGTCACCTGTGCGCCACGCGCTGACGATCGAGCCGAGGCTCTCGCTCGCCTGATCGAGCTCCTCGATCGTGCTGAGCAGGAGCTGTTCCTGGAGCGCCTCGGGCATGGTGTCGAGACGCTCGATCTGCGACTCGGCGGTCTCGAGCCCGACGACGCGCTTGCCCGCCGCCGTCGCGCGGTCGAAGAAGTGCTTGTCGAGGCCGAGCTCGGGGTCGAGGCCCGCCTTCTGCATCTCGATCGCCGTCAGCGTCAGCATGACCATCCACGGCTTCATGGTCTGCAGCATCGCCGCGGGCAGCCCCACGGCCCCGAGCCGCTCGGAGACGAGCGACGCGGTCTCCCGCGAGACGACGGTGTCGAAGCGGCGTCCGTCCTGGTACATGCCCTTGCCGAGCAGTGCCGGCGCCAGCGCAAGCGCGTTGGCCTCGGACAGGTCGATCTCTTCCACCAGCGTGTCCGCGTCGGCGAATGCCCGCTCGAACGCCCGGCTGAGCGGGTAGGCATCCGGGGTGAGCGCATGGACCGAGCCGGCCACGTAGAGGACGCCCTGGCCCGACTCCACCTTCCACAGAAAGCTCTTACGCGAGCCGGCTGGAGCCTGCGCTTCGAGGGCGGTGGCCCCGATCGTGGTGAGGCAGAGGACGGCGACGAGCAGACGCCAGCGGTGTGTCGTTGCGTGCATGTCCCGAGTATCGGTGGAAGCCGCGCCGGGCGCCAGCGCGGCGGCCGGTTCCACGACGGCCGGCGGCTACTCCACCAGCGCGACCGCGCCTTGCCAGAAGGCCACCTTCCGGCCTCCAGGTTCGAGGACGCTCACCTGGGCGTCGTAGCGGCCGGGCGGGAGGCTGTCGAGCGGAAAGGCGAACCGCAGCGGCACGGCGCTCGCACGGCCGGAGAGACCGTCGGTGACGGCGAGCGGCTGCGTCTCCAGCACCTTCTGGCCGTTCTGGAAGAAGGAGACGAAAGCGACCAGGGGCTGCGTCGTCTCGGCGCCGCGTTCGTAGGCCTGCAGGTAGACGTACATCGGACGCTGGCGGGAGAAGACGCGCGTCACGCTGGGCACGAGCTTCTGGCCGTCGGAGACGAGGGGGTTGGTCGTCTGCTCGGCGCCGTCCTGCACCGTGAGCAGGGCGTCGGTCATCGCCACGCGCTGGGCGCTGAGGACGATCGAGCTGAGCGGGAGCCACGTTTCCTCCTTCATCAGGTTGGGGATCTCGAACGCGGTCTGGTACGTGCCGATCCGGCCCGTCGTGGAGTCGCGCGCCAGGATCTTCAGCACGTACTTGCCCGGCAGCAGCGTGAAGCCGGTCTCGTACAGGATGGGACGCGTGGCGAGCTGCTCGGCCGTTTCCTGGTCGAGCGGGATGTCGAGCCGGTCTCGGATGTTCTGGATCGTGTAGCCGTAGTCGTCCTTCACCTCGCCGATGAAGTCGACGAGCGTGTGGGCGGCGCCGCGACGCCGTGCCAGCGCGAGCTCGCTCCCGGGGATCTTCACGTGCACCGGCGTGAAGTATTCCGCGCGGTTGAGCTGGAAGTAGTTCAGCTCCATCGCGAGGTTGATCTCGGTGATGGGGTTGTCGAGCATCAGCGCTTCCTCGAGCTGGCGCTCCCTGTCCGCGTCGGTGAACCGTGCCCACTCCTTGTCCGCGAAGTAGCCCTCGTGGTGGGCGAGCCGGACGTCCCGGTCGCCGGTGAGCGAGACGTCCACGCGGCGGAAGCGGCCGTCGCGTACGTTGTGGGTGCTGTAGTAGCCGAGGATGTAGTAGTCGGTGACCCGGTCGGCCGCCTGCACGATGCCAAGCGACAGGTCGTTGTAGTCGAACATCGCCACGCCGCCGGTGTCGCCCGCCAGGGCGTACAGCGAGTCCTGCGACTGCTGGAAGCGATTGAAGCTGCTCGCGGCCAGCGCCCCGGTGAAGGCGCCGATGCCCCCCGGCGACCGCCGCGTGGCGTCACCCAGGGGCGGCTCGGCCACGAGCCCGCGCGCGTCGATCGGGTTGAACGACACGTTGGCGCGGATGGCCTCGTTGACCGTGGCCCGCAACTGCGCCTGGTTGTCGGCCCCGCGGAGGCTCAGGCCGCTGGTGAACAGCAGGAGCGTCTTGCGCTCGGGCAGCGGACGCAGCATGGCGGCGGCGGTCTGCAGCGCCGAGAGCTGTCGGTTCGTGTTGTAGAGGACGAACTCGCCCGTGTTCTGCCCGAACTCGCTGCCGAAGGTGATGTCGGCGATGCCGTCGCCGTCGAGGTCGTCGTTGTAGAGCAGCAGCGTGATCACTTCACGCAGGCGGGCGCGGTCGTCGGTGAAATCCGATCGCACCTGGACGGCCCCGTCGCGGAACGCCATCACGGCAATCAGATCCGCCGGCGTCATCTTCGTCTCGATGTAGTCGAGCGCGTTGGTGTAGGCGCGGATCGAATCGGCGAGCTGCATCGCCGACGTGTCGAAGTAGAAGACGAGGAGCCGCCGGTCCTGGTAGCGGATGTCCCCCGTGGGCGGCGCGGCAATCTCGGTGAGGGTCGGGCGGTCCACCGTCGTGGCCCGCGCCGGCACGGTGGGCTCGGCTGGGCCCACGATGGCGGCACCGGTGGCCGTGCCCGTGGCGGGCCCGCGCATCCGCTGGAACTCGACGAAGGCCACCTCCTGGGGCTCGCCCTGCTCGGTGACGACGAAGTCGGCGGCGGTCAGGCCCTCCACGGGGTTGCCGTCGTCGTCGGTCACCGTCACCGACAGCACGACCAGGCGCGTCTCGGCGCGGAAGACGGGCTGCGGCGCGTCCTGCTGGGCGAGCGCGGCGGCGGTCACGCCGGGCGCCAGCAGGCAGGCGAGGACGGAGGCGGTGACGCTGCGTGTGCCCATCGTCAGAACGTGGTGCGCACGCTCATCTGGAGCCTGCGCATCTGGTTGGCCGCCGTCGGCAGGCCGAACTGCGGGCTGCCGACGAGCGTGTTCACGCCGGTGAGCGTGACACGGTTCAGGAGATTGGTGGCCGTGACCTGGAAGTCGAGGCTGCGGCCGCCCACCGGGAACGACCGCGTGAGGTTGCCGTCGAGCGAGAACTGCCGCGGGCCGCGCGCCGAGTTGCGGCCGGCATCGCCCCACGCTCCCGGGGCCGGCACCGTGTAGGCTGCCGGATTCAGGTAGTGGCCCTCGGGCGCATCGGTCGGTTCGCCCGTGAGCGCGGCGCGCACGCTGCCCGTGAAGCCGGTGCCCGCGGCCGGCGTGAGGACGTACGGCGTGATGGGCAGGCCGCTGCCGGCGGTGAGCGTCCCGGCGAACGTCCAGCCCTTGTACAGCGCACCGAGCCAGCCGTCGAGCAGCGCGCCGCCCGAGACGCCCACGCCGGTCGAGTACTGGAACGTCACCGACAGCTCGTGCCGCCGGTCGAAGCTCGACGGGCCCCACTCCGCGTCGAGATCCAGCCAGTTCTGCGCGAACGACGTGCCGCTCAGCGTGGCGCTGCTGAACGAGGCGGCGTCGTCCATCGCGCGGGCCAGGGTGTACTGGACCGTCGAGGTGAAGCCGCCGCGCAGGCGGCGTCGCACCTGGATCTGCCCCGCGTGGCGCGAGGAACTGCCGCCCGAGGTGACGTAGACGAACCCGGATGGGCAGGCCGGGCAGGGGCTGGCCAGCCCGGCCGGGTAGGTGTTGGGCAGGAACTGGCGGACGAGCCCGGTGCCCTTCGTGCCCAGATAGCTCACGTTGACCGTCAGCGACATCGGCAGATCGCGCTGTGCCGAGACCTGCCAGTTGTGCGACGAGCCGACGCGGAAGTCCGGATCCACCGCGAACGTGTTCGGCGTGAGCGTCGGCGGCGCGGTGAAGCCGTTGGCGAGGGTCAAGGGATTCTCCGGCGTGCTGGCCACGCTCAGCGTCGTCGACAGCGGCGACTGCTGCGTCATCTGCCTGGCGATCGTCTGGTAGACGCCCGTATTGCGGTAGATGCCGTAGCCGGCGCGGACGACGACCGACGACCCCGGGATCGGACGCCACGCCAGCGCGAGCCGGGGCTGGAGGCCGGTCCAGTCTCCGCGCAGGAGCGCCCCGTGGTAGCGACGCCCGGTGAGCGCGCCCACCGGGTCGGTGGCGAGCACCGGGCTGATGGCCGAGAAGTCCGGCGCGATGTCCAGGTTCACGAGGTGTCGGTCCCGCTCGCTGAACGGCGACTCGTATTCCCACCGCACGCCGGCCGTGACCGTGAGCCCCGGGCCCACGCGCCAGTCGTCGGTGACGTAGGCATCGTAGCGGTAGCCCCGGAGGTGGGTCTCGGGAACGCCGTACGAGATCGCGCTGGCGCTCGGCAGCCCCAGCAGGAAGTCGGCCAGGTCCGACCCGGTGGCCGTGCCGCTGAACGTGAACGTCCCGCGCGGGTTCGGCTGCGACAGCAGGGCCACGTTCTCCCGCTGGACGTTGCCGCCGAAGGTGACGTTGTGCCGGCCGCGGTTCATGAAGAGCTCCATGCCTCCGCCGTGGCTCGCAGTGCGCGAGCGCTGCGGCTGGGTGTCGGAGAGCCCCGCCAGGCCGCTCGAGAACACGAGGCTCGGCGGCCCCCAGTTGACCGGGTCCTGGTTGTTGCCGGCGATGCCGGCCTCACCGGACACGTTCACGCGGTCGGCGAAGTGGGGGAGGGAGCTCGACGTCTGGCGCGAGAACTGATAGTTCGCCCGCATGTTGTTCCGGAAGCCGACGCGGCGGTTCCAGGAGAGCCCCGTCTGGAAGCCCGACGAACGGTTCCCGCTGTCGAAGCCGAAGAGCGTGGTGCTGTTGCCCTCCGAGCGGTCGAAGTTGATCGTGCCCTGCAGGGGGTTGCCAGCGACGGTCTTGGTGAGCCGGACCTGCACGGCGTCCCGCGTGGTCCCACCGAGGATCGGCGCCTCGAAGTTGAATCGATTGCCCGCGTCGGCGATGGAGGGGTCGGGATAGTAGCCGAGCAGCGCCGCCGCCTGCTGGCTGACGCGCTCGGGCGGTATCACGCCGCCGGGGAACGGCTGACCGGTCTCCGGATCGAGAATCTGCACGGGCTGGCCGAACGCGTCGCGCGACGCCGAGAAGTTGCCGGCGCGCTCGAGCGCCGTGGGCATGAGCGCCGGCTGCGTGCTCGACGTGTCGTTGTTCGTGTGCTGGTAGCCGACGAAGAAGTTCATCGGCTGGCGCGCGCCCGGCAGCGGCAGCGGGCCGCCGAAGGTGAGCTGGTAGTGCACGTTGTCGTAGTCGGGTCTTGCCGTCTGGAGGCCGGTGAGCGAGTAGGGCGTCGCGTCCCAGGCCGAGCTGCTGGCGAGCACCCCGGCCGTACCGTTGTAGCGTCCGCCGCGGCTCAGGCGGTTGTTCCCGAACGCCGCCGACAGGGCGAAGGGCGTGGAGGCGCCGTTGTTGACGCTCCCGTTGACGAGGAAGCCGTCGGCGGCCAGCGAGCTGTCCACCGGCTCGGCGTCGGCCGGCGCGGCCTGCGCCACGGCGGGCGCAGGGGCCACGCCGGCGCGCTGGAACCCTCCGGAGGCGCCGGCAGGCACGGCCGTGGCCGTGGCGATGCGGGCGCCACCGGAGGCGTCGCCGGTCGGCTCGTCCACCTGCACGGGCGCTGCCGCCGGATCCGGCAGGTCGCGCGTGATCTCCTCGAAGCTGAGCAGCGTCAGCTCCCACGTCGAGGGCGGCGTGTCGGGGCCTACGATGATCTCGCGCGTGAGCGGCGCGAAGCCCACCATCCGGACCTCGAGCGTCCAGGCACCCTCGTCGAGATCCGGGAAGTGGAAGACGCCCATCGCGTCGGTGGACGCCGTGACGCGCTCTTCACCGCGCGTGGCGGTGACGGTCACACCGGGGATCGCCAGGTTCGTGAACACCACCTGCCCGGAGTGCTCGGCGGCGACGAGCACACGTGGAGCGCCCGTGGCGAGCACGACGGCGAGCAGGACGGCGACGAGGCAGCGGGCTCGGTGCATGCGGTCCTAGTTGGGCTCCGGCCGTTCGGCGCGATCGATCACGAGCACCTCGACCGGTCCGCGCCTCGCGTCGAGCTTCAGGCCGAGCTGCTCTTCGATCGCGGTGGGAAGCTCGGGGAGATTCTGGTCGACCTCGACGCGGACCGCCTCGGCCCCCGCAGGCGGTCCACCGAAGGCCACGTTGGTGAACTGGGTGGCATACCGGAGCTGGAAGTCGTACCTCCCATCCAGGCCGGTCTCCTCGAGCACCACTCGCCCCAGGGACTGGGACAGCGAGCGTGCCAGGTCGGCGATCTGCATCCCACCCGCGTTGAGCGTGCCCGGTCCCATCATCATCCCGCAGTCGATCCGTTCGCCAAGCTGCGGCGGAGGACCAGGTGGTCCGCCGCTGCGGCGCCCACGCTGCGCTTCGCAGTCGGTCTTCGCGGGTGTCATGTTCGGGCCGAGCGTCCCGTCGTCGCGGGCCGTGACGAGCGCGTAGACGGGCAGTTCGCGGGTATCCCGGTGCAGCACGAGACCGAAGCGGTCGGCCAGCATCCTCCGGACCATCGCCGACACGCGCTCGGGCGGCGGCTGCCCGCCGGGGTCGTCGCGCGGCAGCGTGCCCTGGACGTCGAACCGCTCCGCCGCGAGCCACTCCGGCGCATCCACGATCTGGAAGTCCTGCACCCGGTACGCCTGCCGGATCAGGTCGCGCGGGGTGACGTTGACCGCCGAGAACCGCCCGGGCTGCAGGCCAATCATCACGCGGCCGTCACCCGCGTCGTTGGGCTTGATCGAGACCACCTCGAAGGCTGGCTCGGCGGCGGCCGGCTCCTGGGCCCGTGCGGCTCCGGAGTGTCCGGAAACGAACAGGCCGACCAGGGTGGCCGCGGCGGCGAGTCCAGGAAGCGTGCTGTTCAGCTTCGATCGTGGTCCGGTCATCGGCGGATTCGACGTCCTTCGGTATCCGATGGTTCTCCCCGCAGGTTCGACACCGGGACGGCCCGGATGCTCCATTGGAAGTAATACAGGCACCAACGCACAAGCTCGACCACGGTGGTGCTCCGCTACCGGGTCCGGGCCGGCATCAGAATCCTCGAGAACCACGAGCGTCGACGGCAGCCAGATCAGGGTCGAGATACCTGCCCCGACGGCGGCCCCGATCGCCAACCGCCACGCGCGTGGCCGTGCCTCGGGCAGCACGGTAACCTGTCCGGCCGCGACCAGCACGCCCAGCGCGGCCGTCAGCGGGACACGCACGGCCGTGAACGCCACGTAGTAGGACATCTCCTCCGAGACGCCTCCCGAGACGAGCCACCGTTGCGGGCCCTCCAACAGCAGCAAGGTCGCGGGTGTCAGTAGCGGGAAGGCGAGCCCGCCAAGAGCCAGGTCGCCCCTGCCCCGAGCCATCGCACGCTCGTGTCCACGGCGTACCACTCAGTCAGCTTCCGGTGACAGCCGGAACGCTGCCATCTCCTCGCCATTGCGCACGAGCAGCACGCCGCCCACGAGCACCGGGTGGTTCCAGGTCTTGCCCTCGATCGCCGGCACGCGCGCGACCTCCGTGAACGCGTCCGGCGACGCGCGCACGAGCGCCAGATCGCCGTTCTCCGACACGACGAGCAGCAGGTCCTGGTCGGCCAGCAGGATGAGCTGTCCCGCGCCGTAGCGGCCGCCCTTCCACGCCCGCCGGCCGTCAGCTAGATCGAGGCTGGCGAGGATGCTGCCGTCGAATCCGTAGGCGTGGCCCTCGTGAACGACGAAGTCGTTGTAGTACGGCTTCAGCCCGTTCGACGTCCAGCGTTCCGTGGCGCGCCACCCGGTTGCATCGTGCTCGACGGCGAGGCGGCGCGTGCCGATGCCTCCGGTCCAGCCGATGGCGTTGATCACGATGTCGCGCTCGCCGACGACGGCCGGCTGGACGATCGCGCCGCCCTCCCAGGCGTGCTCCCAGAGCACACGGCCGTCCACCGGGTCGACGCTCGTGACGCCGTTCCCTCCGAGCAGGAGCACCTGCGGCACGCCGTCGATTGTCGCCAGGTGCGGCGAGCTGTAGCTCATGCCGCCAGGCGCTCCGGTCCAGCGCGGCTCGCCGGACGCGCGGTCGTAGCCGACGAGCCGACCGGTGACGGCGACGATGGCGACCTCGTCCACCACGAGCGGCGAGCTGGCGAAGCCCCAGTCCGGGATCTGCGCGCCGGTGTCGGCGCGTGCGTCCCGCTGCCAGACGACGGCGCCCGTGCGTGCGTCGAGCGCGTTCACCAGGCCGGTAGCGCCGAACGCATACACGCGCCCGCCGTCGAGCGTCGGCGTGCCGCGGGGCCCGGGACCAGCGTTCGACTCCCAGAAGCGCGTCGCGTCGCGATGCATCCAGACCGGCTCGCCCGTCGCCAGGCTGTAGGACGCCACGATCTCGTCGTCGCCGCGCTGCTCCTGGGTGTAGAGGCGTTCCCCGTCGACGGCGAAGGACGACCACCCGGGGCCGATGGCCCGGCGCCAGATCTCGCGCGGGGGAGCGGCGACCCAGTCCGTGGCGATGCGCATGCCACGTACGACGCCGTCGCGCGCTGGTCCGCGGAAGCCCGGCCACTCCGGTGTCCGCGCGGCCGCGTGGCGTATCGGCGCCTCCGTCACACCGGGCGGCACCGGTGTCGCCCTTTCGGCCGCCACGGGCGGCTCGACGGAGGCGGGAGCGACGGGTTCCGCCGGAGCGTCCGTCACCGGGAAGGCCGAAGGCGCGGGCGGCACGTCATCCGCGGTCGCGAGCAGCCGCTCCTCGGCCGTCGGCGTCCAGCGCCAGTGCAGGTCCGCGATCCCTCCGCCTCCGATGCCGCCGGTCCGCAGCAGCGTGAACGCGCCGCAGGCCAGAAGCATCACCGCCGCGAGCGATGCGCCGCGCGTCACATTGGAAACGGGGTCAGACCCCGTCTTGCTGCCGAACGCCCAGGCGACGAGCGCCAGACACAGCACCGGAATCGCGAGGATGTACTGCAGCGCCCCCATTCCGCCGGTCGCGATCGAGGGGTCGAGCAGCGGACGTGTGACGACCAGCGCCGCGATCATCAGGACGACCGCGCCGATCCGATCCAGCCACGGCGCGCGACTGAAGCCGAGCCACCACACGAGGATGGCCATCGCGCTCGCGAACCCGGCAATCAGCCCGGCGTCCCCCAGCGCCGGCCACGCGACGGGGACGACGTACCGCGCGACCAGCAGCACGGCGGCTGCGGCAACGCCGGGCCAGAGTCGGAGCGGGGGGCTCGACATCAGCGCTCTCCTGGTGACTGTGCGGCTACTCGGGTCGCAGCGACTCGATGTGATCGATGACGAGCACGTCCACGGGCGCGCGCCTGGGCTCGAGCTTCAATCCGAGCTGGTCTTCGAGCGCCGCAAAGAGCGACGGGCCCTCGGGATCGATCCCCTCGGGCGCGGTGGCGCCCGGCCGCAGCGCGAGGGCGGCGGCGGCGAACGGCTCAGGCGTGTACCGGAGGTCGAGATCGTAGCCACCGACGAGCCCGGTCTGGTCCACGACCGGCTTGCCGACGACCAGGCCCAGGATCGCCGAGAAGCCGCGCAGGTCGAGACCGGAGGTCAGGAATCGTCCTGGCCCTCCTGGCAGGATGCCGCACTGCGGCGCGTCCGGCTGCGGCGGCGCGAGCTGGTCACGCGGCGTGTCGATGTCGGCCCCGCAGCCGGCCTCTGACTTCCTCAGGTGTCGCCCGAGCGTGCCGTCCTCGCGCGCGAGTACGAGCGCCAGCACGTCCATCTCGCGCTGCTCCCGGTGGACCTCCAGGCCGAAGCGGTCGGCGAGCAGCGGCTTGAGCATATCGCGGAGCTCGGCCGCCGAGGCCGAGCGATCCGCCTTGGCCACGATGTCGATGCGCGTCCTCTGCACCCAGTCTGGGATATTCAGGAGCTGGTAGGGGTGGAGCTGGTAGGCCTGCTGAATCGTTCCGCGCAGCATCATGTTGACGATCGTGATGTTGCCCGTGCCGGGCGGCGCGCTGACGCGCGTCTGCAGATCGCCGGAGTTGTTGATCCGGACGGTCGCCACTGCAAACTGCGGGGCCGCCTCCGCGGGAGCGTCAGGTGACTGGGCAACGATGGATACGCCTGGGACCAGGAACGCGGATAGCAAGAGCGCGCGTGTCGGCGGATTCCTCATGGCGGTTCCTCAGTCGGTGACGGGGCGACTCGCGGCGTCGACGACGAGCACATCCACCGGGCCCGTGGCGGGGACGAGGCCGAGGCCGAGCTGGTCCCGAAGCGACGCGGCGAGAGCCTGGGCCTCCGTGGACACGGCGGGCGTCCAGCTCAGGTTCACGTCGTAGCGGCCGTCGAGCCCGGTGGCGTCGCGGACGACTTGCCGCAAGCGGGCGCCGATCGTGTCGGCCAGCCACGACATCGGGACCGCCTCGGCGCTCAGCCGGCTGCCCCCCAGGGTCGTCGCGCAGAGCGGGGTACTCAGGGGCCTCAGGCCCGGTGGCGGCGGTCCCAGTTGCGGGCGCCAGCAGCGGGCTGACGATGGGCGAAGTTCGCTCGCGCGCCCGGACGCGCGGACGAGATCGAACACCGCCATCTCGCGGGTCTCGGTGTGCATGCGCAGGCCGAACTGCCCGGCCAGCAGATTGCGGATCATGCTGGTCAGCTCGCTCGGCTGGCCGTGCGCGTCGTTGGCGAAGGGGCGGTGCGACCGGGCCACGATGTCGAAGCGCTCCGCGGCGAACCATGCCGGCGCGCCATCCAGCTCCATGCCGAGCAGGGGCGAGACGGGTGAGTACGTGTAGACGACCAGCTCGCGCAACGTCACACCCGTGGCCGTGAGCCGGCCGTTCGCCCACGGCCGGATCGAGCCCCAGGTCCGTGTGCCGGTGGACGGGGCGATGGACACGTCGGCGAAGCGAGCCCGTGCGGCCGCCGCCGCGTCGACATCGTTCCGTGGCGCGAAGGCCATCGTCTGCCGGGGCGACTGCATGAACCGGCTGCCACCGAGTCCGAGACCCGTCGGCATCAGGCTGCCGGCCGTCACCGGCACGGCGAGGGCGCCCACGGCGGCCAGCATCAGCACCCCTCCGCCCGGGCTCCCGAGCGCCTGCATCGGAGGCGCCGAGATGATTCGTTCGATTCGCCCGCGCAGATCGGCGCCGGTGACGCCGGCCGCACATGCCAACGGAGACTCCACGCAGAACCGGCACGTGCGGAGAATGCTCTCGGCGTACACACCGGGCTCGCTGCCGCGTGCGACGACCCACTCGTCGCAGGCCCGCTCGCGCTCGTGCAGGAGGCGTGTGCCGATCCACCACGTGACGGGACAGAACCAGAAGACGGCCTCGACGACCATGTGCAGCCCGGACATCAGGTTGTCGCGGCGCCGGGCATGGCAGAGCTCGTGGGCGAAGACGGCCTCGATCTGGTCGTCGTCGAGCGCGTCGCTCATCGTGCGCGGCCAGAGGAGCACCGGTCGCGCGATACCGAACAGCCCCGGCTCGATCGTCTCCGTGCTCCCCGCCATGGGGATCGGCGAGCAGGTGCCCAGGCGGCGTTCCAGTCGCCGGAGGATCAGCCACTCCCGGCCGTCCTCGATGCGCGTGGCCTCGCGGCGAAGCCGCGCGAGCCTCCGCCAGCGGATCGTCCACCGCGCGGCGATCGTAGCCGTGCCCAGGACCCAACCCATCGCGAGGAGCCACATCAGGACACCGGCGGTGCCCGAATCTGCGGCCGGCACGTCGGCGAGGGGGAGCGCGGTGTAGTCGGGTTGCGAGAACGGCATGGTGGCCGCTCGCAACGCCACCGTTACCTCGAGGGGCGTCACCGGCTCCGTGATCGCGCTGTACGAGGAGCCGATTCCGGCCAGGACGCCGAATGGCAGCAGGAACTTCATCGACGCGGCGAGCCAGATGCCGTGGCGCACACCGGCCCGGTGCCGGCGGAAGGCGAGCGCCACCAGCGCCGCCCCCGCTGCGAAGAGCGTCGACTGCCACAGGTGGTTGAGGACCGGCTCCATCCAGGCTGTCACGACCCCTTCTCCTTCCGGCGAAGGCGGCGCAGCGTCTGTTCGGCGTCCTTGATGTCCTCGAGCGTCAGGTTACCGGACTCGATCAGGTGCGCCATGACCGGCTGGGAGTGCCCGCCGAACAGGGCGAGGAGGTCGTCGATCAGCCGGCGCTGGGCCTTCCGGCGAGAGACCACCGCCTCGAAGATGTGGGCGTTGCCGATCTTCTTCACGCGGCGGACGGCCTGCTTCTCCTCGAGCCGGTAGACCATCGTCTGGACCGTCGTGTAAGCCGGGCGATCCCCTTCGGGAAACGTCTCGAGAATCTCGCGGACCGACGACGCCCCGTGCGTCCACAGGGCGTCCATGATCTGCAGCTCGAGCTTGCTCAGCCGCGGTAGTGCCACTGACGTCCTCCTGGCGTGGTCGTCAGATCTACTACACATGTAGGTGACATGCAAGCGCGTCGTGCGGCTGAGCTGGCGTGCCTGCCGTCGTCGTTGGGGGCGGGATCTACAGGAAGCGGACGCTTCGGACGCCGGCCGGCGTCACGAAGATGCGGAGGTTGTTGGAGCGGTCGTCGGCGGGGAAGACGAAGAAGCCGGTGCCGGCTCCCCGGTAGCCGAGGGTCGTGCCCACCAGGACCTCACCGTCGTGGAACGTCACCTCGACCCTCCGCCCGGTCGATGCGCCACCGAAGGCCTGCTCGTCCACGTGCGTGGGGTCGCCGGCGAACTCCCGCACGAAGAAGAGCGCCTTCAGTTGCGCCACCGGCACCGGGACGGTTTCCTTCGACTGCGGATCCGGCGACAGGTGCAGCAGCGGCTTCGAGGGATGGAAGGTGCTCGTGTGGCCACGCAGGAGGCGTCCGTCGAGGTAGCGGACGACGACCTTCTGCAGGCCGGCTGCGGCCTCCCGGCGGGGCACCACGGCGACGCTTCCCCGGAAGGCCACGGGGATGCCGTCCTGTCGTCGCTCGCGCAGCAGTTGCGGCACGTCCAGCGTCCGGCGGAAGGCACAGGCGCTCTGGTAGCGTACGACGCGATCGCGCTCGTCCCGCTCCGAGCGCACGACGCGCGCCGGCACGACGAGGGGGCCATCGGCGGCGGTCAGCTCGATGACGAGCGTGGAATCGGCGGCCAGCTCACGATCGGTCTCGATGCGGATGCCGCCGGCCGAGATGTCCAGGACGCGGACATCGCGCTCGTACTTGATCCGCGCGCCCAGCAGCCAGTCCTGGTCGGCCGCATCCAGGCGGGTGTGTGCGCGCCGGTCCTCCTGGGCGACACCCGTGTGCGCGACCGGCGGGTCGTTGAGCTTCTGAACGGACATGAGGGGCCAGGCAGGAGAGAGCAAGAGCCTGGCCACGCGGCGCACCGGGAACGTCCTGGTTTCGGCCTGAAACGGGTGATCCCGCGTTCCCTCGAACTGGTCGTGTTTCGCGACGGAACATCACGTTACGGATCTGTACGCCGAGTGGTCCCGCCGGACGCCTGCGGCGATAATGCGCACGTGATGGCCGACAAGGTATTCCCCGTAACGAAGACCGACGCCGAATGGCGGGCGATGCTCACGCCCGAGCAGTACGCCATCCTGCGGCAGCACGCCACCGAGCGGGCGGGATCCTGCGCGTTGCTGGCCGAGCACCGGCCCGGCACGTTCACCTGCGTCGGGTGCGGGCAGCCGCTCTTCGTGGGCGGCAAGAAGTTCGAGAGCGGCACGGGCTGGCCCAGCTTCTTGGCGCCGCTGGCGGGGGCGGTGGAAACGACCGAGGATCGCAGCTACGGCATGGCGCGCACCGAAGTGCACTGCAGCCGGTGCGGCGGGCACCTCGGCCACGTCTTCCCGGATGGTCCGCCGCCCACCCGTCAACGCTACTGTATCAACGGCATCGTCCTGACGTTCACGCCGGACGAGCAGTCCTGATTCCACGCGTGGCCCTCGTGACTCCCGTGCGTCTTGCCGCCGTGGCGACCGCAGTACTCGCCCTTTCCGACTGCTCGGCCGCGATCCCGGAGACGGTCCCGACCGACGCCGGCCTGGTGTCCGGTGTCACGCTGACCCGCGGCGTGCGCGCGTTCAAGGGTATCCCGTTCGGTGCCCCGCCGATCGGCGGCCTGCGCTGGCGTGAGCCGCAGCCGGTGTCGCCCTGGGACGGCGTGCGCCGGGCCGAGGCGTTCGGCGACGTCTGCGTGCAGCCGTCGGGCCGCGGTCGCGTCAACGTGTCCGTCGATCTGCCGGATTCTCCACCTGTCGGCGAGGACTGCCTCTATCTGAACGTCTGGACGGCGGCCGAGCGCGCGGATGAGCGCCGGCCGGTCATGGTGTGGATTTTCGGAGGAGCCTTCTCGGAGGGCGCCGGCTCGAGCCCGCACAACGACGGCGAGGCGCTCGCGCGCAAGGGCGTCGTCCTCGTCACGTTCAACTACCGGCTCGGCCCTTTCGGCTTCTTCTCCCATCCCGAGCTCACGCAGGAGTCGGGACGGGGCGCGTCGGGCAACCAGGGGCTGCTCGACGCCATTGCCGCCCTCCGCTGGGTGCAGCGCAACGTCGCGGCCTTCGGTGGTGATCCCGACAACGTGACGATCTTCGGCGAGTCCGCCGGTGCCGTGATGGTGGGTGGTCTGACCGGGTCGCCGCTGGCTCGCGGCCTGTTCAACCGGGCGATCGCGGAGAGCGGCGCGTGGATGGGGCTGAGCATGGCGCGGATGGGGACGCGCGAGGACGCGGAGCGACCGGGTCGCGGGCGTCGCGGCGACAGCGGCGCAGAGCCGGCGCCGCTCGAGTCGCTGGCGGCACTGCGTGCGAAGCCCGCGGCGGAGATCGCGGAGACGCGCGGCGCCGGGATGATCGTCGATGGCTGGGTCATCGCCGAGGACGTGTCGGCCGCGTTCGCCGCGGGCCGCCAGAACGCAGTGGACGTGCTGGTGGGATCCAACAGGGACGAGGGGACGAGCTTCGGGCTCCGCCCGACGGCGGGCCAGTGGGTCGAGCAGGTGCGCCAGCGCTGGGGCGACCTGGCCGACCCGTACCTGGCGCTCTACCCTGCAGGCTCCGACGAGGCGGCGGCGGCTTCGGCGATCGCGGCGGCGTCCGACGAGATGTTCTGGCACATGCAGATCTTCGCGGACGCCGAGGCGCGAACGGGCTCGAACGCCTGGCTCTACTACTTCACGCACGAGCCGCCCTACGGACCGGACACCCGGAACCTCGGGGCGACGCACACGGTGGAGATCCCGTACGTCTTCAACAACCTGGCGGCGCCGCGCGTGTTTCCCGACGCCAGCTCAGCGGAGCTGGCTGTCGCGTCGCCCACCGAGCGCGCGTTCGCCGACGGCGTGTCCTCCTACTGGGTGAACTTCGCGCGTACGGGCGATCCCAACGGCGACGGGCTCGAGCCCTGGCCGGCCTTCGGCGGCGTGGACGACCGGCGCGTCATGATTCTGGGCCCGGACGTGCCGCCCCCCGGCGACCAGACGCTACGGCTCTACGACCAGCTCTACGCGCGCCAGTTGGGCCCCTGACGACGCCCCTGACGACGCCCGACCCCATTACGAATCCGTAACGACGCCCGACCCCATGACGGATTCGTCGCTAGTGGCCGGGCAGGTACCCGCCGAGCCGGGTCGTCGGCCACCCGGCGCGTGCGAGGATCCCGTCCCGTGACCGTTCGGCCTCGTCACGGATGGCCTCGAGGTCCACGTCGACGAGCCGGCCGTTCCGCTTCCTGGGCCGTCCGGCGACGAACACCGTGTCCACGTTGCTCGTGTCCATGCCGAGCACCACGGCGCCCCAGGCGTTGTTGAGCGGCATGACGTTGATCGTGTCGGCGCGCAGCAGGATCACGTCGGCCTGCTTGCCCGGCGTGAGCGTGCCAACGCTGTCTGCAAGTTGATTGGCGCGTGCGCCCGCGATGGTCGCGAACTCGACGACGTCGCGCGCGGTCAACGGCGTGGCAGGCGGGGCGCCGGGCCGGCGCGGGCCCGAGAGCGCCAGCATCCGCTGCAGGGTGAAGGCGGTGCGCATCTGCGTGAAGAAGTCGCCGGGCATCTCGGTCTCCACGTCCACGCTCAGGCTCGGCTGGATCCCGTGGTCCAGTGCCTGCTGGATGGGCGGGATGCCGTGGCCCATCTCCATTTCCACCGGGCACGAGAGCGAGACGTGCCCGCCGGAGTCGGCCACCATCCGCCAGGCGTCGTCGGTGAACGTGGTGCAGTGGATGCAGGTGACGTCCGGCCCGAGCGCGTCCTCGAGCCCGGCGAGCGACCCGCCGGCGTGGATCGAGATCGACGCGCCTTCCTCGCGCGCGAGCGCCCACTCCGCCGCGTTCATGTTGGCCGCCATTGCCAGCGTGAGCAGGTCGTCGGGCGCGGCGAAGTGCTCCCGGCGCAGCCGCCGGATGTCCTGCGGATACCGGTTGGCCGGCCCCCCGATGCCGCCGCCGAACGCGTACACCGCGCGGATGCCCGACGCCCGCAGGCCGGCGATGGCCGCGTCGGTGTGCTCGGGGCTGTTGCCGATGTGGGACCAGTCCAGAACCGTGGTGACACCGGCGTTGATGGCACCGAGCGCGGTGACCAGATCGCCCACACGCACGTCGGCTGGCTGCATCACGGGGCGGACGGTGCCGAGCACGTCGCGGACGTAGTCGTTCAGCGTCCCGTTGGGCAGGATGTTGCGGAGCGCGCCCTGCCACATGTGCCGGTGCGTGTCGACGAAGCCGGGCATCACAATCGCGCGCGAGGCGTCGATCACCTCGGCGTCGGCCTCGAGATCCGGTCCGACGGCGGCAATCGTGGAGCCCTGGATCAGCACGTCGGCCCGATCGAAGTCGCCCACGTCCGGATCGAGCGAGAGCACGCAGCCGCCCCGGAGCAGGTAGCCGCGGTCGGATCCCGTCGAGCCGGTCGTGCCCGACTGCTGTGCGGCCGGCGTGTCGCAGCCCGAGGCCACGAGGCCGGCGACGCCCGAGGCGAGAAAGCCGCGACGGGTCAGCGGTGTCATGGTGGTCCCTCCATATGGAGCCGTTGGTGCTACGATCCGACCGTTCATCAGGAGGCGTGCCGATGCGGCGTCAGATGCCCTCACGCGCGGTTTCTATCACGGTTGGCTGGTTCGCGCTCGCGCTGTTCCTCGTGGCGCTGCCGGTGGCGGCCGGCGCGCAGGCCCCACACGCCGCCGAGGGCTGGACTCATCCCCGGACGCCCTGGGGCGAGCCGGACCTGCAGGGTACCTGGACGACCGACGACACGATCGGCGTGCCCGTCGAGCGCGACCCCGATCTGGGCGACAGGCTGTTCCTGACCGAAGAGGATCTGGCCGAGCGCGAGCGCCGGGCCGAGGCGCGGCGTGTCGCGGCGGCCGGCCGGGGCGGGCCGCCGCCGGCCAACACCGGTCCGCCGGCGCACTGGGGCGAGAGCGCGTCGGCGCCGGTGCGCCAGACGTCGTTCGTGGTCGATCCGCCCGATGGACGCATCCCGCCGGTCACACCGCAGGGGCAGCAGCGTGCCGCCGGCCGCGATCGCGGCAGCTTCGGCACGGGTCCCTTCGATCGACCCGAGGACTTCACGAACTTCGACCGCTGCATCTCGCGCGGCGTGGTGGGGTCGCTGCTGCCGCGCCCCTATGGCAACGGGCTCGACATCGTCCAGGCGCCTGGCGTGGTGGCGATCCGCCACGAGATGATCCACGAGCCGCGCATCATCCGCGTCACGGCCGACCCTCCCGTGGGTGAGGGCATTCGGCAGTACATGGGCGACGCCCGCGCGTACTGGGACGGCGACACGCTCGTCGTCGTCACGACGAACTTCACCGACCGCACGAGTATCGGGTTCAACGGCAACGGCCTGCGGCACAGCGAGGCCATGCGACTGGTGGAGCGCTTCACGCGCGTGAGCGAGGACCGGATCGAGTGGGAGGTGGTCGTCGAGGATCCGGCGACCTACACGCAGCCGTTCCGCATCGCCACGCCGATCCGGCGGCAGGACGACTACCAGGTCTTCGAGTACGCCTGCCACGAGGGCAACTACGGCCTGCCGAACATCCTGAGCGCCGCGCGCGTGGAGGAGGAGTAGGGCCGATCGGGCGAGGCTGGGCCCCGCGGTCGGCGGGGCGCGCGCGTCAGCTTGCCACGCGACGCGCCGTGAAGCGCAGGACGAGGCGGATGTCGTCGTCCACGCTGAGCAGGCCGAACACCTTCGGGATCGTGATGTCGAAGGTCTCGAACGGGAAGCGTGTCGTGGCCTCGCCACTCACGCCGTCGGGCTTGAAGGTGGCCTCGACGTCCCAGACCATCTCCGTCGTCACGCCGTGCGCCGTCATGTCGCCGATCAGCCGGAACGTGACCGTCCCGGAGGAGGGGAGCACCGGCAGGCTGTCGAGGCGCGTGGGCACGAAGTCCGCGTAGGGGAAGCGATCCGTTTCGAGCGTGTTCTCCCTGATGAAGTTGTCCCGGCGGTTCGAGTCGCTCCTGATGTCGCGCAGATCCACGCGCAGCCGCCCGCCGGGCACGATCGTGCCGTCGCCCCGGATCGAGAAGCTGCCGGCGAGCGACGTGGTGCGGCCGACGGCGTCGTTGGGGAAGTCGAGCCGTGCGAGCTGCTCGCGCACGCGATACTCGGCGGTGGAGCCCTCCGCGATCTCGATGCGAGTCTCGCCGGACCGCACCTCCTGGGCATGGAGCAGCGCGGCGCAGGCAACGACCCACGACAGCAGTGCGACGGTGCCGGGCAGTGGTACTCGGAACGTCAGCGGCGTTCGGAACATCCGTCCCTCTCGTCTCTTCCTGCCCTTACTCTCCCCGAGGTGCGCGCGTTTACGGGACGGATCGCGGCTACCTCAACTATGATGTCGCGGTCCCATGCAGACACCTCCGCCACAGCCCGTCGAGATGCTCCTCGGCGGTCGCTATGGCCTGTCCGCGCAGATTGGCGCCGGCGGCATGGGGGCGGTGTACGAGGCGCACGACGAGCTGCTCAGGCGGCGCGTCGCGATCGAGATGCTGCCGGCCCAGCTCCAGGAGGACCCGGTGGCGCGGGAACGCCTTCGCGGGGAGGCGCTGGCCGCGGCGGCGATCGATCACCCCTTCATCTGCAAGATCCACGAGCTCGGTGAGATCGACGGGCGGCCCTTCGTGGTCATGGAGTACGTGGAAGGAGAGACGCTCCATGCCCTGCAGCGACGCGGCGAGTTGCCGGTGCGGCAGATCGTCGAGATCGCCACCGAGGTCGTCGAGGCGCTTGACGAGGCCCATGCTCACGTCTCAGGGGACGTACGAGCTTGTGCCGACTGAATACCGACTATCCTCCCGCGCCAATACCGACTATCCTCTCACGTTGTCGAACATCTGTTCAGTAACCCGTCGTTGGCTTGGTACGACAAAGAGGCCACCAACCGCCAAGAGGTCACCATGCGTGCGCTTGCCAGATGTTTCCTGTTGTTCGGACTAGTCGCCGTCGTCCCTGGCGTTGCAGCGGCGCAAGCCACTCTCGCGGGTGAGGTCAGGGACACGACCGGCGCGGTGCTGCCGGGCGTGACCGTTGAGGCCGCGAGCCCTGCGCTCGTCGACAAGGCCCGTACCGCGGTCACCGACGGCAGCGGGCGCTATCGCATCGAGTCGCTCCCGCCCGGCAGCTACAGGGTGACGTTCTCGTTGGCCGGGTTCGTCCCGGTGAGTCGGGAGGATCTCACCGTCAGCGGTTCTGGCGTCATCACGGTCGACGTGGAGCTGGCGCTCGGCCTGGCGCAAACGGTCACGGTCACGGCCCGGCGTCGCGACGAGTTGTCGCTCGACGTACCGGTCGCGGTCAATACCTTTACGGCGGACGTCATCGAGGCCGCCGGCATCGAGCGCCCGCAGGATTTCGTGGCGCTCACGCCGAACGTGAGCGTCGTGCAGACC